>Ga0335397_10011709_pt1 | contig 10787 bp, 11 predicted proteins | sample MAT04_FD_205740 | JGI IMG/M metagenome (GOLD analysis project Ga0335397, IMG submission 205740) | Freshwater microbial communities from Lake Fryxell liftoff mats and glacier meltwater in Antarctica - MAT-04 (spades assembly) (version 2) ...
GAATTTTCTTGCGTTCTTCTTCCGCTTTTTGTTTTGCCTGTCGCTTCTCAGTCCTCGTTTTTTGCGTGGCTTCCTTTTTGGCTTTTTGTTCCAGCGCATCCAATTCTTGCAAATAAAGGGAAAGCGATGCAGTCACAGAATTCAAACCCGTCTCTTCGTCTTTGCGAATATCCACAAATTGACGGTTGATCAGGCGCAGTGTGATCGAAGTCTCTTCGTCACCGCGCACCAGCACCGGGAAGACACGCTTTCGATATTGGTCGGCAAGGCTGATCTCCCGCCGTACCCATTCCGAGTTTTTCGAATCAGGCGAAAGCACCACTACGATTGCGGGCGCGTTTTGAATTGCCTTTTCAATTTCCTCTTCCCAAATGGGAGTCCCAGGGATCAACCTTTCATTATCCACCCATACTTTAATTCCCTGCTGGCGCAGGAATGTCACAATCCGCCGCATGACTATATCGTCTCTACGGCTGTAACTCATGAAAACATGTCCATTTGATAATTGGGGCATACAAACCCTCTCCAAAGATAAGTTGCTTGTATTATAGGCTAAAAACAAATAAGTTGAACGCTGAAAATCATGTCATTGCGAGGGCACGCTTGCTTTTTCCGACGAAGCAATCTCCTCACTAAAACAAGGGATTGCTTCGGGAAGAACACCCTCGCAATGACATCTGCTGTATCGGCGTGGAAAATGCCAATGGGCAGAATCAGACTGGGGTTAAGTCAGATGCGCGTAGGTTCACAAACCTACAACTCCCATACGAATTCCAACAATCCTATTTTTCTTATTGACTCGCATTTTGAAAAGTACTATACTCATCGCATTCGAGGTAACGCCAACATGCGCTTATTTCATGGAGTACCCAGTTTTGTCGAGTGAACACACGCGGATATGTCCGCGTGTGTTTTTTATATATTCCCTCAAAAAAGGAGATTAATACAATGGATTCTGGACTGATAGGCAAGGTAGAAAAGGCAAAACGATATGCAGAGGATCGACATCGCTTCCACTTCAATCAATTTGATCTTAATTTTCACGGTGACAATAGCGAACACCACGTTTCCTACAATAACGGTGTTTTTAACTGCGATTGCGAATTTTTCATTACCCACAAACGCTGCGGACATTCCATGGCGCTTGAGATCTTGCTTAAAGATATGATCGTTGCATCGGTATAAACTAACTAAAAATTGAATACCCTGACTGCCCTCCGCCAAACGCGCAGGGCAGTTTTTTATGAATCTGCGAAACCGGCATACTCTGTGGATAAAATCTTCTCATTAAATCTTAAACATTATGGTGTACAATTTTCTCTATGAAATCACAACTTTCACGACGTGACTTTTTGAAACTAAGCGGACTCACCCTCGGCGGGCTGGCGTTTTCACCCTTCCTGCCCGGGTTGACCGATTTTGACGACAGCTTCGTTGTGCGCATCGGCACTGTTGAAATGCCCGTACGCGCAGAACCAACCGACAAGAGCCGTATTTATCAGAGCTGGTATCGTGACGACCTTGTGCATGTGTACGAACAAGTGACTGCCGAAGAACCCAAACACAACCCCGTCTGGTATCGGGTTTGGGGCGGCTACCTGCACCGCGGACGCCTCCAGCGCGTGAAGACCATTTATCAAACGCCTGTGGATGTTACCGAAGGCAAACGGGTTCTCGCTGAGGTGACTGTCCCATTTACCGCGCCATACTGGTACACAAAAGCGCGCGGATGGGAAACGCGCCAGCCTCCGCTTTATTACAGTTCTGTCCATTGGGTCGAAGCCACCGAAGAAGGTCCTGAAATGGCAGATTACAAAGGACCCTGGTATCGCATCCACGACGAACTCGACTCCAACGTCCCGTATCATGTGCCCGCCATTCACCTTCGCATTTTCCCATTGGACATCTATGATCCCATCTCACCTGAAGTTCCCAATGAAGAAAAACTGATTGAAGTCAACCTGTCCACACAAATGCTCATTGCGTATGAATACGGCAAATCTGTATTTCAAACCAATGTTTCGACCGGTATTCGCGGTAGTGGCGGGGTCAAAGGACTTTCCACCACCACGCCCAACGGTAAATTTACTATTGTTGAAAAAATGCCGTCCAAACACATGGGCTACAGTTACTTCAATATCGGTCAGGGCGGCAACCTGCTTGCCGACGAAAGCGGTTACGTCCTTCCCGGCATCCCGTGGACTTCATTCATTGCCCCAATCGGCAAACCCACCGCGGGTCAGGCATTCCACGGCACTTACTGGCACGAAAACTTCGGCACCGAAATGAGTCACGGCTGTATCAACATGCGCACCAACGAAGCCAATTGGATCTTCCGCTGGGCGCAGCCTGGGCACGCAGCCGGAATCATCTCCAATCACCGGGGACCGGGCACGGTGGTGGAGATTCACTATTAATTCTTTTTTTGGATTCCTCGCCCACATGCCGATTCTTCATCCCAAACATTTGACGTCTCCTCATCCACAGGAGACGCTTTGCTATGCCTCAATTTAACTGGAAGGGGAAAACCCTCCCTACGCCCGAGCCTGCCACTCTTATTCAAGATGCATTTCTCTACCCGAATGGACGCGGCTATCCCAGCGCGCCTGCCGATGGTCGGCTGATTCTTGGCGACAACCTGGCTGTGATGGCGGCGCTCCTTCCCGAATACGAAGGCCGCATTGACCTGATCTATGCCGACCCGCCATTTTTCACCAATCGAAAATTTTCCGCCCGCATAGGCCGCGGAGAGGATTCACGCAAGCCCGAAAAATGGAAGATGGTTGAAGGCTATCACGATGCCTGGCTCGACTTGGATTCCTATTTGCAATTCCTCTACGAACGCCTTTCATTGATGGTTCGCTTGCTCTCGCCAACTGGGACGTTATATCTCCACCTCGATTGGCACGCCGACGCCTACGCCCGCCTCATCCTCGATGAACTTTTTGGCTCGGACAGCGTTTTTATTAACGAGATCATCTGGACTTATCACGGCCCGTCTCCGATCAAGAGCGCGTTCAATCGTAAGCACGATACGATCCTAGCTTACGCAAAAGGCAAGGGATACACGTTTAACGCAGATGCAGTCCGCGAGCCGTATAACCCAAACACCATCGCAACCTTCAAGTCATCGCGCAAAGCGGGGTTTGGCAAAATTCCAAATCTTGAGCGCGGCAAGGTCCCGGAAGATTGGTGGTATTTTCCAGTCGTAGCGCGTTTGCACAGCGAACGCACAGGCTACCCAACCCAGAAGCCGGAAGCCTTATTGACACGCATTATCCTCGCCTCCTCCAACAAAGGGGACACGGTTGCTGATTTCTTTTGTGGCTCAGGGACAACGTCTCTGGTTGCCGCTAAAAATGGACGCAAATTCATCACCAGCGATGCCGCCATTCGCGCCATCCATACCGCGCGCAGCAGGTTGTCTGAAACAGAGTGCGTTTTTTCACTTGAACATGATTCTGCCGTGAAGGTTGTCGTCTCAAAGGAAGCAAGGAAGACCAAAGTACATATCTCTGCGGATTCTGTCCGCCTGGAAACTGCTCTCGATGTGGATTTCTGGGAGGTGGACCCTGATTGGGATGGGGAAATGTTCAGGAGTGCGGCGCAGGCTCAACGTCACGCGCGAAGCGGTGAACTCCCTCTCGAACTTAAAATAAAAATCGGACGCAAGGTCTGCATCCGATTGGTGACGGTTCAAGGGAAAGAGTTTCAGCTAAATATCTAAACGGTAGCCAACGCCGCGAATGGTTTTGAGCAATTTTGGGTTTTCAGGGTCAAGCTCAATTGCACGGCGCAGCCATGAGATGTGTACATCCAGTGTGCGCGTATCGCCGGTGTAATTGGTTTCCCAAGCTTTTTTGAAGAGGGGTTCGCGTTCAACCACTTCACCATGTTTTTCCATTAATAAATTTAATAAGGTCACAAGGCGCGGCGTAAGTTTTGTGCTTTTTCCGAGACAGCGCACGCGGCGTTTTTCAAGGTCAAGGCGAATGGGGCCGACATGCACAACATTTTTCCCATCACCAGGCAAAAGGGGCTTGATACGATTGACAAGTTTTTGCACGGTGAAGGGCAATGCAAGTACAGCATCAGCCACATCTTTATTGATCACATCGTTGCCACTTTCAAGAATAAGGATGATGGGAAGCTTGGGGTCTTTTTCGCGAATGGATTGGCAGATACGCAAACCTGTGCTGCGAAGTGTGGCGGCGTTGATCACCACCAGGCTTGGGCTGACTTCTTTAAGGCGCGCAACTGCCTGACTGCCGTTCTGGGCAATTTGTACATCAAATCCCTTCTTTTGCAAATCAGCAGCAAACGAAGGGATCTCTGCATGGCGGCCTTCAATGACCAGGAGTGTTGTGGTCTTCATAATGAGTAATTAATGATGCCTGTTCTTTAGATAGGAATAACTCAACAAGTTGTATATTGAATGGCTGTGTTTGTTAAGGTTAATTCATTATACACCAAATCTTAACAAATACATTCTGTCGAATCTCGGTTTGTTATAAAACTCTATTTCCATTTATTTATACGTAATGTGCTCTTTAACTTCGCTTGACGATTTCACGTTTGTCATGGTAATATCTTCAACCATTCGATGCGGGGTGGAGCAGTGGCAGCTCGTCGGGCTCATAACCCGAAGGTCGCAGGTTCAAGTCCTGCCCCCGCTACTCAATAGAAACCACAGCCCATAGGGCTGTGGTTTCTTATTTGGGTTTGTTTTGATTTCGTCGCATCAGTAAACGTCCCAAAGGCTTGAAAGACAGGCAACTGTCTCCACTCAGCGTTTGGGACGTTTGCGCTTAACTCATTTGAAAGACATCCATAAGTTTCTTTTTAAGTTTAATCTGCCCCCAAAAATAAACAGTGATATTAGGCAGGGAAAAATATGACACTTTTCATATTCTCTTTTTTGAATGCGACGTATAATATATATTCAGAAAGGCGAATATGAATAAAAAACAAAACCCACTTCAACCCATTGCTTCCTTGTTGGAAACCATTGCACCGCTGGCTCGTCTGGAAATCCTGCTTGCCATTGGGACTGGTGAAGCCTGCGTCTGTCACCTTGAAACTGCGCTCGATTTACGGCAGGCCTATATTTCACAGCATCTGATGGCGCTTCGCAAAGCGGATATTTTGCAGGATCGGCGTGAAGGACGTTATATTTTTTATAGCCTAAAAAATCCCGTTCTTTTGGATTTGATCACTGCGTCCGCCCGCCTGAGCGGACTCTCAGCTGAGACCATTTCTGCGCTTATCAACACCCGGGTCAATCCCACGTGTGAATGTCCGCAATGTTCAGCTGTCCTTATCCCGGTGCCAAGCCAATAACCTATGACCACACTTACCCCGCTATCCTTTCCTCACACGAATAAACGTTTGTTCATCACCCTTGTCTTTGCTGCACTCGCGTGGTTGATCGCCTATAACATCATCCAACCTCTCGCGGATTGGATTTCTTATTCTGCGCTGGGGTTTGCAAAAGACTCGCGCTTTGGCGAATCACTGGCATTCTTCCTTTATGACGTGCCGAAAATTTTACTCCTGCTTTCGGGGATGGTCTTTGCCATCTCCATCGTTCGCACCTTTTTTAGTCCTGAGCGGACACGCGCCCTGCTTGGCGGAAAACGCGAAGGCGTCGGCAACGTCTTTGCCGCGCTGCTCGGGATTGTTACACCGTTTTGCTCCTGCTCAGCTGTGCCGCTTTTTATCGGATTTGTCGAATCAGGCATCCCGCTGGGCGTGACGTTTTCCTTCCTCATTGCTGCACCGACCATCAACGAGGTGGCGATCATCATGTTATTTGGTCTGTTTGGATGGAAAGTGGCAGGCTTGTACGTTTTCTCCGGCTTGATGATTGCCATCTTCGCTGGTTTTGTGATTGGTAGATTGAAAATGGAGCGTTATGTTGAAGATTTTGTCTGGCAGATTCAAAGCGGCGCTGGGCAAACTTTGGATGAAAAACTGACTTGGAACAACCGCATCGAACGCGCCTGGGACTCGGTCAAGGAAATTGTTGGCAAGGTCTGGCTGTATGTGGTGGTCGGCATTGCCGTCGGCGCAGGGATTCATGGTTATGTGCCCGAGACTGCACTGGTTGGGATCATGGGCAAACAAGCCTGGTGGAGCGTTCCCGCAGCTGTCCTGCTCGGCATTCCGCTGTATTCCAATGCGGCGGGAATTATCCCGATTGTCAGCGCGTTGATGGAAAAGGGAGCGTCACTTGGAACGGTTCTGGCTTTCATGATGTCAGTGGTGGGGCTGAGCCTGCCTGAGACGATCATTCTGCGCCGTGTGCTCAAGCCGCAACTAATCGCAGTTTTTGTGGGTGTGATTGCCATAGCGATCATTTTCACTGGCTATCTTTTTAATATTATTTTATAACAGGAGAAAACATGCTTACCATCAAAGTTCTTGGTTCGGGTTGTGCCAATTGCAAACGCGTGGAACAGATCGTGCGAAAGGTTGTGGAGGAGATGTCTTTGGATGCTGAGATCATCAAAGTGACTGAATATCCGGAGATCATGAAGTACAACATTATATCCTCACCTGGGCTGGTCATCAACGAGAAGATTGTCTCAACGGGACGTATCCCCTCTCCCGCCGAGGTATCCACGTTCGTTGCCAGTGCGCTCGAAGCGGCGCAATCTTAGAACTTATCTTAATCAGAACATCCCTCTGGCTTTTTGCAGACAACTTCTGTCAGATTGGAGATAATCTTTTCTATGTCAAAAATACAATACGCCCAGGTCGACGAACACGGAAATATTATCCTGCCGCCCAGCCTTGCCAGAAATTTGGGCATTTCACCCGGGGATGAAATACGGGTTGAACCCAACGGTCATGGTTTGCGTCTGCGTTCTCCAATTACGGTGCTCAAGCGTGTGTATGTGGAAATCACCAACAAATGCAACCTGAACTGTTCCACCTGTATGCGGAATGTTTGGGATGTTCAATACGCAGGCATGACAGCCGTAACTTTTAATCGCATCCTCTCGGCGTTTGAAGGTTTGCCGAAAAAGCCCGAGCTTTTCTTTGGCGGATACGGCGAGCCGCTCTCGCATCCACGAATCCTCGAGATGATCGAGCAAGCCAAAAAGGCTGGGCATTCCGTCTCACTCATCAGCAACGGCATTCTGCTGACTGAGAAAGTCACCCAAAAGCTGATCGATCTTAGACTCGATAAACTCTGGGTCTCGCTGGACGGTGCATCGCCGGAGTGCTATGCAGATGTCCGCCTCGGAGATGCCCTGCCGGTTGTTATTGGAAATCTAACGCGTTTGCGAAGGCAAAAATATCAGACCTTTGGCTTTTCCAGTTGGGCTGGGGTTCCCAAACTTGGGATCGCATTTGTCGCCATGAAACGCAATATTCACGACCTGGCTGAAGTCATCAAACTGGGAACGCGCCTGGGCGCAGTGGAGTTCTCCGTCAGCAATGTGCTGGCGCACAATACCGAACTGCTTGATGAAAATTTATACATGCGTTCCACGACCCTGCTCCCCAGCTCGCAATTAAGTCCGCTGGTGCATGTGCCGTTGATGGATATTAATGAAAAAACCATCAGCGCATTGACCGACGTACTCAAAGGCATGAACCGCATGGAGTTTTTTGGCGGCACATTAAATCAAAATACAGACCAGTGTCCGTTTGTCGAGCGCGGCAGTATGGCTATTCGTCAGGATGGTAAAGTCAGTCCGTGCCTGCCATTGCTTTACACGCACGAGCATTTTCTTGATAACCGCAAACGCACATCCAAGGAATATTTTGTCGGCGATATTCATGAAACTGACCTGCTCAATATCTGGAATGATGCCAACTATCTTGAATTAAGAAAACGGCTTCAAAACTTTGATTTTTCGCCCTGTGTGTTTTGCAATAGTTGTGAGATGGCAAGTGAAAATATCGAAGATTGTTTTGGGAATATCCAACCCACTTGCGGCGGCTGCCTGTGGGCGCAGGGATTAATCAGCTGTCCGTAAAATAAATTGTCCGGCAAAAGTTCTACTTTTGCCGGACGTCAAATGAAAATTTGATTACCAAACGCAATCGGGCGTCGTGTTGATTCCCGCTGATTTCCCCACCTGTTTATACATTGTCACATTGGTGAATGGCTCACCGAGAATACCATCGTGGATCGCCCACGAGCGTCTGCGGATGCTGTTCGCCGCGTCTGGCTGGCGGAATGGATTCGAACTGTCGAGTTGTGCCGATAAATCACCGCCGCTTTGAAAGCCTGTTTGAATGCTGTTCATCAGGCGTTTTCCCATTTGATAATTAAAACCATAACGTTCAAAGATGACAGCGTTGTGATAATACAACGGCTCGATGAAATACATGTCATGCCCAAGCGCGATGACGAAATTTTCAAACGCGTCAATCGCCTGACCCAGCAACCTTAATCCGCGCCGCACCTGACCCGGGGCTAGTCCCGCAGCGATGGCATTTTGTTCCGCTTCGATATTTCTTTGTAATGTACCGAACTGAGTAGGGGAGCCGTCTGGCATTCTATCCACATCAAAGCGCGGAGTTCCAGGGGCATTCAGGATGTAAAGCAGGATATGGATTTGCCCATTCAGGGTGTCGGTGAGGTGGGCGTACAGGATCGGATCAGGAAAATCCATTTTGTGGAAGAGACGCATTTCCACATCCGAGGAACCAGCGGCAAAACGAAATTGCAGAAGGTTATATCCAGCCGCAGAGGTCAGCGGCGGAATTTCATATTTTTCAAGAAGCGCTGCGGGGATATAGCGTGAGTAGATCGCGCGTTTTTCAGGTTCGGGAAGTAGGTTGATTCCGCCGATGGTTGATGGAGGCATGGTTTTAGTTTCCTTTTGTCCTTCGACTACGTTCCTCGAAGCCTGTCCTGACGGTTCGACTTTCGCTCACCGTGTCGAAGGGAGCACTCGTCACTCCGCTCAGGGCGAACGAAGGAACTATCTGACTCTCGTCGCTCTTTCGTTGTCGCGCGCTTCGTCGCGCTTGGCGATGGTGGCGCGTTTGTCGTAGGCTTTCTTGCCTTTGGCAAGGGCGATCTCGATCTTGGCGCGTCCGTCTTTTAAGTAGACGCGGGTCGGCACAACCGTATTGCCTTTGATGCGGATGTTGTTCCACAGTTCACGGATTTGTTTTTTGTGCAGGAGCAGGCGGCGCTTGCGTTTGGGTTCATGGTTGAAGTAAGTTCCCGCCTGTTCGTATGGCGCAATGTGTGCTTCGACAAGCCAGGCTTCCTGTGCGTTGGGGATGTCAACATAGGATTCCTGGATGCTGATCTGTCCCGCGCGGATGGATTTGATCTCTGATCCATGCAAGACGAGTCCCGCTTCGAATTTTTCCATGAGAAAGTATTCAAAGCTGGCTTTGCGATTGGTTGCGATTACTTTAATGTCTTCTGTCACGGGTTGATTTTAGCATGGATTAGAAGTGACAGTCACTTTAAAAGTGACTGTCACTTGTGAATACTTATCCCCATTTGAGGATGGCAAGCCCTGCGAGGATGCGTAACACACCGATGACGATCAGGGCGTTGACCAGTCCAACTGCATCTGCGATGGCGGGACCGGCGAGGGAACTGGTGAGGATGGCGATGTTGAGAATGATGGTGTACCAGGCAAGATGCGAGGGACGGTCATCAGGCGGGATGTGTTCGAGCATGTAATTAATGTATGCCCCATTGATCATGGCAAAAAGGAAACCGCCGAGGAAGGAGACTACATAGAACTGCCAGACGTTGTGGGTCACTGCAAGCAGGAATGGATATAAAGCCATGCCTGCCGCGCCCCAGCCCGTCACTTTTTTGTTCCCGTAGCGATGGGCGATGCGCCTGAATTGCGTCGAGCCGATTAGCACGGTCAGGTAATAAAGCGCCGTACCTGTGCCGAGGTTGCTGTCGTTCAAGTTTAAGACGCGCACATTGTAAAGCGGATAAAGCGGCGTGGGCAGGTAATGGGTGAGGTGGAAGAAGAACAACGCAAGCAGGACGTTCCGAAATGGAGTGCTCCAAATATCAAGGCGCAGCGCAGACTTAATGCCGCGGGGAGAGTCTGCTCGGGGTGTCGAATCAGGTTGAGGCGAAGCGGGAAGCGGAAAGATTTCCTCTTGCAGGGGACTGACGTGATAGATGTGGTAACTGCTCATCGCCGCGCCGAATGCCCCAATCGCAAAAATGACCTGGTAGCCTGTCTCAAAAGGCAGGCTTTTTAGGATGTAGCCCGCGCCGAATGAGGTGAGCATGTAGGCGATGGCGAAGGTGACGTTGCGTGTACCGGCCACGTGTGCGCGGAAGCGGTCGGGGACGGCTTCTGCAAACAGTGCGTTGAAGCCGACGCCGAGCGGGGTGAGCGGGATTGCCATGAGGAAGGCGAGGATGATGAGCGCCCAGATTTGCCCTTGCGCGTCGAAGAGCCAGGGGAGGGGAATCCATAAGACGTAGCCGATGCGGAAGACGATGGATGACCAGAAGACCGCGCGGCCGGTGTGACGTTTTTCGATCCAGCGTCCGGCGGGGATGGCGAGGAAAAGGTTGACGACGGCGGCCATGGCGGCGAGCAGACCGATCTGCACGCCTGTTGCGCCGAGGCGCGTAGCATACACGCTCAGAAAATTTACGGCTGTGCCGCTTAATACGCCGAACCAGGCAATGTCAAAATACAAATGCCAGAAGTTCGAGCGGTATTTTTCGGGGACGTCTGATTGATGAAATAGGTTGAAGTGCATGGAATGATTATAACTACGATTGCGGATTTGCGATTTTGGATTTATTTTTTTACGTATACACA
>Ga0335397_10011710_pt1 | contig 10787 bp, 8 predicted proteins | sample MAT04_FD_205740 | JGI IMG/M metagenome (GOLD analysis project Ga0335397, IMG submission 205740) | Freshwater microbial communities from Lake Fryxell liftoff mats and glacier meltwater in Antarctica - MAT-04 (spades assembly) (version 2) ...
GACTTCTTTCCGCCAGCCTTCGGCGTCAGTAGCGAAGGCCACGGCGAGGCGAGCGGTCTTGTTCTTGAACGGGAGGCGTCCGTGGTTCACCACGATGAAGTCCTCTTCACCGAGGTTGTAGTCGACGAGCTTGTACTGCCCGGCCCGTAGGTTGAGCACCTGGTCGGGTTTGTAGCTGTGGATCATGTCGGCCTCCCCCTTCTGGAGGAGGCTCACGCGCTCGGTCTCGTCGTTGACGATCCGGAACTCCAGCGCATCGAGATGGGGTTTGCCAGGCTGGCGGTAGTTGGTGTTCTTCTTGAACGACCATTTCTCGCCCTCGGACCGGGCGTCGTACACGAACGGACCCGACCCGATGGGCGTTCGGTTGAGGTCACCGTTCTCCAGCATCTTCGGTGAGATCACATAGCCAATCTGGCTCGTCATCACCGTGGGGAAGGCCGTCCATGGCTTGGAGAGCTTCACTTCCACCTGATCCGAGCCCTTGCGCTCGATCGACTCCACCGTGACCATCGCCGCTTTGGTGATGATCGATGCCTGATGGGCCTTGAGGTTTTTGTAGACCACCTCCGCATCAAGCGTGTCGCCGTCCGAGAATTTGATGCCGTCGGGGATCGTGATGATCCACGTCTTGTTGTTGTTGGAACCTTCGATCTTCGACGCCAGATAGGGCACCGGCTTGCCCTCTTCGTTGAGGGTGGCAATGGGGTCGAAAACCGCGGAGGCTACGAAGTGTCCAGACGACGCAAAGGCGAACCGGGTGGGATCGAGGCCTTCGGCATCGGCTTCAAGCGCCATCACCAACTTGCCACCGTCCTGTGCCGACCCGACATCGGCAGGGCCCTTGACGTGGGGTTTGGCCTGAGCCGTGGTGACAGGCGCCGAACCGGCCCCCGACTCGGTGGTCTTGCTGCACGCCGGAAGGCCGACAAGCGCGGAACCGGCGAGAACGAGGGCCGGAACGAAAACGACGCGACGTGAACGAGGCGTGCGACGGTAGGCAAACATGTGGTGATCCCCTTCGTGCCGAGCGGAGGAACCGCGCGGGCGACACACCGCCATCGGAGGCCCACACCGTAAGCTTGAACCTTTCCCCCCGGCGGAACGTCAAGTGTTCTTCAACCCATAGGTCATTGGCCCCAGGTAGGTTTCACGTGGGCAGGATTCCGCCAAGACGAGCGTTGCTACACTTTCCCCATGGGCGACCTTGCCGACCTCCGGACGCTCGCCGTCGTGATTCCTTGTTTCAACGAGGCCGCAACCATCAAGGAAGTGGTGCGACGGGTGCTCGAGTCTCCGCACACGGCCGAAGTTGTGGTGGTCGACGACGGCTCTACCGACGGGAGTGCTGATCTGCTGGGCGGTCTCGACGATCCTCGGCTTCGTGTGCTTCGCCAAGGAATCAACCTCGGGAAAGGCGCGGCGCTGCGGCGAGGCTTCGCCGAAACCACCGCTCCGTATGTGGTCGTCCAAGATGCCGATCTGGAGTACGACCCTGCCATCTACCCTTCGCTGCTCGAACCGTTGCTCAGCCAGGACGCCGATGTGGTGTTCGGCACCCGGTTCGCCGCCCGTCCCCATCGGGTGCTGTATTTCCGCAACAACGTGGCCAACCGTGCGCTCACGTTCCTTTCCGACGGCTTCACCAACCTGAACCTCTCGGATGTGATGACCGGCGCCAAGATGTTCCGCCGAGAGGTGGTGGAAGGGCTCGATCTCGAACAGGACCGATTCGGTATCGAAACCGAGATCGTGGCCAAGGTTGCGGCTGCCCGCTGGCGTGTGTTCGAAGTTCCGATTCCCTACGCCGGTCGCACCTATAGCGAGGGCAAGAAGGTCTATGCCGCCGACGGCGTTCGGGCCGCGGCGTGCGTGTTGCGCTACTCCAATTTCGGGCGCCGGCTCTTTCATCCACGCTCGGCCATGGAGCGCAGCGCCGAGGGTGCGGGCATCGCCGGCGTCGACGATGCCGACGAGGAACTCGCCGACTCCCTCGACAGTCTCGACGATGCCACGAACTACGCCGACTGGATCGTGAGCCTGATGGCACCGCACCTCGGCGACCGGATCGTGGAGATCGGTGCCGGGCATGGAACGATGACCGAGCGGTTGCTCGCATTCGGAGCGGTCACGCCGAGCGACCTTTCCGAGCGGGCCTGCGAACGGCTTCGGGAACGTTTCGCCGATGAGCCCCGGATCAGCGTGGTCCAGGGCGATGCGGTAGCGGCGATGGCTGACGGCCCCTTCGACAGCGCCGTGATGATCAACGTTCTCGAGCACATCCCCGACGACGTTGGCGCGTTGCGAGACATCGCCGCAGGGCTCCGACCCGGCGGCACGATCGCCATCTGGGTCCCCGCTCATGAAGCGTTGTACAGCGAGTTCGACCGCATGATCGGACACCACCGGCGGTACCGGCGGTCAACGCTCGTGAATGCCCTCAACAGTGCGGGATTCGAGGTCGTCGAGGTTCGTTACGCCAGTGCGCTCGGCGCCTTTGTGTGGTTCGGGGTGGCACGAGTAGCGCGAATCCGGCCCACCAAACCCGGTTCCGCCCGCACGTACGACCGAGTGATGATCCCGGTGCTTCGCCGTATGGAACGCACGTGGCGGCCGCCGTTCGGGCAGTCGTTGCTCGCCATCGGCCGCACACCAGTCGACTGACAGGGAGCGCGCACAGGCCGGCCGCGATCCATTCCACCAGACGCTTGCCGGCGAACCACGATCGCCGAAGCGGCCGGGCTCACGCACGTTTCCGCGCATGGAGTCCATCTCTGAATTGGGCTTGGTTCCGATGCCGGAGTCCCCTCGGCGCACCCAGCCCCAGGCATCGCGCAACAGCTCAGCCATCTGCTGCGACGTCGGATCCATCACCGGTCGGACCGATAGTCAAATGTCGATTCCTGTTCCTCGACTTCGACGAAGACGACGATCGGGTTGGCCGACACGTTGGCTGAACCGTCGGCATTCTGCGTGATCTCGTCGGCCACGCAAGGGGGTAGGCCCCACGAGGGGAGAAGGGAGCAGCCAGGTTCCCCACGAAACGAGGTGCCCCGTCGGGCGCTGGGGAGCCATGCGGCCTGTCTGGCGCGCTGCCCACAGCCCGGCGGCGGAAGCCACCGAACTGGGCACACGAACTGTCGTTGGAGCGACAAAAGGGGTGTCCAGTTCCGGAAATGGGGCGTCAGGAGGAGAGGCGGAGGTTGTCGTAGATCTCGCGAGTGGCCGTCGACCGGTTGAGTGTGTAGAAGTGGAGCCCGGGCGCGCCGCTGTCGAGCAACTCCTGGCAGAGTTCGGTCGCCACCTCCACCCCCACCTTCCGCACCTCGGCGGGATCGTGCGCCACCGCGGCGATCCGCTCTGCCAGCCAGTCCGGGAACTTGGCGCCGGCCAGTTCGGCGAACCGTTTGATCTGACCAGCGTTGGTAACCGGCATGATGCCGGGAAGCACCGGGGTGGTGCAGCCGATGGCAGCAAGATCGTCGACCATGCGGAGGTAGTGCTCGGCTTCGAAGAAGAACTGCGTGACCCCGAAATCGCCGGCTTGGAGCTTGGCGGCGAGATGGCGCCGATCAAGAGCTCGATCGCCACCGGAACGGGGATGAAGCTCGGGGTGGGCGGCCACGCCGATGGAAAAGTCCCCCACGCCGCGGATCAGCTCGATGAGCTCCGACGCGAAGGTGAGATCCGTCGGATACGGATCGTCGCCAACCGGTGGGTCGCCGGCCAGCGCCAAGATGTTGGTGATGCCGGCCACCTGATACTCCTCGAGCAACGACACGAGCTGCTCACGGGTGTGGGCGATGCAGGTGAGATGGGCCATCGATGTGATGCCGTTGTTGGCCTGGATGCCCACCACGATGTCGCGGGTGCGTTCCCGCGTCGACCCTCCGGCCCCATAGGTGACCGACACGAACGAGGGCTCGAGCGGTTGCAGCTCGCCGATCGCCTTCTCGAGCTCTCGGGCCGCTTCGTCGGTCTTGGGCGGGAAGAACTCGAAGGAGAACGTGCGCCCCTGGGCGAGCAGATCAGCAATGGCAGCCATAGGCCCAGGGTACTTCGACCACTGGGTCGCGAGAGGTGGTCGCCGACTCAGGCGCTGAGGATACGGATGAGCATCATCTGGTTGGATGTGGCACAGAGCCTGCCGGCCGACCACACGTCGGTTTCGGTGAGCAGGTACCCGTCGCCCATCCATCGTGCACGTGAGTCCACCAGCAGCCAAGGATCGGTGGGGCGTTCGAGCACATGGAACGTGAGCTCAAGACTGACCATCGTGTGGAACGGGTCCGACGGCTGGAGGCGAACCCACAACGACGGAGCGGGAAGGTCGGCGTAGATCAGCATGCACAGCGGATCGATGCCACCGTCGGCCAACACCGGGGGTTCCACGAACCCACCCCAACGGAGGTAACGGGCCGGCTGGTCGGGCACCCACTCGGGCTCCCACGGAAGCACACCGAGGGCCGGACGAATGTCGAGCTGGTCGAACAACGGGGGCGGGCTCGCGGCAACCCCAGCGGTGGAAGATACGAGGCCGGCGAACAGGTTTCGCTCGGTGCGGCACTGATCCACGGGTGGGACCTCCGGCTGCACGTCGTCGAGGTAGCCGACGGCGTCTTTGCCCCGGGTGAACAGCGCCCCGAGGCGGAGACACCCTCGATCCTGCCCGTCGGCGCGAGCCGATGCCTCAACGAACGCGCTGATCCCTCCCGTACGCAGCACTTCCGTGTCGATCACCAGCTCACCGGACGACGGTCGGTCGAGATAGCGGGCATGCACCGTGCGCAAGGAAAGTCCGTCGATCCCGTGCGCCCCATCGGCGGCGCGAGCCACGGTGGCGGCGAACACCCCGCCGTGGAGGCCGAATGGCGAGTTCCAGCCGTCGGGAATGCTCGACCGAAACCCGCCGGGGTGGTGGGGATCCGGGCGGACAGCAGTGGCGCCGACGAACGACGTCACGACGCGGCCGAGATCATGGCGCGGCCCGAAGCGAACCCTTGTCGCTCAGGCGCGCATCGTCGTGCGGAGCGACACAGGTTCGTCTGCACATCGATTCAGAACGAGTCGGCAGCGCGTTCGGCAGCAGCGACGGCGTTCGACATGAGCATCGCCCGAGTCATCGCGCCGACGCCCCCGATTCGCGGCGAGATCCAGGAGGCCACCTCATCGACCTCGTCGGTGACGTCGCTCAGGATCTTCCGACCCTCGAACTGCACTCCCGCACGAACGACGACCGCGCCGGGCTTGACGTGGTCCGGTGTGATCAGCCCGGGCGAGCCAGCCGCGGCGACGAGGATGTCGGCCTGAGTGGTGTAGGGGGCGATGTCGGGCACGCCGGTGTGCACCAGCGTGACGGCAGCGTTGCCGCCGGGCCGCTTCAGGCTGAGCAAGTTGGCCAGTGGCCGGCCGATGGTGAGGCCGCGGCCGACGACCACCACGTGGGCGCCAGCGATCTCGATGCCATAGGCGGTAAGCAGTTCGACGATGCCGGCGGGCGTGCACGGCAACGGGCCGCTCACTCCCTGCACCAGCCGGCCGAGATTCAGCGGATGCAGCCCGTCGACATCTTTCCGGGGGTCGACCAACGCCAGGCTTTGCTCATAGTTGAGGTGCGCCGGAAACGGGTGCTGCATCAGGTAGCCGTCGATCGCAGGGTCGGCGTTGAACTGCCCGACGGCTTCGTCGACTTCGGCTTGTGTGGCCGTTGCGGGCAGGTGCACGTGGTACGAGCGCATGCCGAGCGCCTCGCAATCACGATGTTTCATCGCCACATAGTTGGAGGAGGGTCCGTCGTCACCCACGAGCAGGGTGCCGAGCCCGGGGGTGATCCCCCGATCGGCGAGCGCCTCAAGACGGGCGGAAAGTTCGGATGTGATGCGTTGGGCAACGGCTTCGCCGTCGAGGATCTGAGCGGTCATCAGAACTCACCCTACCGGGGGCGCGTAACCGCGGACCGATCGGCTGGTCAGGAACGCCGCCACCGCGCACGCTGATGTGCGCGCCGACCTCCCTTCCATGGGGAACAATGGGCGACAGCGGTACGACCACCAACAGGGAGATCAACATGAGCGAAGCGCCCCAAGGCCCCGGATGGTGGCTTGCCTCCGACGGTAAGTACTACCCACCACAAGGCGCCGCCGCGCCTGCGCCCCCGCCGGCCCCGATCGCGCCACCCGTCCCGGCGCCGCCCTACGCCATGCCTGGCCAACCGCAAATGGGCCAACCGCAGATGGGCCAACCGCAGATGGGCATGCCGATCCAACCCATGGCCCCCGTGAAGAAGAGCGGCGGCAAAGGCTGCCTCTGGGCGTTTCTCATCGTGGCCTTCCTCACGATCGTTGTGGTGGTGGGCGGTATCTTCTTCATCGGGAAGAAGGTGGGCGACGAGGTGGGGGGCTTCAGTTGCTCGTATCTGTCCGAGGCTGACGCGAAGGAGGTGTTCGGGGCTCCCGTCACCATCTTCCAGACCGGCAACCTCACCGCGGGCGCCGATTTCACGCTCGACGACCGAATCCTCCCCGGGGAGAAGGCCTGCAACATCACCCGGAATGGCACGGCCACTGCGCCGCAAATCATCTCTGCTCGGGTGGTCAAGCTCGACAAACCCGATGCGGCGGCGTTCTACCAGGCGGAGTTGGCCAAGGCGAAGGCCGGCGGCGGCACAGTCACGATTCCCACGATCACCATCCCGGACATCTCCATCCCGGACATCACCATGCCCGATGGCAGCCCGATCGTGGTGCCCACCGTCCCCACCGTCCCCACCGTCACGATTCCGGGAGGGGGCTACTTCCTGAAGGATGTCACCCTGGGGGACGAGGCGTTCTGCACGAGGGCCAACTTCTTCGACGGCAGTGGCGTGCTCGTCCGTAAGGGCAACACCATCGTGCACGCTGCGGTCACCGCAGGCACGAGCACCGGCGCCGATCGCGACTTCAGCGAGAGCAACTGCGAATACGCCATGAAGCTCGCCACGAAGGCCCTCGGGTAGCCGCCGAGCGGTCGCCTTCCACTGACGGGCCCGTCAGTGGAAGAAATGGCGTTCGCCCGTGAACACCATGGCCACGCCGAGTTCGTTGGCCTTGGCGATGTTCTCGTCGTCACGCATGGCGCCACCCGGCTGCACGATCACGGCCACGCCGGCAGCAGCGGCGGCCTCAATACCGTCGGCGAACGGATAGAACGCGTCGCTGGCGCACGCGCCACCAACGGCCCGACCATCGGCCTTCTTCGCGGCGATCTCCCCGCTCTCCACCCGATTCTGCTGCCCCGCCCCGATTCCCCACGCCACGCCGTCCTTCACCAGCACGATGGAGTTGCTCTTCACGTGGCCGCACACCCGAAACGCCAACTCGGCATCGGCCCATTCCTCCTCGATGGGCTGACGCACCGTGACCACCCGCCAGTCGGCCCGGGTCGACGCAAAATGGTGCGGTTGCTGCACGAGCCAACCGCCGTTGATCTGACGGAGGTCGAGCCGGTCGTGGGTGGGGAGCGGCGCTTCGAGCAGACGGGTGTTCTTGCGTTTGGCCTGAAGCGCTTCGATCACACCAGGGGCATAGCCCGGAGCAATCACCACGTCGGCCTGTGCCGCCGCCACCATCGCTTCTACGGTGCCCTCATCGACCACGCGATTCAAGGCCACGATTCCCCCGAAGGCCGACCGCTCATCGCAGGCGAACGCGTCGCGGTAAGCGGCTGCTAGCGAGTCCGCCACAGCCACACCACAGGGGTTGGCGTGTTTGATGATGGCGACGCAAGGCCGATCTCCGAGGTCGTGGGCGATCTTCCACGCCGCGGCGGCGTCGTAGAGATTGAGGTAACTGAGCTCCATCCCGGCGTGTTGCACCACGCCGTCCCACCAACTGGTGGTGTTGACCTCGCGATACCGTGCGCCGGCCTGGTGCGGATTCTCGCCGTAGCGGAGTGATTGCACCCGTTCGAGGGCGAGGTGCACCGTGGGCGGGAGTGGCTCATCGGCATCGAGCCACTGCACGATCTGAGCGTCGTACGCGGCCGTGGTGGCGAACGCCTTGCGGGCAAGGGTGCGTCGTGTTCCCGCCGCGATCGAACCGCTCTCCCGAATGTCGGCGAGCACGGTTTCGTAGTCCGCTGGGTCGACCACGATGCCCACATGGGCGTGGTTCTTTGCTGCGGCCCGCACCATGGTGGGACCGCCCACGTCGATCAGCTCGATGCTCGGGTCGGAAGAGAACGGGTAGAGGTTCACCACCACAAGATCGATGCCTTCGATGCCGTACTCCTCCATGTCGGCCACATGCTCCGGGTTGGACCGGTCGGCCAAGATGCCGCCGTGCACCTTGGGATGCAGGGTGACCACCCGATGCCCCAGGATGGCCGGAACGCCGGTGAGGTCGGCCACATCGGTGACCGGGATCCCCTTCGCGGCGATGGCCTTGGCCGTACCACCGCTCGACAGCAGCTCGACCCCGAGATCGTGGAGGGCAGCGGCGAACTCGACGATGCCGGTCTTGTCGTAGACGGACAGAAGGGCCTTCACAGGACGGATCCCCTTTGCAGGATGGTTTCAACGGTGCGGACATAGAGCTCGCGCTCCACCACTTTGATGCGTTCGTGGAGCGAGGCTTCCGTGTCGCCCGGTGCGACGGCGACGGCTTCCTGCGCCAGGATCGGACCGTCGTCGACCGCGGAGGTGGCGATGTGGACGGTGCAACCGGTGATCTTCACGCCATACTCCAGCGCATCGCGCACGGCATGCCAGCCCTTGAAGCTGGGTAGGAGCGCGGGGTGCGTGTTCAGGATGCGCCCGTCGAACGTGTCGAACATCGGCGCCCCGAAGATCGTTCCGAAACCGGCCATCACCACCAGCTCGATATCGCAGTCGATCAGCACCTTGACCACATCAGCGGAGTAGGCGGCACGATCGAAGCCGGGACCGAAGCTCGTGCGCTGCACGATGACCGCCTCGATCCCCCGGGACTCGGCGATCTCTGTGGCGCCGCAGGGACGATCGACCAACACAAGTGCGACCGGCACGTCGGCCTCGAGAAAGCTCTGAAGGATCGTGCCGCTACCCGAGGCCAACACTGCGATGCGCATCGGAGCCGAGGCTACTCGTCACGTCACGCAGCCCTCGAAGGAGAAGGCAGCACCGGCCAGCGGTAGCGTCTCGTCATGACCACTGCGAGCATCGAAACCGTCCCCCTGTGCACCATCCGCTTGGCGCTCACCGACCCCTTTCTGGTGGGCGACTTCACACCCGGAACCCGCCTGATCTTCGAAGTGGCCGAGGGCACGGTCGAAGGGGATCGGTTGCGGGGTGTGGCGAAGGGCGCGGCCAACGCCGACTGGCTGCGGGTGGCACCCGGAGGCGTCGGCCAGGTCGACGTTCGTTTCTTGCTCGAAACCCACGACGGTGCACTGGTGTTCGTGCAGTACCAGGGCCGCACCGACCTCAACCAGGCCGGCGCCGCGCCGATCTTCGTGGCCCCTACATTCGAGACGGGCGACGAGCGCTACACCTGGCTCAACGGCGTGCAGGCCGTGGGCAAGGGAACGCTGGTGGACGGCAAGCTCACCTACGAGGTGTTCGAGGTCCGCTGATCCGACGGCGTCGCGTCAAGGGATACGTACGAGGTGTGGGAGCCCGGCACCGGCGCTCGCTCGGCACCGAGGCCGGAGGGGGCAACCATCGCCGCCCGGGTTGCGAGGTGACGATTCGACTGGCGTACCTGCAGGATTGACGACAAGCACATCGCACCAACGCCGGCGCAGCTGATGACACCGCCGATCAACCAGGGACTGTTCGTGGACACTCTTCCCCGGCTCGACGAGAACACCACGATCGCCGCGTACACGATCGAGCGAGCTGCCCGGCGGCTGCGGGGCGGTATCGGGCCGACGTAGACGTCGCGTACAAAATACCCCGAGCCCACTTCAGCTGGGCCAACGTTGACGGGGGTCCGGCGAGCGGGGGCGACGTCACGGCTACGGCCCCGGCGGGCCCGCCGGACCGTTTGCACCTGGCCACCCCTCGCCCTGTTGGGGAGGCCCGTACGGGTTGGCCGCCGCGATCGTCGTGGCTTGGGCTTTCTTCTCGCGACGTACCTTGATCCTCCACCCCACGGTGCCGAGCATTGCCGCGCCCACCACGAGGCTGATCGCCGCGGCAACCCGATCCTTCCCCCCGAGTGAGGCGACGCCGGCGATGAACGCGATCCCTCCGATGATGCCCACCATCGAAAGCCCGAGCGTGGTGAAGATCCATCCGATGCCCGCCGAGTTCTGACCCGACGTGCCTTCGAACGCGCCGCCGCTTGCCACTGGAGCGACGTAGGGAACAGCGGTGGGATTCTCCCGATACGGGCCACTCCACGCCAGCCGGGCATCGGTGTGGTTTCGGGCGATCCGCACGCCATAGGCCTCAAAGCCAAAGGCCAACGCCAGCGTGATGCTCGCCCCCATCGTGAACAAGAACTTCCCGGGGATCTCCGACGCCGACGTGACGCGGCCGAGGCGGCCGGCCTGGAACCCCACGAAGGTGAAGACGACCAGCGCGACCGAGGCCCCCCGGTGCGCCAAGGAGAGATACACCTTCGCCGGCGCCTCCACGTAGGACTCGCCGTAGATACGCACGATGTCTTTCGGACGGCGCTTGCTCCGCCAAACGGATTGCACGGCGATCGTCCCAAGACTTCCGACGATGCAAACGAGCCACAACAAATCCACGAGAACCTTCGCGAGCGAGAACTCCGAGGCGTTGGTGTCGGTGTACCGCGCTCCACCGGTTTCGTCGAAAAGAC
>Ga0335397_10011715_pt1 | contig 10785 bp, 9 predicted proteins | sample MAT04_FD_205740 | JGI IMG/M metagenome (GOLD analysis project Ga0335397, IMG submission 205740) | Freshwater microbial communities from Lake Fryxell liftoff mats and glacier meltwater in Antarctica - MAT-04 (spades assembly) (version 2) ...
TTCCAAGACCGGCACCGCGCAAAGCTGGCCGCTCCCCAGGACACTGTTCGACGCAGACCGCTACGAGGGCAGCGACGCGGACGAACGACGGCTGTTCTACGTCGCGATGACCCGCGCACGTGACTGGCTCTCCACCTCGCACCACACCTACGTCGGCGACGGGTCCGGCGATCGACCGCAACGACAGTCGCCCAGCCCGTACCTTGCACCACTGCAGCCATATCGGGTCGACCCTGATGTGATCGACCTGCCCACACCTGAGACGAGGAAGCCTGAGGACGACGAGCAACTCACTCTCACCTACAGCGAACTCGCCCAGTTCCTCGACTGCGGAATGGCCTATCGACTACGGACACTCCTCGGGTTCCAGCCGAGGCTCGCGCCCGAACTCGGTTACGGCAAAGCGGTCCATCACATGCTTCGCCGGCTCGCCGAGCACACCAAGGACCACGGCGCCGTGCCGAGCGCCGAACAAGTTGCCGTGATGCTGGATCGGCACTTCTTCCTTCCCATCGCCAACAAGCCTGCCCATCGAGAGATGAAGGACTCAGCGCACCGGCTGATGAACACCTACGCCCGAGACCATGCAGACGATCTCTTCCGCGTGTGGGAATCCGAGCGACCCTTCGAGCTCCGACTCGACGGCATCACCGTCACGGGCCGCGCAGATGTAATCCTCGACAACGAGGGAGGGGTGCCCACGTCCTTCGCGATCCTCGACTACAAGACCTCGACATCCAAGATGTCGGACCACTCACTCCAACTGCAGGTCTACGCAAGCGCCGGACTACGTGAGGGGCTTGATGTCCGTGGCGCCTACGTCCACGACCTCGGCGCGCCAAAGGATGACCGCCGCCTCGCCGTCGACGTGCGAACCGAAGCGCTTGATGGTGCCCACGAAGCCATCTCCTCGGCGGCAGTCCGTTTACGTGCACGAGACTTCAGCCCTCAACCCAGTCGAAGCTGCATCAGGTGCGAGGTTCGCGCCCTCTGCAAGCACGGCGCTTAGTCGTGTATACGGGCGCTTCGCCTGCTCATCAGCTACCAGCACAGTTGGGATACCGGATCGCATGGGATTCCTGCGGAGTGTTTTCAGTGGCCACCAGGAATTGCCCACTGGTGGCCATCGGATCCTTCGCCATTGTGAACGCTCACGGTGGTGGCTTTGGGGTCAGCTTGCGTCGTCACGCTGCGTAACCGGCGGTAGGTGACACCGAACAACGTCGGTCGCAGCTGGCCTCAGGCGACGAACTCGAGGACGGCCGTCGTGAGGACGCTCAGCACTCGAATGCTGGCGTGCACGTCTCCGGGGACCTCGAGCGCATGGTCTGCGTCTGGCACGAGCAGTGTCGATGCGCGGAGCGCAGATACAACGACATCGAAGCCGCTCCGATCGTGGTAAGGGTCGGCACTTCCGGCGACGATCAGGGACCGAAGCCCGGAAGCGGCAGCGCGATCGCGGACTTCGGGAACACCGAACAACGGCGTCAGCCAGAGAGCCGTCCCGGATAGACCACTAGGCAGAAGCGAACAGATTCCCGCCAATGCCCGCGTACCGAGCGACTTGGCAACGAAGAGCACCTCCTCGGCCGACGTCTCGCGGATCGCTGGGAGGACCTGCTCGGCGACAGCGTTAGCAAGAAGCGAGGAGGCATCCACAGCGCCGGCTGGGATCGAGGGGTATGCCACGACGATCGACTCGCATGCTCCCAGCTGCTCGACTGCGAGCAGCGGAAAGCGAAGGGCGGCGCCTTGAGGGCCGTAGCCACCTCCAGGCAGGACGACGACGAGTCTCGATCGCATGCGTCAAGCCTCGCGCATCACGTGATTCGCACGTGCCCCTTGCCGGCGGTAGCTGACGGTTCAGTATTCGGTGCGCATCGGTCGAGCCGTCGCAAACGACGGTCTGACCCGCACCAAACAAGCGGACGCTGCCGACCGCAGCCGTGTACGTGTACACATCTGCCGCGGCTAGGTCACGGGACGAGTCTGGAGTCCCTCGCCCGGCCACGCCGCCTGCGATCGACCGCTCGCTGCTGGATATCGGGGTTGGTACGGCGGACCCCCCGACCGCGATCACTTCGCGAATCGGTCTGCACCACGTCAAGCCATAGACCATGCGGCAAACTGCTTGGATGGGTAAGGACGAGCTACGCGGCCAGCGGGCATTGATCGCTGACGCGCTGAAGAACGCGAGCCCGGGGCGACTCCAGGCAACGCTCGACGGAACAATCGGTGACGCTCAGGCATTCTGCTGGGGAGCGCTTCGACAGTACGACCGGCACAACGAGCCCACGTCGTTCACGTCCCCACGAGACTACGGCCTTCACCACGCTGATCTCCACTACCTACTCATCGGCGCTCAAGAGGCCGTGTCACACGCCGAACGCGTTGAGCAGATTCTTCGGGCAATGGGGAGACACCAGGAGCTCCCACCGAACCCGGACATCCGCAGGCTTCTCCTGCAAATGCGGAATCTGCTGGCAGAGCACCGCGACGAACGGGTGCTGTACTGGCGCCTCACGGGCGAGCACACCCCGCATGTCGCCGCGATCTACGAGGGGTTAGGAATGCCAGCTATCAGAGGTTCGATCGACTCGTACGAGTACGGCACGGAGGTCCTCGGCGGCATGCTGTCGCTGCGTGACCTCCGCGCAGAACTGCTCGGGCTGAGCGACGAACTCGGTCGGCTAGCTGACCAGTATCGAGGCACCGGGCAGCCGGCTCCACCGGCACCTCCCGTCAACTGGTGAAAGCGGGTTTCAGTTGCGGTGCTGCGATGTTGGATACAACACGAAGTGGTGCGACCTCGTTCGGCACGGGCGCGGTCGCATGGACCACGCCGCAGATCCGGCGGTATAGGGCGCTCGAGTCGGCGTCGGCTCTTTGCGCCGTGGGTCGCGAGCTCGTTGTCGGTCGGGGTGGTCGACGACACGGCAGACTGCGACAATGCGCGTTCTGGAGATCGATGTCGGGGAGGGGTTGCTGGCACAGTGGCGCCGCTGGTTCGCCCCACCCCACCAGCCCTTTCGTGTCGATCGCCTCGAGCCGCGGTTGCGCGATGGGATGATCGAACTGGGAGACGACCGCCAGGCCAGTGCGGAACACCGCGACACCTTCTTCATGTACAGCGGCATTTGGGTGTGGCTGGATGAGGCACGCTTCCGGCAGCTCCCGATCTCGACGCGCCGGGTCCTGATGGCCGAGCGCCGACGGGTGAGCCGGCCGAAGCCGTCACCGCCGCGGCCGTCACGGCTCGAAGGTGAGGGCGACGATTGCGTCCGGCGCTGGGTGGAAGCCGGGGTGCGCCCGAGTCGTCACCTCGCCGTGACCCCAGCCACCTGGCGGAAGGCGACGACGGTGCTGCCCGGGGCTCGCGACATTCCAGGCACCTTTCCGGCAGGCTCAGGACCGAACTGCTTCGGCACGGTGATGGCTGCCGCCGGTCTCGCCGAAGCCCGAACCACGTGGATGTTGCAGGAGCCGTTCTCGCAATGGCTCGACGAGCAAACCACGCCGGTACGCGGAACGGGCCACGACGATGAGCCGGGGATCGTGCAGGTCTGGCACGAGCGCGGCCAGCTCGCCCATGCGGCCGTTACCATCGGTGGCGGGTGGGCCATCAGCAAGCCGAGCCAGTCGTGGAGCAGCCCGGCGGTGATCTGGACGGTCCGAGAGACTGTCGGTTCGTGGCGCATCCCCGGCACCCGGTTGTCGCGTCATCGTCTCCACTAGGCCTCCGCGCCGTCCGCGCAGTGGGGCCGTGCAACAGCACCACCCGTATAAGTGCCGGTATGTGACACAGAACCCGTAGCGCAGAACGACAGGCCGCCTGCCCCGACGCGGGAGCACAGATCGGCGCATCGGGCGCTCGGCAGAACTGGCGTGACCGCATATCACGCAGGTGACACACTCGAGGGCTATGGCGCTGTTTCTCAGCGGTGGAGGGGATCCGCCACTCACGATTGCTCTTGACGAAGCCTTTGCGGTGGCCGTCGCTGCTCGGCTCGTGATCTACATCCCTACAGCGCTCGCCGGGACGGCCCTGTTCGATGGAGCGGGACATTGGTTTTCTCAGACCTACGGGCCGCTAGGCGTTACCACGGTCGACATATGGCACGACTTGGATGGCCGTTCGCTCCTGAGTCGGGACGATCTCGGAGGCATCTACTTGGGCGGGGGGAACACGTACCTGCTCCTGCGTGAACTGCGCCGAACCGGGCTTGATCTCGAGTTGCGTGCGCTGATCGATCGCGGTGTTCATGTGTATGGCGGAAGCGCTGGAGCGATCGTCCTGGGCAGCGACATCACGACGTCTGACCTTGGTGGGGATGAGCGCGTCGACAGCCTCGCGGACTTCGCAGGGCTGGACGTTCTGTCGGGGTGGAGCGTGAGTTGCCACTACACGCGAGACCACGATCCGTTTCTGCGACGGTGGACCAGCGACTCGTCGCATTCCAAGGCTCTGCTTCTCTGCGAGGACACCGGTGTCGTCGTCGAGAGCGATCAAGTGCGGGTTCTGGGGCAATCCGGTGCCGGCTTTCAGCAGGGCTCGACGGCGGCCTGGGTCACCGCCGGCGCCCACCATTGGCCGCCGCGTCTCGGCGCGCCTGATGATTCGACCTCACCAGACGCAGGTACAGAAGTCCACTGAAGTTCAAACCTCTCCGGGCTTGCTCCACCGTCGGATCAACACAGACCACGCAGCGCACAAGAACGACACGCCCGGACCCACACGAGCGGCACCTACCGGCGCGTCCCATAGCCGGCTGTTAGGAGGCAGTCGATCAAATCGATGTCCACCCTTAGTGGACGAGTCGGTTGAATCAGCCGGCTTACATCTCTCTGCGGTCTCGTCCGAGGAGCTCGCTCAAGAACTTTACTATTGGCCGACGTTGGCAGACGAGCGGTCTACGCTCAGCTAGTGCGGCGGATCCAGCGACCAAAGGTAGTTCTCGCACGATCGAGAGCGAATCGCCTGTTGACGTGGTTCTCGCCAGTTTTAGCGGTGGTGGTGTTCCTCGCCGGATTCGTCGCTGGAGGGTTAGCAGCGAAGGCGAACGACGGTTCGTTAGCCGAGTGGTTCGCTGGACTGGCAACCACTGCCGCCGTTGCCCTCGCCCTCTACCAGTGGAAACTGGATCGAGTCGAGCGTTTACGCCGGGATTCGCGTCATCAAGCTGAACAGGTCGCAGTTTGGATCTCGTTCGACACCGATCCGTCCTTCGAACGATCCGGTCTTCGAACCTCGGTATGCGTTCGGAACCCGACAACGGCGCCAATCTTCAATGTCGTCGTCTGGGATCTCACAATGCAGCTACCCGATGGGAGTTTCGCGGCCGACCCCGACCTTGATGTCGACCACTTTCATTGGCTGGGACCGATCCTGCCCCCCGAAACAGCGGAGTCCGTCGAATTGGTTCTCGCCGCAGCGGTTCTTGAGGAACCATGGATGGGGATCGCGTTCACCGACAGCGCCGGCCGCCATTGGATTCGCGAGGCATCTGAACTCAGAGTCCTCAATGTTCATCCCCACATCCAATTCCCCCTTGACCCTTAGTAGCCAGTTCACTCGCAGCTGCCAAGCTGGTAGTCGTGGATCTGTTCCATTTCAGTCACGATCCGATGATCGAGCGGTTCGTGCCGCACGTACCGGTGACGAACCCAGACCAGCCGCCGTTGGTCTGGGCGATCGATGCCCAGCACGCGCCCCTGTACTGGTTCCCGCGCGACTGCCCCCGAGTGACGGCTTGGCCGCGGAACCCGAACGAACAGGCTGCGTTCCGACAGTCGTTCTGCACGACTGCAGCGAGGGTTCATGCCATTGAGCTCTTCTGGCTGCCGACCCTGCAAACGACCGTCCTGTTCCGGTATCGCTTGGAGGGATCGGTCTTCCGTCCCTGGAGCGACGCGTCGGGCCAGTGGATCACGGACGTTGCTGTCGAACCGATTGAGGTCGATCGCTTCGATGATCTGATCGGCCACCACGTCTCGGCCGACATCGAGCTCCGCGCAGTGCCCAACCTCTGGCCGCTCCGGGACCTCGCAGTAGAAGGTCCCTGGGATTTCAGCGTCGTGCGATTCCAGCAGGCCAAGGCTCGACCAGACTGAGCCGAGGGTCCCTTCGGACGTTTTCGAGAGCGATCAAACCGCTGTTAGGTGGCAGTATCGGGCTCCTGGGGAGGCGGCTTACGGAGACATTCTTGTTGCGAGGTGCACCCATCGTGGGCATGCCCTCTTGAGATAGCAGGGCTGGGGTCGTTTGGCGGGACCGACTTCCTTCGCATCAGTGTTCTGACGGCGGGATGAGCTCGGCGAGCGCTTTGGCACACTTGCGGCAGGGATAGGCCTTGAAACCGGCGGCGAGAGCGGCGGCCAGAGCCTCCTGCACCGTCCCGCTGAAGTCGTGGTCCACATGGACGCCACACAGAGTGCCTTGGCCACTTCGTCCGTGTTCGTAGTAGTGAATTGTCCCCGCCGGAGCAGACACTCCGCCATTGCTGGAGCCGGCGCTGGTCGAACACACGCGAGTATGAGGAGACACCTTTGAACGGTAGCCGCGCCGGCGAGACCGACGGGTAGCTGATCGTTGGTCGCAATCGGCATCATCGGGTGTCTGTACAATCCATCCATGAACGATGCCGTGCGCGCCGCGGTCCTAGGGATCTTTGACGCCTGGCACGCGGTTGCCGCACCGTGGAGAGCCGAGGCGATCGCCAACTGCGCTGTGTCTGACATGTGCATTCTCGCCAGTGGAGCGTGTGGAACCATCCTTCAAGGCGAGTTCGGTTTCGACTCCGGTGTGATGGGAGTTGACTTGTACGAGTGGAATGCGGGGCTCGACACGTTCGACGCGAAGGTCGAGCATCCAGTCGACGGCAGCGCTATCCAGGCGAGTGGCTATCTCGGCCACGTCGTTGCGACTATCAAAGTCGACGCGAAGCAGTACATCGTGGACGCAGAACTTCGCGTCATTGCTCCATACACCGGCAAGATTTCGGTCGGCGAAAGCGGCTCCGGGACGAAGTACATGTTCATCCGCCAGGCGGACCACACGGAGTTCCAACAAACTGACGCGTGGGCAACACGCAACCAGGCAGCAGCAGCGCTGAAGGCTGCGCTCGGAGAGGGCAGCGCGCACGGCGCATGTACACCGACAGGTGGCGGTTAGCGGCGGCAAGTCCGCCGTGGGCGACCTGCGGTACGGATCGGCGATCGCTGAACCGGAAGCCGAGCAGGCGCACCTTCTGTGGGAGCGACTGTCATCGGCGTAAAACCTGTAAGACGTTGCGAGGAGCGCGGGAGCACTCCTGTCAGCGAAGGCAATGAGTCGTGTCAGCAGACGCAAGGAAACAAACGGGCGGCGGCGGCGCTCCAATCAAGGGCAGCTCGACGTACTCCAAGCGCGTGTCGTGCGTCCGCCAGCCATCCTGAGATGCCAAAGTATTCTCCCATGGCTGTGTCGAGCGGGTCGAAGCGCGTCTCAGAAGTGCCGGTATGCCGCACTCGCCGACGAATGGTCACCGATCACCGAGAGCGGTCGAATGGCCATCAGCGGGCAGATCTACATGGCCACCGATGGGCAGATTCTGTTGTCCGCCGACAGGTGGATGCGGACCTACTGGCTCGCTCGTCTGGACAACACTCCGGTCGCCTTCAGTGAAGACGATGCAAGTGCGCTCATCGGCTGGACAACCAACCTCGCCAGCTCATACGAGGAGGCGGTCGAAGTCGCCACCCGTCACACCGTCCAACTCAGCAAGACCGAACACTTCGTCCAAGAACTCGAAACGCGGCACAAGCCAGCCGAAGCAACCGGTCGACTCCTCCTCCACGCCTTGATCGGCAGCACGCCGCCGTTCTGGGATTGCCGAAGCCTTCAAGCGATTGTTGCGGAGATCAAGCCACAGCTCGATGCCGACATGCTCACACGCATCAAGAACGAGGCCGTGCGACTCGGCTGCACCGCAGCACACACCTGGTGAACTGCAGCACACCAAACGCAAGACGAGCGGCTCTGCGCCAAACTAAGGGTCTGCTCGCCGGACCCCGCCCCCTATCGCCGGTCCGTGGCTCAATTGGGCTTTCTCGTTGCGGCTCCGCCAGCGACGCAGACGGGTGAGGTTCTCACTCGCCGGCTCCATGAACTCGCAGACAGTTCTTGCGGACGCGAAGTCAAGGTTTTCTGGGTGAACTGACGCAGCGCAGTTTCGGATCAGCGTTTCGCTTGCGTGCTGGCCAATCTGGCACTGTGACCCTCAAGCGAGACCGTCGAAGTGGACGAAGCCCAGGACGCGGGCCAGGTTCCGTTCGTGGGGCTGCAGGACCTCGTCGCCGAGCGGTCCCAGATCGAGGAGCACGTCGCCTTCGCCTTGCTCCATCCAGAAGCACGTGGTGACCGGCCCACACAAGAACGACCTCCCGACCGCAGACAAGTCCACCAAGACCCGTTGCTGGTCGGCGGACTCCCCATCGTCGAGCGGCTCGACGGCGATTACCTCTCCGTAGCGACCGGAGCCTGCGGAACGGTTGGTCACCTGCACCGCCAGCCACTGCGCCGTCACCCGTGAGCTGCTCCACCGAACAAATCCTGAGGGGGCCCGTCCTTCCACGATCTCGTCACTCGTGAAGTAGCGAACGAGCGAGGGCCCCTCCGCTTCGTGCAAGGCCACCTCAGGGAGCTCCGGGAGAGCTTGCCACTGCGCGTCAGCGACATTTCGCCATCCGTCGTCGAAGATGTACCGGCCGATCCGGGACACCGGGTTGGCGATGGTGTGCAGCACCCGCAGGTCTTCTCGGTTGGCATCATCCACCACGTAGAGCCAGTACTGATCACCTCTGGTGACAGCTTCCTCGTACTCGCGTGGCGTCAATTCAACGCCATCGGACCCCCACGAGCTTCTGAGTCCTTTGACTTCGATCCACCGAACGATCTGCCCGTTCGCGTCCCTTGACGCAATGTCGAAGCCCGGGTTGGCTGGCGGCATCTCCTCGGCCGTCCTGCCGCTTTGCCGTTCGTATTCGAGTGCGGCGTCGACTGCGGCGCGTTCGGTCTCGGCGCGACGAGGCGCTTGCTGTGTGTCTTCTGAGTCGGTCGACTCGGGGGCGACGTAGGACTTGCCGACGAAGCGTGCCGTTCGACGTTGCTTGCGCGTCGACGTCGCGGGAGGCCTGGGCGGTCGGGTGGACGCCTCACCGCCGGTTGCGCCGGGTGGTCTGCTTGACCCTTCGCCCGGCCGATCGTCGCCAGCTTCAACGGCGTCACGGTCACTCTGGCCTGGCTCGGTCGACTCGTCGAAACCGAGTCCATCATCGTTGAACTGAGGATCTATTTCGGGGTCGCCGTCGGCACTTCCGAGTTCGCCGGCAACGCCAGGCATCGGAGCGGCTTCCTGTTCGGCGATCTGCGCGACGCCGAGCATGTCGAGCTCTCGATCAACCGACGCGCCCGACGTCCCTTGCAGCACGATCTTCAGGCCTAAGGACAACTCGCCGGGTTCCGCTGAGGGCAACAACGCCTGCTCGAGGACTCGGGAAATGGCGGACCATTGGATCTCCGTACCGTCGAGACGGTGCAGTAGTTGCCCGTCCAGCAAGACAGCGTTGGCCTGCGCCGTCTCGATGGCCGTGCCGATCGCGTGGTCCAGGCTGTACTCGACGATCAGAGTGTCCGTGCGTTGCACTTCCAAAGACTCGAGTAGCTCGGCGAGCGTGTCCCGCAACTCGACACCCCTGCTCTCGAAGTAGCGATGCAGTTGTGGCACGCGCTCCGCGAGTCGCTGACTGAGTTCTTCGTCGGTGGCAGCATTCTGGGAGTCGACCAACCGGGTGGTCACTGCGGATGCAAGGTCTCGCACGCCGGCTGCCCTGAGGGCAGTCCAGGCTCCAGGCGGTCGCTTGACGAGTACGTGACGCAGCCGGGACGTGAACAGGCCGTCGACCTCGGGCATGTTGTCGAACAACAGATACTGGGGCGCGGCAAGCATCCCTCTCCCATCGAGGGCCAACCGCTGACTCGCCAAGCCCGCCAGGACTTCTTCGGAGATGGCGTCTCTTCCAAGGAGTTCGGTGAGGAACGTCCAGCATCCCATCACGATCTGACGGTCATCCAGCGACAGGTCATCGCTGGCCGCGTGGTGCGAAACCTCGCGCAGTACGTCGATCGCATCCTGGGCGTCCGGCTCCTGTTTGACCCCGAGCTTGTCGAGGAGCGCCTGGTATTGCCGCAAGGAACCGTCGAGTTGGAAACGTCGACCGCCGAACGGGTGGCCGCCCCAGAACACGTCCGCGGGTCGTACGTATGCATCGCCCTCGAAGTACAAGCAGGGCTGTCCACGGAGTCGCTCAACGGCCGGGTCGGCGGCAGATTGGTTGAGCTGGAAGTAGACCGCAGCTGGCACCTCGTCCCCGCTGGCGGACAGGTTGAGGAGGTGTTGCACCACCTTCGGGATCGGCGGAGAAACCGTCACACCGAGGAACCGAAGGAAGTCGGAACCCGATGACGAGTTCTGAGTCGTCAGCGGGAAAGCAAGAAAGTCGCCAGTTGATGCGAACGCGGCGCGATTGAAGACAGCGTCGACATTGGTTGGCATCTGCCACGTCACCGACGGACCTTCGCGCGGTAGCCACGGCAATGACCGCCAGCGGGCGAACCCGCTGAGGTCTTGGCTTTGCCTCGACGACTCTGCGTGCCGCTCAGCCACATAGACAAAGATGCGCTCGACCGCACCGATGGACTCGGCTGTCGGTGCCGCCGAAACAAGAGTCGCGCAGCGATCGAAAACC
>Ga0335397_10011717_pt1 | contig 10784 bp, 9 predicted proteins | sample MAT04_FD_205740 | JGI IMG/M metagenome (GOLD analysis project Ga0335397, IMG submission 205740) | Freshwater microbial communities from Lake Fryxell liftoff mats and glacier meltwater in Antarctica - MAT-04 (spades assembly) (version 2) ...
CATAAAATTAAGCAACGGATGTGCGATCGTGCTATAAAAACTTACATTAACCTATCCACAAACCGGAGATTAACATTTTTCGCTCTTGATTGTTGCGTCTGACCTCCGTTAAATCCGTTAAATCCGTCAAATCCGTTAAAAAATCCGTTGCCGAACTTCCTATGGGAATCACCGTCGAAAATGTAAGTAAACAGTTTGGCAGTTTCCAAGCACTCGATCGAGTCAGCTTAGAAATTGAATCTGGTTCCCTAGTCGCACTGCTGGGCCCGTCTGGTTCCGGCAAGTCTACGCTGCTGCGGCTGATTGCAGGTTTAGAAATGCCCGACTCCGGCAAAATCTGGCTAACAGGCCAAGATGCCACCAATACCAGCGTCCAAGACCGCAAAATTGGGTTTGTGTTTCAGCACTACGCGCTATTCAAGCACATGACCGTGCGAAAAAACATCGCTTTCGGGATGGAAATTCAGAAAACTGCCGCGGCGAAAGTCAAATCGCGGGTAGAAGAATTGTTGAATTTGGTACAATTGGCAGGATTGGGCGACAGATACCCGTCGCAACTTTCAGGAGGCCAGCGGCAGCGGGTGGCCCTAGCGAGAGCCCTGGCTGTGGAACCGAAAGTGTTGCTGCTAGACGAACCTTTTGGAGCTCTTGATGCCAAAGTCCGCAAAGATTTGCGCGCTTGGTTGCGCCGGCTGCACGATGAAGTGCACGTTACCACAGTCTTTGTGACGCACGATCAAGAAGAAGCGATGGAAGTTGCCGATCGAATTACAGTCATGAATCAAGGTAAAATCGAACAAGTCGGCACACCCGCAGAAATTTACGACCATCCAGCCAGTGCCTTCGTCATGAGTTTTATCGGCCCAGTCAATGTCTTACCCAGCAGTTCGAGGCTGTTTCAAGACAACGGATTTGACTCACCCAACCCAGAAATTTTCTTGCGCCCTCACGACGTAGTAATTGAAACCACCGAAAATAGTGCAACAGTGCCAGCAAGAATCAGTCGCTTGATTCATTTGGGATGGGAAATTCAGGTAGAATTAACCTTAGATGACGGTCAAGTAGTAAACGCTAATTTGACCAGAGAAAAGTTTGACCAATTGCAGTTACAGCCGCAGCAAAGAGTGTTCGTCAAGCCGAAAGGTGCAAAGTCTTTTCCACTGTTTTATTCTATCTGAATTCCGAGCCGCTGGAGCGATCGCCCGGCTTGCGCGTGTCGTTAATCGATCGCACACCATCTCTTAAAACTCAAGCTAAATTCAAATAGCATCAAAAACTAGAAGGACACGGCACTGCCATGTCCCTAATTTTTGATGCTGATAACTGTGGAGTTAGTCTTTAATGTTGCTGACAGCTTTTTTGACTTGTTGCTCAAAAGATGTAGCTCTTGTATTAGAAGGATTTTTCATCTTGTCCTTGTCAGCATCTCCCTGAACTTCATTAATCCCTTCGTTAGCTTTTTCCTGAGTTTCTTCGAGAGACATAGGATCTTTCAAAACGGCTTTTTGAGCTTCTCTCTCAATCCCCGTCAGTTGAGCTTCACCTTTAGTCAGGCTGCTGGTAACGGCAAAAGCTGGGAAAGCATTGGAAACAAACATCAATGCACAAAAACAAACAGCTATTAAACTGCGAACTAAACGTTTGGCATTAAGATTTAAGCTGATAAAAGACATACAAAATTTCTCCGTTTTTACAAATTTTCATCGCTGAGATTGTTAACAGGCTGAAGCTCGTTCAAATTCTGCACAATCTTTAGCTCAAGTTTGATAAAAGCAACAGCATTGAGCAGTGGCTCTCTCTTAAATTGAGGTAATATATAATATTTAGCTGAAAAAACGGATATTTGAAATCCTTCTCAGGGAATATTTTGGCTTTGTGTCTTCCGATAGATGAGTATGGTGCATCACTGGAAGTCGGATCGTGTGAGATTTGAAATGGGAGTATCTGTGGCAGCATTTGAGCGTGATCTCCTCGCAAAGGCAAAAAACCCGGTGTCTTTGGATTGTGGCTGCTATTCGACAGAGATCGATCGAGCAACCGGGTTTTTTGTCCCATACCTAACTCCTAAGCTACTACAGCCGCACGGGAACTTGATGTTTTGCTAGATAAGTCTTAATTTCTCCGACGCTTAGTTGTCCGTAATGCAGCAGGGAAGCCAGGAGTGCGGCTTCTGCTTTACCCTCTGTCACCGCTTCGTAGATGTGGTGACAGTTTCCCGCGCCGCCGGAAGCAATCACCGGAATTTCTACAACTTCGGCGATGCTGCGGGTTAATCCCAAATCGTAACCGGCTTGAGTGCCGTCAGAATCCATGCTTGTCACCAGAATTTCACCAGCCCCGCGCTTGGCGGCTTCCTTGGCCCAGACGATCGCATCTAGGCCCGTATTTTCTCGTCCTCCGCGCACATACACGTCCCAACCGGGATTATCGGCATCTTGCCGTTTGCGAGCGTCGATCGCCACTACAATACACTGATTGCCAAATCGATCGCTGGCTTTGTCAATCAAACTCGGATCGCGCACCGCTGCTGAATTAATGCTTACCTTATCTGCGCCCGCCCTCAACAAACTTTTAATGGTGTCCAAGGATTGGATGCCGCCGCCCACAGTCAAAGGGATAAATACTCGATCGGCAGTTTGATATACCACATCAATCATAATGTTCCGGTCTTCATGAGTCGCGGTAATGTCCAGAAACACCAACTCGTCAGCACCCGCATCGTTGTATACCTGAGCCATCTCCACCGGATCGCCAGCATCCTTAAGGTTGACAAAATTGACACCTTTGACCACGCGGCCGGCTTTCACATCCAGACAAGGCAAAATTCTTTTTGACAACATAAAATTCTCGTGTTTGTAATTTATACCAGTTCCCAAAAAAATGCAACTGTAGGCTCGCGACCCAAACCATTATGCAGTAAGTCAATCCCAATTATTGAATCTCAAATCTAAAATGGTATTGTTGACAGATACTTCAAGTCCGGATCTGCCACCGCCCGCAACAGCCTCTGTTGATATCTGGCAAAATTAGAAGTCACATAACAAATTTTAAAGATAACGGAGGTCTTAATAATTCTCGGTTGGAGCTACAGAGCCATTTGCCAGTTTTTTTGGACAAAAAGCAGCAAATTTAACTCCTGAGATACATCTGTGGCGTGAAAAATATGACACTTTCGCTTAAAATCGAAACATAACTACCTTCGCTGGCGATCGAATTGTGGTTAAGCAATCCTGTACGGGTTCGGTGCATCGAGGATGGACTAAATAATTTTAAATTTTGAGAACAGCCGATTTAAGATTTTTTACTGGCAATCTTAGTTATCAATAGTCCGGACAGTTTTCAATCACTAACGGCAGAATGAGGGTTTCATCCTTCTCAGTGAAGTCAAATGCTAACGGTAAAATGAGGGTTTCAGCCTCGGTCTCAAAAACTGTCCGGAGTATTCACTTATGAGCCACGTACTAAAGTTAAGATTGAAAGTTGAAAACCTCAAATCGGTTGAATTGATGTTGTTTCTAGGACTGTGGTGACTTTGCAAGCCAATCCACATTTGTTACTTCGTACAGAAAGCGGCAATCGCTACTTGCCGCTCTCCGGCAGCAATTGCTGGACAGTAGGGCGGAGCGATGACAATAATTTTGTATTGACCGATCGCTGGATTTCTCGCAATCACGCGATGTTACAGCAAATGGAGACGGGAGAGTTCTACTTGATCGACTTGGGAAGCCGCAACGGTTCCTTTGTCAACGGGCGGCGGGTGAGTATTCCTGTGACGCTCCGAAATGGCGATCGGATTATTTTCGGTCAAACTGAATTGGACTTCTACAACCCAGCCGCCGGCCGCCGGATCGATCGAATACACGAGGCCGACTCAGAAGATTTTACGGCGACTTTGACCGTCCGCAGCCTGATTACCGTCATGGTAATGGACATCCGAGATTTTACCGTTTTGACGAGACAGCTAGACGAAACGCTACTCTCGGAAGTCATCGGGAATTGGTTCCGCAAAGCAGGACAGATCATTCGCGAACACGGCAGTTGGGTGGACAAATACATCGGCGATGCGATCATGGCCGTGTGGTTTCACAAAGCAAGCGGTGTCAGCACCGAGGAAATGATGCGGATTTGCCAAGCTTTGAGCGAACTGCACAAGGCAACAGACGAACTCAGCAGCCGTTACCCCCTACCTTTTCCTTTGCGAGTCGGGGCTGGGATCAATACTGGTTATGCAATGGTAGGAAATTCTGGTAGCAGCGATCGATCGGACTACACCGCCTTGGGAGATACTGTCAACGCAGCATTTCGTCTAGAATCTTGCACCAAGCAACTCGGCAAAGATATCGCCGTGGGAGAAACCACTTACAAATACCTGACCCAATTGGGTGCCGAGGGTGCTTTCGAGCAGCACACCGTTGCTTTAAAAGGTTACGACACTCCCAGCGTGACTTACGGCGGTACTTATCATGACTTGAACGCTTTTCTCAAAACCAAAGGAAAGAGTTCTCGATAGCTAGAAAATTGGGTGCGGGGCAAAAGTTAACCCTGAAATATGGGAGTCCCAGTTTTGAATTGGGAGTCCATTTTATGAACGCCTGGGCGATCGTGCTCGACCAAGCGTTCGGAGTTGTTAAACTGGAGCAAACACACAGCAGTACGCCCTGGTGGAGTCAACCCGACAATCGCCATTCTTCTAAGGTAAAATGTTCAGACCATTGCTGCGTTCGGGGGTTAAAAAGAAAGCTGAAAGCACCAGTTTGGGGGTCGAAAGAACCGAGGTCTGTTCCTTTATATCGGTTGCACCGCCAGCAAGCAAATGCGAGGTTGTCCGCATCGGTAGTTCCCCCATGCTTCAAGGCAATTATGTGGTCAACTTCGTGGACGAAGAAACTTAGCTGTTCTGGAAGCTGACAATACTCGCAGCAAAAATTGGCGCGCTCTTCAACCAAGCGGCGCAGGTTAGCAGGAATGTAAGTCACAGGTTAATCGATTTGAAATTTTGGGTAGAAACATTTTAGATGGTCTCCGCAGAATCCCTAAAATTTAAATTTCAGAGACAAATTGTGGTTCGGCTCGACTAAAATTGGCGAATTGCGACCTAAGTTTTTATTATTTTAAGACTGCCGAGACAAGTAAGGAAGATTACCGGTTTTGAGCATAATAACTAGATGTTCTATCCGCTCGTATTCATCAAGTTCTGTTTGCTCAGCAGGAGTCAAGGAACCCGAAGCATTATGTATCAATAATGTCCGCAAGCGCTCTTGCATCTCTGGAGTGGGGCGGAAAGCGGCGATTTCTTCGGGGGTGGGGGCGCTGGCGAGAAAGTTTAAAATATACCGGTAGATGCGAGCTGGGAGCATTGGCTGCTCGACGCACTGGCGCAAAAGTTCCGGCAGTTGTTCGCCTAGAAGTGCCAGTTGTTCTGAAAGTTCGTCGGGTACTTCAATTGTGATGCTTGCCACTGCTAAAAGCCTCAAAATATACGATATATCAGTTATTTTAGAGTTTAAGAGCCCGTGATTGCTGTCCCTGAGTTGCGATGTCTAAATTTTAAGACTTAGCATATATTGCCTATGATGTCAACATCTAAATGTAAATTTTGTTAACAGTCCTCCGCCTGTGGGGATTTATCTGAAAAACTGCATAAGCAAAATGGTAGTCTCTACATAAATGCTGTGTATGAAATTGGGAGACAAAACTTCATGAAACGATTGGGTCGTCTATTGGCAGTATTGGGCCTAGTGCTGGGCTGCTTTGCATGGGCAGGAGACATGAGCGCGAGCGCGGCAACATTGAGCCGTCTCGTCTTACCACAATCCTCGCTCATAGTGCTTGACGTTCCGACTAGAACAAATCGCGCTGATGACAAACTTGCCACAGAATACGGCCAAAAAATTGACTTGAACAACAGCGGCGTCCGGGACTTTCGGGAATTTCGAGGGTTGTATCCTACTTTAGCTGGACAAATTATTAAGAATGCTCCCTACGAAAAAGTTGAGGACGTACTCAACATTTCAGGCTTGACGGAACCTCAGAAAAAGGTGCTGCAAGCTAACCTGGACAAATTCACCGTAACTGATGTCGAATCAGTCTTTATTGAAGGAGATACCCGGTTGAATAACGGTCTCTATGACTAGATAGCAGCGGGCCTCCTTTGAATTTATTGGTCATTAGTCATTGGTCATTAGTCATTGGTCATTAGTCATTGGTCAGAACTGATTTTTGGTTGACTCATGAATTATGGCTTATGGCTTATGGCTTATGGCTTATGGCTTATGGCTTATGGCTTATGGCTAACGAATGCAGAATGCCTTCAACAAGGATTGAACCAAAAATCGGATACAAGCCTCCGATGTTGTGGAGAGCGAATTTTTTTAGAAATTAATTCAATTCCCAGATTAATCTGTGGACTCAATTATTCAATTGTTAATCTAAAATCGACAGTTCAAGCCTCAAGATTGATCTGTGGAGTCAATTCTTTAATCTTTAATCTTTAATCTTTAATCTTTAATCGACTAGCGGCAGATATTAGTTGTATTCCCCAGATTCATCTGTGGAGTTAATTCTAAAATCTAAAATCTAAAATCTAAAATCGACTGGCGGCAGACTTAATGACTGACAAATTTGACGTATTGGTGATAGGTGCTGGCGCAGCCGGTTTGTACACGGCACTTTGCCTCCCAGAACATTTGCACGTAGGCTTGATCAATAAAAATATCTTGCCTGTCTCTGCCAGCGATTGGGCCCAAGGAGGAATTGCCGCGGCGATCGCCCCAGAAGATTCAGCAGCACTACACGTTCAGGATACACTGGCTGCGGGAGCAGGTCTTTGCGACTTAGAAGCCGTGCAATTTTTAGTAGAAGAAGCTGCTGCTTGCATAGATTCCCTGGTAAAAATGGGCGTTGCATTCGATCGCACCGGCCCAGAATTAGCCCTCACCCTAGAAGCCGCCCACTCCCGCCGCCGAGTGCTCCACTCCGCCGACACCACGGGGAAAGCCGTTGTCAGTACCCTGACAGCAAAAGTATTAAGCCGCAAAAACATTCAACTCGTATCCCCCGCCTTTGCTTTGAGCCTGTGGCTAGACGAAAACGGTCGCTGTCAGGGCATTAGCTCAATTTGCGACTCGCGAGTCAAATGGCTGCGAGCAGAGGCCGTGGTGCTTGCCACAGGCGGCGGCGGACAGGTTTTTGCTCAAACAACCAACCCGTCGGTAAGTACCGGAGACGGGGTGGCGATTGCGTGGCGCGCCGGAGCACTGCTGCGAGATTTAGAATTTGTGCAGTTTCACCCGACGGCGCTGAGTAAAGCGGGCGCGCCCCGGTTTCTGATTAGCGAGGCGGTGCGGGGAGAAGGTGCTCATTTGGTTGACAGCAAGGGATATCGCTTTGCTTTTGACTCTCACCCCAGCGGGGAACTTGCGCCTCGCGATGTTGTCAGCCGCGCTATTTTCCGCCATTTGCAGAAGACGGGGGAACCTCATGTTTGGCTGGATTTGCGCCCGATTGCGGTCGATCGACTGCGCTACAGGTTTCCGAATATTATTCAAGTGTGCGCTGATTGGGGAATTGATATTTTTTCCGAACCGATACCCGTCACGCCCGCCGCCCATTACTGGATGGGAGGGATTGTGGCTGACAAGTTCAACCAAACTTCGATTCCCGGTTTGTACGCGGTGGGAGAAACTGCGAGCACGGGGGTGCACGGCGCTAATCGGTTGGCGAGCAATTCGCTGCTGGAATGTTTGGTTTTTGGCGCGCAGATGGCACTTTTGCAGGTAGAAGGTGAAAAGTCCAAGGCATTCTCAGATGATGAAGATGCAGGGAAAATCTTGGAAAAATCGATTTCACAACAGGATATTGAGACGATCAAAAAATTGCGGGTGGAATTGCCGAGTTTGCTGTGGCAGAGTGCGGGAATTTGCCGGGGAATGCGGGATTTGGAAAGTGCGATCGTCCAAGTTGAGATTTGGCGGCAAGAATTTGCCTCTTTGCCTTTGAGTCAAACTTTGCTTAATTTGCAGCCCGGACAAGTCATTGATTTTTCGCCTGTTGATGCCCAGAATAGCTCGGTTTTGCGAAATTGGGGAGAAGTTGGCAATTTATTGGATATTGGCTACTTAATTCTCAAAAGTGCTGCGTTTCGCACGGAAAGTCGGGGCGGTCACTACCGTGTGGATTATCCTCTGAGCGATCGGGATTGGTGCAACCACACTTTAATTAACCAATCGAATTGGTACAAATCTGAGCTAGTAGAAGATTAAAAGATTGGTCTCAGCGCGTTCCCGTACCGTCACTTTTCGGGTTCCCGTTGGGGTCTGGTTCGTATTTTGAGGTATTTCCAGAGATAGAGGTTTCGGCTGGTGTCAAAAATCTGGAGGTCGATCGGGCCAATCTCGGATTGGTTCGTAGTGCGGACTTTAGTCCGCAAAATTGAGCGGACTAAAGTCCGCACTACGAACTGTTTTTGTGGTGGTCATCGATCGGACACGATATGAATGCATCTGCGTCTATCGGTGTTGATCCGCTTGAAATATGCGGTTTACCCATCAATCAAATATTTATGCAAGAGGTCTATTTAACTAAGGTAAAAAACCGGATGTTTCATGCAAAAAAATCTCGCATCTCAACTGTCAAACTTTGCTGTCAGTTTTGAAAGTTGCGCTGGCCAGTGTAACCGGAGAAGTCAGCGAGTTTATCCAAAGTTTGTGTCCCCGAATAAAACTGACCTTTAATTTCCCAAGTCGGGAAACCTTTAACATTTGCCGCAGCAGCTTGGCAAATTTCGGCGCGGGAATTTTGCCCTCTGGGATCGCATTCAAAATAATCAATTATTTTGGCTGCTTCTTTCCCGAACAGCATTTTTTGATCGTGACAGTGGGGACACCAGTAAGCGCCGTATTCTTTAGCGCCTATTTCTCGGAGGTGGCGGGCTAAAGCAATTTCTGCAGGCCCGGAGGTTGTGGTGACTGCTGGGGGTAAAATTCCGGGGGTAGAAGAAACAAAAGGAGCGGGTGAGTTGACGCTGTTGTATAGGGCTAAAGCGCCGATCGAACTTACCATCGTCACCAAAATGCCTGTAAACACCAATTGTCCGATATCTTCCCAGTCGCGCCCGACTAGCACCAGCACAAACAGCGACAGGGCAAATAGGGCGGAACTGATGCAGTAAATGCAAAGATCCTTAATTTCAAAAGCCATCAAATACATCAAATAGCTGCTGAATATTAACATCGCAGCGGTGATGATAAATAGGGCTTGCCAAGTCCAATTTTGCAGTTGAGAGTGCAGTCGTTTGTTGTTGTCGGGATTGACGGATTTGGGAGCGAGTGCCAGGATTGCGATGCTCAGGTAAGCGAGGCAACCTAATAAACTTAAAGGCACTGTGCCGCCTAATGTAGCGTAGGGACTGTTGAGAACTTTGTCGCATCCGCTGGTGGGACAAATTACTGAGTTTGTTGTGAATTTAGCGATCGTCAGATAGGCCGTTTCTACGATGCCGATGGCTGCGATCGCAGCCATCACCGTCCTAGACCAGCGATGAATCCAAGGGGTTGAACGTCGGCGAATCATTTTTTTTGGGTAATTTGGGAATTGTTGACTGTTAACTGTTGACTGTTAACTGTTGACTGTTGACTGTTGACTGTTAACTAATGACTGTTGACTGTTGACTGTTGACTGTTGACTGTTAACTAATGACTGTTGACTGTTGACTGTTGACTGATGACTGATGACTGTTGACTGTTAACTGTTGACTGTTAACTGTTGACTGTTAACTGTTGACTGATGACTGTTAACTGTTGACTGTTGACTGTTTACTGTTAACTAATGACTGTTGACTGTTGACTGTTGACTGTTGACTGTTAACTAATGACTGTTGACTGTTGACTGTTGACTGATGACTGATGACTGTTGACTGTTAACTGTTGACTGTTAACTGTTGACTGTTAACTGTTGACTGATGACTGTTAACTGTTGACTGTTGACTGATGACTGATGACTGTTGACTGTTAACTGTTGACTGTTAACTGTTGACTGTTAACTGTTGACTGATGACTGTTAACTGTTGACTGTTAACTAATGACAACTGCCAACTGCCAACTGCCAACTGACTACTGACTACTGACTACTGCCAACAGTCAACAATTCCCATTTTACGTTTTACTTCCGACTTTGCCCGGTTCGGGTGTTGGCCCTCTCGAACCATTAGCGTTTTTGTTTTCCTGTTCGAGCTCTTTCAGGGAGAAGCTGCTGCGGGCGGCTTCTACAAATTGACTGACGCGGATGGGATCGATCGGCTGTTCGATGCGGCCGTTTCGCTTCAGGGAGCTCGACACAATTACTCCGTCTGCAGCCTGCATGAGGGTGGAAATGTTTTCCCACGATGCACCGCTACCGATGAAAACAGGAGTTTCCCCCGCTGCTGCACTCGCGAGTTCTAAGTCTTCGAGATTGGGAGGGCTGCCGGTTGTCCAGCCGGAAAGAATTACGGCATCGGCTAAGGCGCGCCCGATCGTCTCAGAGACGGCGGTGGTCAAGTTGGGGCTACCCAGGGGTCGCCCGTGCTTGACTAACACGTCTGCGAATATTTTGACATCGCTGCCCAATTCCCGGCGGTAGCGCAGTAACTGGTGTGCTTGTCCTTCAATTAAGCCTTGGTCTGTAGCCATGATGCCGTTGAGGACGTTGACGCGGATGAATTGAGCTCCCGTGCAGGAGGCGATCGCGATCGCGCTGTGGGCGTCGTTTCGCAGCACGTTAACGCCGATCGGCAGCGTCACCAGATT
>Ga0335397_10011727_pt1 | contig 10780 bp, 10 predicted proteins | sample MAT04_FD_205740 | JGI IMG/M metagenome (GOLD analysis project Ga0335397, IMG submission 205740) | Freshwater microbial communities from Lake Fryxell liftoff mats and glacier meltwater in Antarctica - MAT-04 (spades assembly) (version 2) ...
CCGAACCCGGGGATAATGCCGAGATTTACCTCAGGCTGACCAAATTGAGCGTTACTTGCAGCCATCCTGATATCACAGGAAAGCGCCAGCTCACAGCCGCCACCAAGGGCAAAGCCGTTGACTGCGGCAATCACCGGTTGCGGCAGATTTTCGATGGTCCGCAGAACCTCGTGGCCAAGTTTGCCGAAGGCCTTGCCGGCGGCTGGATCAAGGCCCTGCATAAAGGAAATGTCAGCGCCGGCGACAAAGGCCTTTTCACCGGCCCCGGTGATGATAACCACCCGTATGCTGCGGTCTTCGGCTATATCTTTAAAGCAATGTCGTAACTCAAGCAGGGTGTCGCGGTTCAGGGCATTCAGAGCCTTCGGCCGGTTGATGGTGACCGTGGCAATGGCCTCTTCTTTTACTACCAATACATTATTGAACTCCATTTTTTCTCTCCAGGTTGTAATCAGCTGTTTTGTTCAATTTCTTTGGAACACTCCAAGGAAAATTTCCAGGCGCAGTACCATTCGTCGGGGTGGCTGTCCGGTGGACAGCCCAGACATTCGGTACGAATTCTTTTATCTATCGCCCTGGCAAAATACGAATATTCAACAAGCCCCCCGGATTTACAAGGGTAATCTTCAAGTCCTTTGCGTTTCCTGGCTTCTTGCACGCGGCAATGGTTCATCTGAAAGACAAAGCTCGTGGCGGTTTCTTCGACAATCGACTGGACGTTGATGCTTTCATACATCCGAAAACCAAGTGCCCTTTTCAGTCCAGCAAGACCGGGGCTTGCCGATAAGCCAAGAAATTCACCAATCATATGGGCCTCGACGGGGGAAAATTGGCCCCAGCAGGAATCGTTGCAGCGCTTGGCCTCGTTCATCCCTCCGGCCTTCTCAACGGTCTGGAACCATACGCCGTCATTGGCCAGCCAGTTCTTCGCCATGCGGTCCTTAAGTGTCTGCAGTTTCGCGGGCTCCATCTCCAGAAGAAACGACGGTACACCGTCAACCATGGTAAAACCGAAAAGCTCAGCCATATGGCGCAATTGGATGGCCATGCTCTTGCCGGCAGCCGCCGTCAGTAGGGGCAATGCCTGTTCCATCCCCATCTGGTGCTTTACCTCAGCAAACCACAGGCCATGGTGCAAAATGGTACGATGAAACATGTCAACGATAAAGCGGGCAGTGTCCTGGTGATTGAGTTCACTGGCTTTTCCGGCAGGTTCGCTCATTTCCTTCTCCATTTTTATTAAACGCTCTGCACTTCAGGCAGGACGGTTATCTCATCGGAAAATCGGGTTAACGGTTCCAGGCCATGCTCGGTTACCAGATGGGTGTTTTCGATGCCGACAACACCCACGCCTGGAAAAATCGTCTTCGGTTCAAGGGCAATAATCATCCCGACCTGGAGGGGGAGCTTCTGCCCTTTGGCGATAAAAGGATACTCGTCGAGTTCCAATCCGACGCCATGGCCGGTAAAGCGAATCCTCCTGTCCCCTACCCCCATGAAATTATCCTGATAGCCCTTTTTTTCGGCCAGGGCAATCATCAGGTCATAGAGCTCACCGGTAATAACACCGGGTTTTGCCTGCCCTTTGAGCTCTTCCTGGATGGCAAGCATCGCTGCATGGGCTTGTTGTAAGGCGTCGGATACCGGGCCGATGGAAAATATCCTCGCATGGTCCGAGATATAGCCGTCGAGGGCAAAGACATAATCGACGAGAACCGGCTCCCTGGCCCCGATTTTCCTAAAACCGGCACCCTGGCCGATGACACCGCTGACCCCGGCCCCGCCGGTGGGAGAGGCGAGATAGCTGGGCACCGCCGCCGCATCGCCGGACATCAGATGCCCGTAAAAAAGTTCACTGCCCCACATGCGCATGCGGACAATGCCCTGATGGCCGAGACTGCGCGCATAGCTCTCAAGCTCGCCCGCCAAGGCCACCTCGGTCTTACCAACTTCCAGCAGTTCCGGCACCCGCGCCGCGACCTTGTCGGAAAGCTCCGCCGAGACCCGCATTTTGGCGATCTCAAACTCCGACTTCACGGCCCGGATCAGCCGAATTTCATGGGAAATGTCGACGATTTTGGCCTTTCCAAAGATCTGCTGATACTGAAAATAAAGGTTGGTCGGCAGGACATCCAGTTCCATGCCGAGAACGACGGGCGACGGATACCCGTAACCGGCCAGAATCTCGGGCATCTTTTTAATGCCGACAAGCGATACTATTTCTTCAAGAGCGGATTCTGCAAGCGCCCGCTCGTACTCCTTAAAGACCATAAGAATCGGCTTGCCTTGGACAGGCACATATAGCCAACCCTGCTGCGAGGTGCCGGAGAAATAATAAAGATCGGTTTTTTGCAGAATCAGGGCACCATCCTGGCCTTTTCCGGCGATGGCCTGCTGCAATTTGGCAATTCTTGCCGCAAGCTCAGGGGCTGGAACGTTTTTATGGGTAAGTCGCATACTTCCTCCGTAGCTTAGGAGCCGTTACAAAATATGGGCATGTCAACCCATTTTGTTACGGCTCCTAATACCGTTCCGGCCATTCCTTTGGCCATGTTATTTTTTTACAACGGCTTAGTTGCTCAGCTTGCACCCTGATCTTTTTCTTCTCAGTACTGATAAAACCCCTTGCCGGTCTTCTTTCCCAGCCAACCGGCCTCAACATATTTACGGAGCAGCGGACAGGGTCGATATTTGGAATCCTTGAAACCATCATGGAGGGTCTCCATGATCGCCAGACAGGTATCCAGACCGATCAGGTCGGCCAGGGCCAGCGGCCCCATCGGATGGTTCATGCCAAGCTTCATAACCGTATCGATATCCTCGACCTTGCCAACCCCGTGGTACAGACAGAAAATTGCCTCATTGATCATCGGCAGAAGGATTCTGTTGGCGATAAAACCTGGAAAATCATTTGCTTCCGCCGGGGTCTTAGCAAATTTTTTACAAAGCTCCCAGGTAATATCAAAGGTCTCTTTGCTGGTTGCCAGCGCTTTGATAACCTCAACCAGCTTCATCACCGGTACCGGATTCATGAAATGCATGCCGATAACCTTGTCCGGCCTTTTCGTCTGGGCGGCTATCCGGCCGATGGGGATGGAAGAGGTATTGGTGGAGAGAATCGTATGCGGCGGACAAAACGTATCGAGATCCTGAAAGATTTTGAATTTGAGATCCTGCCGCTCAACCGCCGCCTCGACAACAAAATCAACACTCGCCATATCGGCAAGGTTGGTAGTTGTGCTGATCCGCCTGAGGATCGCATCGCGCTCAGCTGCACTGATTTTTTCCTTTTCAACACTCCGGGCAAGATTTTTGGCAATGCCTGCCAACCCTTTTTGGGTGAATTCCTCTTTGATGTCGCTCATCAAAACCTTGAGCCCGCTGGTTGCCGCAACTTGAACGATCCCCGCGCCCATCTGGCCGGCGCCTATTACCCCGAATTTTTCGATTGCCTTTGCCATTGCTTTGTCCTTATCCCTTTTAATTGCCTTATCGTTTAACAACCATTGCCACCGCCTCACCACCGCCAAGACAGAGTGCGACAATCCCTCGTTTTGCATCCCTTCTGGCCATCGCATAGAGGAGGGTGGTCAGCAGTCGGGCGCCGCTTGCACCGATCGGATGGCCGATGGCGACACTGCCGCCGTTGACGTTGACCTTGGCGGAATCGAGTTCCAATACCCGGTTGATGGCCACGGATGTTCCGCTGAAGGCCTCATTTATCTCAAAAAGATCAATTGCGGCAAGGGATATCCCTTCTTTTTTCAAAACCTTAGGCACTGCCAGAATCGGCGCCATAAGCACGTAGCGCAATTCAATCCCTGCCGAGGCCTGGGCACCGATTTCGGCCATGATATGGCAGCCCAGCTCCATGGCCTTTTCTCGGCTCATCAATACTAGCGCTGCCGCACCGTCACTGATGATCGAGGCATTGCCGGCCGTTCCCACCCCGTCTTTTTTAAAGGCCGGACGCATTTTCTGCAGGCTTTCATAGCTTGTCTCGACCGGACATTCGTCATCGGCAAACAGTTTTATCACGCCATTTTTCTGGGGGATGGGCACCGGCAGTATCTCGTCTTTAAACACGCCGTCGCGAACGGCTTTAAGCGCCCGACTGTATGACTCTTCGGCGAACCTGTCTTGATCGACTCTATTCACCTGCCATTTTTCGCAGATGAACTCGTTGGACATGCCCATATGAAAGTCGTTGACGATATCCCATAGACCGTCATGGACCATATGATCTTCAATCTTGCCCGGTCCCATGCGGTGTCCAAATCTGGCTTTTTCAAGGTAATATGGGGCCATACTCATATTTTCCATGCCGCCGGCAACGACCACATCGGCGTCGCCGCACTGGATGGCCTGGGCGGCCAGCATGACGGCTTTCAGTGACGAACCGCACACCTTGTTGACGGTTATCGCCTCAACCTCCTGCGGCAGCTCAGCCTTGATGGCCGCCTGCTTGGCCGGATTCTGGCCATAACCGCAGGGCAGCACCATACCCATGATACATTCGTTCACCTGTTTCTTGTCGATCCCGGCACGGATCACCGCCTCTCTGATAACCATGGCCCCAAGGTCGGTGGCGCCAATCTTACTGAGGGTCCCGCCAAAACTGCCGAAAGGAGTCCGTACAGCACTGACAATTACCGCTGTTTTCATATTTTTTCCTCAATGTTCAGGTGGCTTAAAATCCCGTCGGCAATCTACACTTCTTGCCCTTCATGGAATTTCAGTCACACAGTGGGTGTTTGACACTTTTATGGTCTTGCATATTGGTACCTGAGAAATTCATTTCTTGTTTTTTGGATGAATTTCATGAAGGAACGTATCACCCCTTGTAGGGGATTGGGCCGGGAGAAAAACGCTTCACAAAATTCCGACCAAGCGCTCAATCGCTTTTTTATCCTGACCCAACCAACAACATTTGTCAATCTTTTTACAGCGGCCCTCACATAAATTCCATACTTGAGAGCAAATTGTAAGAATATAATCAAAGCATCTGATTTGGGGTGGCTCTTGTCTGGTGCAAGTTTCCGTCAATTATGCCGATGCAAGCGGTTGTAGACAGAAGCCAGAGCTATGGCTCGACCCAGATGGGCATCAAGTCACCAATATGAGTAATCAAACAGGACGGCTTAATCTCCTTCAAACTCCATCATTGCAAAAATCTTACAATCGGCAATTCTCTCACGACCCTTGAGATCCGGCAACTCAATAAGAAAAGCGCATTCAAGGATGTCGGCGCCAAGTCCCCTGACCAGCTGGACAGTGGCGCCGACCGTGCCGCCTGTGGCAATAAGATCGTCGACAATGACCACCCTATCGCCCTGATCGATGGCATCTTTATGAATTTCCAAGGTTCCTGATCCGTATTCCAGGAAATAGGATTCCTCCACCGTTTCCGCGGGAAGTTTGCCCTTCTTCCGGACAGGAACAAAACCTACCCCTAATTGGTAGGCGAGGACCGCACCAAAGACAAAACCACGGGCATCGATGCCGACAATCTTGTCGATTTTCATATCGCGGTATCGCCGAACAAGAATATCACAGGACTCCTTGAAGGCCTCGGGATCCTTCATAAGGGTCGTCAAATCACGGAAAATCACTCCTTTAATCGGCCAATCCGGGATACTTCGCACACATTTTTTTAAATCCATTGCTCCCCTCTTGTTTTACCTATTTGTTAAACGTTTCAATTACCTTAACCAACAATCCAGTGACATTATCACCGTTTTTGCGAAAAACCGTTAAAATTTCCTCCCAAGTCACGGGTGCTTCATCTTCCTTCCAACAATCATAATCGGTTGACATAGCCACCGCCGCATAGGGAATGCCAACTTCGTTTGCCAGCATCGCTTCCGGAGCAGTGGACATGTTAATAACATCGGCCCCCCACAATCGGAACATCTTCGACTCTGCCACCGTTGAAAAACGTGGTCCCTCAATGGTCACAACGCAGCCCCGGGCATGGACCGACAGTTGCAGAGCCTGCGCTGCGGTATGGAGTTTTTCCCGTAACTCCTCGGCAAAAGGATGGGCCATGGCGGTATGATGGGCACCGGATTCAAAGGAATCATAAAAGGTGTTTTTGCGGAATCTGGTAAAATCGATAAATTGATCGAGAATCACCAAATGCCCCCGCTCAATTTCCTGTCTGAGGCTGCCACAGGCCGTCGTGGCGATGATATGGCTGACACCGACCTCCTTCATCGCCATAATGTTGGCACGGTTGTTGACCTGGGTAGGACTGTACTGATGCTCACTGCCATGCCTCGCCAGAAGAACGGCCTCAACGCCGCTGATTTTACCAGTCACAAGGGGTGCTGAAGGCTGCCCGTATCGGGTGTCTACTTCGAGGATCTGAGGGTCTTGAAAGAGAGTCGGATTTTCAAGTCCTGACCCACCGATTATCCCTATTTTTACCATAAGTTACTCCTTTTGTACTGAAAATCATATCTGCCGAAAATTTTGTCAACAGGCCGCCGCAAATTACCCCGATCCCTTCTCCCGTTTCATGCCTCAATTTCAAGAGGTTCACATTATCGAACTCGCCAACGCAGTGCAACCCATTTATCTTCGTGTGGCTGGAAACAAGAGAGAATATGGTGACACTCCATATTTGGGTTTCGATTCATAAACATTCCCTAGGCAATTGCCGGACGAGCGGCAACCATGCTCTGTTCGGTGACATTCGACGTTCATGATCCTTTTCGGTTCGATACCTTTCGGTTTCAGCACCTGTTGGTAAATTTAGTTTTGAACGACGGCTTAGCGGCCTGTCCGGTTCAGACAAAACGAACAGGTAGCCCCCCTCGACCTAGACGATCAGAGATCAAACGAGACTTAAATAAAATAGATGATCATTGTTTTTTTATGCTATAAATAATATGCTATTTGTTGGTTAATAATATTCATTTCCCAAGCCTTATCCCAATAACCACCCAATACGGAGTCGAAGCATGAAAGACCTCTTGCTGTCACTAATTTGCGTTCTGCTTCTCATCCCAAGCGTGCTATTCGCTGCCCAGCCAACAGGAGCAAAAGTCACCGGAGCAAAGTCGAGCGGCGATAAAACCATCACTGCCGAGGGCTCCGGCGCATCCAAACAGGAGGCCCTCCTGCAGGCAAAAAGAGCGGCGGTCGAGGAAGGCATCGGAATCGTCCTCAGCTCTCAGACCGAGGTCGAGAACTTCATGCTGAAAAAAGACAAAGTCATCACCCAGAGTTTTGGTTCTGTTCGCAGTTATACCGCCATTAAAGAGGAACAGAAAGGCGACACCTGGTACGTCAAAATCAGTGCGGTCGTCTCCTTAGATTCGATTACCGCCGATTTGATGGCCCTCAAAATTCTCCTCATTTCCATGGATAAACCCCGAACCATGGTCCTTATTCAAGAAGAAGGCGGGCAGAACGCCGAAAGCACTATTATCGATTATCTCCAAGGCAAAGGTTTTGAGCTGATCGACCCGGCCCAGGCAGCGGCCCTGATGGCAAAAGATGATCCGTTTATCCGCAAGGCCGTAGAAGGCGACCCGGTGGCTGCCGCTAAACTCGGTGCGGAAAATGGCGCGGAATACGTGGTAGTAGGGACTGTTCGTAAGAGCCTTCTGGCAAATGAGGTGCTCAAGGACTCCGGTATGAAATCCGGCCAAGCGAGCCTTACGGTAAAGGTTGTCAACTGCTCGAACGGCCGCATTGTTGCGACCAAATCGGCAACCGGGGCGGCGGTTCATATCGCCGATGATATTGCCAAATCCCAGGCAGCCGCCAAAGCGGCAACGTCTCTCATGGACAAAAAACTTTTCGAGGCGATAGTCACCTCATTCCAGGATACCGTCAACAACGGAGCTAATTATGATATCATAATCTCCGGCGTAAAAAGTTACGGCCTACAAAAAAGTGCAGCTAAGGTGCTGGAAGATACTGAAGGGGTTGTCTCGGTTACCAAGAGAAACTTCGGCAGCGGCAAACTGGAACTCTCCGTTCTTTTTAAAGGAAGCGTCGAAACCTTCTGTGACCGGGTGGACAGCAAGGTTGTTGACGATAGCAAACTGGCGGTCACCAATGTCACGGGTAATCGAATTGCCTTGAATTTACAATAATTCGATAATTCAATTGAGATGAAGTTGGAAAAACACTCTCTTTCCGAAAAAAAGGCTTCACCTTTCACTAGGCACAGGAGTTATTCATGAGTAGTTTATTTAAGATCTTATTGTTTCTTACAATTTCTCTACTCATGCCCATCTGCGCCTCCGCCGAATTCAGCAAAACCAAAATTGCCGTTCTCGATTTCCAACTGCAGGGGGAAAACTTCGATAACAAAGATATGGGAACGATTGTCGCCGAGTGGTTCATCACCGCCATGGTCCGCGAAGGCCGCTTCGACGTGGTGGAGAGAAGGATGCTGGAAAAGATTCTCAGCGAGCAGAAGCTTGCCATGTCCGGGATCATCGACGCCACCAGCGCCACCCAGATAGGCAAGCTTCTTGGGGTCAAGGTTATCATTAGCGGCTCCGTCATGAAATTAAGGGAAGTCACCGAGATTAACGCCCGGATCATTGATGTTGAAAGCGCCTCCATTATCGCTGCCGAAAATATTAAAAGTGCCGCCACCGCTACCCTCCAGGATATGGTGATAGAGATGTCGGCAAAAATTATCAAAAATTTTCCGCTTGAAGGCTATGTGGTCAATCGAAACGGCGACTCGGTTACCTTGGATTTAGGTGTTCGCACCGGTGTGAAAACCGGCATGCGCTTTATCGTTTTTAAGGAAGGTCAGGTTATAAAGCATCCGAAAACCGGGGAGGTTCTCGATGTCGAGCGCATTGAGACAGGGAAAGTCACCGTCACCAGTGTTGCCCAGAAAATCTGCACCGCCAAAATCGATGAAGAGACCAGTCCCGGCTCCGTTGATTACAGCCAGCTGGTGAAAAGCCTGATCGACACCAGCCCCAAGAAAGCAAAACTCACCGTAACCGTCTCGCCCGCCAATGCCAAGGTCCGTGTCCTCAACATCTCCCAGGCATACGAGCCGGGTATGGTTCTCGACCCCGGACCGTATCATATTGAGGCCACTGCAACAGGTTTCAAAACGGCAAAAGAATGGGTTACCGTTGAGAAAAATGAAGAAAAAATCTTCTCAATGACCCTCACTGCAGCCGGCGCCGCGCCCGATGAGTCGCCTGCAAGGCCAACCACAAAAGGGAAGAAAGATATCTTCATACCACCGCCGCCACCGCCACTGCAGCAATCACCACAACCACAACAGAGTAGCCAACTGACATCCGAACAGAGCAAATACCTGCGGATGATTGACGCAAACAACAGCAAGGAACAAAAGGAAGCCGCCCAGTTGATGGTCAAGGCGAAGCTCCGCGACACGGTGGTGCTCGACGCAGTGGAAAGAGTATTGCTGAAAGGATATCAAATGACTACCAATGACCGTGATGACCGGATTGACACCTTGTCCTGGCTTTGCAAGGCCTTGGGGGAATCCGGCCAAAGCAAATATAAAGCAACTCTGAGCAAGGTGGCAAGCGAAGCCCCTCATCAAAAGCTCAAGGGCTATGCCGAAAAAAGTCTCAATCAACTGCAACTTTCGACGGGTGAAGCGGCAGCAAAACCCGACCCAAGGTTCTGGGGGCCAATACCCGTTCCAAGGTTCTGATTCCATATCCGAACATCTCACGTACACGGCGCCAAAGATATACCTGAAAAGGGAGAACTGTGATGAAAAAGATTGCCTTTACCTGGTTTTTGGCTGTTTTGCTGTTCTGCTCCCTGCCTCTTCCGACTTTTGCTGAACAAAGGGTGGTCGGCAAGGTCAAAGGAATTCGAGGCCTGGTCTCCATCCTGAGAGATGGCAAGACTAAACCGGCGTTTCCCAATGACCGCATTTATCAGAGCGATACGATCCTTACCGGTTCGGATGGAGCGATCGGAATACTTCTTGAGGACAATACCCTCATCTCCATGGGGCCGATCAGCCGGGTTTCCCTGGAAAAATACACCTTTGCCCCAGCCACCAACGAATATGCCATGCGCCTCAATATGCAGCATGGCACCTTTGTCTACCAGTCGGGATTACTTGGCAAATTGGCACCGCATGCAGTTGAACTGGATACCCCGGTCGGGCGAATCAGCATGCTCAAGGAAGAAACCAGCTTCAAGGCAAGGTTCGCTGAATAAGCCTTTGGCAAATGCCAAAATGGCTGGAAAAATTACGCACTCTTTGGTAGCAGTTCCAAAAAAATCTTCACCTCCGAAAATGGAGAATCCTATGAACTGGAAAAGCCTCATCGTACTCGTTGCAGTTATCATCATTGCCGGTTGTGGATCCAAGGGAAATTTCATCGTCCTCAGCCCGGCAAACGACGGTTCGGTCGGTGCCCTGAAGGTTGGGACCGACAAAGGCTCTGAGGTGCTCAGCGAAGAAGGCAAGGCCATTTACATCGGCAACCGGAACACCCCCCCTTCCGCACCGGCGCCGATCAGCAAGGAGGACACGCAACTGATATTTGAAGACGCACTGGCGGTGCAGCCCCTCATGCCTGAGAGTTTCCTCCTCTATTTCCAGTTCAATTCGAACGAATTGACCGATGCATCGAAAAACCTTGTTGGCAATATACCGGCCAGCATCAAGAAACGCGAATCCCGGGACATCTCGGTAATCGGTCATACCGACCGGACAGGGAGCGACGAATACAACCGCAAACTGTCACTCGAACGGGCGCAACTGGTCTACGATCTCCTCCGCGCTGAAAACGTCAGTACA
>Ga0335397_10011731_pt1 | contig 10778 bp, 11 predicted proteins | sample MAT04_FD_205740 | JGI IMG/M metagenome (GOLD analysis project Ga0335397, IMG submission 205740) | Freshwater microbial communities from Lake Fryxell liftoff mats and glacier meltwater in Antarctica - MAT-04 (spades assembly) (version 2) ...
TCCGCTCTGCGCGATCTGGGTTTCGACGACGTACGGGTGCGGCACTACGACGACACCGCACGTGTCGAGGTGCCGCGGGCGCAACTCGTGCGAGCCGCCGAGCACGCCGACGAAATTCTCGCGGCGCTCGAGGACCTGGGATTCCGCTACGTCACGCTGGATCTGGCGGGACTGCGCTCCGGCAACCTGAACCAGGCGCTCGGATGAGCGGGCCGGCCGTCGAGGCCATCGGGTCGTCGCGGACCGGGGATCTGGGCCACACCCGACTCGACCTGGACCGCGCACACCGCATCGGACTACCCGAGGCCGTCTACGCGACGGGCAAGACGCCTGATCAGTGCGTCGAGATCGTCGAGCGCCTGCTGAGGGACAACAACGAACCGGTCATCGTGACCCGCACGACCGCAGAGCACCGTGCCGCGCTCGCACCGTTGGACCCGGACAGCATCCTGTCCGACACCGTGACGTGGCGCCACACCCCCGAGCTGGAGGTCGGGCCGGTGGTCGTCGTCTCAGGGGGCACCTCCGACCAGACGGTCGTCGACGAGGCGTTGAGCACTCTCGTTGCGCACGGCGCGCCGACGCGGGCCGTGCGTGACGTCGGGGTCGCGGGCCTGCACCGGTTGTTGGAATCGCTCGACAGCTTCCACGACGCCTCCGTGATCCTTGCGGTCGCAGGGATGGAGGGCTCGCTGCCGACCGTCCTCGCCGGATTGGTCGCGCCGCCGCTCATCGCAGTGCCGACCTCGGCCGGCTACGGAAGCAGCTTCGAGGGCATCACGGCGATGTTGTCCGCTCTCAGTTCCTGTGCGCCCGGTATCGCCGTGGTCGGAATCGACAACGGCTACGGCGCGGCGTGCGCCGCCATGCGCATCCTGAACGCGGGACTGCGTGCTGCGGGCCCTCCCGCGTGAGCCGAGCCCTCTGGTGCAACCCGGTCGTCGGCGTGGCCGGCGACATGATGTTGGGCGCACTCCTGGACCTGGGCGCCGACCGCGCCCTGGTCGATGCCCAGCTCGCAGCACTGGGCCTTCCCGGGTGGGAGTTCAGCTCATGCGCGACCCGTCGAGCAGGCCTGACAGCGACCTCGGTACAGGTGCGGACCGCGACGCACGACCACCACCGAGCCTGGTCGACCATCGACGCGCTGCTGTGCTCCGCAGCGCTCGACCCCTTCGTCGCCGAGGGCGCTCGACGTACGTTCCGCCGCCTCGGCGAGGCCGAGGCCCGGGTGCACGGCATCGACATCGACGAGGTGCACTTCCACGAGGTGGGCGCCATCGACGCGATCATCGACATCGTCGGCACATGGGCGGCGCTGTCGACGCTCGAGGTCGATTCGGTCCACTCCGCACCGATCGGACTGGGCACCGGCACCGCAGCGATGGCGCACGGCGTCCTGCCAGTCCCGGCCCCTGCCACTCTGCAGATGCTCATCGGTCACCCCACGGTGCCCTTCGATGTCGGCGGCGAATCGGCGACCCCCACCGGAGTCGCACTGCTGACCACGATGGCGGACGAGTGGGGGGATCTGCCGGCAGGAACCATCATCGCGACGGGACGAGGTGCCGGCACCCGGGATCCCGACTCGCATGCGAACGTGGTCACGGTGGTCCTCTACGAACCGGTCGACAGCACCGCTGCGGGTGCTGCGGTCTCCTCGCGACTGATCGAGACGAACCTGGACGACGTCACGCCCGAGGTCATCGCGCACGTCATCGACCGTGCCCTCACGCTCGGTGCGGACGATGCCTGGGCCGTCGCGATCACGATGAAGAAGGGGCGGCCCGCCCAGCAGCTGCGAGTCCTGTGTCGCCCGGAGCTGTCGCCGTCGCTGCGTCATCTGATCGCCGCGGAGACCGGCACCCTCGGGATGCGCGAGTGGCCGATCGACAAGTACGAGCTCGATCGCCACATGGACCAGGTCGACCTGGAGGGCCACATCGTGCGCATCAAGGTCGGCCCCCATGGAGCAAAGGCTGAGCACGATGATCTGGTCGCCGCGTCGGTCGAGCTCGGACGCCCGATCAGAGATCTCGCGGCCGAGGCGCTGGAGTCGTTCCGGTCACGGGGTGGCGTCGGTAGCTGATCGGGCACGGCTCGCCAGCACGACCGACTCCGCCGATCTGATGGGTGAGGGAACCCGGGACCGTCCCGACCTGCAACTGCAGGTCGAACTCGTCGAACAGCCGTCGCAGGGTCATCGAGATTGCGGACATCGAGAACCTGCGAGCCGGGCAACGGTGGCTGCCGTGCCCGAACGTGGTGACCTGCTCGGCCGCGGTCAGTCCCTCGGGGCCGCTGCGCAGGTGGCCGGTCCAGCGATCGGGTGACCACTGGTCGAGAGGTGCGCCCGCCACGGTCGCTGCAGGGTCGGTGTTCGTGATCGGCACCATCGTGGCGAGGATCGTGTTGCGTTCCACGGTCCGCACGCATGTGCCGTCATCGATCTCGACGGTCCGTAACGCTGTGCGCATCATGATGGAACGCTGTCCAAGGCGAATCGCCTCCAGCGCGCATCGATCGATCGCTGCGGCGTCGCCGGATCGCACCATCTCGACGGAGGACGGGTCGTCGAGGATCCGGACGAGGGTCCACCCGAGCGCCGCCACCAGATTCGTCATCGTGGCGACGTGCAGGAGCACGACATCCCTCGCGATGCCCTGTGTGCGTTCCGGCTCCGCCACACCGTCCCAGTTGTCGGAGATACGCGACAGGAAATCGCTGCGCGTCGACGAGTCGAGTACCCGGCCGACCGCCTGCTCGACGCGGCGCAGTGCAGCCCGTTCGGCGGCGTAGTCGGATCCTCGGACCGACGCGATCGTCACCGGGTGCACGAACGACTCCGCGCCGTCCAGCTGGTCGAGGTCTGCGACGAGCGCGCCGAAGTCGGCGCCGACGGCCACCTCGGGTCCGATCCAACAGGCGAGTCCCAGCCGGTGCCCGAGACGCCGGGCGAACTCGAACGCCTCGATCCGACCACCGTCACCAAGAGCAGCGATCTCTGCGTCCAGCGCCGCCTCGAGCATGCCCAGGTAGTCCTCGACATGCTGAGCGCCGAAGAGATCGTGGGCGAAGGTCCGTCGGCCGTCGAACAGTTCCGGCGGCAGCTTGCGCAGCAGCATCCGGTAGTCGGCCAGGCCCTTGCTCGCGTCACGTTCCGCCAACCCGTAGAAGGAGCGCAGACCCTCGTCGGAGAAGAGGAACAGGTAGTTGTCCTCGCCCGAGTCGAGCGTGAAGGTGTCCCCGAGCCGCGTGCGGGCGTCGCGCAGCGCGTCCACCGGCGGGGGCGCATCGGCGTCATCCCACGGGAGGGCGAACGATGCGTGGGCACAGCCGGGGGGCCCGTCGTCGACGACCATTTCAGCTGGCGTTCCTGGTTCCACCACTCGGATCGTCCTCCCCCTCGACGGCGATCGCAACCTCGTCCGCCGGCCGATCGGGGGTCGCCACGGCCAGCTCCGTCAGGCGCACGGCGATCGTGCTCATCCCGTTCACGAACGTGAACACCTGCAATGCCTCGGTGAACGGCAGCGCCCACGCGGTGACCTCGAGCGAACGAATGCGCTCGAGCAACGCGATGCGTACCTCGTCGAGGTCGCGACATCGTGGTAGATGTTCGAACGAGTCGAGGGTCCTGGCGACCTCGTCCAACGCCGCGGCCGTCGCCTCGGCCAGTTCGGTGAGTTCGGACCTGGCCGATGCGAGCTGGCCACGCGCCGTCGCGTCCATCACGGCATCGTCCATCGCTGTGCACTGTTCCCAGATCCGCCGGGTCGTCCCTCGCCAGTGCGGCGCCAACAGCTCCACAGAGGGGTGCTCCGAGATCGCCTCGTCCCACAGGTCGTCGACCGCCCGCAGACGCTCCCGGAACGCCCGACGGGCGGTGACGATCGCTTCCGCATCACGCGTGCCGGTCGCCTCCGCCGCGACGACCAGGCGATACATCGCGGCGAGCTGCACGTACGCCCCAGCCAGGTTGCGCCTCACCCCGCGATACGCCCGCGGCGGCAGTACGACAGCGTTGACCACCAGGGCGGCCGTGATGCCGATGACGGTCTCGGCGAATCGGCTCCACGCGAAGTACTCGGTGGAGACCGTCGCCGTCGCGGGGACCAGCACGATCACCGACGCGACGATCGCCGCCTGACGGCCGATCCTCTCGAGCTTCATCCAGCCACCGATCGCGAACGTCACCAGAACGACGACACCGACCGCCCAGATCTGATCGCGGGCCACCGTCGCCATGCCCAGGCCGAGCACTGCACCAATGGCTGCTCCGAGTGTCGCGTTGCGAGCCGAACGCACCGATGCCTGCAACGTGATCTCGACCGCGACGATCGCGGCGAGCGTCGCGAACCACGGGTTCGGAAGCCCGATCGCCTTGGCGACCCACGTGGCCAGCATCGCGGCCAGCCCGATCTTGAGCGCACGTCGCAACATCCGTCGGCGGTCGGGGTACAGCCAGGTGGGCCAGGTCACCAGGGAATGCTGCTACCACCTGCGACCCCGCACGTGGACCCCGGGTACCTTGTGCCCATGGACACCTGGACGATCATCGGTGAATCAGCGACCACGACGGGTGGCGACGGCCCGGACCCGGTGCTGCAACTCGCTGAACTGGCAACCGTCACCGGGTGGACCCAGAAGCCCGAAGGCTGGTGCCGGGGCGAGGAGTGCATCCCCGCATCGTTCATCGGCGACGTCGCCTCCGCGACCGCACTCACCGTGACCAAGGTCAGCGACGCGCTGGGAGCGACGGTCGCGATCGACCAGCCACACCGTGTCGCTGTCATCGGCACCCGGCCCGACTCCTCGCGCACCCTCGCGTCCGGCACTGCTCCCGACGTCGAGCTGCTCGGCCTCGACGGCGACCGGCACGGCCTCTTCGACGGCGTCGACGGCAAGACACTGATCGTCGCGTTCTCCAGCTGGTGCGGCTGCCGGTACGACCTTCCGGGCTGGAAGGCCCTCAAGGACGAACTCGCCGGCGAGGCCTTCGACGTGGTCGCGGTCGCCATCGACGAGTCGACCGAGGACGTCGCACCCTGGGCGACCGACATCGACTTCCCCGTGCTGGTCGACACCGACCGCACCTTCGCCGACACCTACGGACTGACGAACGTGCCGACGGTGCTGTGGGTCGACGAGGACCGCAGGATCGTGCGCCAGCCCTCACCGGAGTTCTCCGACGACCAGTTCACCTCGATCCACGGCGTGGAGTCCGGCCCTCACCTGCAGGCCGTGCGGCGCTGGGTGCTCGACGGCGAGATGCCCGACACCGAGCAGCGGCCTGCGAGCGATGTCGGGTCGCTGAGCGAGGACCAGCGTCAGGCACGAACCGAGTTCCGCCTGGCCCTGGAGCTGCATCGGCGGGGATTCGCTGATGCAGCGGCGGAACGTGTCGCGCTCGCGGATCGTCTGGCGCCCGACGACTTCACGATCTGGCGTGCCGGCATGCAACTCGTCGGCGACGATCCATTCGGTGCGGAGTTCTTCGAGCGTTACACCGAATGGCAGCAGCGCCATGGCGGGCCGCTACAGGTCGCCGAGGGCTGAGCGCGGGGGTTGAGAGCGGAGGGCTGAGGGCTCCACCGGTGGACGGCCCGGCTCCGGCCATCAGCGACCCGGCGCTACCGTCGGCGCCGATGCCGCCGCGTACCGACTGGAACCCCGTCCTCCGTGCGGAGTTCGACAAGCCGTACTGGTCGGAGCTGCAACGCTTCGTCGCCGACGAGCGCGCACATCACACGGTGTACCCGCCCGAACCAGAGGTGTTCGCCGCTCTGCACTCGACGCCACGAGAGCAGGTCAAGGTGATGATCCTGGGTCAGGACCCCTACCACGGACCCGGCCAGGCACATGGCCTGTGCTTCTCCGTGCGCTCCGGGGTCGACGTGCCACCGTCGCTGAGGAACATCTTCACCGAGTTGCAGTCGGACCTGGGACTCGATCCGCCCGACCACGGCTGCTTGCAGACCTGGGCGGACCAGGGGGTGCTGTTGCTGAACGCAACCCTGACCGTTCGCGCGCATCAGGCGGCGTCGCACCAGGGCAAGGGGTGGGAGGTCTTCACCGATCAGGTGATCCGTTCGGTGAACGACAAACCGGAGCGTGTGGTCTTCATCCTCTGGGGAGCGTCCGCCCGCAAGAAGCAGACTCTGATCGACACCTCTCGCCACACGATCATCCAGTCGGCGCACCCGTCGCCGCTGTCGAGCTACCGCGGGTTCTTCGGGTCACAGCCGTTCTCCCGTGCCAACGAGGCACTCGTGGAGGCGGGCCGCGAGCCCGTCGACTGGCGCATCCCCGTCAGCTGAGGCTCCCGCCGACGCTCCCGCCGACGCGATGGACACGCGATGGACACGGCGGATTCACTCGGGCGGGATGCAGCACCAGCCGCGTGAGACCAGTTCGGTCGCCAACACGTCGGCGTCCATGCGGGTGGCGACCTCCTCTTCTCGGGCGCGTCGCTTCTTCGCAGCGCGCTCCGCAGCAGCGGCACTCACCGGCACAGCCGCACCCTTCGCGGTGCTGGACGGTGCCGACCGCTCGACGGGTTGGACGGGCCCGCCGTCGCCGGCGACCACGGCCTCTGCCTCGAGCCGTTCGATCAGCGCGGCGGCTTCGTCGCTGGTGAACTTGCCTCCGGCCTGTCGCTGGTTCAGCCCGAGCGGGTGACGCGCTTCACGGAAGGAGTCGAAGCCGCGCTGTTCCAGCAACGCCTCGAGCGCCTCCAACTGCTTGTGTTGTGCCGGCGGTCCCGCCGCCTGCCCGAACGCCATGACTCGATCTGCTCCTGATCTGAAGATACGCGTGTGGCCCTGGTCCCAGGGATGCCCCCACGCTAGCGACTGACACTGACAGCACCGGTGGACACTGCACCCCCTGCTCCCGACCGTCGACACGACTGGTTCCGGGACAGCGACAACGGCCGCCCCGACGACTCCCGGATCGCTACAGTCCGATCCGACCTCACCTGGAGTTCCCAGTCGGCGCCGGCACGCAACAGCTCGCCCACACCGGCCGAGCGCTCGCGACGGAGTCGACGGAAGGACCGAGATGCCACAGCACCTGACCGCACTGACCTCCGGTGGCGGCGGTCCGGTTGCGCAGGTCCCGGGGCCCCCGGCAGGACCCAGGGCGGACCTGGTGCTCGAGGGGGGAGGTGTCAAGGGCATCGCCCTCGTCGGCGCTGTGTCGGCGCTGGACGAGGCGGGCTACTCGTTCCCGCGCGTCGCCGGTACCTCGGCCGGCGCGATCGTCGGCGCGCTGTTGGTCTCCGGTCGACCGGTGGCGGAACTCCGCCGGATCATGGAGACAACCGACTACCGGCGTTTCGCGGATGAGTCCTGGCTCGACTCCCTGCCCGGCGGCAAGATCGCCTCCCTGCTCACGGAGAACGGCGTCTACGAGGGCACCTACCTCCGCGACTGGCTGCACGAACTCCTCGGACCCGAGAGAGGCACCTTCGCCGACCTGGAACTCGACCCCGACCCTGATGGTTCGCTCCTGCCCCACCAGCGATACCGCTTGGTGGTGAACGTGTCGGACATCTCGCTCGGGCGACTCGTGAGGTTCCCGTGGGACTACGACCGTCTCTACGGCCTGGATCCGGGCGAGCAACGCGTCGCCGACGCGGTACGCGCCTCGATGTCGATCCCGTTCTACTTCGAGCCGGCCCGACTGGCGCATGCCGACGGCACCGACGGTGCACCTCGGGGCGAATCAGTGCTCGTCGACGGCGGGATGCTGTCGAACTTCCCCGTCGACATCTTCGACACACCGGTCGGGCGCACACCTCGGTGGCCGACCTTCGGCATCAAGTTGTCGAGCCGGCCCGGATCGATCGGTGCAACCTTCCCTCGACAGGTGAACGGTCCTGCACAGATGGCCAGGGCGATGCTCGGCACGCTCACCAGCTTCCGGGACGCGATGCACATCGACGACCCCGGGGTGCAGGCACGCACGATCTTCGTCGACACCGCCGGCGTGCGATCCACCGACTTCGATCTGGACGATGCCACACGACAGCGACTGTTCGACTCCGGACGACGCGCCGCACAGGAGTTCCTGTCCACGTGGGACTTCGATCAGTACCGCGAGATGCACCGCCGCTGAGACGCGCCCACGACCCGCCCCGCCGGGACTCAGGCCGGCGGTGTGATGCGACCAGCCACGAGCGGCAGGTCCAGGTACGTCTTGATGCCGGCGTCGGCGTCGCACACGTACGGCACGGCGTTCACGCAGTGCTGCGCCGTGGCGACGATCCCCGCGTTGCGCTCGATCCCGGCAGCGAGCGACTCGGGGTGCAACCCGTGGAAGGTCACGTGCAACGGCGGATCAGCCTCGAAGCTCACCTCGAACCGTTCGCCCTCGGGACCGAAGGTCCACGCCGGGTCCAGGTGCTCCTCCCCCATGAACCAGTTCACGGCGGCGGTGATCACCGGTGTTCCGCCGATGGTGCCCGACCACGTGAACCGCTGCGCCGCGACTGTTCCGGTGTCGAGCACACCGACAGGGGTGTCGATCGGCTGCGTGGCGACGGCCATCTCGTGGGTGACCTGCTTCTCGGGATCGAGTTCGACGCCCATCTCGGCGGCGATCATGTCGATCGACTGTCCGAACCCGTCACCCAGCAGTTTGCCCATCGGGCTCGCCGCACCCGCTTCGGGGGTCTTGCCGAACATCATCACCTCGCGCACCACGAACTCGGTCGCGTAACTGCGGATGTCGGAGAACTCCTCGGCGCGCACACCTCGGATGTCGGTGCACATCGCCGACAGCATCAGGGGGAACCGTTCGGTGATGCCGCCGGGGTGGATACCGGTGCCGTGCAGCGTGACGTCCGCGTCGGCGCAGATCCGGGAGAGCGCGGAGACGTCGTGCGCCTCGAACGGGTAGACCCATCCCACGGGGGTGACCAGGTTCTTGCCCGAGGCGAGCAGCGCCTCGACATCGGCCGGGTCGGCCAGCATCGGTGAGTAGACGACGCAGTCGGCGTCCAGCGCCAGGATCTGCTCGCGGTCGCAGGTCGCCGTCACGCCGATCGGCCCGATGCCGGCGAGCTCACCTGCATCGAGACCGTCCTTGTCGGCCGAATGCACCCAGCAGCCCACGAGTTCGAGTTCGGGATGAGCGACCACGCCCTCGATCGCTGCTCTGCCGACATTGCCCGTCGCCCACTGGATCACCCGGTACGTCACGCTCGGCCCCCTCAGTAAATAGAACTGAGTTCTATCACGGGGGTCGAGTGTGTGGCCGGTGGATCCGTGCGCATCCGGAAAACAGGGCTCAGGCGTCGGACCCAGATCTGATCGCACGCCAGATGAGCAGGGCGATCACGGCTCCGATGAACGAACCGATCAGGCCGGAGAGCTGCAGGGCACCGTTGTCGCCGTCCTTGCCGAAGATGATCCAGCCCAGGAACCCGCCGATCAGCGAACCGACCAGGCCGAGCACGAGGGTGCCGCCCAACCCCATCGAGTCATTGCCGGGCACGACCGCTCGGGCGAGGAATCCAGCGAGCAGACCGATGATGATCGCACCGATGATCCAGAACATGTTGTCGTCTCCTCGTCCATCCCGAACCAGTTGATCGGTCGGAGCCCCGGTGCCGTACCCGCGACCCGATCACATCAAACCACTCTCCGCCCCCGGAGGTCCGGCACGTGGGTTCTCACCCGGGCGGATGCTTGTGCGCAACGACGACGGCAGAGAGCGCATCGCCCATCGCGGCGATCTGCGTCGGGGTCAGCGGGGCCTCGAACATCCGAGCGATCCCGTCCACGTGCAGCCGGCCTGCGGCCCGCAGCGCGGCCCGGCCATCGGCAGCCAGGTCGACCCGCACGACCCGTCGGTCGGTCGCAGACCGGTCACGTTCCACCCATCCACGCTCGACCAGGCGATCGACGACCCTCGTGGTCGACGGACGGCTGATGAGCACCCGCGCCGACAGTTCGGACATGCGGATCGGCTCGCCCGCGATCCGCAACTGATGCAGGACGTCGTGCTCGTCGAGCGACATGTCGGACTGCTCGCGCAACTCGGCGTCGAGGGCTGTACTGATCTGTCGATGGGCCACCAGCAGGGCGGTCCAGGCACGCATCGTCGGCTCGCGTGGTATCTGCACAGGTGGAATATTTCCACATGAACGGATGTTGTTGTGAGCAGTCCGACGACCACGGCCGACGCAGTTCAACGATCTGCGGAGCCGGGGAGGCCCCGATGACCACACCCACGATCGACGTCCGCAGGTCTGGCGAGCGTCCCCACACCGGCATCGGGTGGCTCGACAGCCACCACAGCTTCAGCTTCGGGCACCACTACGACCAGACCAACACAGGCCACGGCCTGCTGCTCGTCTCCAACGACGACCGCGTCGCCGCCGGCACGGGCTTCGACACGCACCCGCACCGCGACATGGAGATCGTCACATGGGTGCTCTCGGGCCGGCTGGAGCACAAGGACTCCGAGGGCAACCAGGGCGAGCTCTATCCCGGCCTCGCCCAGCGTATGAGCGCCGGCAGAGGGATCTGGCACTCCGAGGTGAACCCCTCGGCCACCGAGGACGTGCACTTCATCCAGATGTGGGTCCCCCCGGACACCGAGAGCATCGATCCGGGGTACCAGCAGCTGGACATCAACGCCGAGCTCGACAAGGGCGGACTGCAGCCGATCGCATCTGGTCAGGGTCACGACTCGGCGATCTCCATCCGTCAACGAGGAGCGGTGCTGTGGGGTGGTCGCCTCACCGCCGACCAGACCGTGCCGATGCC
>Ga0335397_10011732_pt1 | contig 10777 bp, 9 predicted proteins | sample MAT04_FD_205740 | JGI IMG/M metagenome (GOLD analysis project Ga0335397, IMG submission 205740) | Freshwater microbial communities from Lake Fryxell liftoff mats and glacier meltwater in Antarctica - MAT-04 (spades assembly) (version 2) ...
ATCCTCTGCGCCGATCACCGGCAGGTGAAGATCTACGGCAAGCCCGTCTCCGATCGCCTCGCCGAGCTGTTCGCGCTGATGAATACGCGGCTCGAGCGCGTCGCCATCGTGGTCGCGCCGAGCAACGCCATCTTGGCGATGCAGCTGACGCGGATCGCGCGCGAGGCGGGCCTCGACTCGCGGCGCGTCTTCGTCGACGCGCCGGAGGCGAAGGCGTTCCTCAACGACGCGCTCGACGCGGCCGAGCGCCACCGCCTCGACGTGTTCCTCGGGTTCGCCGCCTGAGCTCAGCGGGTCGCGCAGACCGTTCGACCCCCACGGACAAAGCGAAAGACGGAGTCTGCCGCGAAGAAAGAACCCAGCGGGCGTCCGCGCTATCGTGCGCGGGGTGGAGACGCACGATGACGTAAGCGATCGACTCAGCGCCGTCGTTGCGGTCCGCGCAGCGCTGCTCACGCGCGGCCTGGCACGACCGGCCGCGCACCGCGACGCGGACACCGGCTACTTCCTGGCAGCAGAGGTCGGGTCGGTGCTCGAGCATCGACGTGGCGTACAGCTCGATCCGGCGACGCTGACACGCGCGGAGCTCGACGCGTGGCGCACGCGCGAGCCGCTCGCTCTCGAGAACCTCGAGCCGGAGCCGCGCGAGGGCGCGCTGGTCCTGCTCGAAAAGGGCGAGCGTATCGGCACCGTCTGCTTCGACGACTTTGAGGGCCTCGCGCCGTATGCGCACGTGTCGAGCCTCTACGTCGCGCCGCAGTGGCGCGCGCGCGGCGTCGGCTCGGAGCTGCTCGACGTGATGCACGCGATGCTGGTCCCGCCGTACGCTGGACTGTCGCTGACGACGTATTGGACCTGGCCACGCGCGGTGCAGTTCTACCTGCGGCACGGCTGTGTCGTGCGGCAGTGGAAACACGCGCTGGTGTTCCTCTGGCGCAGCGACGCGGTGCGCTGGGAAGTGCAGTTCGCGGGAGACGTCGCGACCTTCGTGTGGCATCGCGCGGGGGAGGCACCTCGCACGTGGAAGGCGCAACGAGACGCGGGCTGGCTCACCTGGAGTGAGCCGCTCGAGCCGAGGGGACACGACGGTGACTGGTACGACGCGACGATGACGTTCGCCGTCGTGCTCGCGAGCCGCGGCTGGCCGATCGCGCGTAGCGCGGCGACGCTCGCCGAGGGCGCGCGCTGGTCGGACTGCGGCTACCCGGAGGGACTCGCCGTGAAGATCGAGCGCTGGGAGGCGTACGACCGCGAGTGCGGCTACGTCGTCGACACGCCGCGCCTACCGTCGCTGCCGTATCGCGATTGGGGAGCGCTCGGCGGCGAATGATCGCTTTGGCGTGAGCCGGCCGCGGTTCGACCTGCGATTGGAACCGCGGAGCAGATCCGTCCGAGCACTGCCGGATATCCGGCCACCTCGGCAGCGCCGCGGGCGCACACTGCGGTGTTGTGCGGCGATCGGGCGCTGCGACCCACGGCACGCGCCTTGCGATGCGCGGGCCGGATCGTCGAGCGAGGCGCTCGATCGAACGGGGCCAAACGGCCTTGGAGGCGACGGATGAAGCGCGTGATCGGAGCGGCGGTGGTGCTGGCGCTGGTGCTGACTGGGCTCATCACCTGGAAGATCCAGGCGAACAATCGCGCTCTCAGCGGCCCATCGGGCGGCTCGGGCTCGCTCGAGGGTGTGGTGGTGGACGCAGCGTCGATCGTCGCTGGACGAATCGTGCGCGTCGCGGTGCGCGAAGGCGCGAGCGTGCAGTCGGGCGAGCTGCTCGCCGAGATCGACTGCGCCGAGCCGCGCGCAACGCTCGGCGAAGCAGAAGCGCGGCTGGCGATGGCGCACGCACAATCGGACGCCGCGCGCTCACAGGCGGACGCTGCGTCGCGCGCAACCGGCGTGGCGCGCGCAGGGGCGGCCGCGGCGCGCGCACAAGCCGCCGCGATGGCCGCGCAGCAAGCCGTCGCCGCGCGGAACGCGGACCGCCTGGCGCAGATCGGCGACGGCATCGCGCCCGCCACGGTCGATCAGAGCCGCTCGCAGGCCAACGCGCTCGCCGAGCAGCAGCGCGCGGCAGAGAGCAGCGGTCGCGCGAGCACGGCGCAGACAGGTGTGGCTGTCGCGCAGGCAGCAGCAGCTCGCGGCCAGGCGTCGGCCTCGGATGAAGCAGTGCGCGGCGCCGAGTCCGCGGTGACGCGCGCGCGCATTCGCGTCGAAGAGTGCGTCGTGCGCGCACCTCGCGCTGGCATCGTCGAGACGCTGCCGTACGAGCAGGGTGAAGTGGTGCCGGCAGGCGCCTCCATCGCGCGCATCGTCGACACCCGCGAGCTCACCGCGACGTTCTATCTGCCCAACGCCGAGCTCGCCGCTGCGCGCGTCGGTGCGCGAGCGATCGTCGAGGCCGACGCGCTCCCCGGTGAGCCGATCGAGGGGCGCGTCGTGCGCGTGTCGAGCGAGGCCGAGTTCACGCCGCGGAACGTGCAGACACGCACCGATCGCGATCGGCTGGTATTCGCCGTCGACGTGCGCATCACCGCACCCAATACGCGGCTCCGCCCAGGCATGCCGGTGCAGGTGACCCTCCCCGGCACCGCGCGGCGCTCGCCATGAGCATGGCAGTCGCCAATGGCACGCTCTCCGCCGCGGCAACACCGCTGCATGGCACGAGTACACCACCCAACGCCGTCTTGGCGACGCGCGGTCTGTCGCGTCGATTCGGCAAGACCGAGGCGCTGCGCGGCGTCGACCTGACGGTGCTGCGCGGCGAGCTGGTCGGCCTCGTGGGCCCGGACGGCGCGGGCAAGACAACGCTGGTGCGCGTACTCGCTGGGCTCCTCGCCGCCGATGCGGGCAGCGTCGAGGTGCTCGGCCGCGATCCCGCCCGCGACCCGCGGGTGCGCGAGTCGATGGGCGTGATGCCGCAGCGCTACAGCCTCTATGGTGATCTCTCGATCGCCGAGAACCTGCAGTTCTTCGGCCGCTTGTTCGGGCTGAGCAAGCAGGTCTATCGTGAGCGTACGACGCGCCTGCTCGACATCACGCGACTGGCACCGTTCACCGAGCGCCGCGCGGACGCGCTCTCCGGTGGGATGTACAAGAAGCTCGCGCTCGCGTGTGCGCTCCTGCATCAGCCGGAGGTGCTGTTGCTCGACGAGCCGACCAACGGAGTCGATCCGGTGAGTCGCCGCGAGCTGTGGGAGCTGCTGCACGAGCTCGTCGGCGCGGGTATGGGCGTGCTGCTCGCGACTCCATCGATGGACGAGGCCGCGCGCTGTCATCGCGTCCTCTTGCTCGATCAGGGCCGCGTGCTCGCGGATGGCGCTCCAGACCGGCTGGTGCGTGAGCTCGACCATCCGGTCTTCGAGGTGCTCGGCGGCGATCGCAATACCGTCGACGCGGCGCTCCTCGCGCATCCCGACGTTCGCGCCGCGTCGCCCGCGGGAACGCGCCTACGCGTGGTGCTCGCACCGGGGAGCACCGAGCGCGTGCGCGCTTCCCTCGTCGCGCTCGGCGCGTCACTCACACCCGCGGTCGCCGACTTCGAGGACGTGTTTCTCGCGCGCACCGCGCACGTCACCGAGCTCGCGAAGCAAGCGACGCCATGAGCGGCGACGCGATCGACGTCTCGGGCCTGAGCAAGCACTTCGGCGCATTTCGCGCGGTCGACGACGTCAGCTTCCACGTCGAGTCGGGGGAGATCTTCGGCTATCTAGGCGCCAACGGCGCTGGCAAGTCGACGACGATTCGCATGCTCTGCGGGCTCCTCGCGCCGACCGCGGGCGACGCGACCGTCGCGGGGCACAGCGTCGCGCGCGACCCGCTCGGCGTGCGCCGCGCGATTGGGTACATGTCGCAGAAATTCTCGCTCTACATCGACCTCACCGTCGAAGACAACCTTGCATTCTTCGGCGGCGCCTATGGCCTCTCCGGGAGGCGATTGCGCAGTCGCATGGACGAAGTGCTGACGCTGGTCGACCTGCGCGACGCGCGCGGCACGACGACTGCCGATCTTCCAGGCGGCATTCGTCAGCGCGTGGCGCTCGCCAATGCGCTGCTGCATGCGCCGCAGATCGTCTTTCTCGACGAGCCGACGGCGGGAGTCGATCCTGCGTCGCGCCGCGCCTTCTGGCGCTTGATTCGTCGCCTCGCGCACGATGGAACGACGGTGTTCGTCACGACGCACTACATGGATGAAGCGGAGTATTGCGCGCGAATCGGCTTGATGGTCGCGGGGCGGCTGGTCGCGCTCGACACACCTTCTGCGCTGAAGTCGCTGTGGGTGCCAGGGACGATGTTGGCAGTTCACGGCACCGGTCTCAGCAGCGCGGCTGCGGCGCTCGCGGGTGTGAGCGCGGTCCGTGCGGTCGAGCCGTTCGGCGCGGGGCTGCACGTGCGCGTGGATCCGGCGCTCGCCGATGGTCGCGAGGTCACGCGATTGCTCGCGGCTGCGGGCGCGCGCGAGGTGAGCGTGGTGGTCACCGAGGCGTCGCTCGAAGACGTGTTCCTCGCCGCCGTGGCGACGCCGGAGGGTCCCGCCGCGGCGCCCGCGCAGGTGTCCCCATGACCGCGCTGCGACTGTTCGTGATGCGCGTCTACGCGATGGCCTTCAAGGAGGCGCTGCACGTCCGCCGCGACGTACAGACGATGATCATGGCGCTGGTGATGCCGCTGATCTTGCTGCTGTTGTTCGGCTTCGGCGTCAGCTTCGATCTCGATCACCTCGCGGTGGCCGTCGCGGACGAGGATCACACACCGGCTTCACGCCTCGTCACCGACGCCATCGCGAACTCCAGCGATCTGCGCGTCGTCGATGGGCTCGAGTCCGCACGCGACGCGGAACGCGCCTTTCACCGGGGCGACGCCGTCGCGGCGCTGATCATTCCACGCGGCTTTGCCGCCGCTCTGGCGCGCGGCCAGGCCGCAGACGTGCAGCTGCTCGTCGCCGGCTCCGATGGCCTCACCGCGACTCAGGTGCTCGCCAAGGCCGAAACCGTGGTGGCCGCCTCCGCCGCGCGCTTCGCTCCGGCAGGCGTACGCGTCAGCGCGCCGGTGACGGTCGCGAGCTACATCCGCTACAACCCGGAGGGCCGCTCGGCGCTGATGATCGTCCCCGGCCTGGTCGCGTACATTCTCGCGATGATCGCCGTGTTGCTGACGGCGCTCGCCGTCGCGCGCGAGTGGGAGCGTGGCTCGATGGAGCAGCTGTTCTGCACGCCAGTCGGACGCCTCGAGATCGTCATTGGCAAGCTCCTGCCCTATCTCGTGCTCGGCGGTCTCGCCGTCTTGTTGGTCCTCGCCGCAGGAGCGTGGGTATTCGACGTGCCCTTTCGCGGCAATCTGTGGACGCTCGGACTCGCGTCGGTGCTCTTTCTGATTGGCATGCTCGGACAAGGACTGGTGATCTCGGTCATCACGCGGAATCAGATGGTCGCGACCCAGGCGGGCCTCCTCAGCTCCATGTTGCCGTCGATGCTGCTGTCCGGCTTCCTCTTCCCGATCGACAACCTGCCGCCGCCGCTCCGCCTCGTCTCCAACCTCGTCCCCGCGCGGCACTTCATCGCTGCGCTGCGCGGGGTACTCCTGCGCGGCAACGGCTTCGCCGAGCTCACCACCGAGCTGCTCGCGCTGGCGGCCTTTGCGGGCGCGATGCTGACCATCGCCGCGCTGCGCTTTCGTCGTCGCCTCGACTGAAATAAGGCTTTCCCATGCCCACATGGCTCGTTCAGCTGCTCGCGGTATCACGCAAAGAGGTGCGCCAGACGGTGCGCGACAAGCGCATGGTCTTCATGCTGCTCGGGGCGCCGCTCTTGCAACTGCTGGTGTTCGGCTTCGCCGTCGACTTCGACGTGGACGACGTCCCCACCGTCGTCGTCGATCACGATCGCACCGAGGCGAGCCGCACCCACCTACGCCGCATCTTCGCCGATGGCACCTTGGTGCGCATTGCCGATCTCCCAGACGTCGCCGCCGCGGAGGCGATGCTCGACCTTCGCGAGGCCGCGATGGTGCTGGTCGTGCCTGCGCGCTTCGGCGCCGATCTCTCGCGCGGACGCACGACGCCGGTGCAGGTCGTCATCGATGGCACCGACGCGAATCGGGGCGCGGTCGCTGCAAACGCCGTGGCGCGTTACTTCCAGGTCGTCGCGCTCGAGACGGCGAGCGCCCGCCGCGTGTCGTTCGCGCGGCCGCGCAGCGTGGCGCGCGTGCTCTACAACCCATCGCTGCGCACGGCGATGTTCATCGTCCCCGGCATCGCCGCGATGATCCTGCTCATCATCACCACCGTCGTGATGGCGATGGGGCTCGCGCGCGAGCGCGAGATGGGCACGCTCGAGCAGGTCTTGGTCACGCCGCTCTCGCCGCGCGTCCTGATGCTCGGCAAGCTGCTGCCGTTCGTCATCGTCGGCCTGCTCGACTTCGGCGTCGCGCTGGTCGCCGGGAGCTACGTATTCGGCATGCCGCTGCGCGGGAGTCTGCCGCTGGTGTTCGGCGGGACGCTGCTCTATCTGCTGTGCACGCTGGGCGCGGGTCTATTCGTCTCGACCATCGCGCGCACCCAGCAGCAGGCGTTCATGGCGGGCTTTCTGGTGATGCTTCCCGCGATCCTGCTGAGCGGAACGATGACGCCGATCGGGTCGATGCCGACCTGGATGCAGCCGCTCACCTACGTGAACCCGCTGCGTTATTTCATCTCGTTCCTGCGCAAGTCGCTGCTCGAGGGCGCGGGGTTCGACGTGCTCTGGCCCAATCTGGTCGCGCTCGCGTGCCTCGGTGCGACGCTGTTCATCCTCGCCTCGCTGCGCTTCCGTCGCACGCTCGGCTAGCAGGCGACTCTGCGCATTGGATTCAATGCTCAGCGTCGTGCGGCTCGTCGTCGTCGGTGAGCGCCTCGTCCGCGCTGTCCGCTGTCTCCGCGCCGAGCTCGTACTTGCGCAGCTTGTCGAACAACGTCGCGCGACTCGTGCCGAGCAAGCGCGCGGCAGCGCGGCGATTGCCTTTGGTCTCATCGAGCGCGGCGACGATGAGGCCGCGCTCGTACGCGTCGACACGCTGCTTCAGTGACAGGCCAGCGCGCGACACGCTGCGCGCGCTGGTCGACGCGCCGGGCAGCAGATCGAGATCGAGCACACCGTCGGCCGAGAGCGCGACCAGGCTCTCCATCGCGTTCTCGAGCTCTCGCACATTGCCTGGCCACGCATACGTCGCGAGGCGCGCGAACAGCTCGTCGGGGACGCGCAGTGAGGCGATGCCGAAGCGCGCGGCGAAGCGCTCGAGGAACACGCGCGCGAGCACGGCGACATCGTCGATGCGATCGCGCAGCGGCGGCACGCGCAGCTCGACCACCTTGAGCCGGTAGTAGAGGTCCTCACGGAAGCGACCTTCGGCGACGAGCTTCGGCAGATCGCGGTGGGTCGCTGCGAGGATGCGGACGTCGATTGGGATCGCGCGATCTTCGCCGACGGGGCGCACCTCGCGCTCCTGCAGCACGCGCAGCAGCTTCGCCTGCATCGCGAGATCGAGCTCGCCGATCTCGTCGAGCAGGATCGTGCCGCCGTTCGCCTCGCGGAACAGGCCATTGCGCGCCTTCTGCGCGCCAGTGAACGCGCCCTTGCTGTGGCCGAACAGCTCCGCTTCGGCGAGCTCCGCGGTGAGCGCGGCGCAGTTGAAGCGCACGAACGGACGCGACGCACGGCTGCTCGCGCGCACCAACGCCTCGGCGACGCGCTCTTTCCCTGTGCCGCTCTCGCCGCTCAGCAGGATGGTCACATCGCGCGGCGCCACGCGGGCGACGAGCAGCGCCAAGCGCGACATCGGCGCAGAGCGAAACACGACAGTCTCGGACAGCGCGCGCTCGCCCGCGAGGCGCTCGTTCTGCTCCGCGAGCTTTGCGGAGTCGAGCGCGCGCCTGACGACGGCGACGAGCTGATCGACGTCGAACGGCTTGCGGAAGTAGTCGTACGCGCCGAGCTTCATCGCGTCGACGGCGGAGCGCTCGGAGCCGTGCGCGGTGATCATTACGACGCGCGGCGCGAGGCGCTCGCGCTGGATCAGCTCGAGCAGCTCGAGTCCGCCCACCGGCGCCATGCGCAGATCGCTGATCACTAGCTGCACCAGCTCGCCAGAGCGCAACATCGCCAGCGCCTCTGCGCCGTTGCGCGCCTGGATGCTGTCGATCTGCGCGTCTTCGAGGATGCCCGCGAGCGTGTAGCGAACACCGTCGTCGTCGTCGACGATGAGGACGCGCTCGCTCACGCGGCACCTGCGACGCTCGGCGCGTCGGGTCCGTCGCGGGGCACCGTCAGCTCGGCGATCGTGCCGCGCTCGGGCTGGGCACGGAGCGCGAGGTCGCCTCCGTGCTGTCGTGCGAGACCGCGCGCGACGGTGAGACCGAGGCCGGAGCCTCTTGTCTTGGTGGTCACACCGGGCTCGAATACACGCGCGGCGATCTCTGGCGCAACGCCGGCACCTTCGTCGCTCACACGGACGCTGACCGACTCGTGCGTCGTGGTGAAGTCGACGCGCACCTCGCGCCCGCGGGGCGATGCATCGATGGCATTTTGAACGAGGTTGATCAGCACCTGCTGCACCTTGCGCGCGTCACAGAGCACGATCATCGGCGCGCTCTCGACGATGAGCAAGCGTACGCCACGCTCCGCCGCGACTCCCTGGTGCAGCGCGCCGACCACCGCCGCGACGACCCGCAGATCGACGCGCTCGAGCGAGAGCGGCACCAGCGGGCGCGAGAAGTTGAGGAACTCGTTGAGGACACCCTCCATGCGGTCGACCTCGCGGCGCAGCACGGTGAGATGCTCCGCCGAGCGGCCACTCGCATCTTTGGCGAGCAGTGTCGCGAGGCCCTTCACGCTCGCCAACGGGTTCTTCAGCTCGTGCGCGATCTCCGCGGACAACAACGTGAGCTCGCTGGCGCGCTCGCGATGGACGACAAGCGACGCGTCCCGCGCCTCGAGCGCCTCGCGCATCTGCGCACCGAAGGTGCCGGACATCACGCCGCCGACACGAAACGCGAGCACGTTCAGCATCGTGAGGACACCGCACGCGAGCAGGACGTGTGGCCAAGTGAAGCCGGCGCCGCTCGAGGGACGAAACAGAGCCGGCACGACCCCTGGCCCGCCGACGAGCACGAGCGCCGTCCCGCACCAGACCAGCGCGAGCTCACTGGCAAGCACCAGCCGCGCACCGCGGCTCGAGGTGGCGACGCCGAGCAGCAGCGTGAGGATCGGCGAAGCGAAGACGATCGGGCTCCACAGCCCGCCGGTGCCGAGCGCAGCCACCGTGTGCCCCGCCACCGTGATGACAGCGTTCACGATCACTGCGCGCTCGGTGACGACGCCTGTGTGGCGCAGGCGAAAGAACTCGATCAGCGAAATCCCGACGAGCCCGACGACCACGGCGCCGAGCAGCACGCGGCGCCACCACATATCGTCGAACAGCACGATGGTGGACGCGACGAGGATGGGCAGTGGCACGAAGAACAGCCGCGAGCGCACGAGGCTGCTCAGCAGAACGCTGCGTGCGCGCTGCTTCAGATCGTCGAAGCCGGGGAACGTCTGCAGTGGATTCTCGTCGGAGGTGGATCGGGCCACGAGCGGCCCTTCGCAAATGCGATGCCACGCATCATCGCCTGGATTCGGCTGTGAAGTGGTGCGCTCCGTGCCGAGCCGCGTGCGACGAGGCTGGCCGACCGTCCACGCGCGTGCCGGATTCCCGGCCATCCCGCGCCGCCTCATCGCGCCGAATCCGCCGCGCGCGACGGCAAAGTGCGTCGTGGAGCGCCATTGACGACGCGATGCGCGTCGGCATGCGCCTTGCGATACGCCGCGCCATGACGACCTCCCGCGCACTCCGCCGCACCACGCTCCCGCTCGTGCAGTCACCGCACGCGCGTGGCGGAAGCGTGCCGGCGCGCTTCTTCGAGACCTTCGACCTCGACGAAGCGCGACGCCTGCTCCTCGCCCGCGCCTCACGCTACGTCGACCGATCGATCGCCGAAGACCTCGTACAGGCGACCTTCATCGCCGCCCTCGAGAACGCCGACTCCTTCGAAGGTCGCGCGCGCCCCACGACCTGGCTCGTCGGCATCCTCACGCGAAAGATCGCCGATCACTACCGCGAAGGAGGCCGCCGCCGTCGCCTCCTCGACAGCGCCACCGAGCTCACCCCGAGCGCTCCGCCCGACCCCACCGAGACCCTCGACGACCACCGCTACCGCCAGCGCCTCCAACGCGGCCTCGAAACCCTCACCGCCCGCGAGCGCGACCTCATCCTCGGCGCCATCGACGACACCGCCCGAGCCGAAGACTCCGCCCGCCTAGGCATCTCCCGCAGCCACCTCCGAGTCCTCTGGCACCGAGCCGCCAAAAAGCTGAGAGCCGTGGACTGACCCTCCCTTCCACATCCCAACTTCAAAATCCTACCAACCCCTCTGATTCCCTCTGAGCCCCTCTGATTCCCTCTGATTCCCTCTGATTCCCTCTGATCCCCTCTGATTCCCCCTGATCCCCTCTGATTCCCCCTGATCCCCTCTGATCCCCATTCCGAAAGCCCCCTTTCCAAGGGGGTTGGGGGTGCCTCGCAGCGCCGCTCTTCGAGTGCACGCGACTCAGATCGACGCCATCGGAAAGCCCCCCTCGAACGAGGGGCTGGGGGAGGCTCAAGATTCATCACATCTCGCGCGGTGACGCCGTCGCTGTGCGAAGTTGCCCCTGGCAGGGGCGGGCTTTCACCCCCTCCCTGACCTCCCCCTCGAAGGGGGAGGGG
>Ga0335397_10011733_pt1 | contig 10777 bp, 6 predicted proteins | sample MAT04_FD_205740 | JGI IMG/M metagenome (GOLD analysis project Ga0335397, IMG submission 205740) | Freshwater microbial communities from Lake Fryxell liftoff mats and glacier meltwater in Antarctica - MAT-04 (spades assembly) (version 2) ...
GAGCGCGTGCGCGCCACCATCGAGCGCGACGGCCTCCTCGCCGACCTCGAGGCCATCGGCGCCGTGGTGCTGGCCAACGCCTGCGGACCGTGCATCGGCCAGTGGGCGCGCCACGACGTCAAGGAGGGTGACGCCAACGTGATCGTCACCTCGTACAACCGGAACTTCCCGAAGCGGAACGACGGTCTGTCCTCCACGCTGGCGTTCGTCACCTCCCCCGAGACCGTGGTCGCCATGGCGCTGTCGGGTCGGGTCGACTTCGATCCGCAGACCGACGTGCTCGTCAACGACGCCGGCGAGGAGGTCCGGCTCGAGGTCGGCCCGGGCATCGAGCTCCCGAGCGCCGGGTTCGAGACGGCGCTGGCGGGCTTCATCGCCCCGCCCCCGTCGGGCGCGGACGTCGAGGTGAAGGTCTCCCCCACCAGCGACCGGCTGCAGCTGCTGGCACCCTTCCCCGCCTGGGACGGCAACGACTTCGTCGACCTCCCGGTGCTCCTGAAGGCCCAGGGCAAGTGCACCACCGACCACATCTCCGCCGCCGGCCCGTGGCTCAAGTACCGAGGTCACCTCGAGAACATCTCGGGCAACCTCTTCGCCAGCGCGGTCAACGCCTTCACCGGCGAGGCCGGCATCGGCAAGGACCAGATCGACGGTGCGTCCAAGCCCTTCCCCGACATCGCCAAGCACTACATGGAGGCCGGCCAGCCCTGGATCGCCGTCGGCGACGAGAACTACGGCGAGGGCTCGTCCCGCGAGCACGCCGCCATGGAGCCCCGGTACCGCCTGTGCAAGACGGTCATCACCCGCTCCTTCGCCCGCATCCACGAGGCCAACCTCAAGAAGCAGGGCGTACTGCCCCTCACCTTCGCCGATCCCGCCTCCTACGACCTGATCGGCGAGGACGACCGCATCTCGATCGTCGGCCTGGCCGACCTGGCCCCAGATGTGCCCGTGAGCTGTGTGATCCGCCGTCCGGACGGCTCCAGCATCGAGTTCTCGGCGATCCACACCATGAACGAGGAGCACATCGAGTGGTTCCGCGCCGGCGGCGCGCTCAACATCATCCGCCGCAAGCAAGGGCTCTGACGACGTCGCGGCCACCGCGGAAGCGGCGCCGTTCGGTTCCGGCCGGGTCTGAGCGCCCGATCGGGGAGCCCGACTCCTCGGAGCAAGGACCACGGTTTACACTTGCGTCGCCGATTGCCGACCAGGCGGTCCCTCCTAGGCGGATGTCCCTCGACGCGCATGGCTGATTCCGACAGATCCGAAGTCGAGGCCCGCGAGCCCCCCGGCCGCGACGCGCTGGACCCGCTGCTCCCCGCAGCGAGACCAACCGCGAACGGAGCCGAGCCCGCCGTTGTCGCCGACCCCGAGCCCAGGAACTGGTTCGGACCGCAGCGAAGCGACGACGAGATCGTCTCGGTCCGCCGCTCCCGCAGCAGCAGCAGCAGCAGCAGCAGCAGCAGCCGCACCGGGGGCAGGGGCAGCCGCCGCACCGGTCGGTCCTCGTCCTCCAAGAAGCGTCGCAGGCAGGCGAACGCCCGCATGCAGGTGTACGTCATCGCCGGGGCGGCGGCGGTCATCGCCGCCTTCGCTCCGGGCGCCAGCACGGGCATCGCCATCTGGGACGCCACCTTGCGCATGGCGTTCGCCTTCGGGGTCACCGTCGCCTGCTCGCAGGCCCGGCGCTGGACCTGGATGGTCATGGCCGGCCTTGCCGCCGGCGCCAGCCGCGACCTGGTCGCGGTCGCCATGGCGTGGACCGCCCTGGTGCTCAGCTTCCTGTCGGCCGTGATCGACATCCGCAAGCGACGGATCGGTGCCATCATCGGCGCCCTCGCCGTCAACGCTCTCCTGCGCCTGGAACCCCTCGGGTTCCACGGCATGACGCTCCTGCTCGGCGCCATCGCCGTGGTGCCGGCCCTCGTGTCAGCCTACCAGGCGCAGCGGCGCTCGAACCGCCGGCGCATCCTCATCGGAACCGGGTGCGTCGCGGGCTTCGCCATCGTGGCGATCGGCGCCCTCGGCGCGGTCGGCTTCGTCGGCGCCAAGCACGTGGGCGCCGCCACCGACGCGGCCGAGAAGGGCCTCGACTTCGCCAAGCAGGGCGAGCAGGACGAGTCGGCCGAGCAGTTCATCGAAGCCCGCCAGGAGTTCGTCGAGGCCGAGGGACTGCTGAAGGGCTGGTTCGTCCAGCCGTCCCGGCTGGTCCCCATCGTCGCGTACCAGACCGATGCGCTCGGGCGGATGGCCTCGATCGGCCGTGACCTCGCCGGAACCGCCGAACAGGTCACGGCCACCGCCGACTACCGGCGCATCTCGGTGGTCGATGGCCGGATCGACGTCGCGGAGATCAGCGAGTGGTCCAAGCCGCTCGGCAACGTGGAGGCCGCGCTCACCCGTGCCGACTCTCGCGGCGGCGACATCCAGACCGACTGGCTCGTACCGCCGATCCGCGACCGGTACGCCGATCTCGACACCCAGGTGACCGACGCCATCGACGAGGTCAGCGTGGCGCGGGAAGCCGTCACGGTCGCTCCCGACCTGCTCGGCAGCAACGGCGTGCGCCGGTACTTCATCGCGTTCACCACCCCCGCTGAATCACGCGGTCTCGGCGGCTTCGTCGGCAACTGGGCCATCCTCGAGGCGAACAACGGCAAGCTCGACCTGACCGAGACCGGTCGAAGCAGCGATCTCGCCCCCCAGGCCGGCGAAGCACCCCGTGTCCTGCGGGCCTCCGCCGACTACACGACCCGGTACGGGTCGCTCTCCCCCGAGACGCAGCTCCGTGACGTCACCGTCTCGCCGGACTTCCCCTCGGTCGCCCAGGTCATCTCCGGCACGTACCCGCAATCGGTCAACGGCACCAAGGTCGACGGCGTGCTCGCGGTCGACCCCTACGCCCTCGCGGCGATGCTCCAGATCACGGGGCCGGTGAAGGTGGAAGGTCTGGACTTCGAGCTCACCAGCGAGAACGCGGCCGACTACCTCCTGCGCGAGCAGTACCTCGCGTTCGGCGCGACCGAGCTCAACGACGAGCGCCGCGACGTCCTCAAGGCGGCGTCGGAGGCCACGTTCGACGCCTTCATCAGCCAGCGGAGCTTCCGCCCCTCCCAGCTCGCCTCGGTGCTGGGCCCGGTCGTGGCCGAGCGACGGCTGGTCGGCTACGCGGCGCAGCCCGTCGAGGAGAAGCTGATCAAGCGCATCGGGCTCGACGGCTCGTTCCCGGTCGCTGGTCCCGGCGACTTCATGACGCTCGTCACCCAGAACGGTGGCAACAACAAGATGGACATCTACCTGCATCGCTCCATCTCCTACGACGCGCAGGTCGACCCCGAAACGGGCAAGCTCACGGCGACCGCGACCATCACGTTGCGCAACGACGCGCCCTCGACGGGCCTCCCCCGGTACGTCATCGGCAACCGCGCGAGCTCCGGCCAACCCGACGGCGTGAACTGGCTCTGGTTCAACTTCTACACACCGCACCTGCTCACCTCGGCCACCTTCGACGGCAAGCCGCTCTCGGTCGGCGAGCAGACCGAGTTCGGCCAGCGGGTGTACCAGACGTACCTGGCGGTTCCGTCGGGCGGCGAGGCCGTGATCGTGCTCCAACTCGACGGCAGCATCGATCCCAGCTCGACCTACCAGCTCGACTGGTTCCAGCAGCCCACCGTGAACACGGACAAGGTCGACGTCACGGTCCGAGCCGTCGACCCGGGCGACCAACCGGGCAGCGCGGTCGCCACCTCCGAGCCCGTGACGGTGACGCGTGAGGAGCGCACCGACCAGGAGGTCACCGTCGAACTGGGTTCCCCGCTCTGACGCGGGCACCAACTCCTCGACCACGCCCGCCTGGCGGGGCAGGATCCGGGCGCTCCCCGGTCCGCTACGCTCCCAAGCTCACCCTCGACCTGTCCGGGACCCGAGCCGGTCGCTCGGATTCCGGCACCCCGTTCCCCCCCGCCAGCGACTGACGGAGCACACGCATGCACGCTCTGGTGACCGGCGCCGCCGGGTTCATCGGTTCGCACCTCACCGATTCACTCCTCGCCGACGGTCACCGGGTCACGGCGATCGACTCGTACACCGACTACTACGACGTGGGGATCAAACGGCGGAACGCCGACAGCTTCCGTGACCACCCGCAGTGCACGATGCTCGAAGCCGACCTCCTCGAGGTCGACCTGGGCGAGCTGCTCGGACCGATCGATGTCGTCTTCCACCAAGCCGGTCAGCCGGGGGTCCGCCTGTCCTGGGGGGAGGGCTTCTCGGTCTACAACGACCTCAACGTGCTGACCACCCAGCGCCTCCTCGAAGCCAGCCGGACGACCGGCATCGACCGCTTCGTCTACGCATCCAGCTCGTCGGTCTACGGCAACGCGGCGCGCTACCCCACCACCGAGACCGATCTCCCGCAGCCGATGAGCCCGTACGGGGTCACCAAGCTCGCAGGCGAGCACCTGTGCGTCCTGTACGCCCGCCAGTGGGGGGTCCCCACCGTGGCCCTGCGGTACTTCACGGTCTACGGACCCCGCCAGAGACCCGACATGGCCTTCAACCGGTTGGCCCGGGCGGCGCTCACCGGCGAACCGTTCCCGCTGTACGGCACCGGTGACCAGATCCGCGACTTCACCTACGTCGACGACATCGTCGAGGCCAACAAGTCCGCGGCGCTCGTCGACCTCGAGCCGGGGACGGTCATGAACATCGCCGGAGGTGGCGCCGCTCGCCTCGGCGACCTCATCGAGCTCGCCGGCGAGCTCGCCGGACAGGCCGTGGTCCTCGATCGCCAGCCGGTCGCACCCGGTGACGTCGCCCGGACCGGAGGCACCATCGAACGTGCCGTCGACCTGCTCGGGTGGAAGCCGGCCACCGACGTCACCGACGGCCTCCGGGCCGAGATCGACTGGATGCGGGTCATCCTGGGATGACGGCCGGCCCCGCAGGCGGCCCATCCTCGCCGTCGGGTCCCGGCCACATGCCGCTGCGGCGGATGGTGAGCGTCATCACCCGGCTCGCCGACGGCGGTTCCGAACGCCGCCTGCTCGACGTGCTCGAGGCCCTGCCCGACGTCGAGCACGTGGTGATCGTCGGCGACGGCTCATCCGACGCGAGGGTTGCCGCGCTCGGCGCGAACCACGAGGTCCGGGCGCTCCCGGCGCTCGTCCGCTCGGTCGACCCTCGCCGGGATCTCAAGGCCGCGGCGGACCTCCGGGCGATCTTCCGAGACGGATCGTTCGATGCCGTGTTCACCCACCAGTCGAAGGCGGGGCTCCTCGGCCGCGTCGCCGGCCGCGCGGCAGGTGTCGCTCGGATCTACCACTCGGCATCCATGGCCAGCTTCGGTCCTGGCTACGGGCGAGCCGAGAGCCGCGCCTTCCAGCTCGTCGAGCGGGCGACCGCACCCCTGGTCGACCGCTACTTCGTGGTCGGCGACGACCTCGCCACCCGACTCGCCGCCAACGGGGTCCGCGACGACAAGCTGTCGATCGTCCGATCCAGCATCGAGCTCGGGCCCTTTCGCGAGGCCGCCCGCCAGGACGCTGGCGCGGCTCCACGACCGTTCGGGCTCGATCCCGGCGCGGCGGTGATCTGCTTCGTCGGCAGCCTCGACGATCGCAAGGGCGCCCCGGGTTTCGTCGACCTGGTCACGGCCGTCCGGGGCCAGCTCCCGGACCAGCGCGTCCAGGTGCTCATCGCCGGTGACGGGCCGCACCGTGACACCATCACCGCCCAACTCGCCGATGCTCCCTCCTTGGTGCCCGACGTCGTCCTGCTCGGGCACACCGACCAGGTGCCCGCCGTGATGGCCGCGTCGGACGTGATCGTGCTGGCGAGCACCGCCGAGGGGCTCCCCCAGGTGCTGGTCCAGGCAGCCGCCTCGGGCCTCCCCTTCGCGACCTACGCCGTCGACGGCGCCCAGGAGCTCAGCGCCATTGGCGCCATCGGACGCATCGTTGCGCTCGGCGACCGGGCGGCGCTCGTCGACGCCACCGTCGCCCTGCTCCGGCTCCCGAACGCGGTCCGGCGGGCTGCGCTCCCCGAGTCCACCCTCGACCAGTGGGCGCCTGCGTTCGTTCGTTCCCGGTACCGGCGCGAGCTGGTCGGGGGATGACAGACCTCCCTGCTCGGGCACTACCCTGACCGGGTGACCTCTCCGATGGGCCTCGCGAGCGGTGGGTGGTGCTCGGCCGCCTCCGTCAGGTCCCAGGGTGGCTCCCGGGGGCGGAGTCGGAGCGACCCGAGCGACGGAGGCGGCCGTCGTTCACCGATGAACCCAGCGGAGACCCAAGGCGAAGCATGACGTTCTCGATCTGCATCCCCAACTACAACTACGCCCAGTTCCTCGGCGCGACCATCGAGAGCGTCCTGGACCAGCACCACGCGGACCTCGAGCTGCACATCTCGGACAACGCCAGCACCGACTCCTCGGTCGCCGTCGTGGAGTCCTTCGACGACCCGAGGCTCTCGCTCTCGGTGAACCGGTGCAACGTCGGGTTCGCAGCCAACCTCGACCGGGCCGTCGCCGGCACCACCGGCGACTGGATCATCCTCCTGTCCTCGGATGACCTCATGGCTCCGACGGCGCTGTCGGTGTACCGCGAGACCATCGACTGCCTGGGCAACAACGACTCCACCATCATCTCGGCGACGTGCCAGGTGATCGACGCGGAGGGCGATCCGGTGGGCATCCTCGGGCCGCCCACGTGGTGCTGGCAGAAGGAGGACGTCGATCGCGAGCTCTCCCGGGCCATCGGCCACATCGCCTACCGGCTCACCCCCGAGCAGGTGCTCGAGCGGTCGCTCCGCCAGATGCGCAACCCGCTCTGGTTCGCGTCGACCTGCTACCCGCGCTCGCTCTACGACGCCGTCGAGGGCTACCGCGGCCAGCACCTCATCGCGCCGGACAAGGAGTTCCACTGGCGCCTCGTCTCGGCCGCCGACTCGGTCGTGTTCATCGACTCGCCGTTGTTCAGCTACCGCGTCCACTCGTCGAACCAGAGCGCTCAGCAGGCCCGAACCGGCGCGCTCAAGTTCCTCGTCGACCAGTACACCCTCTCCTTCAACACCGACCAACATGTCCGGTCCACGGGCAACACGACCTCCGACGAGCTCGCCCGCAGCTTCGTGCGCGAAGACATCGCCAAGCGCGCCATCGTGGCCCTGGTCACCGGTGACCGCGTGCTGGCCCGGCGCACCATCGCCTTCGGCATGGCCACCTACCCGAAGCTCATGGCCAGCGATCCCCTGGTGCTGCTGGCCCGGGGACTGGTCGCCGGCCGGTTCGTCACCTCCACCATCCTGCGCAGGTTCGAGGCACGGGTGCGCTCCCGGATGCTCACCCAGAGCATGCTGGTGAAGGAGGGCAACCCCGGTGTCCCCTCCTGAGCGAACGACCGACGCGTCCGGACTGGCCCTGTTCAGCCGCAGTGGTGGACGGGGCAACCGGGAGGTCATCCTCGAAGAGATCTGGTACTGGCTCGAGGGCGCTCTCGGGTGGCTGCCCGGACGTACCGGTCGCCTGATCCGATCGGTGGCCTACCGACGGTGGTTGACCTCCGACGGAGGGCTCGACATCTCCGAGCTCGTCCACATCCGGTACCCGGCCGGCCTGCGCTGCGGGCGCGGTGTCTCGATCGGCCGGCTGGCCCAACTCACCGCCACCGAGGGCGTGACCCTCGGCGACGACGTCATCATCGGACCCCAGGTCATCGTCGTGAGCAACAACCACGTGTGGTCGGACCCGACCCGGACCATCCGCAGCCAGGGGCTGGAGGGCGCGCCCATCACGATCGAGCGCGACGTCTGGGTCGGCGGCCAGGCCGTCATCCTCGCCGGGGTCACCATCGGTGAGGGCTCGGTGGTGGCAGCCGGTGCGGTGGTCACCCGCGACATCCCGCCCTGGTCCATCGTCACCGGCGTGCCCGGTGCGGTGACCGGCTCGCGTCGAGCTCGGACGGCCACCGACACCGACGGCACCGCCGAGCAGTGACCACCCCGGGTGGTGGGAGCGCGCGGACGCGCGTCCTGTTCTGCATCCCCCAGCTCGAGCGGGGCGGGCCCGATGCGGTCTTCTTCAACCTCCTGGGGTCGATCGACCGCGAGCGGTTCGAGCCCATCCTCGTCGTCACCGATCGCACCGGTGGCTACCTCGACGAGCTCCCCGATGACGTCGAGGTCGTGTTCACCGACCCCGGTCGGTACCCGGTCGTCTCGCTGATCCGCATCGTGCGGCGGCTCCGCCCCGATGTGGTCCTGGCCACCCTCCGCATGAACACCACGGCCGCAGCGGCCCGCCCGCTCTTCCCCCGACACACCGCTCTCATCTGCCGGGTGGCCAACAACATCTCCGGTGACCTCTCGCAGCAGCGCCGCTCGGGCAACAACCTCAAGACCCGGGCCATCGCCCTGTCCTACCGGACGATGCTCCTGTTGGCGGACCTGGTCATCGCGCAGTCGGCGTCGATGCGCGACGACATCGAACGGACCTACGGCTTGCGGATCGCCCGCAAGGTCATGAGCATGCCCAACCCGGTCGATGCCGAACGCATCGAGCGACGGGCGGCCCTCGGGTTCGACGAGCAGCCCACGATCGGTTCGCCCCAACTCGTCTCGGTCGGGCGCCTCGGCTACCAGAAGGGCTACGACCTCCTCCTCCCCGCCTTCGCCCGCCTCCGAGCGGACCACCCCGACGCCCGACTCTGGCTCGTCGGTGACGGCCCCGACCGCGACGCGCTCGATGCCCAGGCGACCGACCTCGGCATCCGGGCGTCCATCGATCTTGTCGGGTTCGTCGACAACCCTGCGCCGTACGTCGCGGCGGCCGACCTGTACGTCTGCTCCTCGAGGTACGAGGGTTTCTCGAACGCACTCGCCGAGTCCGTTGCCTTGGGCACACCGGCGGTCGCCCCGAGAGGTGCCGGAGCGGGTGACGAGATCATCGCTGCGGGCGACGGGATCCTCGTCGACGTGGCGACCGAGCCCGCCCTCCTCGACGCGATGACCCGGGCATTGACCGCTGACCCGCCGTTCGATCCCGACCACATCCGGGCGAGCTGTCGCCAGCGGTTCTCGGTCGACTCGGTCGCTCGGCGCTACGAGACTGCGATCCTCGACGCCGCGCGCCGCCGGTCGCCGGCCCGCCACTCCTCCTGACCGCGGTCGACCGCGGGCCGTCACCAGCGGTGACCGCGGTGGGTGACCGAGCAACGGGCACCACGCACGGCGTCGGCCCGGGCCGGTCCCGGCAACGAGTCCGAGGTCGCTCGACGGGAGCACTAGTGTCGTGTCGCTATGGGACGGGAAACCGGGGATCGAAGCGCAGTGTCACCGGCCGACATCACGGCCATCATCCCCGCCGCTGGTCGGGTGCCCGACAGCGTCGTCGCCCTGTCGAACCTCACCAGCCCGGCCATGATCCCGGTGGCCGGCCGGCCGGTCGTGCAGTGGACCATGAGCTACCTCATTTCATTGGGCATCACGCACTTCCGCATCGCGGTCCGCGAGCGGGGTCTGTTCGTCGAGGAGTTCGTGGATTGCGTCTTCGGGGCCGATCATGACGTGCAGTTCGTGGTCCCAGGGGCCGACCGGGGTCTCGGGTTCACGATCCACGAGCTCGCGTCGCAGGTCGACACGGCTGCCGCGCTCGCCGTGCTCGGCGACACCCACTTCGAGTTCGCCGACCCGCTCGTGCTCACCGGAACCGAACCCGTGGTGCTGGTGAGCGAGGTGGACGAGTCCTACCGCTGGTGCGTCGCCGAGTTCGGCGAGGACCGTCGGATCAAGGGATTTCGTGACAAGGTCCCGGGGCTCACGCCACCCCTCGCCGCGCTGATCGGCGTCTACCACTTCCCCGACGTCGAGGTCCTGCGCGGCGCGGCTGACGCCGTGGTCCGCGAGGTCGACGCCGCACCGGGCGGCCCCGGCGGTCTCGTCGACTTCACCCGGGTCCTCGAACGTGTCGGCGAGTCCACCGAGATCATCGCCGCCGACGCTGCGGTGTGGCTCGACTGCGGCAACCCCGACACCCAGGCCAGCTCGCAGCGGGTGCTGCTCGAGCAGCGGGCGTTCAACCAGCTCTCGGTCGACACCACGTTCGGCACGATCACCAAGCGCAGCACCCGGCGCGAGAAGTTCGTCGACGAGATCAACTACCTGCGGATGCTTCCCGACCACCTGTCGGTGCTGTTCCCCCGCGTGATCGACTTCAGCATCGACTGGGACGATCCGTTCGTGACGATGGAGTTCTACGGCTACCCGACGCTGGCCGAGCTGTTCGTCTTCGAGAACGTCGACGCGGGCATCTGGCGACGGGTGCTCGAGCACCTGCACCACGTGTTGCAGGAGGGTTTCCTGAGCCATCGCCGCCCCCTCCCGCCCGGGGCCACCCACGAGATGCTCCTGGGCAAGGCGCTCGAACGCCTCGATGCCATCGACGACCGGTCCGTGCTCAGTGACCTCTTGCGGCGCGACGGGAGCCTGAACGTCAACGGCCGCCCGCTCCGCGGCGTGAACGAGCTGACCCCGATCCTCGAGGACGAGATCGTCGCCTTGGCGGCGTCGGCCGAGGGCTCGATCATCCACGGCGACCTGTGCTTCTCGAACATCTTGTTCGACCTGCGGTCGGGCATCTTCAAGTTCATCGATCCCCGGGGCAGCTACGGGCACGCCGGCATCTACGGCGACCCGCGCTACGACATCGCCAAGCTGTACCACTCGGTCTACGGCCTCTACGACTTCATCACCGCCGACCTCTTCCGGGTCCACGTCGATGGCA
>Ga0335397_10011736_pt1 | contig 10776 bp, 11 predicted proteins | sample MAT04_FD_205740 | JGI IMG/M metagenome (GOLD analysis project Ga0335397, IMG submission 205740) | Freshwater microbial communities from Lake Fryxell liftoff mats and glacier meltwater in Antarctica - MAT-04 (spades assembly) (version 2) ...
ATGCCGTGCCAACAAATGACGCGCAATCCTTTCGTGTCTCCACGGTGGTAGAGCGAGCGCCAGCACCAGCCCGGGAATAGTCGCCGGGTCACCAGGCTGCGCAAGCGGTGCGAGTGCGCAAACGGCGCCACCCAGTCGAGAATCCAGATGCGCTCGCCGCTCGCCCAGTCTTCTTGAGGCATGCACTGCGGCGGGTTTTTCAGATAACGCCGCTCGGCCTCTTCGCTCAGGCGCGCCCACGAGAGATAAAAGACCGGTTTTCCGTTCTCGCTGGCAAGAACGAATTGCCGTTTCTTGATCGCCGGTAGCAGCAACGCTGAAAGCATGTGCAGCGGTGTGTTCTTGTGCGCGTCGGAATGCATCCACAGCCAGACGACAGAACCGAGAACTTCCGCTTCGCTGAAGTGCTGTTGATGCACGGACGGTGCGATGACGTCAAAACCGTCGTAGCGCATGGCGCTTCCTCAGAGGCTGAACGAGACGTTGAAGCCGGTCGTCGTTGTGGCCGTCTCGAAGCCATCTGGCTTGCTCAGCGGCTGACCGACAAAGACGTCGTAAGACACGCCTTTGACGCTGCCGCGCAGTCCGACGACGGCGCCAGTCAGGTGCTTGCCAATCAGGAGGTCGGCCGACCGGCCGCCGACCTCGCCGTGATCGACGCCGACGTAAAGCTCCTGTCCGCTGCTGCCGAGCATCAGCCCGAGGTCGTTACGGATCAAAAAACCACGCTCGGAAAGGAGAATGCTGTCGCCGTCAAAGCCGCGCACGGTGTAGCGTCCGCCGATCGAGAAACGGTCTTGCGACACCAGCGGAGTGCGGTTCCACTGCGCGCGCAAGGTCGCGTTGTAACGCAACTGGTGGTCGGCGAACTTGAAAGGCACGGCGAACGAAGTCTCGGCGGTAATGATCCTGGGGCGCGCCGTGCCTTCGCCAAAAGCCTCTTCGGGGGCGGACAGCGCGGCGAAGGCGCCGGTGCCGCGCCGATAAGCCAGATTGACGTCGAGTGTGGCATCCCCAATAAAGGCGCGATGCGCCACCGCTGCTTCCCAGCCGGCCATGCGCCGGCGTTGGACTTCAACTTCGGTATCGTCGATGAAGTTGCGCGATGTCGTGAGGTAGCCGCGCAGCGAGGTCGTCGTCTTGTTCGACGCATCGCGCCAGATCAGACGCGAGACCTTGACTTCGTAATTGTCGCTGGTGCCGCTATAAACATAAGTCTGGCTGGCGCCGGCTACCGACTGGTGATAACGGTTGGCGCTGGCCGTTGCGCCGAGCAGCCAGTAACCATAGGGCACCGAGTAATGGATTGTTTGCCCCCAGGTGCCGCGCTTTCCCGAGTCGCCACCGCCCAGATCGTGATTGTAGCTGGCGTAAAAAAGGTCGTTGAGCGCCAGCAGATGATCTCCTGAAAGCGTGACGCTGCCCAGATATTTGCCCGTCGAGCGCGATCCGCCATCGTTGGCCGAAACGCTCAGGCGCAGGGGAAACGCCTGCTTCCAGGTGATGATGAGGTCGCTCTCGCCGATTTCCTGCGCCGGGACGATCTCTATGTCGGCTTCGGCGGTCGGCACGCGCTTGAAGTTTTCGAGCGCCTGTTCGATGTCGCGCAGATTGAGGAGATCGCCGGGTTTGGCCGGCACAACGTTCCAGCCGTTGGCGCGCCAATCGCTGCTCTCGGCAAAGCGGATGCTGCCGATTCGACCGGCAATGACTTTCAGGACGAGCGTGCCGCGGTTCACATCCTGCGGCTCGGCAAGGACTCGCGTCGTCACATAGCCGCGTGCAACGATAGCATTCTGAATTCGCGTCATGACGAGGTTGATTCCGGTGCTGCCAAGGCAGCGCCCGCTCGCCGGGTCGCCCGGATCGTCAGCCGCGGCGAGTGCCCACGCAAAATCCGGTACGTCGCTGTCGAGGCGGATTTGATCGATGGTGAAGCACGGCGTTTCGTTTTCCGGAAGGCGGGCGGCGGCCGGCGATGGCGGCTGCAGGCGGATATCCGGGCTGCGCTCGAACTGTTCGCGCAAGACGCGCTCGCGCTCCTGCTGGCGTTGAAGTTCCTGAGCGGCGAGATCACCCGAAATGTTCTGCGCACGCGTCAGCGGACTTGCTAAGCACAAGGCCACGACGACGATTACAGTCCACCAGGGACCGCTGGACGTTTTTCGCATAGAGGGCGCACCCACTATAAGAATGCGATGAAGATTGGAAGGATCGACTTGGGATCGCCTTGGGATCGACTTGGACTGACGACCGATTGTCTATCTTAGACTATGCGTCGGCGCAGTTATACAAGAATGTGATGCAGATATTCTAAGGGCCTGTTGAGCCCTAATTTTTTAGGCAGCATTCGCCGCTATTGATCCGGCGTCGCGAAGTATGAACTGGCCGTCACTCCGGCGAAAGCGAGCGAAGCAAGTGCAGAGCCCGGAATCGAGTAAACGCAGAGGTTTCTCACCTGGACCCCGGCCTTCGCCGGGTGAGGAATTCAAACATAATCTCGCCGAACCAATATTGCCGCACCGTCCGGCGCGGCGCAGGCTAGTCAACTGACATCGCCGGGGTCTTTAATGCCAGATGGGATTGAAGATGTCCCGTCGCTACGCGACCCTCGGGCGTGAAATCGAGGCGGGTCCGTAAGGGCATTGGGGCAGAAGCGCTGCGCCGATCCTGGCCCGGGCCGGCGCTCCCGGGCACCACCCGCGAGCAGGTCGAAGCGAGCGCCAGCGTCTTGCTGCACACGCTGTTGGGTTCTGGGTGTCGTGAAACGCGCATTCAGAAAAATTTACCCGATGGGTAAACCTTGCTGCCGCCGTCAACGCCGGCCGCGGCCTTTCTTGATCGTTTGTAGCTGGGCGATGGCCTGCACCAGTTCGGCTTCGGCGGCCGCGTAGCTGACGTCGGCGCTGCGCTTCTTGAGTGCTTCCTCGGCGTTGCGCTTGGCTTCGATGGCTTTCGCTTCGTCAAGGTCGTGGGCGCGGATCGCTGTGTCGGCAAGCAGGGTGATCAGCGTCGGCTGGACTTCGAGTATCCCGCCCGAGACATATACGAGTACGAATTCGTCGCGGTCGGGAATCTTCAGACGCACGGTGCCCGGCTTGACGCGCGTGAGCAGCGGCGTATGCCGCGGGTAGATGCCCAGTTCGCCGGCTTCGCCGGGGAATACGGCGTAATCGGCCTCGCCCGAAAAAATCAGTTCCTCGGCGCTGACGACGTCAACATGAACTCTGAGTGGCATGGTTTCCTGTCCCGCGTAGGGCGCTTAAAGCGTCTTGGCCTTCTCGAAGGCTTCCTCGATATTGCCGACCATATAGAAAGCCTGCTCGGGAATGCTGTCGCATTCGCCGTCGACGATCATCTTGAAGCCGCGGATGGTGTCTTTGAGCGGGACGTACTTGCCCGGCGTGCCCGTGAACACTTCGGCGACGTGGAAGGGTTGCGACAGGAAGCGCTGAATCTTGCGCGCGCGATAGACGGCGAGCTTGTCTTCGGGCGACAGTTCGTCCATGCCGAGAATGGCGATGATGTCGCGCAATTCCTTGTATTTCTGCAGCGTCATCTGCACGGCGCGCGCGACCTCATAATGCTCTTGCCCGACGACTTGCGGGTCGAGCTGGCGCGAGGTCGAGTCGAGCGGATCGACGGCCGGATAGATACCGAGCGAGGCGATGTCGCGCGAGAGAACGACGGTCGAGTCCAGGTGCAGGAAGGTCGTTGCCGGCGACGGGTCGGTCAAGTCGTCGGCCGGAACATAGACCGCCTGGATCGACGTGATCGAGCCGACCTTGGTCGACGTGATGCGTTCCTGCAGACGGCCCATTTCCTCGGCCAGCGTCGGCTGGTAGCCAACCGCCGACGGCATGCGCCCGAGCAGCGCCGAGACTTCGGTTCCGGCCAGCGTGTAGCGGTAGATGTTATCGACGAAAAAGAGGATGTCGCGGCCGTCGTCGCGGAAGCGCTCGGCCATCGTCAGACCGGTCAGCGCGACGCGCAGGCGGTTGCCCGGCGGCTCGTTCATCTGGCCGAAGACCATCGCCACCTTGTCGAGGACGTTCGAGTCCTTCATTTCGTGGTAGAAGTCGTTGCCCTCGCGGGTGCGCTCGCCGACGCCGGCGAAGACCGAAAGACCGGCGTGCTGCTTGGCGATGTTGTTGATGAGTTCCATCATATTGACCGTCTTGCCGACGCCGGCGCCGCCGAACAGGCCGACCTTGCCGCCCTTGGCGAACGGGCAGACGAGGTCGATGACCTTGATCCCGGTTTCCAGCAGGTCAACCGACGGCGACAGTTCGTCGAACTTCGGCGCGCTCTGGTGGATCGACCGCCGCTCGTCGGTGGCGATCGGCCCGGCCTCGTCGATCGGCCGACCGAGGACGTTCATGATGCGGCCGATCGTCGCTTCGCCGACCGGTACCGAGATCGCCGCGCCGGTGCCATTGACCTTCATGCCGCGGCGCAGGCCGTCCGACGAGCCCATGGCGATGGTGCGCACGACCCCGTCGCCCAGTTGCTGCTGGACCTCGAAGGTCAGATCGCTTTCGCAACCGTCGTGTTCTTCGGTCTTATCGAGCACCAGCGCGTCGTATATCCCAGGCAGCTCAGCGCGCGGGAACTGGATGTCCACCACGGCGCCGATGCACTGAACAATGTTTCCTTGACTCATCGTCGTATCCTTCAATCGATCTTGAAATGCAGTTGAAACAGGGAGCATTCGAACCATTTTTTGCTCGGCTCAAACCGCCGCTGCGCCGCCGACGATTTCTGAAAGCTCTTTGGTGATCGCCGCCTGGCGTGCCTTGTTGTAGACCAGCTTCAATTCGCCGATGACGTCCTTGGCGTTGTCTGAGGCCGACTTCATGGCGACCATGCGCGCGCTCTGTTCGGAAGCCATGTTCTCGGCAACCGCCTGATAGAGCATGGCCTCGACATAGCGCACGAGCAGCGCGTCGATGGCCACCTTGGCCTCGGGCTCGTAGATGTAATCCCAGTTGTTGTGGTTGTTGCGACCGACCAGGTCGCCGGAGAGCGGCAACAGCTGTTCGATGACCGGCTCCTGCTTCATGGTGTTGATGAAGCGGGTATAGGCGATATAGAGGACGTCTATTTCACCGTTGATATAGGCGTCGAACTGGACTTTCGCCGGACCGATCAGCTTTTCGAGACGCGGCGTATCGCCGAGGGCGACGACGTGCGAAACGACGTTCGCTCCACTGCGCAGCATGAACGAGAAGCCCTTGTTGCCGATCGCCGTCACCTGCAGCTTCTTGCCCTGCGCATCCCACTCCTTCATCCGGCCGAGCGACAGGCGCAGAATATTGGTGTTGAGGCCGCCGCACAGACCCTTATCGGAGGTCACGGCGATCAGGCCGACAGCCTTGATCGTCTCGCGGTCGTCGAGGAAGGGATGGCTATAGTCGGTCAGCGCGTGCGACAGATTGCCGGCGACGTGACGCAGCTTTTCGCCGTACGGACGCGCCGCACGCATACGGTCCTGCGCCTTGCGCATTTTCGACGCGGCGACCATCTCCATGGCTTTGGTGATCTTGCGCGTGCTTTCGACGCTCTTGATCTTGTTACGGATTTCCTTACCGCTGGCCATGCCCGGTTCTCCCTCGGCCGATCAGGCCAGCGTCGCCTTGAAGGCCTCGATCGCCGCGCTGAGCTCCTGCTCGCCGGTAGCGTCGAGTTCCTTGCTCGTCTCGATGCGCTCCATCAGCGCGGCGTGGTTCTGCTTGACGAAAGCGTGCATCTGCCGCTCGGTTGCCAGCGCCTTCTTTACGGCGACGTCGTCGAAAAAGCCCTTGCTCACCGCGTGCAGGGTGATCGCCATCTCGGAGACCGACATCGGCGCGTACTGAGGCTGCTTCATGAGTTCGGTCACCAGCCGGCCGCGGTCGAGCATCTTGCGCGTCGCTTCGTCAAGATCGGAGGCGAACTGGGCGAAGGCCGCGAGCTCGCGATACTGGGCGAGCGCCAGACGAACGCCGCCGCCGAGCTTCTTGATGACCTTGGTCTGCGCCGCGCCGCCGACGCGCGAGACCGAAATGCCGGCGTCGATCGCCGGGCGAACGCCGGCGTTGAAGAGGTCGGTGTCGAGGAAGATCTGCCCGTCGGTGATCGAAATGACGTTGGTCGGAACGAATGCCGAAACGTCGCCGGCCTGCGTTTCGATGACCGGCAGGGCGGTCAGCGAGCCGGTCTTGCCTTTGACTTCGCCGTTGGTGAATCTCTCGACCCATTCTTCCGAAACGCGCGCGGCGCGTTCGAGCAGGCGCGAGTGCAGATAGAAAACGTCGCCAGGATAGGCTTCGCGGCCCGGCGGACGGCGCAGCAGCAAGGAGACCTGACGGTAGGCCCAGGCCTGCTTGGTGAGGTCGTCGTAAATGATCAGCGCGTCCTCACCGCGATCGCGGAAGTATTCGCCCATGGTGCACCCCGAGTAGGGCGCGATGTACTGCAGCGCCGCCGACTCGGCGGCGGTCGCGGCGACGACGATCGTGTATTCCATCGCGCCATGCGCTTCGAGCTTCCTGACGACGTTGACCACCGTCGAGGCTTTCTGCCCGATCGCCACGTAAATGCAGACGAGGTTCTTGCCCTTCTGGTTGATGATCGTGTCGACGGCGACCGCGGTCTTGCCGGTCTGCCGGTCGCCGATGATCAGCTCGCGCTGGCCGCGGCCGATCGGCACCATGGCGTCGATCGACTTGAGGCCGGTTTGTACCGGCTGCGAGACCGACTTGCGCCAGATCACACCCGGCGCAACTTTCTCGATCTTGTCGGTGAGCTTGGCGTTGATCGGGCCCTTGCCGTCGATCGGGTGACCGAGCGAGTTCACCACGCGTCCGAGCAACTCGGGGCCGACCGGCACTTCGAGGATGCGCCCGGTGGTACTGACCGTATCGCCTTCGCTGATCTTTTCGTATTCGCCGAGAATGACGGCGCCGACCGAGTCACGCTCGAGGTTGAGCGCCATGCCGAAGACGCCGCCAGGGAATTCGAGCATTTCGCCCTGCATCACGTCGGCCAGACCGTGGATGCGGCAGATGCCGTCGGTCACCGAAACGACGGTGCCCTGCGTACGCGTTTGCACGCCGAGATTCAGATTCTGAATCTTGCTTTTGATCAGTTCGCTGATCTCGGAAGGATTCAATTGCATTGTTTTCTCCTAATTCTTGAGCGCGGTAGCCATGGCCTCGAGCTTGCCGCGCACTGACGCGTCAAGCACCTGATCACCGACGGTGACGGTGATGCCGCCAATCAGCGCCGGGTCCACTTCGACGTGCGGCGCAAGCCGGCCGCCAAAATGCGCCTCAAGCTGGCTGACGAGCGCTTGCAGTTGGGCCTCGTCAAGCGCAAAGGCGCTGGTCACGATCGCGTCGCGGACGCCGGCGTCGGCACTTCTGAGCTGTTCGAATATTTCGTTGATCTCGGCGAGCACGACGAGCCGTTCGTTGGCGGCGAGAATGCCGACAAACGAGGCGAGTTCGGCGTTGCCGCTGTCACCGGAAAGCGACATCAGCAACTCGGCGAGCTGCGTAGCCGACAATTTCGGATTGTCGAACACGCCCGCCATCTCCGGGTCGTGCGCGATGGCCACGAGCCGCTGCAGGTGATCTGACCAGGCGGCGAGCGTTCCGGCGTCGCGCGCCAGGCGAAAAACGGCCTGAGCATAGGGACGTGCGATGGTGACCGATTCAGCCATGAGCGTTACAGGTCCTGTTTGATCGTGTTCAGCAAATCGGCGTGCACCTTGACGTCGATTTCGCGGCGCAGGATTTTCTCGGCGCACGACACCGCCAGTTCAGCGACGCGTTCACGCAAAGCCTCCTTGGCGCGCAAGGATTCCTGCTCGATCTCGACCTTGCTGGCGGCGATCACCTTCTCGACTTCAAGGCGCGCCTGCACCTTGGCTTGCTCGACAATCTGCAGAGCACGGCTATCCGCCTGTCCGAGCAGTTCGCCGACCTTTTCCTTGCCTTCGCGCAGCGTTTCGGCCGAACGCTTTGCCGCCAGATCCAGGCTGTGCTTGCCACGCTCGGCGGCAGCGAGCCCCTCGGCGATCTTGGCAGCCCGCTCGTCGAGCGCCTTGACAATAGGTGGCCACACGAACTTCATCGTGAACAACGCAAGGATGATAAACACAGTTATCTGTGCCAGTAGCGTAGCGTTCAGATACACGTTAGAACCCTTTCCATGGAATGGACAAAAAGTCCGTCAAGAAAAGTTCACTTAAGGAACGTCGACACGGCAAACCACACCGCAATACCGGTTCCGATGATGAATGCCGCGTCGATCAGACCGGCAAGAATGAACATCTTGACCTGCAGCTCGTTCATCAGCTCCGGCTGGCGTGCCGACGATTCGAGATACTTGCCACCCATCAGGCTGATCCCGATACACGCCGCTACCGCGCCAAAGGCGATGATCATCCCGCAGGCCAGTGCAACATTCGCGTAAACTAGTTCCATGACTACTCCTTCAGATTGATTACTAAAAAAGACGACTAAAACACAACTTCAGCAGGTTGCTAATGACTCTCGTGCGCCTGGCCGATATAGACCAGCGTCAGCATCATGAAGATAAAGGCTTGCAATACGACGATGAAAATATGGAACAGCGCCCACAGGGTTCCCGTCACGACATGCCCTACCCAGAGCATCGAACCGCCAAACATTGTCATTGACGGAGCGGCCATGCCCATCAGGGCGATCAGCAGGAACAATAATTCGCCGGCGTAGAGGTTGCCCCACAGACGCATGCCATGCGAAACGGTCTTGGCCGTGAACTCGATGATCTGCATCAGAAAATTCGGGATGTAGAGCAGCGGGTGGTTGCCGAACGGCGCCGAAATGAGCTCGTGCATCCAGCCGCCGAGCCCCTTGATCTTGATGTTGTACCAGAAGCAGAGCAGCAGGACGCCGACCGAGAGGCCAACGGCGCCGTTCAAATCAGCCGTCGGGACGACCCGCAGATAGGCGTTCGGGTTGCCGGTCGCCATTTGCCAAAGCCTGGGCAGCAGGTCCACGGGCAGGAAGTCCATCGAATTCATCAGGAAAATCCAGATGAATACGGTCAGCGCCAGCGGCGCGACGAACTTTCTGGACTGCTCGTTGGGGATGATCGCCTTGGCCTGCAGCGAAACCATTTCAACCAGTATTTCGAGGAATGCCTGGCCGCGACCCGGAACACCCGAGGTGGCGCCGCGCGCCATCGAACACATGAAAGCCAGCCCGAGAACGCCGGTCAGAATGGCAAAAAATACGGTGTCGTAGTTGATCATCGAGAAATCAACCATCGCGACTTGCGGGTGCCCGGACGAATTCAGATTCCCCAAGTGGTGAAGGACGTACTCACCCGCGTTCGGGGCGCCCGTGGCTGCTTCATGACCCGTAGACATGTTCAGTTCTTTATCCAGAAAGCAAGAAACATCGCTTGCGTGGCAAGCACCAGACCGGTCAGCATCGAAGGCCAGTGCAGACCGGCATAAATGCGAACCAGCAAAAACAACAGTACAACCGTCAGGATCAGCTTGGCGAACTCGCCAACGAGGAAATTCACGGGAGATGCGCCACGCCGCCGACTCGTCAACGTCAGATGCAGCGCAAACAGAAAATTGGGCACAACACACGCCATGCCCCCTGCTGCCGCGGAAACCGCGCCCCTCACTCCTACGACCAGACCCGCAGCCAGCGCTGCACAAACCGTAACAACCACTTGCAAAAGAATGACCCGGAACATGCTATAGAAATGCGTTATTCATATTGTTATTCTTTAGGCATGTCTGAATCCAGCCCCAGGCCCTTCCACCGAGGGCGAATAATACCAGAGTTTTCAAGGCCGTACCCACCCTTCAAAAAATTCGCGAGGAGGCCTGACCTCCTTACCTTATTCTCTGCAAAATTCCTTCGAGCTGATCGAGATCGCCGAAATCGATCTGGATTTTCCCCGCTCCTTTCTTGTTGCTGCGTATCTCCACCCGTGCGCCGAGCACGTCGGAAAGTTCTTCCTGCAGACGTAGCACGTCGCGGTCTGGCTTCCTCGCCTCGACGCTGGCCGGGGCTTTCAGGGCGTGTTGCACGAGACGCTCGGCGTCGCGTACCGACAAGCCTTTTTGCACGACGCGCTGGGCGAGCTGCACCTGCAGCGCGCCGGACAGCGGCAGCAGCGCGCGCGCGTGGCCCATATCGATGGCGCCGCTCATCAGCAGTTCCTGGACGGGCGGCACAAGCTGCAAAAGGCGCAGCAGATTGGACGCCGCCGGGCGTGACCGGCCGACCGCGTCGGCCGCCTGCTGGTGGGTCATCGAGAACTCGTCGATCAGCCTTTGCAGGCCTTGCGCTTCTTCGAGCGGGTTGAGGTTCTCGCGCTGGATGTTCTCGATCAGCGCCATGGCCAGCGCCGATTCGTCGGGAATTTCGCGGATCAGCGTCGCCACTTCGGAGAGGCCGGCCATTTGCGCGGCGCGCCAGCGGCGCTCGCCGGCGACGATCTCGAAGCGGTCTTCGCCGCCGGCGAGCGGCCGCACGAGGATCGGCTGCATCAGCCCCTGGGCGCGGATCGACGCGGCGAGTTCCTCGAGCGAGGTGCTGTCCATCTGCGTGCGCGGCTGGTATTTTCCCGGCTGCAGACGGCCGACCGGCAGCGAGCGCTGCTGTTCGCGGCCCTGGCTTTCGTTACCGGCGAGCAGCGCGTCGAGGCCGCGGCCGAGTCCTTTGAGTTTCATGCCACTGCTCCCTGCGTGGCGGCATCAAAGGCCACCCCGTCACGTCGTTC
>Ga0335397_10011743_pt1 | contig 10769 bp, 7 predicted proteins | sample MAT04_FD_205740 | JGI IMG/M metagenome (GOLD analysis project Ga0335397, IMG submission 205740) | Freshwater microbial communities from Lake Fryxell liftoff mats and glacier meltwater in Antarctica - MAT-04 (spades assembly) (version 2) ...
TCATAATTCATAAATCTAATTATAATCCTCTTCATTAAAATCCTCTTCACCAAAATGCTCGCTGCCCATATTAAGCATGCTTCCCATCAGGTCTTTAAATTCTATTTTTCCGTCTATTACTTTTTTGCTGATGAGGGAATGAGCAGATAAGCCATGCAAAACCAATTCCATTAATAAGGCTGTTTCTTTTTCATTGCCGGCATTAAAATATTTTTTTACCAATGCATGCAGGCCGGCTACTTTATACAGCATCTGAATTTTATCTTCATCTTTCGTTTCTAAAAAAAGATTGAGGCTGTTGCCATTATCAAACCATGTCAGTACTGCTTTATAAGGGCTTTCTTCTGCCTTTTCACTGGCTCTTTTTTTCTTGTAAGTTTCCGGGTTTGGAAAGTACTGTATAAACTGGTTGCGTATAGATCGCTCTACAAGGTTCACAGCTACCTGGTATGGCCCTTCCTGCTCGCCTTCGTACACCAATTCTATTTTACCGGTAATAGACGGTATGATGCCCGTAAGGTCGCTCAGCCATACCTGTGTATTTTTTTCTTCGTTAATGATAGCTCTTCTTTCTGCTGCGCTCACCGCATTTTCATAAGCGGCAATGGTAAGCCTTGCACTCACTCCACTCTTTTTATCTACCAATTCACTGTCTCTTGCTTCAAAAGCTACCTGCTCTATCAATCGTTTGATCAAATCGCTTACGATTACTTTTTCTTTTTGTGCATCAATTATTTTGGCCTCCTGTTCTGTAATGCTCAATGCTGTATCAATGTTTTTTGGATAGTGGGTGAGTATCTGGCTTTCGATCCTGTCTTTTAGCGGAGTTACAATACTTCCCCTGTTGGTATAATCTTCAGGGTTGGCTGTAAATACAAACATTACGTCCAGGGGTAGCCGCAGTTTAAAACCTCTAATCTGAAGATCGCCTTCCTCTAAAATATTAAACAGCGATACCTGTATCCTCGCCTGCAGGTCGGGGAGTTCATTGATCACAAATATGCAGCGGTTGCTCCTTGGTATAATACCATAGTGCAATACATTTTCATCTGCAAAACTTAGTTTTAAATTGGCTGCTTTTATTGGATCAATATCACCAATCAAATCTGCCACACTTACATCCGGCGTAGCCAGTTTTTCGCCATATCTTTTGCTGCGGTGCAGCCATTCTATGGGCGTATCGTCTCCTTTTTCTTTAATCAGATCCACCGCATATTTAGAAATCGGTTTTAAAGGATCATCATTTACTTCACTGCCTGCTACAAAGGGAATGTATTCATCCAGCAACGCTGTCATTTGCCTTGCCATACGGGTTTTGGCTTGTCCACGCAAGCCGAGAAACAAAATATTGTGCCTGCTTAAAAGTGCTCTTTCTGTATCAGGGATAACACTGTCTTCATAACCCAATATGCCGGGGAAGGGATTTTCTTTTGCCGTAATTTTTTTTACCAGATTGTTTCGTATTTCATCTTTTATTGATGTGGAAACATAGCCGCTCTTTATTAACGCTCCTAAACTTTTAATTTTACTCGTATCCATTTTTATTTTTTATAAATCACTAAATTTTATTGATAATAATTAATGTCCTAAATAATATTTGTCTTCCTGATCGGGGTGTGTTTCATTTTATTTTACTTCGTAAAACAATTTAGGCCACAAAGCCACGAAGGCACAAAGAAAAAATGGTAAACCATTTTTGTGATTCCCGGTAATTCATAATATAAACCTCTTAATGCCATCCTTAATCAGGGGAACATTGAAATTCATTAAATACCCCAAACGTATTTTTGTTAATTTTAAATGACTTTTTAATTGTGCCAGCCATAAAGGATTTAATATATCTTTTGCTTTTAATTCGCATATTACCAACTCATCAACAAATACATCCAACTTCAATCCCTCATCAAAATATTTGTCATCATAATAAAAAGGTAGCTCAACTTGCCGTTTATATGCAATACCTTTCTTTTCCAGTTCGTAACAAAAGCAGGCTTCATAAATTTTCTAAAGCAAACCCGGACCTAATTCTTTATGCACTCTAAAGGCAGCATCTACAATTTGCTTACCTAAAAACTATTCCTTTTCTGATAATTGTGCATACATTAATTTTCGCTTTTAATTTCGAAGAAATAACCTTTGTTCCTTAGTGCCTTTGTGGTTATTATTTTATGCCAAAGGCATAAATCACAACCTTCTAAAAAAATCAATATACCGTTTTCCTCTTCCCACTTTCAAAATCCTTAAATATAAAAGCGCCCAACTTATCAAGAGAGGCAAAAAACGCTTTGCCATTATTTGTTTCAGTAAATTCCTGCACAAACTTTTGCAGGTAAGGATCGCTGGCTATCATAAATGTGGTGATGGGTATTTTTACTTTTTTGCATTGGGTGGCAAGGCTCATACAACGGTTCAATATTTTTCGGTCTACCCCAAAACTGTTTTTGTAATATTTTTTGCCCACTTTTAAACAGGTTGGTTTTCCATCAGTGATCATAAAAATCTGTTTGTTGGGATTGCGCCTGCGCCTGAGGATGTCCATTGCCAGTTCCAGCCCTGCCACTGTGTTGGTATGGTAAGGCCCCACCTGCAGGTAAGGCAAATCTTTTACTTCGATTGTCCAGGCATCGTTCCCAAACACCACAATATCTAAAGTGTCTTTGGGATACTTGGTTTGTATCAGTTCGCTTAAAGCCATCGCCACTTTTTTGGCCGGAGTTATTCGGTCTTCGCCATACAGGATCATAGAGTGGGAGATATCAATCATCAGCACAGTAGATGTTTGCGATTTAAAATCTGTTTCCCTGATTTCCAAATCATCCTCGTGCATTTTAAAACTATCTATGCCATGGTTGATCTGTGCATTGCGGATGCTTGATGTGAAATCTATTTGTTCCATAGTATCCCCAAACTGGAATGGCCTTGTTTCGGGATTGATCTCATCCCCGGCACCGGGTCTAAAAGTCTGGTGATTGCCTTGTTTTGTTTTCTTTAGTTTACCAAAAATCTCTTCCAGGCTTTTTTTGCGAATACCCTGTTCTGTTTTTGAACTTATCTTAATGGTGCCATTTTGTGCATCTTCATCTATATATCCTTTTTGTTTAAGTTCTTCCAGGAAATCGCCGATGCCATACTTATCATCGGTTAATTTATATTCCTTGTCCAGCTCATTCATCCATTGCATAGCTTCATTAAAGTCGCCGCTGGTGTGCGTGAGTATTTGTAAAAAAAGATCCAGCAGTTGCTCAAATTTTGATTTGGCATTTTGCGAAGGATCGTATTTTGAAAAATTAAACCCAATCATTTTATTTATGATTTATGATATATGATTTTTGATTTATGAAGAGTCTAATACTTTGAAGGCCCTATAACTTCTTGAATTTCTTAAAACCCTTAAACGCTTTAAACGTCTTAAACGATTTAAACCTCTTGAACCTTTGAAACCTCTTGAACCCCCTCTTCACAAAATACGTAACAAATTATCCCTCCGTTTGGTTTGTTTGTTAAATAAAAAAGACCTGGTGATTAACCAGGCCTTTTATTTAATATAAATTTAATTTGTTGTTATTGGCTATCTGCCGGTAGTGCCGGTTGTGTTTTAATAGTGCCGGTACTTTCAGGATTTTGTGCAGGGGGCGTTTTATACTGCTGCTCCAAACCCATCAATCCTCTCAACAGGTTTCCGTTTCTTTCTTCCTCGTAGCTTAATGCATACCGTTTATTTTCTGAAAGATTTTCGTAGTAAGAAGCCTGTTGCTCTATATCCTTGCGTAATATTTTATTTATTTTATCTGCCAATGCTATATCACCTGATTTATAGGCAGCATACAAAAATTGCAATGATATCTGGTTGTGCTGCTGGCTGCGGCTTACCATACCATAACCAAAATTTTCCTGCAGCATCATGGTATCACACTTGTGTAAAAGCTGGCTGGCTTCCTTAGTTCTGCCGGCATCTGCAAGGCTGGATGCAGCCTGGGCATAAGCAAGGCGAATAGAATTAAGGTGCCTGCGGTTTTCTTCATCATAATATACTCCCGGCTTATTGGCATTGCCAAATGCAAATTTGTTCATCAGTTTGTCAAATATCCAATCCTGGTTCACAGCTCCTTCCTTGCTCAATACAGGTACAAGCCTGTATGTAAGGCCATCCTGGCGCAGGTAATTCTGAAAGCCCAACTCACCATAGGGCGAAGTGAAATAGATAGGGCGTTTCCACTTGTTGGCAGCAATGATATTTAAAATAGCGGCATCGTTTTTATACAACACAGATTTTGGAATCTCAAACTGCAATGCACTCACTACGCTGTCATTGGCATTTACGGTACCGTTTTGTCTTACCAGGTTTATATCCACCGGCACACTAACTCTTTTGCTGGGGAATACATTTAATAAACTTCCATCTCTGCCGTTTTCTGCTTTGGCCGGATCATCACTTCCTGCCCAGTCTTTCATCATGGTATACAAATCCATGAACTGGTTGGGATCTATACCGGCTTTGGGTGCATTATAAACGATGTCTCTGTTAGAGCCTTCAATTTGTGCTGCGGTCCAGATGGGGTCAATAGGATCGCTGTCGTTCAATTTATAACGAAGCTGGTTGATATACCAGTCTGTTCCCAATAAACTGCTGTTGATTACACGAATATCTTTTCTTACACCCTGCACTTCCTGTGCATACCATAATGGGTAAGTATCATTATCGCCAAAAGAAATAACGATAGCATTGGGGGCACAGCTTTCCAGGTAATTTTTTGCAAGATCCGGTGCCAGTGTTTTGTTGCTCCTGTCGTGATCGTCCCATCCCTGGCTACCCATTATAACAGGCACCAGTAAGAGGCAAATGATTCCTGCAATATACCCGGATGTGCGCAGACTTTTTACTGCAGGCAACAACAAATCCCTTACATATAAAACGCCGATGCCTATCCAGAAAGCAAATGCATAGAAGGAACCCACAAAAGCATAATCCCTTTCACGTGGCTGATTGCCGGCCTGGTTAAGGTAAAATACAATAGCAAGACCGGTAAAGAAAAACAACAGGCCCACCACCAATGCATCCTTACCATCTTTTTTAATATGGTATACCAGTCCCAATAATCCTAAAATAAAAGGAAGGGCAAAATAACTGTTGTTTGCTTTATTGTTTTTTAAACTATCGGGTAACCTGTTTTGATCGCCCAGGCGAAGATTGTCATAAAAGCCGATACCTGTTTTCCAGTTGCCATCTCTTACATTATCCATATGCACACCCTGCACATCATTTTGTTTGCCGGCAAAGTTCCACATAAAATAACGCCAGTACATCCAGTTTACCTGGTAGCTCAGGGCAAAGCCAATGTTTTCTGCCATGGTAGGTTTACGTTCCCAGTTACCTTCTTTGTCTTTGCTGATGCCTGCCCAGTTGGCATAATAATCTGCATGGCCCTGGTCGTTGCTCTGATCCCACATGCGTGGAAAAAGATGTTTGTCCTGTGGCGCATAAACATAAGATACTTTGCGGCCGTTCTTTTCATATCTGCCGTTAGATTTTATATAAGTTTCCTGTACATCTGTGTCAATAATTTCTGCAGTAAAATCCTGTCCGTATAAAATGGGCCAATCGCCATATTGTTCACGGCTTACATATCCAACCAGGTTTACCGGGTTATCTACATTAAACATATCTACACTGGTATCGGCATTACTGCGAATTAAAGTGGTGAAATAGGTAGAGTATCCCAACAGCATAAAGGAAAAACACCATAGGCCCAGTTTAAGAAAGTTCCAGTTGTTTTTATCGGCTATGCGAAGCCCGAAATAAATCAGTACCGCAAGCAGCACAAAGAAAAATCCAAAACCACTAAAGAAAGGCAGGCCAAAACTGTTTACGAATAAAATATCCATATTGCCTGCACTTTTAATGCTCCATTGTATTACTGCTTTTTGTACCACACCGGTAATGACACAGCCTATAATAAAAGCAAAGAAAGTTCCCCAGTTGGTGGCTTTATATCTCCTGTAATAATAAATAACAACCATTGCAGGAATGGTAAGAATATTTAATAAATGGACACCAATAGAAAGGCCCATCATAAAGAATATTAAAATGATCCAGCGGTCGGCTCTTGTAAAGTGGCCGTTGATACCCTGTTCCTGTTCTTCTGCCACTGCCTGGTCCCATTTGAGCATGGCCCAAAAAACGACTGCAGTAAAAAAAGAAGATAAGGCATACACTTCTGCTTCTACAGCACTGTACCAAAATGAATCAGAGAAAGTATAAGCCAATGCGCCCACTACACCTGCAGCCATAATACCAACCATCTTATCGTTGGTTAATGCTGTGCCATCTTTTTGCACAATCTTTTTAGCAAAATGGGTAATACTCCAGAATAAAAATAAAATGGTGAAACCACTGGCCAGCGCACTCATCAGGTTAATACCGGTAGCAGCATTCATCGGGTCGAATGGTGCCATAAATAAACGGCCCATTAATACAAACAGCGGTGCTCCGGGCGGATGCGGTATCTGCAGTTTATAAGCACTGGAAGCAAACTCGCCGGTGTCCCAAAAACTGCCGGTGGCTTCCATTGTCATAATGTACACAGCACAGGCAATCAAACAAATAGCCCAGCCGGTAATGTTGTTGATACGTTTAAAATTCATATGTTGTTAGTTATAAGTGGGCAAATATAATGATGTTTACTTTTGGGGAGACATCACTCTATCTTTTTTACTTTTATTTAGCCACAAATTAACCAATTGATACAAATGTGCTTTTCCATCACTCCCACCCGGCCCTGCACGGCAGAAAGGTATCTTATTATATTTGCAATATGAAGAAGGCTTTTATTCAATTACATATTGCTGTTTTTTTAGCCGGGTTCACAGCCATATTGGGTAAGCTCATATTATTAAATGAAGGCATGTTGGTTTGGTACCGCATCTTATTAACGGTAGTGGTGCTGGGGGTTTGGATGTTTTATAAAAAACAATTGCAACTGATACCCGGCAGGGATATGCTAAAAATTGCCGGGGTAGGGTTAATCCTTTCCCTGCATTGGGTAACTTTTTATGGCAGTGTAAAATATGCGAATGTATCGGTGGCCCTGGTATGTTTTTCGGCCACCGGTTTTTTTACTGCTTTGTTAGAACCATTATTGCTCCGCAAAAAAATAGTGTGGGCAGAGTTAGGGCTTGGCTTGATGGCCATATCCGGAATTTATATCATTTTTGATTTTCATCCGCAGTATAAAACCGGTATTTTGTTTGGGATAATATCTGCTATGGGCAGTGCCATATTTCCCATCATGAACAAACAACTGCTGTTGCGCTATAGCCCCAAAACCCTTACCCTGTATGAAATGGGCGGCGGGTTATTATTGCTGAGTGCCATTCTTCCTTTTTATCTCACCCATTTTCCGGCCAGCTATTTTTTACCTACCAGCCAGGATTGGGGATGGCTGATAATATTGGCGGTAATATGCACGGTCATCAGTTTTGACCTGCAGTTAAATGCCCTTAAAAAAATATCTGCCTTTACGGCCAATCTTACTTACAACCTGGAGCCTGTGTATGGAATTATTTTAGCCTTTATCTTTTTTGGGGAAAGCAAACTGCTGAACCCTGGTTTTTACCTGGGCCTGGCGTTTATTTTACTGGCCATTCTGCTGCAGATGATCAGTGTAATATGGAAGGCTAAAAAGTAAAAAGTAAAAAGTAAAAAGTCAAAAGTCAAAAGAAAGGTGAAAAGTGAAAAGTGAAAAGTGAAAGGTGAAAGGTGAAAGGTGAAAAGTGAAAGTGAAAAGTGGAAAGCCAATTCAAATCAGATGATTGCCTAAACGTCTTTCTGTTATTACTTCAGTGTTTTTTGTAATTCTTCATTCATTTTCACATAATCATCATTCCTGGCTTCTTTGGCCAGCACTAAAGATTTTTTAGAACTTGCCATAGCAGCCGTTTTGTTGCCCGCTTCTTTTTCTATCCTTGCTTTATATAACCATATCCAAAAGGCTTCGGGATTTTCTTCCACTGCTTTGCCTGCATACTCTAACGCCTTGCTGATATTTTTATCGTATTCAGTATAGAATTGTGCCGCCTCAAAATAGGGTTTCTTTGCTGATTTTAAACCTGCTTCTATTTGGGTACGCATCCGTTCTTTGATGGTAGCATGAATAGGAATAACAATGGCTGTTTTTTCCCACATGATATGCAACTCACAGCTCTCCGGTTTTATTTCTGCAAACTGCATGGTAAAATTTTCCAGCTTATCTTTTATTTTAATGGGTTCTATTCTAAACCTCATCACATCTTCCGATTCTTTATACCCATCAATGCCCCAGTTGCTGATTCCTTTGTTTAAGATTATTTCCCAGCTTTCGTTTCCGGGCACTGTGTAAAGGGCATAAGAACCTGTATCAATTTTTTTACCTTTTATTTCTACCACATCTGTAAACTTTATAATGGTGGCACTATTGGCACCGGTGCGCCATAACTTATTCATGGGTACCAGGTCGCCAAATACTTTTCTTCCTTTGGCAGCCGGCCTGCTGTATTTAACTTCTATACTGCCCAATGCAAAATCCTGCTGAATGGTTTGGCCGGGAGATGGTGCGGGCATTTTTACCTGTGCATACATCGTAGAGGCAAGCAGTAAAGTAACAACTGGCAGGGTGATTTTTTTCATTGTAATATTTTTTGTGTGAATCATCAGCAACAGTTGATGAAGTGTTTTGTTAAGTGGCGCTGAAAAATATTTTTACGGTTTGATAAAACAGCCTGTTGTTAAGCGCTGCTATCAGTGGGTTTTGCTGCAATGTTTCAGAATAACCCTGCAGGCCAAGCAGCCCGGCAGCATTTCCTTTGTTGATGGCAATTTCCAGGTATCCTGCACTATTAAAGTGCGCCAGTTTTTCGCCCTCCGGCACATCAGCATAGGTTTCACTTATCTTATCAATCTTTTCGTCCCTCATAAACACAATAGAAAAACTCCTGCCTTTGCGTTGTTCTTCAAAATCGTCTTTATGAATATTAATAATTACATTTTCAAAATTATCAATAAAGATAATTTGTCCCTCTATCCAGTCTGATCCCAGCAGGGGCCTTAAAGGATTTTTTACTTTTATAGAAACGGAGGCGTCGCCTATTTCTTCCGGTTGTTCTCCCTGCAAAATCCTGTTAAAAGCTTTGGCAAAAACAGTTACGCAGTATAAGGTATTTTTTTGTTGCGATTGTTCCAGTGCCAGTGCCACCACTTTTTGCGGTGCTTCTTCCAGTATCATGGTGATGAGGCCATTGTCGGCGCAGCCAATATATTGCCCGTCGTGTTCTACCAGTAAGAGATGTTCGGGTTTTTCATCAAATAAATTAACCAATATTAAATGAAAACTTCCTTTGGGAAAATTACGGATAGCATTGCGGCACACATAAGCTGCCTGCGGATAATTAAAAGGAGATAAAAGGTGAGTGATGTCTATGATATTAAAATCACTGTTAGCAATCAACAACTGGCCCTTAATAGCGCCCGGCATAAAATCGTGCACACCGATATCGCTGGTAAGGGTTAATAAAGGCATCGTATGGTTAAAAAATTTAAGTTAATTGAAGGGCTGATGGTTGATAATATATTTTCTATTACCGTACTAACATCATTTCACCAGTTTGCCATCTTTAAAGAAAAAGTTTTTTGTAAGCCTGTCTGTAAGGCCCGGAAAAAATTTATTAAAGAAAACGGTTTGTTTGCCTTTAAAAGTAAGTACCAGGGTTCTTTTCTTTTTTTCGATGGCCTTAATAATATGTCCTGCACAATCTGGTGCACTCATTAGCAACGATTCATTTAACGGGCTTTCTCCCTGTGCCTTTGATTGCGCATTTAAAGCGGCATTGCGGATATTGCTTCTTGTAAACCCGGGGCATACCCACATCACATTCACTCCATCATCCATCAATTCTGTGCGGATAGATTCCAGCCAGCCATTAAGGGCAAACTTACTGGCGCTGTAACCGCTCCTGCCCGGCAGGCCGCGGAATCCTGCAATAGAAGATATGCCCACAATGGTGCCTTTTCTTTCTATGATAGAAGTTAAGGCCAGCTTGGTACAATACACCGTACCAAAATAATTAATATCCATTACTTTTTTAAAAACATCCAGTTCGGCATCCTTTAATAAAGTGCGCATAGAGATACCGGCATTATTGATGAGGATATCTATGCCCCCAAATTGTTTGATGGTGGATGCAATAAAAAGCTTGCAATCATTTAAATTACTCACATCTGCCACTATGCAATGCAGCGGTTTGGTAGAATGGCGAATTTGCAGGTCGTATAATTTGTCCTGGTTGCGGGCGCAGGTAGCCACTTTAGCACCCATGGGAAGGAGCAGCTCTATAAGTGCTTTGCCAATACCATCGCTGCCTCCGGTTATAGCCACTACTTTGTTCTTAAAAAATTCGCTCATGTAAAAGATATTATTGGCAAAAATAGGTGCAATATTTTGCTGTTCACCAACTAATGGCGATTTAAATTGAGAAAAATAAAAAAAAACTTTTCTAAAATAATTTTTTCCAAACTCTTTTTGCCCTACATTTGCACTCCAATAAAAAAAGAATCAAACGTTTCTTAAGTTCAGTTGGTAGAGCATCCCGATTTTATCGGGAGGGTGCTGGGTTCAGAAAATAAATAGTTCTTTAATTGAAATAATGATTCTGTAGCTCAGTTGGTAGAGCATCCCGATTTTATCGGGAGGGTGCTGGGTTGAGAAAATAAATAGTTCTTTAATTGAAATAATGATTCT
>Ga0335397_10011745_pt1 | contig 10769 bp, 13 predicted proteins | sample MAT04_FD_205740 | JGI IMG/M metagenome (GOLD analysis project Ga0335397, IMG submission 205740) | Freshwater microbial communities from Lake Fryxell liftoff mats and glacier meltwater in Antarctica - MAT-04 (spades assembly) (version 2) ...
CTCACCGACCGCGGCACTGGCCCTGGTAATGCTGTCCTGCGGACCCATCGAACTCCTACTCCCTCACGAACGAGGCTCAACCTGATCCACACTCATGCCGGGAGAGCCAGAAATCGGCGAACACTGACCGAATGATGAGGATGGGCTGAGCTGACCCCGGCGGCCGTGCCAGGACCCTGCCGAGTTAGCCGACCCTGAGCGGTGGAGTGCCAGCCGACATTGGGCGCGTCACACCGCCCCCTCCCCGAGGTGGCCCGCCCCGGAGGCTGGACGTACGCTCACCGCATGGCGAAGCAGTCCCCTGTCTCAGAGTCGTCCGCGCACGTGGAGCTGACCGACGCACTGCCGGTCGTGGCCGAGTCGACAACCTCGCGAGTCCTCGTCACCAACGACGTACTAAGGATCGTGCAGTTCACCTTCGATGCCGGGGAGATGCTCACCGAGCACGCCTCACCGCGCGCCGTCGCAGTGCAACTGGTCAGCGGCCGGATGCGGTTCACCGTCGACGGCACCGAGCACGCCATGTGCGACGGCGACATCATCTACCTCGCGCCAAGTGCGTCACACTCCTTGGTCGCCGAGACCGCCTGCCGGATGACCCTGGTCATGGTGGACCTCTCGGCCTGATCAGCATCTGTGACATCGACCAACCCACGTCACTGAGATGCCGTCTCGCAGACCCGCGGACCTGCTCACTGGTGGGTGACGGTCCGCCCGACCGCAGACGTGCCCGGGTCACTGCGCCGCGTGGTCCCGTGTGGTTTGGCAAGACCTGGCGGGCTGTCCCGTGATGCCGACAGGCTCCCTGGCCGAGGAATCTCAGTGGACGACGATGACGACGTGTTGGGCACGCTCGACAACCTGACGGCTCACCGAGCCAAGCACGAGGCCACGCAACCCGCCAAGGCCCCTGCTCCCGACGACCACCAGGTCCACGTCCAACTCGGCCGCTGCCTCTACGACTGCCCTGGCCGGCGACCCGTACCGCGTCACAACGTGTACGTGGATGCCCGGGTAGCGGGCTGCAACCGGGCCGACCTTTCGGTGGCCCAGCCGGCCGGCCACATCATCTGGCCCGTCACACTCACGCCTCGCCAACCACAAACTCCGGTGCGATGCGCACCCGGGGCCTGCCGGAAGTTCGCTGCCACCTATGGCGATGGACCTCCCCCCTCGCCGCAGATGCCCGGGGATCGCTTTGCGCCATTTCGACGCCTGCGCCGACGGGGGGCTCGAACCTGCGCACCTCGTCGGGCCCTTCTGTCGCCCGGGCCGCACTGAGCGCTTGGTGTGCCCCCAGAAGCGGATCACGCAGCGGACTGGTATTCAGTAGAGGGCGACCATGCCGCCATCGTGCAGTCCTTGCAGGCCGTCGTGGATCTCGTCGAAGGTGATCTCGATGGCGGGGTCGACCTGGCAGGTGGCGAAGTAGCCCCATGGGTCAGTGGGTTCGTCATCGGGAATCAAGACTGCACTTGACCTGTCCTCCAGCCTCCCGCCTCGACAGCCGGCCGGAGCCTGCCGAGGGGCCCATGCTCGCCAACCCAATTCAGTGCCGGAAGTCGTGGCGTGTCGCTCCTCGCGGGCGCGCGCCATATGTAACCGCCCTGGTCGGGCGGCAGACGCCCCCGGCTAGCGTGGCAGGCATGCCCCCGCCCTGCGCTGACGTCGCGCGCCGCACCCGATGAGCTCCCCCCGACCGGATGCCGTCGTGGGCGGCGGGCCCTCGGCCGGTGCCGCGGCGCGCGCCCTGGCGTCCGCCGGTCGACACGTCGTTCTCCTCACCGCGGAGGACCGGGCCCCCTACGACCGCACGGTGCTGTCCAAGGACGTCCTGCTACGACCGGGCGCGGATGTACCCGAGGTGTGGCCCGTGGGGGCGCCGTGGCGCGAGCGCATCGAGGTGCGCACCGGGGCGAAGGTCGCCAGCCTCGACCCCGGCGCCCGGCGGCTCGTCACGGCCTCAGGTGAGGAGGTCTTCTTCGACTCGGTGATCCTCGCGACGGGGGCGGAGCCCCGGCGGCTCGCCGTCCCCGGGGCCGACGGCGCGGGCGTGCACTACCTGCGCGACACGACGGACGCGATGACGCTCTCCCTGGCGCTGGAGCACGCGAGTCGCGTCGTCGTCGTCGGCGGTGGAGTCATCGGGCTCGAGGTGGCGGCCGCCGCCGCCACCCGCGGGGTGGACGTCGTTGTCCTCGAGGCCGCGGACCGGGTGCTCTCGCGAGGCGTCCCCGCGGCGGTGAGCCGGGGGCTGCATGCCCTACACGAGGCGCACGGGGTGGTGCTGCGCACAGGCGCGGCGCCGCATGCCGTGCTGCACTCGCAGGACGGCACCGTCAACGGCGTCCGGCTGGCCGACGGCAGCGTCGTGCCGGCCGACGCGGTGGTGGCCGGCATCGGCATCGTCCCGCGCGACGGGCTGGCCCGGGCCGCCGGGCTGGCGGTCGACGACGGCATCCTCATCGACCCGTCGGGGCGCACGTCGCATCCCCGCGTGTTCGCCGCCGGTGATGCGGTGCGCACGTTGCACCCGGGTGAGGCACACGGCATCCGACTCGAGTCGTTCACGGCGGCCGGCCGCCAGGGTGAGGTCGCCGCCCACACGGTGCTCGGCGAGGACGACGTTTTCACCGACGTGCCGTGGTGGTGGTCCGACCAGTACGACGCGACCGTGCAGGCGATGGGTGTCGCCCCGGCCGGCGCGCGCGAGGTGGTGCTCGACGTGCCGGGCGGCCTCATCGTGCTCTCCCTGGTCGGTGACCGGCTCGTGGCGGCGTGCGGTGCCACCCATGGGCCGAGCGTCGCCCGGGCGGTGAGGGCGGCCGGGCCGGCGATCGCGGCCGGAGCCCGGCTCGACCTCGGTGCCGCTCACGCCGCGGCCGCAGACCTCGCGGCGCTGACTGCGGTGCTGCGCGCCGCCGCCCGACCCCGCTGAGCAACGGAGGGCGAGGGTCGACATCGCTTCTATCCAGACGCACCGGCACAGCGGTTGTGGCCCGCCCTGCCGCGCCCCTGGGCAGTGCACCGTCCGGGTTGGCCCGCCAGGCAGAAGCAGTGCGCACGATCTAGGGTGCTCTGTGGCGCGCCCCAGCCGGTCGACGCGGCAAGATGGATGCCCGAGCAGTCCTGCATGCGATCCGACATGCGACAGATCTCGGTGCCCTCAATGGCATCCGCCCCCAGGGAGGCATGGTGACGGTCGCACCTCGTGACGCAGTCGTGGTGTTCCGGGCGGGGCGTCGCAGCCACGGCGCGGTCGGCGTGGGAACTTCGAGCGGGGCCCGAAGGCGTGGCGCCTGCGCTCCCCCGGTGTCGGGATGGGTCGCCAGATGGTGAGGTTGCCTGCTGAGGGCGGACTGGGTCCGCGCAGATGAGTCACGACACTGCCGGCGTGCGTCAGGCGGCTCCGGCGATCGTGGTCGGGGTGGTGTGTATCGTCGGCGGCGGCCTGGTCGCGGCTGTCACCGCTCCCAGCCCGACCGAGCACGGCACCTGGGCCGCGGCATACCTGGTGCTCGTCGCCGGGGTCTCGCAGGTCGGCCTCGCCGTCGGTCAGGCACTGCTGGCTGCACCGCCGCCCGCAGCGCGGACCCGGGTTGCGGAGCTGGTCACCTGGAACGTTGGCAACGCCGCGGTGCTGACCGGCACGCTGACGGGCACCGTCTGGATCGTCGACCTCGGCGGCGCCCTGCTCGTGGCGGCCCTGGCTCTGGTGGTTGTCACGGTCCATCGGCACCCAGTTCAGGAGGTGGGCCGCAGTCAGGCTCTGGCACGACGGGCCTTCCAGCTCTTGGTCCTCCTGCTCCTGGTGAGCATCCCGATCGGCTTGTGGCTGGGACGGCACCCCGGATCCTGAGCCCCGAGCGCGCTCATTCGAGATGACCGCAGCGCCCGCTACGCCGTCAGGCGTCGCCCGCGGTTTCGGTCGGGCTCAGGAGGCGGGCGAGCACTGCGGCCTGGCTGATGCCGTAGCGCTTGGTCGCGGTCAGGAGGGTCACCCCCGCAGGCCCGCAGTCGCGGACGAGCGCAACCAGGTGGGACAGCGCGGCCGCTGGTTCGGCAGCGGTGAGTTCGGCACGGTATCGCCGCTGGAACTCGTCGAACCGCGCCGGGTCGTGTCCGTACCAGGTGCGCAGCTGCGTCGACGGGGCGACCTCCTTGAGCCACTCGTCGATCCGAGCGCGCTCGTGAGACAGCCCCCGCGGCCAGATGCGGTCGACGAGCACCCGGTGCCCATCCCCTCGTGCGGGCTCGTCGTAGATGCGCTTCAGGCGCACCCTGTTCCTCGACGCCATAGTTCACCCTCCTGGGCGTTCAGTTCCCTGATCCCCGCAGAATCCGCCGGGGAGGTGCAAGGCGACCTGCACGCTGAGGGCTTGCCGCCACCTGGGTAGCGCTTGAGTGCGATTGTCGTTCACGCGGCGTTGCCATCCGCGACCAGGCTCACGGCGCCTCCGTGAGGATCTGTACGGCTGTGTGCGCGACGGGCCGCGAGGGTGCACCTGGCCCGTCATTGAGCCGAGCCAAGGTGAACCAGGCAGAGCTCCGGCTCGACGAAGGGCTCCAGGCGGGGGGCGGTGGAGGCGCCCAGACGCGAGAGGCTGCCCTGAAGCAGACCCAGGTGCACGGCGCAGACGACCTCCGGGTGTTCGCGGGCGACGGCGCGGAACGGGCAGGCGTGCAGCGCGATCTGGTGGCCGTGCTCGGAGGCTCGGAGCTCGGGTGCGAACCCGAGGCGCTCGAATAGCCCGCTCACGTGAACGGCGACCTCCTCGCGGGCGGCGCCGTCGAGCGTCGGGACGCCCATCAGCTGGCCGGCCCACTGCTCCCCGATCTGCTCGGCTCGGGCCGACCTCTCGTCGGCGGTGTCGGCCAGGCCGGCGGCGAGCAGGGCGGCCAGTCCTTCGTACTGGCCTCTGCCGTGCTGCGACGAGACCGCGGCGTAGGCCGTGCGGGGCCGTCCGCGTCCGTCGTGGCGTTGGGTATGGCGCACCACCAGACCCGCGCGACGCATGGTCTCGAGGTGGAATCGGACGGTCGACGGGTGCAGCCCCAGGGCCGTGCCCAGGTCGTGGACGTCGCGGGCGGTGGGATCGGACTGCAGCAGCTCCAAGAGGCGGCGCCGGGTGGGCGAGGCGAGGGCGGCATGGTGCCCGCCGGCTGATGCGGACGCGGGGCGGGGGCTCACGAGTCGTTCCGGGGCCATCCGGCCACAAGCGGGGTGTCTGTGCCCAGAGCGCCCAACTTCCCGGCGCCGCCGGGGGATCCAAGCGGCTCGGCCATGCCGGGTAGGACCTCGGTGAAGAACTCGACGTTGTCGGTCGTGAACTCCGCCCACGGCGCCGGAACGTCGTCCTCGTAGTAGATGGCCTCGACGGGGCAGACGGGCTCACAGGCGCCACAGTCCACGCACTCGTCAGGGTGGATGTACAGCGCCCGTCGGCCTTCGTAGATGCAGTCCACCGGGCACTCGTCCACGCACGCCCGGTCCACCACGTCGATGCACGGCTGCGCGATCACATACGTCACGTCGGGGACCTCCGTAGCTGGTGGGGGATTCTGCGTCCGAGGTGCTCGCAAGTGCGGCGCCGCCCGCGCCCTCGGCCAACCTATTTTGAAGTACATTCTTCCTTAGAAATAGTACCGCAGGACTCGCAGAAGTCGGGCAGGTGAAGGCGCATGAGGGCCATTCCGGAACGGGCGAGAAGGCGGCGCCGTGCTCAGCGGCCCCGGTGGGGTAGTGCACGTGTGGGTTGGGGAGTGCCGTCGTGACCATGAACCTCGCGCCAGACGTGACATGGGTGCCGGTGGGGCCGCAGGACCAGCTGGCAGAGGAAAGCGCGGTGCACCTCGACCTCGCAGGGCTTCCGATCTGCCTGGCACGAAGCCGTGGACGGATCCATGCCCTGCTCGATGTCTGCAGCCACGGGCAGGTCGCCTTGTCAGACGGGGAGATCGGTGACGGGTATGTCGAGTGCTGGCTGCACGGCTCGCGCTTCGAGCTGGCGACTGGACGACCCACCGGACCGCCCGCGACGCAACCCGTTCCGGTTCATCCCGTCCGCGTCGTCGACGGGGTCATCGAGGTGGGTGTTCCCCCGCGATGACCACCACTGAGCGCCGGGTCGCCCCCGCTGCCGTCCTCGACGGTGCCACCTCCGTGGCCGCCAGGCCGAAAGGTCACACGGTGGTCAGGTGGATCACCTCGACCGACCACAAGGTGATCGGCAACCTGTACCTGGTCACCTCGTTCGCGTGGTTCCTCCTCGGAGGCGTGTTCGCAATGCTCATCCGCGCCGAGCTCATGGCCCCGGGCCTGCAGGTCGTGGACACCCCCGAGCAGTACAACCAGCTGTTCACCATGCACGGCACGATCATGCTTCTGCTGTTCGCCACCCCCTTGTTCGCCGGCTTCGCCAACGCGATCATGCCGCTGCAGATCGGCGCACCGGACGTCGCCTTCCCGCGGTTGAACATGTTCGCCTACTGGCTCTACTTGTTCGGTGGCCTGATCGCAGCAGCAGGCTTCCTCACCCCTTCGGGGGCGGCCGCCTTCGGCTGGACTGCCTACGCGCCGCTGTCCGACGTCGCCAACAGCCCGGGACTCGGCGGGAACCTGTGGGTGTTCGGCCTCGCGCTGGCCGGCTTCGGCACCATCCTCGGATCGGTCAACTTCATCACCACCATCATCGGCATGCGCGCCCCCGGGATGACCATGTTCCGGATGCCCATCTTCACCTGGAATGTGCTGATCACCTCGATCCTGGTGCTCATCGCCTTCCCGGCACTGGCCGCCGCGCTGCTGGCGCTGGGGGCCGACCGGAGGTTCGGCGCGCACATCTTCGACCCGGCCAACGGCGGGCCGATGATGTGGCAGCACATCTTCTGGTTCTTCGGCCACCCCGAGGTCTACATCATCGCGTTGCCGTTCTTCGGGATCGTCACCGAAGTCATCCCCACGTTCTCGCGCAAGCCGGTGTTCGGCTACAAGACGATGGTGTTCGCCACGATCTCCATCGCAGCCCTGTCGGTCAGCGTCTGGGCCCACCACATGTACGGAACGGGACAGGTGCTGCTGCCCTTCTTCGCCATCATGTCGATGCTCATCGCCGTACCCACAGGCATCAAGTTCTTCAACTGGGTCGGCACGATGTGGGGTGGAAAGCTGACCTTCGAGACGCCCATGGTGTGGGCGCTGGGGTTCCTCGTCACCTTCCTGTTCGGAGGCTTGACGGGGGTGATCATCGCCAGCCCGGCGCTGGACTTCCACGTCACCGACACCTACTTCATCGTGGCCCACTTCCACTACACGGTGTTCGGCACCGTGGTCTTCGCCATGTTCTCCGGGTTCTACTTCTGGTGGCCCAAGCTCACCGGGCGGATGCTCGATGAACGCCTGGGCAAGATCCACTTCTGGATGCTGTTCATCGGCTTCCAGACCACCTTCCTCATCCAGCACCTCCTCGGCATGCAGGGGATGCCGAGGCGTTACGCCGACTACCTACCCGAGGACGGCTTCCAAACGGCCAACGTGATCTCGTCGCTGGGCGCCTTCCTGCTCGGGGCCTCGACCTTGCCGTTCCTGTACAACGTATGGAGGACCTGGCGCCGCGCACCGCTGGTGGAGGTCGACGACCCGTGGGGTCACGCCGGTTCGCTGGAATGGGCCACCTCCTGCCCTCCACCACGACACAACTTCGACACCATCCCGCGGATTCGATCCGAACGACCGGCGTTCGACCTGCACCAGGACCCCCACCCACCGGGCCGCAGCCACGCAGAGCCAGGAAGGCTGGTTCGGGCCCTGGGGCCGGCTGATATCGGCGGAGAGCCGGTAGCGTCGGGCCGCACCTCGCCCGTGGAGGGGTTGTGAGCCCCTCGCACCGAGACTCGGGGCCGTGACTTCGGGCGAGACGCTGCTCCACCCAACACGCTGGAGAGGACCGATCGCACATGAGTGGCGAGGCCACGACCGAAGCACTGGACAACCACAGCTTCCTGATGCACCTACCAGACCCGGACGGCGATGCCGTCGACATCCGCGTCTACGCCAGCCCCGACGTGCTCGGCCACCTGGGCGCTGTCACCCCCGCCGATGAATACCAGGTCGTCCTGGCCACCGCCGCCTACCTGCTCGCCCGACAACGAGCAGACGAGCTGCCATCATTCCTCGAGCTGGACGACGTGGCGGCTGCCTATGAGGGGTACATCGAGGAGCTCCGAGGCCGGCTCGGAACCGGCGAGCAGCAGAGCGGCAAGTGAACTCGACACCCATGACGCCTACTTGCGGGTTGAGATGCCGCGGCCACGCGCGCTAGAAGAGCTAGCTGACGGCGTGCACGGCGACCGGCCCGCCGAGCTCTCCTTAGCACTCCGCGCATACCGGCAGGCGCTGGAAGTGATCGAGCCGCGCCAGATCAAGGAGGAGCGGGTCGTGTTCCCGGCAAGCAACTGGCTGGAGGCATCCCAGACGCCGGTGAAGTCCGGCTTCGGCTCGCTGGATGCCCAGTTCAGCGACCTGCCTACCGAACACGACGTCGTGGGCGAGCTGTTCAAGGAGATGCGTGTCCTCACTGACGGGTATGCGGCACCCACGGACTCGTGCAACTCCTACCGGGCGATGCTCAGAGCTCTCAAGGAGATGGAGCTGGCGGAGCGCATCCACAAAGAGAACTACATCCTCCTTCCTCAAGTCTTTGAGCTCGAGCAGCGGCTCGCGGGACGCTGAGTCGGATGTGCAGCTACTGCGGGTGTCGCGCCATTGGACCGATCGCGGATCTAACTCGCGAGCACGAGGTCATTAGCAACGAGATGGGCGAGGTGCGCCGAGCCTTTGACCGGGCGACCTCGACGCAGCGGCCGACCATCTCACTACCCTGCTGCCGGTCCTAGTCCTGCACGACACGGTGGAGGAGCTCGCGATCTACCCTTCGATGGAGACGGTGCCAATGCAGGCCGAGAAGGTGGGGGTCCTCTTTGACGAGCACGACGAGGTCGATCGGGTCCTGGATACAGCCATAGGCACGCTGCGCGAGACCGGGCCGGCGACGGTCGCGTGGACGGAGGTGTTGCGCGTGTTCGCCATGCTGCGGGAACACATCGACCACGAGGAGAACGGCCTGTTCCCAGCCGCGGCGATCGCCTTCGAGACCGAGGACTGGGAAAGGGCGGAGCAAGTTAGGGCGCACGTTGAAGCCGGGCGCATCGCACGGCGACGCTTCTAAGCGCGACGCTCAGCGTGCCGGTGAGGCTCTGGCGCGGACTACCGGTTCGACCAGCAGGCGCTGTGTGGTCGTTCGGGAAGGCTGGGTTGTTGTCTAGCGCAGCGGCCGTCGCGTGCGCTCGCGGGTGGCGGTGCGTCTGCAAAGGGTTTACGCAGCGGGTTGGGTGCGGACTGCGCCACGGCCGGCTGGTGACCGTCGAGTCGGCGGGCTCGCTCTCAGCCCGGATCCACGGGCCAACGTTCTGATGGCGTGATCGCGGGTTTGTGAACTGGCTTTCGGCCCGGGGCGTGAGGGACCGGCCGGTCTGTCCGGCTCTTCCACTGGTTGTGGGGTTCGGGCCCTTGTCGGGGGCTGGGTGGTCAGGTCGTGGCGGTCGGCGGTGGGCCGCAGGTGGTGGTGAACAGCGCCTCCCACGAGGTCTGCCAGGGCCAGTGCTGGGGTAGGTGCAGTGTTAGTTTGCGGGCGGAGCGGGCCAGCCGGGCGGGGACGGCGATCAGGTGCCGGCGGGTGGTGGCGGTGGTGGCTCTGGCGTGGGACCGGGACGCGGTCGCGCCGAGGGCGCGGGTCAGGTTGAACGCGATCGCAGCAAGGACCAGCCAGGCGCTGTTGGCGGCAAACGAGCCCTCCGTTATCTTGAGTCCTCCGTCGGAGATGGTGGCTGACCTGCACGTTTGTGTGGTGGACGGTGTCTGCGACGAGGGGCAGGGCGGGGCTGGTTCAGCAGGGTCCGATGATTTTGGTGGCGTGCTTCTCGGGCGTGTCGCGGCGTGAGGGTTCGCCGGTGACGCGGCGTGTTCGGGCGGCGCCGAGGGCCTGGGCGAGGGCTTGGCGCAGCTGCCGGTTGTCCTGTTCGAGCTGACGCATCCGCTCGGTCGTGGCTTCCAAGCGACGCAGCAATGAGTCCTCGCTGGCTCTTTGCCGCTGCGGCAGCCTCTGCGCGGTGGGCGATGCGAGGTCGCGGGTTCGTAGCTGGTCGATCTTGGCCCGCATGCCTGGCTGGGAGTACAGCCAGGAGCGGGACACGCCCGCCTTGGTCGCGACGGCCTCATAGGTGACCGGATGGGCGGCGTCCTCGAGGTCTTGTAGGGCGCGCAGCGCCTTGGCGTGGGTGCGTTCGGTCCGCTGTCGTGCCGCGGCGGCCAGGTGGTGGGAGTTGTCAGCTCGCATTGTCGCCGCCTACTCGTTGCGCGTCGATCGGTTCGTCGATCTGCTCGAGCTGTCCGATCATGGTGTTCAGGTTGGTCAGCACCTGGGTGTTCATCTGGGCCATTCGGGTGTGCCCGTCGGCTTCGGCCTTGTCGATCAGGGTCAGGGTCCGGCGTTGCTGCTCGCGTAGCTCGGGAAGGAACTGCGGTCCGGTCAGGAAGACGGGGCAGGTCAGGCAGGCGTTGGCGTGAGGGCAGCTCTTCTGCACGGGCAGCCCGCAGTAGCCGTGGGGGAGGGCCTGGGTGGCCATCGCGTAGCGGGTCTTGGCCCAGGCGGCCTGGGCCAGTGGCCCGTCGGGGTCGATGTCGATCCGCTCCCCGCGGATGTTGACCTTGG
>Ga0335397_10011747_pt1 | contig 10767 bp, 8 predicted proteins | sample MAT04_FD_205740 | JGI IMG/M metagenome (GOLD analysis project Ga0335397, IMG submission 205740) | Freshwater microbial communities from Lake Fryxell liftoff mats and glacier meltwater in Antarctica - MAT-04 (spades assembly) (version 2) ...
GATGCCGATACGCTCTCCCACCGGGTTTCCGCCCCTCTAGCTCAATGGTAGAGCAGTGGACTTTTAATCCATTGGTTCAGGGTTCGAGCCCCTGGGGGGGCACCACGCCGCGATTCCAAACCGTTTGTGCACTTTCGCTCGCTCAGCGAGCGGAACTGTTCAAACGCTGTTGGCGGCTGGGGCGATTGCGGCGCGAGACTGCAGCGGTGAGCTACCAGCACCTGCTTGTCGAGACCGACGGACCTTTCACCACAATCACGCTCAACCGGCCCGAAAAGCGCAATGCGCTCGCACTCGATGTCATGGTCGGGCTGACGCAGGCCTTGCGTGACGTTGCTCAGACCGACGCAACCGGCGTGATTCTCGCCGCCAACGGCCCGGTCTTTTCTGCCGGCCACAACTTCGGCGACATGGCTGGCGCGTCGTTGAACGACGTTCGCCACCTCTTCGATGTCTGCACGGAAATGATGGACACCGTGCAGTCGGTGCCGCAGGTCGTCATCGCACGCGTGCACGCACTCGCCACGGCTGCAGGGTGTCAGCTCGTTGCGACGTGCGATCTTGCACTCGCCGCCGAGAGTGCCGGCTTCGCGATTCCCGGCGGCAAGGGTGGCCTGTTCTGCCACACGCCGCTTGTCGCGGTCGCGCGCAATGTCGGTCGCAAGCGGGCACTGGAGATGGCCCTCACCGGCGACCCCATCACCGCCGCCACCGCCGCCGAGTGGGGGCTCGTCAACCACGCCGTGCCGGATGCTGATCTCCGCACCGCCACGCACGACCTGTTGGTCCGCGCCACTCGCGGCAGCGTTGCCAGCAAAGCCGCCGGCAAGCGCGGCTTCTACGCCCAGGTGGGTCTCGACCAACCCGACGCGTACGCCGCAGCCGCCGAACTGATGTCGGCATCGGCCGTGACACTTGATGCGCAGGAAGGGATTGCCGCCTTCTTGGAGAAGCGCCGGCCGAACTTCACACAACGCGCCTGAGGGGTTGCGGAATAATACCCCATAGGGGTATAGTCGATGTTGTGGATGCGACACCTGGGTACTCGGCCGACAAACAACAGGTCCTCGCGCGACTCAAGCGCATCGAGGGCCAGGTACGTGGTCTGCAACGCCTGGTCACCGAAGACACCTACTGCATCGACGTGCTCACCCAGGTTGCCGCGGTCAGCAAGGCCCTGCAAGGCGTCGGCCTGCATTTGCTGGACGAGCATCTCCAGCACTGCGTTGCCGGCGCGGCCGCCAGCGGCGACACCGAACACACGAACGAACTGGTCCACGAAGCAACCAAGGCAGTCGAACGACTGCTCCGCGCCTGAAAGAAAAGGTCACCACCATGAACTCCAGCAACTCGAGCAGCGACATCAATGACATGAACGAACTGACTTTCAGCGTCCCCGGTATGACGTGTGGCCATTGCGAGGCCGCGGTGAAGGGTGAAGTCGGCAAGGTTGCGGGCGTCTCCGACGTCGCTGTCGACTTGGTCACCAAGCTGGTCACCGTCGTCGGCAGCGCGCTCGACACCACTGCGATCGTCGCCGCGATCGATGAAGCGGGCTTCGAAGTAGCGACGGCCGGCTGACGCTGATGTCTCCCGTTGCCAGTCGCCTCGGCGCATTCGCGCTCCTCATCGCCGGCAGCTTCGGTACGGCCTATGCGGTCGGCGAGAAGCTGCCGGGCCACACGCACGCGGGCGGCCACACGCACAGTCACAGCGGGATGAACATGGGCACCCCGGTGCCCGCCGGCTACGAGAACGGTGGCTACCAACTGGTCACGGAAGGCATCGATACCGGCGTCGCCACGTTCCATTTGAAGGGTGCTGATGGCAAGCCGGTCACCGACTTCGCCGAGGCCCACGGCGCCCTTCTGCACACGATCATCGTTCGCCCTGACCTCAGCGACTTCAACCACGTCCACCCCACGATCGGTACCGACGGATCGTGGAGTGTCGAGATGCCCGCACCCGGCCCGTGGCACGTCGTGTTCGACTCGGTGCCTGCCAGCTCGAGTGGCCCGATCGTGGTCTCCGCCAATCTCGACGACGAGACGCCCGTTGCCATGGTCGCGCTGCCGCCACCGAACGACACGGTCGAGGTCGATGGACTGATTGTCGCCCGAACCGGTTTCAACTTCACGTATGCGTCCGCCGACGGCGGCGCTGCCACCGGCCTCGAGCCCTACCTCGGTCAGCCGTCGCACCTCGTCGCCATTCGACAGGGCGACCTTGCTTACACCCACCTGCATCCCAGTGATGGCATGTCGGGCATGTTCATGTTCGGCGGCGGCATCACCGAGCCGGGCACCTACCGCTTGTTCCTGCAGTTCGGCCACAACGGCAAAGTGCTCACCGTCCCATTCACGGTGGTCGTGCCATGAGCACCGTCACTGATACCACCGGTCCCGCAACGAGAACGCTCGATCTCGAACTCAGCGGAATGACGTGCGCTGCGTGCGCGAACCGGATCGAGAAGAAGCTCAATCGGCTCGACGGAGTGACCGCCACCGTCAACTACGCGACCGAGAAGGCCAACGTCTCCTTCGACCCATCCATCGCCTCGCCGGATGCGCTGATCGCAGCCGTCGAATCGATTGGTTATGGCGCACTGCTTCCTGCGGCCGACGGTGAAGAACGCGCCGACCCCGCGCTGGCTCGCATTGCCGACCTGCAACGGCGACTGATCGTGGCCATCACACTCGGCGTACCTGTGCTGCTGGTCTCGATGATTCCGGCATTGCAGTTCCGCAGCTGGCAATGGGTCGCCCTGGTGTTCGCCACGCCGGTTGCCACATGGTCGGCCTGGCCGTTCCACTCCACCGCCTGGAAGAATCTGCGCCAAGCCGAAGCCAGCATGGACACCCTGGTCTCGGTGGGCGTGACGGCATCGTACGGCTGGAGCCTCTACGCCCTGCTCGCCACACCCGCCGGCGACCTGGGTATGACGATGCCGATGTCGTTGGTTCCAACACGCGGCGACAGCCACCACCTCTACTTCGAGGTCGCCAGCACCACGGTCGCGCTCATCCTCGCCGGACGCTGGTTCGAAGCTCGGTCGAAGCGACGAGCCGGAAGCGCGCTGCGAGCGCTGTTGGCCCTCGGTGCCGACACCGCCAACGTGCTGCAGGCCGACGGCAGCGAGTTGAACCGTCCGTCCAGCACACTGCGCGTCGGCGACCGATTCGTCGTTCGTCCCGGCGAGCGAATCGCTACCGATGGGGTCGTGGAAGATGGCGCGGCCGCCGTCGACATGAGCCTGGTCACCGGTGAAAGCGTGCCCGTCGAGGTCGCCGCCGGCAGCAACGTCACCGGGGCCACAATCGCCACCAACGGGCGACTGGTCGTTCGCGCCACCCGGGTCGGCGCCGACACCGCGCTCGCCCAGATGGCTCGACTGGTGGAAGCTGCACAGACCGGGAAGGCGCCGGTGCAACGACTGGCCGACCGCGTTGCGGGTGTGTTCGTCCCGATCGTCATCGTGCTCGCCGCAGCCACACTCGGGTTCTGGTTCGCCCGCACCGGCAGCCTCGCACAGGCGATGGCTCCCGCCGTCGCTGTCCTCATCATCGCCTGCCCCTGTGCGCTCGGGTTGGCCACGCCAACAGCACTGCTGGTCGGCACCGGCCGCGGCGCGCAGCTGGGCATTCTGATCAAGGGTCCCGAAGTGCTGGAGAGCACACGCCGCGTCGACACCATCGTGCTCGACAAGACCGGTACCGTCACCACTGGGGTGATGGAAGTGGTGCAGGTACACGGCGTCTCCCCGACGACCGACGACCCCGAAACGAACGACACTGAAACGAACGACACTGAAACGAACGATACGGTCCTGCGCCTCGCGGCCGCCGTCGAACTCGGCAGCGAGCATCCGATCGCCGCAGCCATCGTGCGCGGCGCCCGACGTGACGGCGCCACTGTCGAAGCGGCGACCGATTTCGTGTCCCTCGCCGGCGTCGGTGCCCGTGCCACGGTCGGCGGTCGAGTTGTGGAAGTGGGTCGCGCCACGGTCGAAGAAGTTCCGGCCGAAGCGGACGGCCTCACTGTCGTCGCCGTGCGCGCCGACGGCCAATTGCTGGGCACCATCGCCGTCGCCGACACGGTGAAGCCCACCAGCGCCGCCGCCATCGTTCGGCTGCGCTCACTGGGCCTGCGCCCAATCCTGCTCACCGGCGACAACGCAGCAACCGCCAGCGCCGTCGCGGCGCAGGTGGGCATCGACACCGACGATGTGATCGCCGGTGTGCTCCCTGCGCAGAAAGTTGCCGAAGTGCAGCGCCTACAAGCCGAGGGTCGAGTGGTTGCGATGGTCGGTGACGGCGTCAATGACGCTGCTGCGCTCGCGCAAGCCGACCTCGGAATCGCCATGGGTACCGGCACCGACGTGGCCATCGAGGCCAGCGACCTGACACTGGTGCGCGCCGACCTACACGCCACCGCCGACGCGATAGAGCTGAGCCGACGCACACTGTCGGTCATCAAGGGCAACCTGTTCTGGGCGTTCGCCTACAACGTGGCGGCCATCCCGCTGGCGATGTCGTGGTTGCTGTCGCCGGTGGTCGCGAGCGCGGCGATGGCGTTCAGCAGTGTGTTCGTCGTCAGCAACAGCTTGCGCCTACGCCGGTTCTCGCCGACAACCTCCTGACACACCCCTGGTGTCGGGCCGCGGTGTGTGGTAGTCCGTCATCCCATGGCGGCCAAACCACCGACGGTCTCGGTGCTCTTCGTGTGTCTCGGGAATCATTGCCGGTCGCCGTCGGCTCATGCAGTCGCCAACGCACTGGCCCGGGCCAACGGCTCGACCCGGTCCGCCGGCGCGATCCAGTTCGACTCCGCGGGCACCTCACGGGCACATGTGGGCGAGGCTCCGCACCCGCTGGCGATTGCCGAGGGCGCGCTGCGCGGGTACTCAGTGGATCACTTCGGTCGCCAGATTCATCCTGACGACTTCGCTCGCTTCGACCTGATCGTGGCCATGGATCGCATGAACGTGGACGATCTCGAACGGATGCGTGGCGGTGTCGAGCAACGAGTCGGACAGGTTGCAGCAGTCGAGCCGATGCAGGTGCAACTGCTTCGCCGCTGGGACCCGTACGCGATGCCCGGCGACGAGGACCTACCGGACCCGTGGGGCCAGCCGAGGGCGGCCTACGAGACCATGTTCGACGTCATCGAACGCACCGTGCCGTCCATGCTGGACCACCTCGCCTGGCTGCAGAGTGAGAGGCCGAACGGCTGACCCAGTCATGCGGCCATCGCTGCGTCTCGCAGGCGGTGCACCACGGCGTCACGGCGATTGCGGACGGTCCGCACGCTGATGCTCAGTTGCTCAGCCATCTCGGCCGGGCTACAGCCGCGGGCGAGCAGTTCGATCAACTGCAGCTCGTGCTCTGTCAGTGAGCTGGCACACGCCACCACCTCCGCCAACTCCACGGCCACGTCGAGCGTCACGACGGTCTCCACTGGCAGGTCGAGCAGGTTCGGAGCAGTCAACTCGTGCACCAGCAGTCGGCGGTTCGCCCGCTGGAACGCGCGGTACTCACCTGCCCTGAGAACACTCGCAGCAAGGTGGCGCGACCGCCGCTCGGCAGGAAATTCGCGGATCACCATCCACGTTGCAGACAGCATCTCGTCGAAGGCATCCATCGACCCGCCCTGGCGATGCCCACCCCACCGGCGCGAGATGGCAACCACGCCGGGTAGCAGCCGCTGGAGCACGACCCTGGCGGCAACGTCGTCGGTGCCGGCAGCCGACAACAACCGCCGTAGAACCTCGTTCGCTGCGACGGACGGCGGCTCACGGTCACACCCACGCTCGCCGGTGAGTGACCTATACCCGGCGGCACACACGACCTCATCCAAGCTGGCGAACTCGACGCCGAGGCCCCATCCAGCTGCCCGGCGAAGGACAGTAGGGCGTTGAACGAGTGCCTGCCACTCGCGGTCGAGACGGGCGAGCAGTGAACGATTGATGACGAGGGGGAGTCGCTGATTCATGGATCCGATCGTCCGCGCCCCACTTCACCGCCTGCCTCACAGCACGGCTCACAGGCACCCTCACACGTGGCTCACGATCCGCTGACCAGGGGACTTCTTCGAAATCGTCCGATGAATTTTGCCGATCCGAGCAACTCACCATGCCCAGTTCGGATGATGGACACCTGCAACGAGAACACGACACACGCCACGATCAACGGCACGATCAACGGCAGCACCTGGCAGTGCACTTGGCGGACCGGGCCTGATGCAGGTGCCACCCACAGCCTCCGGGCGGGGCGGCATCTGGTGGGGCGAGCACACACCGCTGAGGTGCGCTGCGACGACCCGACGCTGCAGCCTCACCACGCGCTCGTCGAGGTGCGACCCGATGGCGGAATGGTGCTCATCCAGCTGACCGGGCGCACGCCGATACTGATCGATGGTCTCGTGATCGCCGGCGAGACGACCGTGCGGAGCGGTTCGGTGATCGAGTTGGGGGCGAGCACGATCGAGTTCCGGCGGGCTACCAGCGACAGCGAACTGGGAGGCGCCCACGTTGTCGAATCCACCCTGATTCGTAGCCCGCGGGCACTGCCCGAGTGGCAGCCCGCACACCCCACGCCGCCACCGGCGCCCGCGGTTGCTCACGACACGTCCGCCGGGCTCGTTCCTGCGCTGCTTGGAGTGGCCGGCGCCGGCGCGATCGCCGTGGTGATGCAGCAACCGATGTTCCTGCTGTTCGGCGCGCTCGGTGGTCTGGTCGCAATTGGCAGTTGGGGTGCCCAGCGATTGGCCTCGCGGCGGTCGCGGAAGCGGGATGCGATCGACTTTGCTGAGGCACGGGCCGCGTACCTCGCCGAGGTATTTTCCGACCGCGAACGTTTCCGCCAATTCCACGTTGCCACCGTGCCGACCATCGCAACCGCGTACTCAGTCATCACCTCGCCTGCCGCCTCACTCTGGTCACGCCGCAGCACACACGCCGACGCATATCTCGGCGCGCTCGGCCTGGGCGATGTGTCATGGCCCGACACGGCAAGCGATACAGACGTGGTCGACGATCGCGAGGCATACGATCTACCGATCGCAGCCGATCTCGGGCGCGGTGCACGGCTGGCAGTGCGCGGCCCGCAAGCAATGGGCGTCGCCCGCGCGCTGATCGTGCAGTTGGCTGCCGCGTGTGGACCCGCCGACCTTCGACTGGTGGTTGTGACCGATCGGCCGACGCACTGGGACTGCGTGCGCGCGCTGCCGCACCTCAGCCAACCTGACGGCTCCGTGGCGATCGTACACGAAGCCGGCCTCAGCGCGCTGTTGGCCGATCTCGGTGAGTACGCCGCGCATCTGCTGTTCGTCACCGACCAGCCAACGTTGCTGGCCACTCGCACCAGCCCGCTGCGTCGCGCCCTTGCCGACCCGGACGCACAGGCGCTGATGGTCATTCTCGCTGCCGATGTCGGAGTGCCGCACCTGTGCACCAGCGTGCTCACCACGGTGAGCGGCCCGTATGGACGGTGGGTCGCCGATACGCAAGCGACGATGTTGCCGGTGCCGGTGCGTCTCGCCGGTCTCGGCGAGCGCCGCACATTCAGATGTGCGGCAGCGCTCCGCACGTTGATCGACCCTGAAGACCCGCTGAGCGTGGCGACCGGCATGCCGCGCGATCTGTCGCTCGGTGCGTTGCTCACTAGCGAGGGCGGCACCTCGTTGACACCTGCTGGCATCGTCGCGACATGGGTGGCGGCCGGTGCCGACCCCAGCCCGCGCACGCTGATCGGAATGGCGGCTGATGGCGCCGTCGACATCGACCTGGTGCGTGACGGCCCGCACGGCCTCATCGCCGGTACCACCGGCGCGGGCAAGAGCGAGTTGCTCCGCAGCCTGGTCGCGGGTATGGCTGCCGGTGCCAGCCCGGCGCACCTCAGCTTCGTGCTGGTCGACTACAAGGGCGGCGCGACCTTCGATGCGTGCGCGGCACTGCCACATGTGGTCGGAGTCATCACCGACCTCGATGACCATTTGGCCGATCGCGCGCTGCGCAGCCTGCACGCAGAGCTTCGCCGCCGCGAAGGAATCCTGCGCGACCATGGCGCGGCCGACCTCGCAATGCTGCGCGCCGAAGCACCCGAGGTGTTGCTCCCGCGCTTGGTCGTGGTGATCGATGAGTTCGCCGCACTGGTCGCCGAACAGCCGAACTTCCTACACGCACTGGTCGGTGTTGCCCAGCGCGGCCGCAGCCTGGGCGTGCATCTGCTGCTGGCCACCCAACGGCCCAGCGGCGTGATCAGCGATGACATTCGTGCCAACACCAACCTGCGCCTCGCGCTGCGTCTGCAGGACACGGCCGACGCCAACGATGTGGTCGGCATTTCCGCGCCGGCGATGCTGCCGCGTGGCCTGCCAGGCAGAGCAGTGATGCGGCTCGGTGCAGATGATCACCTCACCTTTCAGACCGCCCGCTGCACGGGCGCGTCGCCAGGAGGCGGCGAGACCGAGTTGCATGTGTTGGTGCGCTCGATCGGCGAGGCTGCACGACTGGCAGGCGTGCCGCGACCGCCCGCGCCCTGGCAGCCGGCGCTGGCGACGCAGCTCACACGCGACGAGGTGCCCTCCGACGCGATCGGTCTCGTCGACGATCCCGACCAGCAGCGCATCATGTCGCTGCGCTGGACACCGGGCAGCGGACATCTGCTCATCGCCGGCAGCCCCGGCGCGGGCGCGACGTCCGCGTTGTGCACGCTGGCCGACGTCACGACCGTTGACATGTATGTGATCGATGGTCGCGGCAGTGATCGACTGAGCTGCCTGGCAGACCATCCACTGTGTGTCGCCGTCGTGCGACTGCATGAGCGGGAACGGATGATGCGGCTGCTGCATCGTCTGCGAGCAATGGTGCAGGCGCGGTTGGCAGGCGGCCCCGAGACACCGGTCGTGCTGCTCATCGACGGGCTCGACGCACTTCGTCGCACGCTCGACGATCTCGATACCGCAGCGGAGTTCGACGCGCTGGAGGAAGTGCTGGCGGACGGCGAGGCAGCGGGCATCACCATCGTCGCCACGGTCGAACATGTTGCTGCGGTACCGGCAAGCCTGCTGGCGCGCTGCGCGCACCGATGGGTGATGCATCTTCACGACGCGCACGACGGCGCCATCGTTGGCGTGAGCGCTGCGCGTGTCCCTGCGGCAGGCACGCCCGGTCGCCTCGTCGTTGCCGCCACCGGGCTCGTTGCGCAGTTGGTGCACGACGCCGCACGACCGCCGCTACGTGCCGGCCACGCCAGTCGGGCCGCCAGCAGCATCTCCGTCGTCCCGGCAATCGTTGCTGCCGAAGGGTTGCCGGTCGGCTCCGCTCACGGTGGCTTCACGACACTGCCACTGGGTCTCGACTTCGTAAGCGGCAACGCCAACTCCTTCGAATTGCCCGATGGTGAGCACTTGCTCGTCGTCGGCGGTGCACGATCCGGCCGCAGCAGCGCACTGGCCCGCATCGCCCGGGCCTGGTGTGAGGCGCATCCGGATGGCGTCGTGAGAACGATCACCCCTCGCCGATCAATCGTTGACCGCAGCACCCCAATGATCGCTTCGTCGAATGCACTCGACACGTCCGTCCTGCACGACCTGCCACCCCTCGGCCCGCTGCTGTTGGTGGTCGATGATGCGGAGATGGTGGACGACCCGAGCGGCCACCTCGCAGTCCTGGCGGCCGGTGGCCGACCGAACACGTGGATCGTCGCTGCCGGCCGTCCGGATGCACTCCGCCAGCTCTACGGGCACTGGACCGTGGTGGTTCGCCGCAGCCGCAGTGGGCTGGTGCTCACCGGAGGCAGCGATTTGGACGGCGACCTACTGGGTGTCGCGCTACCGCGCCGTACACCGGTGCCCGCCCGCCCAGGTCTGGCATGGACGGTTGCCAACGGCACCGTTGCCCTGAGCCAGATCGCCTTGGCAGCGGATCGTGTGCCGCGACCCACCACCGACGCCGCCGCCCAGTACCGTTTTGCAGATGGACGGACCTCCTGAACTCCCAGTGACCGAGGCGAACGGCGGGTTCCCACCGCCGCAGCTCAGCGAGCCCACGGTGTCGGTGGTGATTCATGACGAACCCAAGAAGCAGCGCACGGGTCTCTTCGTCGGTCTCGGCGTGTTGGCTGTCGCAGGCGTGGCTGCCGCTGGGTTCATCCTGCTGAGCAAGGACTCGGCCGCAGCCACCTACTCGCTGTCCAAAGCCAACGCTGCCGCGGCGGAGACGAAGGCAGTGGCCTTCACGATGACGATGAGCCTGATGGGTGAGGAGATCAACGCCGACGCCGAGACCGACACCGCCAGCGGCCTCAGCCACGTGGTGATGGACCTCGGCATCGTCGACGGCTCGATAGAGATCGTCGCAGACGCCAAGGAGAAGTCCCTCTACTTCAAGAGCTCGTTCCTGAAAGACAGCGGTCTCCCCATCGACACCGAGTGGGTGAAGATGGACGAGAAGTTCCTGCAGGACCAAGCCGGCAGCGACGGCTCGATGTTCGATTCGACCGACCTCGGCAACCCACTCGACGCAGGGGCTGTGTTCGACAGTGCGAAATCGGTCACCGAGATCGGTTTCGATGAGGTTGACAGCGTCAAGGTCAAGCACTTCGTCGTCGTGGTCAACACGCTCGAAGCACTGAAGGTATCGCCACAACTGCAGCGGCAGTTCGACCAGCTGGACGGAGACATTCCGGAGGAACTGACGTACGACGTGTACGTCGACGAGCAGAATCAGATCCGCCGCACGACCATCGAGATGTCATTGGCCGGCCA
>Ga0335397_10011748_pt1 | contig 10766 bp, 8 predicted proteins | sample MAT04_FD_205740 | JGI IMG/M metagenome (GOLD analysis project Ga0335397, IMG submission 205740) | Freshwater microbial communities from Lake Fryxell liftoff mats and glacier meltwater in Antarctica - MAT-04 (spades assembly) (version 2) ...
GTTCAAAAAAGTACCGCCATATATGGGGGACATTCCTTCCTCAAGGAATTCTTTCCCGTATTTGGTGCTATTTTTCAGAACATAACTACATAACTACTTAAATGAGGGATATGGGAAAATAATTAAAAAAATCCCTAGCGGGATGAAGGCTGAGCAGGAAACACCAATCGACGGCGCTTATCCGCCATATCTCCAATGTTGAGAAAAGCCCATATTAGCGGCGATTTGAATTTGCGGGGCGATCGTGTCATATAGCATATCCCGAAAGTTGGGCAATGAAATACCGCCAAGTTCTTTTGCCGAACTGGATTTCATGAGCAGGATGTAATCTTCCAATAAATTTGATTTCTCAGATGTGGATACGACTTGAACCGCTTGATGTTGGAGTTTTGAAAAGGAATCAAAATATTGTTCAACGTCGGGAAGGTTGTCGCTTTTTGAAGAGTTGATATTTTTGGGTGCAGGGATGATATTCCATAACAGGTCATGTGCAACAAAACGCCACGGCAGGAAATGATCAAGAGAGAATTGTTCCTTTTGCATTTCCTGTCCTGAATAGACGCATTGCACCTGTTCAAGTTTTTCAAAGGCAATTCCCCAAAATTCCCGGGCACGTTTCAAATCCCTTTGAGAGGGTTCGATCAGTTTGTTGGGAATGTTTGGCACGTTGGGGTTATTCTTTTGAATATATCCGACCAGGTTCCACATGCAAAAGCCCGTAAGGATGGAAAGGTGCTGTTTTAGATATTCGAACCAGGCGGGGTGAATCTCGATGCTGAAATCGGGCGTGGAAACAAAGCGATACAGGCATGGATTTTCAGGATTGTTGTATAACTCTCCAGCCATTTTTTCGATGTTGGCATTGATCACGGTATCTTTCATGCCGCGAAGCTGACTTGCAAAGAACGGTCGCAGGAAGCGGAAGGGAACATATCCCTGCAAGCTTTTTATTTCATGCGAGATCGAAGTGCCGTCCCTCAAATGATCCAAAACAACTTTGATGATCTGAGCGTGGCCAGAATCGATTGGCAGTGAACTTTCTGCCCCAACATTGACTGCAATTTGACCGAGGCGGTCCTGCTTTCCAAACGAGAGGCGGAAATAATTGGTGGGATACCAGACATTTGCGACCATGTGCGCGGTCAGTTGACGCACAGGAATGACCCGCGTTTGTTTGTTGCGGACATGATCCAGAATGGCAAGAAACCAATAGAACTTGTATGAATTGGTGACGTTGTCAAAACTGACAGACAGGTGTTCGACGGGTAATGACTGAGCCCTGGGCAGCAAGTTCATTGTTATATCTCAATGCTGTTGAGCAGATCTTTCAATGCGGATAACTCTTCCTTAGACAGCGTGACTCCCTTGCCCATCTTTGTGTGATCCGCGGACCAGTCGCGGAGATCATACTTCGGCTCGCGGTCATTCCAACTGATCAAGTTGAGTTCCTTCGCCCAGCCACTTGCGGACGTGGATAGCGTGCCAATCTTTTTGATGATTTCGTATTTGATTTCAGACATTGTGTGGCTCCTTGTAAATAATATCCAAACCTATCATACAGCCATCTTATCGCCAGTGTCACCGCTTTTTGCGCTGGAGTTTCTTTACTTCGTGATCGAAGTCGCTCTCAAAAGAACTATCCTGTTCCACGCGGAAATTTTCGTATTCCTGTTCCGCCAATGTTTTGGCAATTTCATGGCTGACTCTGCCTGCGTTGTTCAGAATATCGTATTCGTTGAATTTCAAAAAGGCATCCAGTTTTTTGATCCACTCCGTCATCTTCATCGGGATTTGACGCGCGGCTTGGTTTTCGGCGTAATCCAAATACATGCTGACAATTCGTTCCAATCCTTTGATCTCGTTTTCTTCCAAATAGTTTTTGGCAATGGAGACGTCAGATTTGAGAATTTTGCCTTTGGGCGCATTCTTCCAGGTCGTTAATCCCATGTGCGTTTTTTTTGCGCTGACGCGTTCGGCTATGATCTCGGCGGCAGTTTTTCCTGTAATTGCCCAGTGCAGTTTGTTTTGCACAGTCTTGAAAAACGACAGCGTGACTTCGGCGTCTTTATCGTAATCAATACTGCATTGCTGGTAAATGTCGGTGATCTTTTGATAAAAACGGCGTTCACTGGCGCGGATTTCCCGAATACGTTCCAGCAGTTCGTCAAAATAATCCACGCCAAACCGCTTGCCTTGTTTGAGCCGTTCGTCATCGAGCACAAAGCCCTTGATAATAAATTCCCTGAGCGTTTGCGTTGTCCAAATGCGGAAGAGGGTGGCTTCGTAACTATTGACACGATAGCCAACGGCAATGATCGCATCCAGATTATAGAAACCTGTCTGGTAGGTTTTACCGTCTTCGGCAGTATGTGCAAAAAATGCACTAACTGAATCTTCCTGAAGTTCACCTTCAGAGAAAATATTCCCCAGGTGTTTGGTAATGACGCTTCTGTCTACATTGTAAAGTTCAGCCAACTGCTTTTGGGTCAGCCAAACGGTTTCGCCTTGATAATAGACTGCGACCCGTTTATTTCCTTTGGGCGAAGTATATAAGATGATTTCATCGCTCATTTCTTTTCTCCTTCCACTATCTTGACCTCATTCTCCGTCAACCCACATAGTTGACGCGCAGCGACCAACGCATCAATCTCCCTCTCCCGCGCGGACGTGTCCGCCTGCGGCTCGCGGCTCAACACAACCGTCCACGAATTCAAAACGAATACTCGAATGCCCGCCATCATTCGTTTATTCGTGGTCATATTCGTGGATGGTTTCATACCTCCCCCTCCACTATCTTGACCTCATCCTCCGTCAACCCATACAACCCATACACCAACTGATCAATCTCCCGCTCCCACGCGGACGTATCCGCCTGCGGATCGCCGCGCTTCGCCGTCAGTATGCGCTCTACAAGTTTGATGAAAGGCTTTTGCTCATCATCGGAAATTTTCTTAATAGGAATCTCTGAAAGTGGCTTTTGATAAAGCTCAAGCATTTCACCTTTTCGTTTACCACGATGATACAGCCAAAGATAATAAAGTTTTGAGTTTAACAAAGCCAGAAGATATTTAAGCGAAACAGACGCATCTTTTTGAGTAATAAAATATACATCGGCACTTGCGTACCAAGGAATCTCATTGTACCCAAATGTATTTGCGTAACTTCTTTGGGGCGCAACAATTTTTGGGGCAGTAAAATCAAATTCTTTTCTCGCAGATGAAAGAGCCCACCATTTTCCTAAATTCTTAGCCTTGCTCAATTCTCCGCTTTCGTAATTTCTCGATTTAATGATCGATTCAAATTTAGACAAATATTTGTAAACATTTTTGTGCTTTGGGAGATCTGTATCTGTAGTAACTTGAATAACCCATTTTGTATTTCTGACACTTGTTGTAAACTTTCCAACATCAGAATTCTTAAACCAAGGTTTTACTATTTCTTTATCGTCTAATTTTTTTGCAGTCGCGCTGTCAAGAACATAAACGCCCTCACCATTAATCAAATTCAATTTTGGATATTTTTCAAGGTGCTTCTTTGATATTTTGTCTACGCCTGTAACTATGCCCTGGCTTACATGACACAATAATCCTAGATCTCTAAAGTTAACTTGCATTTTTTGTAAAATTTTAATAATTGAACCACTGTCTTCCGCCTTAGACGAGTCGGCAATCCTTATATAGTTATGTGTTCCTTCGTACAAACTAGATTGCTTTACATAAGAATACTTAGTTTGTTCGTCTGTTTTATTTAAAATCGAGCGTAATTCATCTGAAGTAATCGTTCCAATACGGTTTGTTGATACTATTTCGCAAACAATATCTGCTTGCTGTTTTGCCAGCATTGTTATTAGATTATGTTGCCCTGTTGCCGATTCGAATACAGTTACTTCTCCTAAATTTACAAGTTTGATTACAGATGTGCGATTTTTGAAGTCAGTTCTTAACTTACCTGCACTGTCTGCTGTAGGGTAGTAATTTGTTGTAATAAAAACTAACGTGGAGTTGTTACTGCCTATATCAATAGATTTGTGAAAAAAATAATAAAACAAATCCATTCGTTCGTTATTGAATCTTCTTCCTAAAGATGTTTCCTTCATTTTTCTAAAGAATTCTTTTTGCCCGCCTTTGTGTCCCACGTAAGGTGGGTTGCCAATCACTATATCAAACCCCCCTTTCTCATGAAACACTTCTGAGAAATAAATCTCAAAATCAAACTGCGCGCGCCCGTCTGTAATCTGGTCAATCAAGCCGTCAATCTTGGTTTTATATTCCTGCTTTTTGGCGGAATTGGTGGCATTGAAGAACAACGGTTTGAGCGTTTCAAGTTCCTTGAATAAATAGACATTGAACAGGTTTTTCTCGACGCCAATCAACGAATTGCCCTGCACAACTTTATAGTCCAAATTGGGCAAAGGCTTGATGTTCTGCGGGTCGTCTTCATCCACCACCAGCGAGAGCCAGAGGCGCAGTTTGGCAATCTCCACCGCGCCCGCGTCAATATCCACGCCGTAGAGGGAATGTTCAATGCAGTGGCGTTTGAAGTCGTAAGTGGTCAACATCGTCCCCGTTGGGGAAACCTCCGAGGTCTTTGAGACCTCGGAGGTTTGCTTGTAAACCGCCAACACTTCGCGCGCCCGCACGATCTCGCTCATCATGCCCACCAGGAAAGCGCCGCTGCCCACCGCAGGGTCGCAGACTTTGATGTTTGCCAATTTCTCGTCAATCAGCGCGGCATACTTGCGAATCGATTCCGATAGGATCGGCTGATACTTTTTGGTAGGGTTCGACTCGGCGCGGGCTTCATGTTCAAGCAGGTTTTCACCTTGCAAGACAAGCGCGGCGAGGTCATCCCTGCCAACCTTGCCTTCCAATTCTGTCGCCAGATAATTGATCAAACTCTGCTGGCACATGTAATGCACAATTTCACGCGGAGTATAAAATACGCCGTACTGCTTGTTGAACTTGCTTTCATCGCCCTTCTTGCCGCTCTTCAACGCCTTCAAAAACTCATCGTAATTATCGGGGCGGATGGCATTGAACTTCTCATAAGCCTTGCCGAGCAGTTCGGGGTCAATTGCCACTTCCTTTTCAAACGGCTCATCTTCGTTGACAGTGAAGTTGTACAGGTCGAAGACATCCAAAATGCCGTCGCCTTCGGGATTGTCCTTGGTCTTATGCGAGAACAAGGTATTCGACAAATTGATGATCGTTTTTTCCCAATCGTAATTGCCCAGCGGGTCGAACAGCCCGCCATTCAGGAAGGAAATTCTGCAATTGAAACGTTTGTAATAATAGTCTTCGGCGCGGCGGTCAATGCGCAGGGCTTCATAAAACAAAGGTTCCAAAACGTCATTGAAAAAATCTGTATACGCATCTTTCTTATCAAACAATTCGCGCAAAAAGTTCTTCGAGCCTTGCCCCCACTTGCCATCCTTCGGCACGCCAAACCAGCCCTTCTTTTGCAGGTAATACAAAAAGATGATCTGCCCGAGCAGTTTCTTGGCAAGGTTGGTCGTGTCAATCCCCTTGCTGGCAAAATCCGCCTTGGTCTTCGGGTTCGCCTTGACCGCCTTATCCAGCGCGCCCTTGGTCTCGATGAACAGGCGGCGATATTCCCTGAAGAACTCATTCGTCACCTTCTCGATGTTGAAGGCTTCCTCCAGCTTTTCCAGTGTCGGGTTATGCTCAAGGTCCGCCAGAATAGGCTGGAACTGTCTCTGCGCGGTATGACTCTTTTCATGATTTCCCACCAGGAATGACCAGCGCCTGGCGGGCGTAAACGCGTCTACGAGTTTGACCTGCCCGTCAGCCTGCGCGTCCAACCGCACCTCGAGCTTGACCAGCGAAAAGCGCCAATCCTCCCTGTTGGGAGAGACAAACGCCACCAACGCCGCATCCTTATATGAATCCGTGCCGTAATTGCCCTTCAAATATCCCGCCACAAAATTTCTCTGCATCGAACGCGCCCGCTCGATGGAAGTTTCCTTCTTCAAATGGACGATCAGAATATCGATCCGCTTGTCGTCGCTGTCTGCGTACTTCCCAATCCGCTCATACTTGCTGACATAATTGCTGTAAGCATCGGGGATATAGTTCCCCGTGCGTGAAATCTCCGCCGCTTCATACTCATTGAGCAGGTTCCTGATGAAACGAATAAAGCGCGTCCGATCGAAAGACGATTCGAAAGTTTCTCTGACGGCATTGATGGATTGTTGATCGCTCATATTATTCTCCCGCTAAATACATGGATAGGATGACTTCACGTTTGCCCGCCGCGCGCGGATTTTCTTCAACATAATGACCCTGCAACAATCCCGTTGGAATGGTCTTTTGCAAGGTCGCCAGAACTTTCATTTGATTGAGCATGTCAGCTTTCAGCCCCTCGACGGCTTTGAGCGCAGTCTTGATCGTCTGCTTTGGAAAGCCGCCTTCTTCCAATTGATTGATCACTTTCTTAAGATACTCTTCCTGATCTTCGGTCAGTTGTTTGGTGTTCTTGAAAACTGCTTTCAAAGTTCTCAGCATCTTAACCGTGCTGTCCCTGCCTTTTTTCGTTTGCGGCTCGATCCCGTCTTCGGTGGTGGCAAGCACAAAAGCCTTCTTGTTCTTATCCAAAAGGTCAAAGTAGGTATCAGGTATTTTCTTCTTCTTTTCCTGCGCTTCACATTCCAAGGTCTCTGCTGCGCTCATGAAATCCAATTCCTGAGATTCAAGAGCCTGCCCAGAGCGCGTCGAAGGGTCATTGCCAGTCATAAAGAACTTCTGCACCTTGCCCTTGCGGAAGTAGGTTACCAAATTGCCTGTCATTGCGAGCGAAGCAATCTCCTCGCCATCGGGGGATTGCTTCGCTCGCAATGACGGATTTCCCCGACCTACCTTTCTTCGGAAGTTTCTTGATGGCATTGAATAGGTCAGGGTCGCTGTCGCGAATATCTTTAATCAGCGTTAAGTATTTCAACTCACTGACTTCGGTTTCATCTTCGCCAATGATCGTCTTTTTGGAAATCAACCGTTCAAACAGTTCATGCGAGCCGATCGGCTCACCATCGGTCAAGAGCGCCGCATCCCCCCCGAGCAAGGTCAGGAAGGCATTGATCTTCGCCTCTGCCGCTGACTTGAGTTTGATTTCATTGTCCGCCTGCGCAGTGGGGAAGAAATTAAAGGTGTAGATTGTATCGAATTTCGTATCCACGCGGTTAATACGTCCCACGCGCTGCATCATGCGGGTGGGATTCCACGGGATGTCATAATTGATGACCACGTTCGAACGGTGCAGGTTCACGCCTTCGGAAAGCACTTCGGTTGCGATCAGGATACGATAATCATTTTTCTGATTCTTCGCCTTCGCATCAAAATTCTTAATCACAATTTCACGTACCCCTTCACCAGAACCGCCCGTAAAACACAACGCCTGATTCTTATGCGCCTTATTGATATGCTCCGCCAGGTATTCCGCTGTTTCCTTCGATTCGGTGAACAGGATGATCTTGTTCCCTTTCAGCAGTTTACTCTTGGCAAGCTGCGCCAAAAGTTCGATGAGTTTTGGGTCGCGCTCGACCTTCGCCCAAAGTTTTTGAACCTTCTTCAACAGGGCAAGATCGCTTTCCAAATAGGTAAGCAGTTCAGGTTTGAAGTCGCTGCTCTTGTATCGAATCGCCTTGCCATCCTCGATCAACTGCTCAACCGATTCGTCATCGTCCCTGTCGAGGTATTCAAAAATCTTGCTGATGTGCTTCTTGCTGATATACACATTGCCTTTATTGAATTCCCTGATAAACAACTCGTAAGAGTGAATAAATCTGCCAACGGAATTTCGGAAGGCGAAGAAACTGCTTTCCAATCTTTTAATCAACAGGATCTTCATGAACTTGCCCATATTCCGCTGGGACTGCTCTTCCAGTTGACCGAGTCCTTCCTTCAAATACAGTAAAGGCGTATAACGCGCATACTTGAAGTCCAGGGAGACCAAACCTATCGTAGCGTTAAATATCTTATCTTCTTCATCGTTCAACACATAAAACAACGGAGCAGGCGCGGCAACTTCGGGAAAGCGCAGCTTTTGCTGTTCAAGGTCTTTCTTGAAATACTTCATGATCTCAGTTCTGGTTCGGCGCACCATTAGATATTTCAAGACTTTCTCGCGGATTTCCTTTGAGTTCTCTTTGACTATTTTTAGATATTCTTCGCTGTCTTCCTGACGATCCAAACCGTTCAGGTTCTTGATCAGCCCATTGAAGAAGGCATCGAGGTCGGGCAGGTTGGGAATGGTGCTTTTCTTTGAATTCTGGAAAAGTTTGATCTCGCTCAAAATATCCCAGGGCGAATTGTTGTAAGGCGTGGCAGTGACAAGGATGACGCGCTTTTCCCTGCAAATCTCCGCCAGCATTTCATAGGTCCTGTTGCCCTGATTGCGGAAGCGGTGCGCCTCGTCAATAATGATGTTCTTATACTTCGCAGTTCCCTTTTCTAGAATATCTTCAAGTTTGCCGATGGATTCAAAATCCGCTGCGACCCTGAAGTCGGAAAACGAATTCACCCATGAGCCGGGGTTATCCTTATCCAAAAGTACAGGCGGCGCAATGACCAATGTTCTGCCATCCAACTGTCCCGCAAGACGGGTGGCAATGTAGGTCTTTCCCAAACCGACCACATCCGCAATGAAAACACCGCCGTATTCTTCAAGGATTTTCTTGGCGTTCAACACCGCCTCATTCTGATATTCCAGTTGCATGTAGTTCTCAGGCTGGTAAGTTTCAATGATCTCGCCTGTTTGATTCAACTCATCCTTGAAATATTCATACAGCAGTTTCAAATAAAGTTCATACGGCGTAATATCCTGATTGAGCCATGTTTTGGTTTCAATGGTCTCGATATATTTCTCACTGATGTCAACTGCGCCCGCCCAAAGTTCGTCGAATTTATCAAGGGCGAATTTATGGTCAGCGGCATTTTTGAGCTCCACATTGAATTCAAGGTTGTCCACCAGCCCTGATTGTGTCAGATTGCTTGACCCCGTGATTACCCGTCCCGTATCCCTATCGCCTTCTTGGAAAGTAACGATATAAACCTTTGCGTGGATATTCTGCGAAGGATAAACTTTTATTTCCAGTTTCCCGCTCTTGATCCATTCGATGAATTTTGTAACACCCTGCTCTACATGCTGGCTGTCTTGAGAGTGTTCCAGTTCGTTTGTCACAAGCTTAATATAAGTATCTTTTGCTTCCTTGTTGGATGGATCATCCAGTTCAAGCTGTACTTCCTCTTTTGCCGTTCTAAACAGATCAAGAGATCGCCTGTCTGTACTGATTCCCACCAAAATTCTAATCTTCTCTGTGCTTTCCAGAGATTTGTAAATTGCATAAAACCCGCTTGTATAGAAATAGCCTGATAGGGCATCAAAAAAGCGCGCGTCTTTAATCAAGACATTGAACCTGTCTTTCAGGCTTTGTCCATTTTCGTTTGTAATAAAAGTGAGATCAGTGGTCATCTTTTCCCTTTTATGGTTCAGCACACTACGATTTGAACATCTTCATCGCAGCTTCATACTCCGCGCATTTTTTATGGACGAAAAGGTGGAAAGGTTTGGGTCTTCCATAGCATGCACAAGACAGCCAGACTTCTGCTCAAGCAAGGCGGTCATTTGTTTGGTAATTTCACGAAGTTTCAAAGCTTTTTCCTTTTTTGATAAGACAGAAACAACCACCCTCGCAACCAATTTGTGCAGGCGGTAGGATTGCAATGTGTTGCCTGTCTGCATCCATTGGAAATTCGCCGTATTTATTTTTAAGTATAACGGTCACAGCGAATTTACGACAGGGCAAAATTTCGCGATTATATTTTTTAGGGTTATCTGGGGTTTGGCAAGGGACGTGCGATTGGAAAAAGGTAGAATATCATCGCACAAGGCGTCTTATATACACATAAAGTCAATTATGGATGCGTATAAATTTAGGAAGTTGTGCTGGCTCTTTGACCGTCATCAATAGGCTGATTCCCGCTTACACCTTGTCCTTGCATATTCATATTCTGCCCAATGAAACTGGTCTTTCAACTTGTTACCATTAATTGAATCGAGCCAGACGATCTTTTTATATTTCTCCGCATTGTCTTCGATTATCCCTCTCATGAATTCACTCCCTGCTCAACTTTCCCACTCCCCAGCGGACCAGATGCCCTACCGCAAAACTGGCGAGAATGGTGGAAGCCAGCGCGGCTACGCTTCCCCACCCTGCCGCCAGACCCGATACCCAGCCGCTGACCCATACCCCCAGCAGGACTGTGAGCAGCAGGGCAGCGACCAAGACCGCGAAGCCTTTTCTCATTTTGCTTCGCATTTCAGGTTGGGTTATTTCGCCCCGTTGATATTGTATCTGGCGTTTTTCTTTCATCACGGCGAAGGAGAAGGCAAAGACCAGCAGGATGAGCGCAATTCCCAATGGCAGGAGCAGGGCAGGCAGGTACAGCCCAACTCCAAGCAGGGCGAGGAGCGCGAGAAGGGAGATGGGGAGGGAGTGTTTGGTGATGAAGGTGAGCATAAGATTATTTATAATTTTTTTCTATTTGAAGGGTTTGTGTGTCAATATAAACCTATTGAATTAAGGGGTAGGTTTGAATCCAGTTGTAATTGGAAGGTTGCTTAGTTATCAATCTGTTGTTAGTGCCATCAATGTTTACAATATAAATCTGCAACTCGTTAACATCCGTGCCCGCTGTATAAACAATCTGCTTGCCATCAGGAGACCAAGCAAAAACTTTTATCCCAATGGG
>Ga0335397_10011751_pt1 | contig 10762 bp, 9 predicted proteins | sample MAT04_FD_205740 | JGI IMG/M metagenome (GOLD analysis project Ga0335397, IMG submission 205740) | Freshwater microbial communities from Lake Fryxell liftoff mats and glacier meltwater in Antarctica - MAT-04 (spades assembly) (version 2) ...
GGCGACGCAATGCCTCGCGCGTTCGCCCATGCGCTCACGTCGCCCGCGACCCATTGCGAGCATTTCGGACAGCGCCTGGGCCAAACTGGCGGCATCGCCAGCCGCAAATCGCATCCCGCTCTCGCAGTGCGCGATCCAACGACTCATCCCGGCGCCATCACTGGCCAGCACGACGGCGCCTGCGGCCATCGCTTCGGCACCGGCGAAATTGAACACCTCCCAGGTCGAGGGCACCAGCACTGCGCGCGCCTGCCGCATCCAATCCCCTGCGATCCCACTGTCGACCGTATCGTGCCGATCGACTGTCTCCTTCCAGGCGCGTGGAAAACGGCGCCGCACGGCCGCCAGAGTGGAACTTCCGGCACCGCCAAGATCGGGCACATCGCGTCCGACCCAGCGCACCGCAGGGGGCGCCTGCATGGAATCCAGCGCCGCACCCAATACCTGCGGCCCCTTCCATCGCTGCACCCGCGCCAACACCAGACTCCAGTCGGCTTGCCCCACTATGGACATCGGTTGCAGAGGCAATGCCGGTCCGCGATGCAGGCACTCGCGCCCTGTCCATTGACTCCACTGTGCAGCATTGGCTTGGCCATGGCTGACCATGCAAGATGCACGCGCAAATAAACTCCGTTCGATCGCCAGCATGAGCTGGTCGACCGGCAGTAAGCCCGGTGCCGATTCATGGATCGCCATCTGACCGGCGCTGCCATGACAGCGCACCTGCACCGGCACTCCGCCATCAAGCAGCCACGGCACGCCCAGCAGTCCCCAATCGGCGACCTCGACCGCGTCGAAGTCGCCAAGCGCTCTGGCCTCGTCGTGCAGCGCCCATGCAGCAGCAACATGTCGACGCAGTGCTGGCGCAGTGTCCAACCGTGGAAATTGCGGCAGGCGCGCAGAGAAGCGCTGCTCGCTCAACCCGACCACACGCACCCCGTCGCGCTCCACGATTGCACCCGACTGGCTGACCGCACTGCCGACCAGTGCCGTGACCTGCGCACCGGCGCGTACCAGCGCGGGCAGCAGATGGCGATAGAAGGTGACGATGCCGCCGCCCGAGGTTGGCAGATACTCCGGTATGGCGGACAGAAGCTTCATGCGTCGACAACGCCCTCGGAAGTCTCCGCGATGCGTCCCTGCTGGAGGTGCACAATCCGATCGCATGTCGCCAGCAGCGTCGCGCTGTGCGCCACCACGATGACCGTACGCTGGCCGCGCAGTGCTCGAATCGTTTCGATCACCTCGGACTCGGTTTTTGCATCCAGCGCCGAGGTCGCTTCATCCATCACCAGGATCTCGCGCTCGCGGTACAGCGCACGGGCAATGGCCACGCGCTGCCGCTGCCCGCCGGACAGGCCGGCGCCGCGCTCGCCCAGCCGCGCATCGAGGCCGCCATCGATCTGCGCAACCAGTTTGTCGAGGCCGCACTGCTGCAGTACGCGTCGCATGCGCTGCTCATCGAACTTCGCTCCGAATGCGATGTTGTCGCGCAGACTGCCGGAGATCAGAAACACATCCTGCGGTATGTATGCGCACCGCGATTGCCACGCGGGATTGTCGAGAGACACCGGTTGTCCATCGGCACGAATGGTGCCTTGCACCGGCAGCAACAGTCCGAGCAGGATGTCGACCAGGGTGCTCTTGCCGGATCCCGAACGCCCCGCGATTCCCAGCACCTCGCCGCGCGCAATCACCAACGAGATCGCGTCGACCGCTGCGCGAGTCGCGCGTGGATAGGTGAAGGACACGGCATCGACCGTCAGCGCGTTGAAGGCCTGTGCGGGCGCCGGATTCGCCGGAGCCGCGAGTGTCGGTGGTGCGTCGCCAGCACGCAGTTCGGCAGCCACCTCATGCAATGCGAGTCGCGATGCGCGAAGGTTGTTGATGCCGCTGAGCAGCGACGTGGCGATCGGCATCAGGCGCATCGCCGCCACGCCCATTGCGCCGAGCACCGGCAGCAAGGCGCCAGCACCGCCGCCCTGGCGCAGCGCAACCAGCGAGATGCCAACCAGAAAAACGACCAATGCGGTCTCGACCACAGCACGCGGTACCTGGTGCAGTGCATTCTGACGTGCGGTCGCGTCGGCAAGGCCACGCGCGGATTCCGCCAGTGCGGCCTGGAAGGTCGCGGCGGCGCCAAGGATACGGATTTCACGAAATCCGCCAAGGCTGTTCTGCACCACGGACAGCGCCTGCGCCTGTCCGCGCGCGACCTCATGCGAGGTGCGCTCGAGCTCGGCGCGCACCCAGCGTCCGGCGCTGAACACCACGATGCCGAGGAACACCGCCAGCACCAGCGTGGCGCGCGCATCGATGGTCAGCAGCAGCGCGATCACCGCCAGCAGCACGACCAGGTCGGTCAACAGGCGCAGCGAGCCTGCGAGGGTGGCGCCTGTGTACTGCGCGGTGTGCCAGAACAGCGTGTTGACCCGTTCCGCGCTCGGCCGCGCAAGGTGATCGGCGTAGTCGCGCGCGAGGTAGCTGCGCAGCAGGCGGGCCATCAGATGGGCACGGTGCGTTTCACTGAAGCGCACGATGCGCCGCTGCATGCGGTAGGTGACCACGGCTTTGGCGATGAACACCACCACGATGGCGAGGCCGAGACCGGAGATGTCCACGACCTCGGTGGGCCGGTGCAGGAATTCCGGCAGCCCCGCGACTCCCTGCCCCATCACCATGCCGATGAAGGGCGCGATCAATCCGATGCCGAACAGATCCAGCGCCGCGCTCAACATCAGCATGCCGAACACGCCAAGCAGCGGCGCGCCCGAGTGCGCTGTGTCGAGGGCTACCCGATAGTCGTCGAGCCACGCCTTCCATCCGCTTCTCCCGGGCTGTTCGTCGCTCATGCGCCGAGCCCGATTGCACGGTCGAGCAGCCGCCGCACCTGGGCGTCGAAGTGGCTGCGCCCGAATCGCGCGTGTACGCGCGCGGCCAACGAAGGTCCATGATCGCGCCCGCCTTCCAGCAATCGCTGCACGCCGGCAGTCAGTGCCGCCAGCGAAACGCTTTCTCCCAATTCACCGTCGGCCAGTGGATCCACGCTGCCATCACCGTCGAGCCCGAGCGCCGGCACACCGCTGGCCATCGCCTCGAGGAACGCGATGCCGAAACCTTCACCGGTACTGGGCATGACGTAGGCATCGGCCAGTCGATAGGCGGCAATCAGATCGCCGCCAGCCAGCGTGCCGACGAAGCGTAGGTGCGAGCTCACCCCGAATCGCTGCGCAACATCCTGCAGCCGCTGGCGATCGTCACCGTCGCCGACCACCACATAGCGCAATTCGGGAAATCGAAGCAGCAGTTCGGGCATGCACGCGATGATCCGATCATGGCCCTTGTACGCCTCGGCTGCCGCCAGTCGCCCCACCGTGAGGATCACCGGCCTGCTGTCGATGCCCAATCGGCTCGCAAGCGCTGGATCCTTGTCCGCCGGCGTGAAGCCATCGCCCACCGTATTGGGCAGCACGCAGACCCGGCTGCTGTCGCCGCTGAGCCAGGTCAATACGCGGCGTCGGGTGTAGCGACTGACCGCGCTGACCAGCAGCGCCCGCTCGCTGGCCATGCGCCGCAGGCGGGACGGGCGCTCCCAGGCATCGATGCCATGCACCTGCAACCATAGCGGCACGCGCGCCAGGCTCGCTGCCAAGGCAGCCAACGGCGCCAGATGCAGGTGCCCGCACCACACCAGATGCGGCGTGCTCGACCACGCTGCCTTCAGCGCATGCAGCGCAAAGGCACCCCGCGAGCGCGTCGCACAACGAACGGTTACGCCTGCGGGAATGGCGCTCGTCTGGCGCTCGCAGTCACCGAACGCGCACACCTCGACCAACGCGCCGGTCGCGGCCACGGCCGACAGCCAATCGCGGTTGTATTGCGCGATGCCCCCGCCAGCATCGTAGGCATCAGTCAACATCGCCAGCACCCGCAACGGACCGCTCACAACCTGACTCCGGGCGCGCGAACATGCCGTGTGGGTGCAGCCTGCAGCCGCTGCTGCGCTGAGCCCGGATCGCGCAAGAACAGGACGTTCGCGGTTTTCGGTGCAGTTTTCAGCACCTGCAAATCGCGCGTGCGCGGTTCGTAACGACAGCACGCATAGCCTGCCGCGATCAGACCCTCTATCAATGCCTCGCGTTCAGGGCACGAGACCTCCACGATCAGCGCCTGCGGGGTACCGCTGCCCAACAACTGCACAGCGCCCTGCAGGACTTCGGCCTCGGCGCCCTCGACATCGATCTTGATCAGCATCGGCGACATCCCTGCGAGTGCCATATCCAGAGTAGTGCTCGGCACGATCTCGCCCGCACCGCGGTAGTCGGCATCGACCAGCCTGTTGGTGCTGTCCTGACCACTGGTGAAGCGCCGCGGCCCGGGTTTGCCGCACACCGCCTGCACGCGTACGTCGACCAGATCGCCCACGTTGTTGGCCGCGATGTTGCCGCGAAGTCCGCTGAGTGCTGGCTGAGCGGGCTCGAACGCGATCGAGCGCGCGCCACACACCGCCGAGGCCAGCACGGTGTAGCTGCCGACATTCGCGCCAACGTCGACGAACAGATCGTCTGCGCGCAGGAAATGCATCGCGAAGCCCATGTCCGCGTACTCGTGCAAGCCGCAATACACGTTGCCGGTTGCCCCGCTCATGCCACGCACAACCCGCAGAACCGCATCATCGACAAAGGGTACGTCGCGCGGGCCGGCGCGCAGGCGTGTCGCCAGCTGCCAGCGGACGAAGCGCGCCAGCGCCGCGAGCGGCCGCGCGGTGTTCAACGGATGGCTGGTGACGTAGCGAAGGGTCTGATAGATCGGAATCGCCATGGATTCAGACTGCCGTAGAGAGCAGCGCGGCCGCGAGATCGCGTGAACGACGGCCAGCGGAGTCCGGGCCGGATCGCGGTGTCCAGTTGGGCGAGTGCAGGCCGGCGGATGCCATCCAGTCGGCTGCCGGGGTCTGGAATCCGGTCTTGGGGCGCGCGAGCACCGCTGCCGGTAGCGCGCGTCTGGGCACCTGCGCCAGCAGACGCTTGCCGCCTGCAGTACCAAGCGCGGCGAATGCGGCACCGGCATGTCGCAACAACCAGCTGTCGACGAGGGGTGTGCGCACTTCCAGCGAATGCGCCATGCTCGCCCAGTCGGTATCGCGCAACAGTTGGTTGCGCAGGTAGTGGTTGGCCTCGAGTGCCGCCACGCGGCCGAAGTCGCTGTTCGGTTCGGGCTGCAGCGAGGCTTCGAGTGTGGCGCGCCAGTCGAGTCGGCGCAGGCCCTCGACCACGACCTCCCGTGGCAGGACCCGATCCAGTTCCCACGGCATGAATACCGCCCGTCGCAGCAGCCAGGCGCCCGGCCAGCTAGCGCCGAACTCGAGCATGCCCGCGGCCTTCGGGCTGATGCCACGCTGGTGCGCAAGCAGTGGTACGAGCGCGCTGCGCACCGCGCGCCCGAGCAGTGGAATCCGCCCTGGCAGACGCAGGCGGGCAACCCAGCGCGGCAGATCGCGAAAGCTCTCGTAGCCGCCGCACAGTTCATCGCCACCGATGCCCGACATCGCGACCTTCAAGCCGATCTCGGAGGCCGCCTTGGCAGCGAACCAGGTATTGACACCGTCGATGCTTGGCTGGTCCATCGCGTCGATGATACGCGGCAGGTCGAGCCGGAACTCGGCCTCAGCAACCCATCTGACGTGGTGCTCGACGCCGTAACGCGCCGCGATCTCGCCGGCGAGCGGCGCCTCGTCAGCGCTGCTGCCGCGAAACGCGTCGAATGCAACGGTCACTGCGTGCACCGGAACATCGCTCGCTTCTGCCATTGCGCCGACGATCGCGCTGGAATCGACACCGGCGGAAAGAAAGGCACCTACAGGCACGTCCGCGATGAGATGCGCATCCAGGCTGTTGCGCACGGCCGCCAGCGCCACCCCTGCAGGATCCGCCGCAGGCGTTTCGAAATCCCGGAAGCATTCGGCGATCGAGAAATGACGAACGGCGAGTCGCGGACCGCATTCGTCGACCCAGATGAAATGCCCGGCGGGAACGCTGCGCACTTCCTGCAGCAACGTGAACGGCTCCGGCACCGAACCGAACAGGGCGAAACCGACCAGGCCGGCCGGTTCGATCGTGCTTGATACCCGCCCGCCTGCGCGAAGCGCCTTGACCTGCGATGCGATCCGCACGGTCCAGCCGTCGTCGGCAAGGTACAGCGGCTTGATGCCATAGGGATCACGCGCCAGCAGCATGGCACCGCGCCGCGCGTCCCAGAGCGCGAATGCGTACATGCCGCGCAAGGCATCGAACATGCGCTCGCCGTATCGTGCGTAGGTCGCCAGTAGCACCTCGGTGTCCGACTCGGTGCGGAACTGCACGCCGCTGCGGGCCAATTCGGCGCGCAATGCACGGAAATTGTAGATCTCGCCGTTGAATCCAATCACTGCGGAAGCATCGGCGGCGATCATCGGCTGCGCGGCGCGCGCACCGGTATCGATGATCGCCAAGCGCGTATGTGCGATGCCAACGCGACCGCCAGCATCGAACCACTCGCCCGACCCGTCCGGACCACGACTGGCCAGACGTGCCTGCATCATCCGCAACTCATCGCGATCGAGCGGGCTCGCTGCGTAGTGATAGGCGTGGATGGCTGCAACACCGCACATGCTCAGGTCTCCAGCGCGAGAGCACGAGCCGACAGCGCAAACCGTGGATTGCGCTGCCAGTGGCGGATCGGTGCCGACCGCGGTTCGTATGGCAACCGCAGGCGCTGACCTCGCGCCAGCATGCCCGCGTTCGCAACGCCCGGTCCAACAGGCTGCTTAGCGCCCAACGACGAGATCCGCATGGCAGGGCTGCGCGCTGCGCGCCGACCGCATCCAAAGCGATCCATCGCGGGATCCTCACTCATGGTTGTCGATCGCGCCGCGGCGCTCAGCGGCTGGCAGGCGGGCAGCCTCGCCCCGAAGTTCTTCGATTTCGCGTTCCAGTCGCAAGTATTCCTGCTGCTTGCGTTGCAGGAACTGAAGCGTTGCTCGCGCCTTTGCGCGCAGTCCGCTGGGGGTCAGCGCATAGGCATAGCCGAGCTTGTGCTGGCTGTGGCGGAAGTTCTCGACCTTTACCCAGCCCTGCGCAATCAATGCGCGCACGCAGTAGTTCGTCTTGCCCAGCGAAAGGCCCAGCGCCAGCGCGAGATCGCGCTGATTCACGTCGGGCCGCTCGGCGAGCAGTCGCAGGATCCTATAACGGAGTTCTTCGTTCAAGCTGGTTCCGGGCACGCTACCGCCCTGCGATCCGGATGGGCGATCCGCAGGGCCCGGCAGCTGGCGATTGATCCGGCCGCTGGACTTGCGACCGGGTACAGCAAGATTCGACCGCGAACGGCGCGGGCGAGGCGAGTCAGAACCGTGCCGCGAGGTGGCGCACCGGAACCGTCACGCTGCACGGCGCGCCGAGCAATTCGACCAGCAGCATCACCCGCTCGGCCGCCGTGCGGGCCTGGAAGATCGCGTGCAATCCCGCCAGCGCGCCACCGGTGATGTGGACGCAGTCGCCCGCGCGCATCACCGGTGGCTCAAGCACGAACAGCCCTGCGGCATCGCTGCGGGCGGCGATTGCGTCGATCACGCGGTCGGGAATCCGCGCCAGTTCGGTGCCGAAACGCACCAGACCGCAGATCCCGCGCGTTGAACGTATCCGCGCCATTTCGTCGCGCGCGGGATCGGCATGCAGGAACAGATAGCGCGGGAACAGCGGGTCGAGCGACTCGCGCACGCCATCGCGCGTGCGCCGCTCGCGGCGTACGCGCGGCAAGCGACAGTCGAAGCCCTGCCGCTGCAGGTGCGCCAGCCCGAGTGCTTCCGACCGCGGCTTGGTCATGACGGCGAACCACTGCATCTACGGATGTCCCCTTGCGCCTGCGCTCGCGGGGACTCCGCCGGCGCCTGTGAAGTCGCCGACGGCGTGCCGGCTCGCCTTCGTATTGTCCCCGTGGAGCGCGCGGCCTGGATCGCCGGCAACCAGAATGCCACACGTGTTCACGTGTTGAACGCAGTAGACAAAAAAAACCGGGGATCGGGCACGCCGATCCCCGGTGGGGGGAAGGCCGGTCCCCGGGGGGAGGGGGAGGAGAGCAGGACCGGCCGTGGTAAATCAAGCATGAAGCGTGCCACTGCGAAGCGGCGGTGAATCGACAGTTGCTGGCGACCGCGTTGCCCGTCGATCAGGAGCAACGCGAAGAAAAGAACGGGAAGAGCCCTATTTTCCCGCACCGCCCTCCTCGTTCATCGCAATCCGGCCAACCCACTCGCCTTGCGCGAATTCTGCGCGCAGGGCCAAAGAGGCCGATTCCAGGAAACTTTCGTCGTAGCCGCGCTGCGCCTCTACAAGGCTGCACACGTCGCCAACACAAATGCGGTCGCCCCAGACGTTGCGGCCGAGGCCGCCGTTGTCGACCACGATCCAGCCGTCGATGACCAGGCTTACGTGCCCGGCCTCGGCAAAGGGTTTGCGGCCATACAGCCACTGCATGCGTTCGGGCGCGATACCCATGGCCAGCGCGCGCGTCTGCGCCTCTGCAGCGGCATCGGTGCAGCGGTCCTTGCTCGATCTCACGTCTGCCGTCCATGCGGGCAGTTCTTCGCCAAAGATCGCGTTCACCTGGGCGGTCGCGCAGCCACCGAGTAACGGCAGGCCTGACGCTACGAGCGCGAGACGGAAAACTAGATGCAGCGGGTAGCGATGGCTCATGGCGATCTTCTCGACGCGGCGCGGTCGAGAAGAGGCTGTGACCGGTGCACGTCGGCTCCCGCCCACGGGGTGCGGAAGACGTCGGGGCGAACCCTACAGGGTCAGTCGGCGGTCCATCGCAGGCGTCGCGGTGCTTCACGCACGCGCGTCGAACGCTTCACGCGCGCTCTGCCGGCGGTGCAGGCAGCGGCAGACTGACCTGGACACGACTGCCACCACCGCGCAGCAGCCGAAGCTGCAAGGTGCCGCCGATCATGACCGCGCGATCATGCATCGAGATCGATCCTCCGTGATCGGCATCCAGCGGCCGGCTGCTGGCGCCGATGCGCAACTCCAGCGCTGCGGGTGTCGCTCGTAGCGCGATCGTGATGCGAGCAGCGGGAGCGCACAACGCAGCCACAGCGTCCTGCACGATCCGGAACGCGATCAGCCCGATATCTGCCGGAATCGCATGACGCAGGCGGCAACTCAGATCGATCTGCACGCCTCGCACGCCGGAGAGCCGCGAAGCCAGCGCGCCGAGTGCCGCCGCCAGGCCCTCCTCATCGATCAGCGCCGGGCGCAGGAGGAGGCTGAGGTCGCGTGCTGCACCGAGCAGCCGTCGCAGCTCCGCCAAAGTCGCGTCGATGACCTCCGCGCCATCGGGCGCCGACTTGGCATATTCGAGCTCGAGGACCGCAGCGGTGAGGGTCTGGCCGAGGTCATCATGCAGCATCCGGGCGATACGACGGCGCTCTTCTTCCTGGTCTTGAAGCACGCGCAAGGCGAGCGCATTGCGACGCGGTTTCGTTGGCGGCGGATGCGTTGGGGCTTTGCGGCGACGCTGCATGGAGCGAATCGTAGCCTGAACGAGGCACGCGCCGCGCGCCGTGCGACGCGAACCGGGTCGCGCTGCTGTCGATGCCGTACACGATGCGTCCCATCCAGAAACGACGAAGCCCCGGCTAACCGGGGCTTGGAGTGTCAACCTGTCAAGGCGCGGGCGTATCGACTCAGGCTTCCGCCGGCTCCGCAATCGCGGCAGGACGGTCGACCAGTTCCACATACGCCATCGGCGCTGCGTCGCCAGCGCGGAATCCGCACTTCAGGATCCGCAGATAACCGCCCGGACGGGTGCGATAGCGCGGACCGATCTCGGTGAACAGCTTGCCCACCGCCGACTTGTCGCGCAGGCGATTGAAAGCCAATCGCCGATTGGCCACGCCGTCGATCTTGGCCAGAGTGATCAGGGGCTCGGCAACGCGCCGCAGCTCCTTGGCCTTGGGCAAGGTGGTCTTGATGATCTCGTGCTGGAACAGCGAGTTGGCCATGTTGCGGAACATGGCCGAACGGTGGCTGCTGTTGCGATTGAGTTTGCGGCCGGATTTCAGATGGCGCATGACGCGGATTCCTTGGTTGTCGTGCGCGGGCCTTAGCCCGTCTGCATGCCGTGGTTGAGACCCGCCGGCGGCCAGCTCTCGAGCTTCATGCCGAGCGAAAGACCGCGCTGCGCGAGGACCTCCTTGATCTCGGTCAGCGACTTCTTGCCGAGGTTGGGGGTCTTGAGCAGCTCGACTTCCGTCTTCTGCACAAGATCACCGATGTAATAGATACTCTCGGCCTTCAGGCAGTTGGCGGAACGTACGGTCAGCTCGAGGTCGTCGATCGGACGCAGCAACACCGGATCCATGCCGGCGCCGGAGGGCTTGACACCGCTGGTCTCGCGACGGGTGAAATCGCCGAACACCGACAGCTGGTCGGCGAGGATATCGGCAGCCTTGCGCACTGCTTCTTCCGCATCGACGGTGCCGTTGGTCTCGATATCGAGGACCAGCTTGTCGAGGTCGGTGCGCTGTTCAACGCGTGCGTTGTCGACTTCGAAAGCGACACGACGCACCGGGCAGAACGACGCATCCAGATGCAAGCGACCGATCGGGCGCGCTTCATCATCGGGGCGACGACGTGTGGAGGCAGCCTCGTAGCCGATCCCGCGCGCGATGCGCAGACGCATGTTGAGGCTGGCATCCTTGGTGAGATGGCAGATCACGTGC
>Ga0335397_10011755_pt1 | contig 10760 bp, 4 predicted proteins | sample MAT04_FD_205740 | JGI IMG/M metagenome (GOLD analysis project Ga0335397, IMG submission 205740) | Freshwater microbial communities from Lake Fryxell liftoff mats and glacier meltwater in Antarctica - MAT-04 (spades assembly) (version 2) ...
CCAGTAGACAGTGTCATACCCTTTGGGCCCGACGATGCGGAAAGCACCGGACGTGGAGGGGATGATGTATTCGCGGCCTGGTTCGATTTTGTTGTTCGTACCGGCCTGTTCGCTGGGGAAGAGTGTGGACTGGTCGCCGGAGGTGCCTTCGTTGATGACGTAGAGGAAGCCCGGCTGGTTGGATTTGAAGCGGAAGCGGAGTTGATCGCCGTCCTGGAAAACATGTCCGGGGTCCATTGTTTTCCACGCGCCCGTGTCGCGTTTTTCGATGGTGATCTCGAGTCGCTGTTGCCCGATAACGGTGAGAGAAAAAATGAGGAAAAGCGCGAGGCGCATATTATTTATGCTCCAACTTCAAGTCGACGATGACTTTGCCGTTGGGACCGGAATTCTTGTTGACGACGTAGACGGCAGTCTCTTTTTGCTGGGAAGGACCGGGCTTGGAGTCGTCGACCTTCTCGAAAACCAGGTCGCGGGCCATCAACTCGCCGCGGACTTTGTTGACGAGTGCGTCGTCGATCGGGCGAAGCAGTCCGGCGACCTGAAAGGTCTTGGGCGCAGGAGGACGGGCGGGTGCGTTGGCAGCCGGTTTAATTGTCTCCGGCGGCATCTGGGTGAAGTTATAGATGAGATCTTCGAAGTTCTTTTCGGGTTTGCGAGTGAGGACGAGGAAGAGTTTCTCTTCGCCGGCCTGGTCATCGAAATAGAACCGCCCGCCGTTAGGGACCTCGTAGCGACGGAAGGGTTGGATGAGGTTGTCGCCGTTGGCGACTTCGGAGACGGGGAAGAGGACCTTCCAAAGGCCGCTGGTGCCGCGGGCGATGACATAGAGATAGGCGTCGTCATTGGCTTCAACAGTGATTTTGAGGCGGTCACCGGAGCGGAAAGAGCCGGCGGAATCGACTTCGTGGTAGGGGTCGTTGGCGCGGCTGAGCAATAGGCTGTAGCGCAGTCCGAGCGGCGGCTGGGAACTGATGTATGCCGCGGGAATTACGGGCGGACCGGAAGGCCGCGGAGAGCTTTGGGCCTGTTCGACTGGATCGGGTTGGTTCTGGGAAACGGGCTTGGGAGAGGCGGGGCGGATCGCCGGTGCACCCGGCGCCTTCGCCTTGATGGCTGGAGCGGCGAAGAAGAGTTCACGCGGAGTGAGATCCTGAGCGGGGAGCGAAGCGATCGTTAAAAACAAGAGAAAGTGGTACGTTTTCATAGTGTTGCGAGCCTTTTTAGCGATTCTTTCCGAGTAGTTCTATGGTACTATTTTGGGGTCGAGGAAGGGAACCCAATGGTTAAGAAACCCGTTATTGCCGCTGCATTACTCTTTTCTTTATTAGCGCAAACAGTGGGCTATGGCCATCAGGCGGCCGGACAAATCCAAAAGCTGAATATCACAATTGTTGAAGGCGAAGGCGCCGTCAACAATATACGACAACGGATGGCCCGTGAGCCGATGGTGCAAGTAACGGATGAAAACCGGAAACCTGTGGCGGGAGCGGCGGTAGTGTTTTTGCTGCCCAACCAGGGCGCCGGCGGAGCGTTTGCAAATGGGGCGAAGAGTCTGACGACGCTGACGGACGGCAACGGAAATGCGGTGGCGCGCGGGTTGCAGGCGAACCGGCTGTCGGGCCAGTATCAGATCAATGTGACGGCCTCGCACGAGGGGAAGACGTCGTCGACTTCGATCAATATGTCGAATGCGGCGGTGGCCGGAGCGGCCGCTGGAGGGGTTTCGCTGAAGTTGCTCTTGATACTCGGCGCGGTTGCGGCGGGTGCGGTGGTGGCAGCGAACGGCGGCAACGGCGGAAACGGCGGGGGGACACCAACGCGGCCATCGACGACCGTGACACCCGGATCGCCGACGGTGGGGAGACCCTAATGAAACGAGAAATACTGTTGGGAATCGTTGCGGCGGGGACGTTGACGGCTCAGAATGTGGGCGGTCCGGTGATGGGGTATGTTGTGGATGGTTCCGCGCGGATGCGGCCACTGAACGGGACTCCGTCTTCGGGGCATGTGGGCGCGGCGATGCGGGAAGGCGTGCGGGATTCGTGGGGCGAGTTGGCGCTGTTGACCGATGGGACGGCGATGAAGGGCGGACGGGTCTTAGAGGGGCAATGGGCGTCGTTACAGCCGGGCGCATTTTTGGATGCGACGGGGCGCTCCGTGCTGGTGGCTGGAGAGAGCAGAAGTCCGTGGCGATTGGCTTTGCCGGACCGGGCGGTGGCCCTGCGGGTGTCGACGAGCGGCGAGCGGGTGCTGGCCCTATTGGCCGATGAGAGTTTGACGGCGTGGACGGCGGATGGAAAAGCGGAATGGCGGATGGCGGGGAGTATCTGGTGGAGCTTTGCGTTCGCCGGCGAGCGGGCAATGGCTTATGATCCCGCTGTGAATTCATTGTTGTGGCTGGACGGCGCGGGCGGATCGACGATGCTGCGCAAATTGGATGGCGAGGGCGGGCGATATACGCTGGCCGTGGACCGGGCCGGCAAGCACGCGGTTCTGTTGGGCGACCGGGCGGTGATTGTGCCGATCGGTGGCGGCAATGTACGAACTGCCGAAGTGCCGGCGGGCGCGGATCGATTGGAAGCAGTACAGGGCGGTCGAGCCTTTTTATTAACGCGCGATCCGGCGTTACCGCTGTGGGTATTAGATCCGGAGCGAGAGGCGCCGCTGTTGGTGATTCCGGCATTGGGAGTTGAGAAGGGCGGCCAGAAGTGATACGGCGGTTGGCGTGCCTCATTACTTTGACCGCCGGCGCGGCGATGGCGTTCCCGAATCCGCAAAGTGGCTGCGAAATCACCACGGGTTCGGTGCTGCCGCAAGCGGTGCGCGGCGCGGCGATTTCGTACACGATCGCGACGACCGGTTGTACGGCGCCGATCCGGAGTTTTGGGGTGGTGACGGGTTCGTTGCCTCCGGGGATGGAGGCCAGGAAAAGCGGCACGGGGTTGATCATTTCAGGAATCCCAACGTCCTCCGCCACATACGCGTTTTCGGTGCGGGCAGTGGACGCCAGCTATCGATATCCGAGTAAACCGTTCGTGATTCGCGTGAATCCGCCGCTGCAGATTGATACACCGGCAGCAGCGAGCGGGGCAACCGGCGCGAGCTACTCAGACACAATACGAGCGCGCGGCGGTATCGCGCCCTACACGTTTTCGATTGTCGAGGGCGCACTTCCGGCGGGCTTGACATTGGCGCCGTCGACGGGCGTCATAGGCGGCACGATGCCGGCGGCCGGAACACAGTTCCGAGTCCGCGTGACGGATTCGTCGTCGGTGGCGAACTTCGCGGAGTTTCCTTACACGATTGTGGCGAGCGGGGCAATTACGACGGTATCGACGCCGCCCGTGGGGACTGTCGGAACTGCGTATAGTTACGATATCGACGGACCCCTGGGCGCCGGCGGTTTTGCATTAGCGCTGGGAGCGCTGCCGACGGGTTTGTCGATGGACGCAAATGGCGTGATCAGTGGTTCACCGGTTCCGACGGGAGAATTCCACTTTACTGTCCGGCAAACGGCGGGATCGGTGAGCGTGTGGCGGAGCTATCGAATCTTCGTGAATGGCGCCGGGACTGTTTCGGGTACGCCCCGTGATGCGGAGTTGACGTTTGCCTACGAACACGTTTTCAGCGCAAGCGGCGGCGTATTTCCGTACACATTTAGTGTCAGTGCTGGTTCGTTGCCCACGGGATTGACGCTGAACGCGGCGAGCGGCGCTTTGACGGGTGAGATACCCATCGAAGCAGCGGCGCTGGCGCCGTTCACGATTAGCGCGGTGGACACCTCCGGCCGGACTTATTCCCAGGTATTTTCGATTACCGGTGTGAGTCCCCTGGTGGGCTCACAAACGCCCATGCCCCCGTCGCAGTTGCCGGCCGTGCGCGTGAACCAGAATGTGAACAACGTCCCGTATTATTCCCTGTCGTTCGGCGGACCCGGAAAGACGTTTACACGGATTGGCGGAACGGGCAACGGACTCATATTTGTCAACAGCGCGACGGGAAATCTGACCTACTCCGTCCCCACACCCGGCGTTTTTTCGCCGGTTGTGCTGGGGACCGATTCGTTGGGCGGCGCAGTTGTTTTTAGCGGCACGCAGTTGACGATTGTGGGAAGTCTAGCGTTTGCGAAACTGCTGGAGTTGCCAAACGGGCGGACGGGCCAGGTATACAATGCGACGCCCACGGTGCTGAACGGGAATTTTGGTCCGCTTACATTCTCCATCATCGACGGTACGCTTCCGGCCGGCCTGTCCATCAATGCCGGCGCCGGTGCGATTACCGGTACGCCGGACGCGATGGCTTCGGGCGGGTACCCCTTTACTATCCGGGTGACGGACGCACAAAGCCAAGTGGCGGAGCGGGTTTACTTTATCGGAATCTCGCAGTCGTATCAGATCACGACAAATTCTATTCCCGCCGGTACGATCGGAGCACCCTATAGCATTGCGTTGACGGGTACCGGTTCGCCTTCCCCATTGTGGACGACGACACCATCGGCCCTGCCGCCGGGAATTACCTTGGGCTCCTCTGACGGCGTGCTCTCCGGTACGCCGACCTTGGCGGGAACCTATACGTTCGAGGTACAGCTATCGGAACCGTCGGCAATCGATAACAGCCCCAAACGATTCACGATCAATGTAACGAACCCGCTAACGGCATCGATAGCGCCGCCGAGTCCGTTGAATGCCTACGCCGGTGGTAGTCTTGCGGCGACGGTGACACCAACGGGCGGGCAAACGCCGATGACATTGAGCGTCACGGCCGGCTCGCTTCCGGAGGGGTTGCATCTGCAAAGCCAAGGGACGCTGCAAGTTACCGGAGTGCCCGCCATTACGGGAACGTCGAACGTTACGATCCAGGTGACTGACGCGGATGGGCGATCGGTGGCAATCCCCTACACGATTATCGTGCGGGATCGCGCGGTGATAACGAGCAGAACGCTGGCGACGCCGACAAGGACATTTGGGTACACGGAGTCGCTGACGGCGGAAGGCGGAGCAGCGCCGTACAGTTGGTCGCTGTCGAGCGGTTCTCTGCCGACGGGGCTTTCCGTATCGACGGGCGGATCCATAACGGGGATTCCATCGGTCAATGGAACGTACAACTTCGTGCTGTTAGTAACAGACGCGAATGGAGTTGGCGACGAACGTCCGTTCACATTGAGCGTAACGGATGCGCTGTTCGTTACCGGTCCAGTGCCGCTGCCGAACGGTTCGGTGTTGGCGGCTTACAGCGAGGCGATGATAACAGTCGGCGGTGCGGCATCGAAGACATTTAGCATAAGTTCGGGAAACCTGCCTCCGTTACTGGCGATCAACCCGGATACGGGGGTGATTTCAAACCTGCCTCTGCTGGCGGGGACGTATGTCTTCACGGTGTTCGCCAGGGATAGCGAGGGTCGTGTGTGGGCGCTGGCCGATCAGATTACGATTGGCGCGGGAATAGCCATATCGCCATCGACGGTTCCGAATGGCGCGCTGAGCACACCGTATTCGGTGCAGTTTACGGCGGTGGGCGCGGTGGGCGCGGTGACGTGGAGTACCTCGCCGGGCGCGTTGCCGGCGGGGTTGTCATTGAACACGAGTACGGGTTTGCTAAGCGGGACACCGACATCGACGGGCAGTTTCGCGTTTACGGTGCAGGCAGTGGATTCGATGTTGACCGCTGCTAGTGCGAACTATACGATGCAGGTTCCGAATTCCTTGACCATAGCGCCGGCGTCCGTACCAAACGGAACGGTGGGAACGTTGTACAGCCAGGCGTTGACGGCGACGGTCGCATCGGGCGCGGTGTCGTGGGCCGTTATTTCCGGCGCTCTGCCGGGCGGATTGACGCTGGGGGCATCATCGGGAATTATCAGCGGCACGCCGACGGCGCCGGGAGCTTTCGCATTCACGGTTCAGGCGACGGATGGATCAGCACAGACCGGGACACGGGCGTATGCAATGACCGTTTTCAATGTGTTGAATATCACACCGGCCACGGCGCCGAACGGGATCGTGGGAACGGCGTACAGCCAGGCGCTAGCGGTAACGAATGGGACCGGCGCAGTGTCATGGGCGGTTGTTAGCGGGACACTGCCGGGTGGATTGACGCTCGGGGCGTCGTCGGGAATTATCAGCGGTACGCCGACACTGCCAGGAACATTCGCTTTCACAGTATCGGCGACGGATTCCCTGGCCCAGACCGGAACACGTGCGTACTCGATAACGGTTCTCGAAGTGTTGAACATTACGCCCGCAACGGTTCCGAATGGGACCGTGGGAACGGCGTATAACCAAGCGCTGGCGGCTACAAATGCGACCGGTGCGGTCTCATGGGCGGTTACGGTTGGGACTCTACCCGCCGGGCTAAACCTGGGCGCGGGGACGGGAATCATCAGCGGCACGCCGACGGCGAGTGGTACGGCTACGTTCACGGTACAGGCGACCGATTCGCTGGCCCAGACCGGGACGCGCGCTTACTCAGTGACGGTGGCGGGCGTGCTGGCGATTGCGCCCACAACGATTCCAAACGGAACGGTGGGCGCGTCGTACGTGCAAACACTGACGGCTACCGGCGGAACGGGCGCGGTTACCTGGGCGATTACCGCCGGGGCGCTTCCCGGCGGGCTCACGCTGGGAGCGACATCGGGTGCGATTACCGGTGCTCCAACGACAGCAGGCACATTTACGTTCACCGTGGGGGCGACGGATACTATCGGCCAGACGGGCGCCAGAGCCTACTCCATGACGGTGGCTGGCGTGTTGTCGATCTCGCCCACGACGCTCCCGGACGGCAACGCCGGCGTTGCTTACCTGCAAACGTTAACGGCAACCGGCGCGACCGGCGCGGTTACCTGGGCAGTGACAACGGGAGCATTGCCAGGCGGGCTGACGCTGGGCGCTACGTCGGGTACGATCAGCGGCGCACCAACGGCCGCGGGAGCGTTCTCGTTCACCGTAGTGGCAACGGATTCGTTGAGCCAGACTGGCTCTCGTGCCTATTCGATGGCGGTCGGCGGTGCGTTGACGATCGCGCCTGCGACGTTGCCGGGCGGGAACGTTGGAGTAGCCTACAACCAAACCCTGACCGCGGCGGGAACGGTGGGTGGTCCGCCGGTAACCGGCGTTGTGTGGAACGTGAGCACCGGCGCGCTTCCGGCGGGATTGACGCTGGGCGCAACGACGGGGTTGATCGGCGGAACACCGTCGACAGCCGAGGCGGCTTCCTTTACAGTAACGGTGACTGCCAGCGGCGGTCAGACCGGGGCGAGGGCATACGCCTTGAATATCGTCTCGACCCTGACGATCGCGCCGCCGGAACTGCCCAATGGGACATTGGGTGTACCTTACAGCCAGCCGTTGGCGGTGACGGGCGCCGCGCCGGGGACCGTGTCGTGGTCGATTGGATCCGGCACGCTGCCAGCCGGGCTGGTATTGAACAGTTCGACGGGATTGATCAGCGGAACGCCGGCTTTGGCGGGCTTCTACACATTCATAGTTCAAGTTCTGGATTCGCAAGGGCAATCCGCGCAGCGGCAGTACACCGTGGGGATTTTCAGTGTCTTGACGATCGCTCCACAGACATTGCCGAGCGGAGCAGTTGGCACGGCGTATAGTCAGCAACTAACCGTCACGGGTGCGGCCGGCGCCGTGTCGTGGTCCATTGGAACAGGCACATTGCCCGCCGGGTTGACGCTGAACAGTGCAACGGGATTGATTAGCGGCACGCCGGCACTCGCGGGAGCCCAAACCTTCACGGTTAACGCCTTGGATTCGCTGGAGCAATCGGCGCAGCGCCAGTACACCGTGCGGATCCTGAATGTGCTGACGATCGCGCCGGCGATACTTCCCGATGGGACGGTGGGCACGGCGTATAGCCAGGCGCTCACGGCCACGCCGACGACGGCGGCGGTTTCCTGGTCGGTGACGGCGGGTTCATTGCCGGCGGGATTAACACTGGGCGCGAGTACCGGAGTGTTAGGCGGAACACCGGGGGCGCCGGGAGTTTTCGCCTTCACCGTGCATGCGACGGATTCACTCGGACAGGCCGGGCAACGGGCTTACACGATGACCGTCGTGGATCCACTGTCGATTACAACAACATCTCTCCCCGACGGGACAGAGCAGGACTCCTACTCGGCCACATTGACGACGAACAGCACGGCTCTCACGACTTTCAACTGGACGATTATCAACGGTTCACTTCCGCCGGGATTGGCGCTCAGCGCGAGCGGCGTAATCTCCGGATCCACGTCGGTCCATGGCACGTATCCTTTCACGGTGCGGGTAACGAACGCGTTGGGACAACAGGCGTCGCGAGCGTTCTCGATCCTGGTGGTGGAGTCCCTGACGATCACAACGCAGACACTGGGCGAGGCGATACAAGGCTCGGCGTTCACCGGCGTTTTGAGGGCGGCGGGCGGACGATCGCCATACGTTTGGTCTCTTTCCGGAACTGCGCTGCCGTCCGGACTTTCGCTGAACGCGGCCACTGGCCAGATCACGGGCAACACGAGTGTTCCCGAGGGATCATTCGCGCAGAACGCCGTGGTAACGGATTCCCGCGGCCGCGTGGCGCGCAGGACTGTGCCGCTGGCAGTAACCTTACCCGCGCCGCCGTCGCTCTCCGTGGGGCCCGGATCTTTGCCGAACGGGCGAGTGGGGCAGAGCTATAGCGCCGCGTTCTCGGCAACCGGCGGAACGCCCGGATACGCTTTCGCCGTTGCGCAGGGCCAAGTGCCGCCAGGGCTTTCACTGGCTTCCGGTACACTCGCCGGTACGCCTTCCCAAGAGGGCACGTTCCGCTTCACGGTGAACGCTACCGACTCCGCCGGACGGGTGGCGGGCAATTCCTACACGGTGGTGATTGAAGCGGCGCCTCTTCCGCTGGTGGTGACACCCGCGTCGATCGCGCCGGCAGCGCCAGTGGGACAGGCATTGTCGCTGCAATTTGGCGCGACGGGCGGGAAGGGTCCATACACTTTCACGATCGCGAATCCGCCGCCGGGAATGAGTTCCAACTCATCCGGACTGTTGAGCGGAACACCCTCGCAAGGCGGCGCGTTTACACTCAACGTAGAGGCGACCGATTCGCTGGGAACGAAGGCGAGTCGCTCCTTCGGCATCACCTTCACAGGGGACCTGCGCATCACAACGCAGCCGCCGCTACCCGAAGGGACAGTGGGCAAAACCTACGCCGTTACGTTTACCGCGGCCGGCGGAAAAGCGCCCTTTGCGTGGAGCCTGAACGGCGCCGCGCCGGCAGGTCTGGCATTCGACATTGCGAGCGGAACGCTGTCCGGAACGCCAACGGCGGCGGGCATTTATCCCTTCGCCGTCACGGTGCAAGATTCGCAACGGCTGACGGCGACCGCATCATTCTCCATCACGATCTACCCTCCGCTGGAGATCGCAAACACTCCCGCGGCTGTGCCGCTGGTTCCGGGCCAGGCCTTCAGCTTCGCTTTCGCGACGCAGGGTGGGAAGACGCCGGTGACGCTGGTCCTGAGCAGTGGCGCCTTGCCGGCCGGGCTGACGATGAACAGCGCCGGGGTAATTTCGGGCACTCCGACGACACCCGGCGCCTATCCATTTACGGTGCAGGCGACGGATGCATTGGGCAATATCACAACCCAATCGGCCACACTGCGCGTAGTGGCGACGCTGACGGTGACGACGACTTCGCTGCCGGCCGGTACGGCAGGAATCGCCTACACCGCACCCGTGGCGGCGACGGGCGGCGAGGCGCCATTGGGCACGTGGTCGATAGCCGCCGGAGCGTTGCCGGCGGGCCTCTCGCTGGCTCCCGATGGGACAATTACCGGTATTCCGACAGCGCCCGGGACGGCAACCTTCACGGTGCGGATAACGGACGCCGCGGGAACGGCGGCGACACAAGCACTTTCGATCCTGATCGTGCTGCCGCCGCTACCGCCGGTGGTGATTAGCGGCTTGCCGCAGACTCTGCCGCCCGGAACGCAGACGAACATCACGATTCAGTTGGCGCAGCCGTTCCCGGTGACGGTGACAGGCACGCTGACCCTCGTATTTGAACCGAACGCGGTGAACAACGCCGACGATCCGGCCGTGCAGTTTTCGAGCGGCGGGCGGACGGTGACGTTTACTATTCCCGCAGGCCAGACAAGTGGAATCTTCCCGGTTTCGCCGCTGCGGATACTGTCCGGAACGGTGGCGGGGACGATTCGAATCCGAACCGTGACCGTGCCGGATTCGGCGACGCCGGTGCCCGATTCGACGGTACCGATTACGCGCAGCGTTCCGGTGATTACGGCGGGGACCGCGCAGGCCGGAACTGGAACATTCACGCTTCTGATCGACGGCTTCAGCAATACTCGCGAAATCGCATCGGCGACGTTCCGCTTGACGCCAACTGCCGGCGCGCCGCTGGTGACAACAGATGTTCCGGTGGCGGTGGGCGCGACGTTTACAGCCTGGTACCAGAGCACAGCGGCAGCGCCGTTCGGCGGTCAGTTCCGGCTGACGCTGCCCTTTACGGTGACAGGCGCGCTGACCGATATTGAGTCGGTGACGGTGACCTTGACGAACGCGGTGGGCACATCGCAGCCGTTTATTGTGAGACTGCGCTAGCGGCCTCAAATTCCGGCGGGCAACCGAAGCCTTCGATGTCCACGCCGAGCCGGCGGAGGGCATCGAGGGCCGTCAACCGCCGGTGTGTATGGAACGTAATGACGTGCGCGAAGGTGCTGCCGAAGGAGAACTTTTCGGGCGGCTCGCAAAGCGCGTCGACGAAGG
>Ga0335397_10011756_pt1 | contig 10759 bp, 10 predicted proteins | sample MAT04_FD_205740 | JGI IMG/M metagenome (GOLD analysis project Ga0335397, IMG submission 205740) | Freshwater microbial communities from Lake Fryxell liftoff mats and glacier meltwater in Antarctica - MAT-04 (spades assembly) (version 2) ...
GCTGCCGCCGCACGTACACCGGATTGAGCCGGATGTTGGTGAGCGCGTGGGCGAGCTTGTCGGTGACCCGCGACGGCAGGCTGGGATGATCGTCCGTCGACGGTTCGACCACCGTCGGCATCGAAGCGGTGAGGTTGGAGATCGTCGGTGCGTACGACCGGCCGTTGTCGTTCAGCACGATGATCACGCGCTGGCCGGAATGGCCGAGGTTGTTGAGTGCCTCATACGCCATGCCGCCGGTCATCGCCCCGTCACCGATCACGGCGACGATGTGGCGATGTGGGTCGGTGCCGGCGTCGCGGGCGACGGCCAGTCCGTACGCGTACGACAGCACGGTGCTCGCATGGCTGTTCTCGATGATGTCGTGGGCGCTCTCCTCGCGATTCGGGTAACCCGACAGGCCGTTGGCCTGGCGCAGCTGCTCGAATCCCGTCTGGCGGCCGGTGACGATCTTGTGCACGTAGGCCTGGTGACCCGTGTCCCACAGGATTGCATCGGTGGGCGATTCGAAGACGCGGTGCAGGGCGAGGGTGAGCTCGACGACGCCGAGGTTGCTGCCGAGGTGACCGGCGTGCTCGGCGACCGCCTGCACGACGAAATCGCGGATCTCACCGGCGAGTTCGTAGACATCGGGGTAGCTGAGCTTGCGCAGGTCGGCTGGTTCGCGGATGTCGGAGAGAGCCATGACGGTGCAACGCTACCGCTGGGTACGGAAGGCGCCATGCTCAGGCCGGTACGTTCGGGGGGTGCCGATCACCACATCACTCTTCGACCTCACCGGACAGGTTGCCCTGGTCACCGGCGGCAACAGCGGCATCGGCCTGGGTATGGCCGAGGGGCTCGCCGCCCATGGCGCCAGCGTCGCGATCTGGGGTACGAACCCCGCCAAGAACACCGCTGCCGCGGCCACCCTGCGCAGCTACGGCGGCACGGTGCTCGACCTCGTGTGCGATGTGGGAGACCAGGAGGCGGTCATCTCGTCGATGGCCGCCACGGTCGAGGCACTCGGTCGTGTCGACTCGTGCTTCGTGAACGCCGGCGTCGGCGGTCAGGCGCCGAGCTTCGTCGGCATGACCGACGACGAGTGGCACCGTGTGCTGCGCGTGAACCTCGACGGCGCGTTCTACACAGCCCAGGAAGCGGTGAAGCAGATGGTGGGCCAGGGTGACGGCGGGTCGGTGGTGTTCACCACGTCGGGCTCCGCATACTTCGGTCAGCAGAAGGGCCAGCACTACGGCGGCTCGAAGGGTGCCGTGATCTCGATGATGAAGGGGATCGCCGTCGAGCACGCCCGCCATGGCATCCGTTGCAATGCGATTCTGCCCGGCTGGATCGAGAGCGACATGACCGCCGGCGCGCTCAGCTGGGACAAGTTCGTCGACAACGTGCTGCCCCGGGTGCCGATGCGCCGATGGGGCAAGCCCGCAGATTTCAGCGCCCTCGCCGTGTACCTCGCGTGTGGCGCCAGCGGCTACCACACCGGTGACGTGCTCACGGTCGACGGCGGCTACCACAGCTTCTGACCGACCCGGTCCACAACGCGATGAGAGATGAGTGCCGCACGGCCGCTCATCGCTCATCGCCACGACGCAGCCGAAACCCGCGATGAGAGATGAGGGCGGTAGCAGCACTCATCCCTCATCGCGTCTCATCGCGTGGCGAGGCGGTCGAACAGGTGTACGATCGCAGCATGTCCTTCGGTCAAGTCTCCGGTCCGCCCGCCACAGCCAAGCAGGTCAACGAGCTGCTGGCGCTGCTCACCTCTGCAGGCCACAGCGACTTCCGCGACGCCCGGGGTCCGATGGGTTTCACCCAGCGCCAGGCCGGGGGCAAGTTCAGCCGCGACGAGGCCGATGCCTTCATCCAGCAGTTGCACGACGAGGCCGAGCAGCAGGCTGCGCCCACGACCGACCCGGTCGTGGCCGTCGTCATCGACGAGGCCGTACGCAAGCTCCCCACCGACCAGCTCGCAGCCGAGCTCCAGCGACGCGGCTGGATCGTCGCCGCCCCCTGATCGTCGCCGCTGATCGTGGCCCCTGATCGTCGGCCCGATCACTCCGGATCACACCGGCGCCGGGTCTCCAGGGCGCCGGGGCCGGTGATGGCTGCGCGATGCTGTCGCGATGGGCAACAGCGGCACGGACAACACGATCGAGGGACATGCGGGCCAGCAGGCGGTGGCGGCGATGTTGCAGTTCGGCACCGACGTGATGTTCACGTTGAACGGTGGACACATCTGGCCGCTCTACGACGCGGCACGCGACCAGGGGATGCGCGTCGTCGACACCCGTCACGAGCAGACGGCCACGTTCGCGGCCGAGGCCTACGCCAAGCTCACCCGCAGACCCGGCTTCGCAGCGCTCACGGCGGGTCCCGGCATCACCAACGGTGTCTCGGCGATCACGAGCGCCTGGTTCAACGGCTCACCGGTCGTGGTGATGGGTGGTCGGGCACCCGAGGGTCGCTGGGGTTCGGGTTCGTTGCAGGAGATGGACCACGTGCCCGTCGTGCAGTCGATCACCAAATCAGCCGTCACCGTGAAAGACGCGAACCAGGCTGCGGCCGCCGTGCATGCTGCTGCGTCGCTCAGCATGACCCCACACCGAGGCCCCACCTTCCTCGACTTCCCACTCGACGTGTTCGGTGCGGCCAGCGGGGTGCTGCCGTCGGTCGACGCGTGCACCGGCACGGGTGCCGCCCCTGACGACGACGAGGTCGCCGCCCTCGCGGACCTCATCGCCCGGGCCGAGCGCCCGGCGTTCATCGTCGGCAGCGACGTCTACTGGGACGGCGCGTGGGACGAACTGAAGGCGGCCGTCGAGCACTTGCGCGTGCCCTGCTTCTTCAACGGTCTCGGCCGCGGCACGCTGCCGGCGCGCCACGAGCTGTCGTTCCTGCGCACCCGCGGCATGCTGAAGCAGCGAGCTGATCTGGTGGTGGTGCTCGGCACGCCACTCGACTTCCGTCTCGGTTTCGGCCGATTCGGCAACGCCCAGGTGGCCCATGTGGTCGACAGCATCGCCCAGCGGGCCGGCCACGTGAGCGTGCCCACCGTCTCGGGCGACAGCGTGCTCGTCCTGCGTGCGCTCGCGAACCACAGCGGCCCGAGGGCCGACCACGAGCCTTGGATCGCCGAGTTGCGTACGGCCGAAGAGCGGGGACGTGCTTCCGATGCCGAACTGCTGTCGGCCGACAGTGCGCCGATCAAGCCCAGCCGGATCTACGGCGAGCTCGGCAAGCGCCTCGCCGACGACGCAGTGGTGATCTGCGACGGCGGCGACTTCGCCTCGTACGCAGGCAAGTTCGTCGAGGTGCAGCAGCCGGGTTGCTGGCTCGACACCGGGCCGTACGGGTGCCTCGGGAACGGGTTGGGGTACACGACGGCGGCACGGGTGGTGCGTCCCGACAGCCAGGTGGTGCTGCTCCTCGGAGACGGCGCGGCCGGCTTCAGCCTCATGGACGTCGACACCCTGGTGCGTCACGGCCTGCCCGCTGTGATGGTGGTCGGGAACAACGGCATGTGGGGGCTCGAGAAGCATCCGATGCAGGCGATCTACGGCTGGGACATGGCATGCGACCTTCAACCCGGGTGCCGCTACGACCAGGTGGTCACCGCGCTCGGCGGCGGCGGTGAGCTCGTCACCGACCCGGCGCAGATCGGTCCGGCCCTCGATCGTGCGTTCGCCTCGGGAGTGCCGTACCTCGTGAACATCGTGACCGACCCGAGCGACATCTACCCCCGCTCGTCCAACCTGGCCTGACGAGCGACACGTGCCGGTGGATCAGCCGGTCAGGTGCAGGTCGAGCCCGGTGCCGGCACGATCGCACCGGTCGGGTCGAGATCGAACAGTGGCGACTCCTCGCGGATGTAGTCGCCGACGAGGTCGGCCTCCGCTGTCGGCGGGCCACCCTGCATCAGCGTGAACGCCTCGATCGCCACCTCGAGGGTGCGCCGATCGGCGTCGCACGCCAGGTTCGCGGCAACGGGCACGGCCTCGACGCCGGCTTGCACCTGCTCGGCCACGCTTCCCGCTGTCTCCTCGATCGCCTCGCCGGCAGCACATGCCGTTGCTGTGAACGCCAGCGCGACGACGAGGGTCGCCAGCATCGAGCGGCCGTGATGGCCGGGGCGGCCGTGATGGCCGTGAGAATGGGTGCGGCGTGAGCCGCCAGTCAGTGCGCTTTGCTGTGAAATCGGTCGACCTCCACCAGGACGCGGGTGACCTTTCCTGCAGCCACCAGCCCTCTGGTATCGGACGCCGACACGGTGAACATGAGCCGCCGACCCTCGATCTTCTCGAGCGTCGCCTCCGCCACCACTTCCACCCCGACAGCGGTCGGTTGCAGGTGATCGATCTGCACGCGCATGCCTACGGTGGTGTGCCCCCCCGGCAGGCGGCCGGCCACTGCAGCGCAGGTGGCCTCCTCGCAGAGGGCGATGAGGCGAGGAGTGCCGAGTACCTCGACCGTGCCGGAACGCAGTGCTCGGGCGGTGTCGGCCTCCGACACCACCATCGTCGCCTCGCCCCGAAGCCCCACCTCGACGTTCACGATGGCCCACCTTAGCCTCGATCCGCCGATCGAGCCCTCGGGGCTGTGTCGGTGCTGACGTGGCGGGCCTCGTCGTCGCCGAGGTTGCTTTCACTGGTACGGGGCGTCGTGATGCAGTCGTCGTGATGCAGTCGTCGTGATGCAGTCGTCGTGATGCAGTCGTCGTGATGCAGTCGTCGTGATGCAGTCGTCGTGTGTGGTCGGGTTCTCAGCGCTGGGGTGTGTGCGGCGCGCCTGCTACCGGTTCACGTCGCGCTTCGAATCGGCGTTGGCAACCGGTGCCACACAAGACGCCCAGGGGTGAACGCAGGGAGATCGCGTGATCGGCTCGGTCTTGCCGAGCTCGATTCGTCGTTCGCGAAGGGAACTTTCGCGGCTCAGCGGCAAACACTGCGGTATGCCGATCGACGATGCAGAGGTTGTGCAGGCCTCACTGACAGACCCGGCGCGCTTCGGCGAGCTGTTCGACCGTCACCATCTCGTCGTCTGGACCTATCTGGCGAGGGTTGCGGGCAGAGATCTGGCCGATGAGCTTGCTGCAGACGTCTTCGTCGTCGCGTTCGAACGACGTGCATCGTTCGATCCAACACGCGCGGCGTTTCGATCGTGGCTGTACGGAATCGCCACCAATGTGCTGCGGACGCGGTTGCGCAGCGAACGCCGGGGTCGCCTCGCCTTTGCACGCGCGGCCAGGCAGGTCGATGTCTCGGACGACCCGATCACGTTGTTCGACGATGCGGAAGAGCTGTCGACGACCAGTCGCGCTGTCATCGGCGCGATCGGTGCGCTGACCAGAGCAGATCGGGAGCTGATCCTGCTGTTCGTGTGGGAGGGCCTCAGCTACGCGGAACTCGCTGAGGTGTTGGAGGTTCCGATCGGCACGGTGCGATCGCGATTGTCGCGGGTCCGCGGTCGGCTCCGGGAACTCCTCCCGTCGAGTGGCCAATACGTCGATACGAGCGAAAGGGAGGCACGCCCATGAACATCGATGAGGTCGTGGCTGCACACCGGCCCACACCGTTGCCCCAAGACGACGTGGTCGGGCGACACCGTTCGACGCTCGACCGGCGGATTGCGGCTGAGTCGACGGCCGAGAGTCAGCCCGTGAGGCGCAGTCGAAACGCGCCACCGGCGCAGATCATCCACCTCGACGATCCACGCAACGGCGACCGGTCGGGGCATCAGCGTCGTTCGCGACGTCGGCTGACCACCGTCGCGGCAGCCGGTGTTCTCGTCCTTGCCGCGACGGTCGGCACGCTGTCGCTGCGGTCCGAAGTCGACCCACCCGCGGCTGTCGACACCGCAGGAGCACCGACGTCCACCATGGCTGCGCCGGCGGCGACGGCCATGGCTGTGCCCACCACGAGTGCAGCGCCGGTCGCTCTCGGGGCCGACGCACTGCTGCTCGCCAGGCTGTACACGCTGCTCGAGGTCGGCACGAGAACTGAAGCCATCGCCTTCTTCGAGGAAATTGCGGCCGAGGAGGCAAACGTCGCCGACTGCATGCTCGCCGCTGGGTTCCAGTACACGGTGATGGACCCCACCGAAGACGTCACCAGGCTGCCCTGGTACTCGATGCCAGCCGACGAGTTCGCCGCGCGCTACGGACTCGGGAACTCCGGTGCAGCGGGCCATCTCCGTCTCTTCGACGATCTCCGAGATCCCGCCGAGGACGACCTGCTGAACCTGACGTCCGCCCAGCGCCAGGCGTACAACACAGCAGTCGGCGAGTGCCGCAGATCGGACCCGAACAGCGAGGCGGTCCGCGCATCGAACGCCAGCGAGCTCGCGTTGGAGCAGTTCAGGGAGCTCGTCCCCACTGACGACCGTATCGTCGCCGCAACAGCGACATGGTCTGCGTGTTTGGCCGCAGCCGGCTTCGAGTACGACAGCCTCCAGGAGATGCGGAACTCCTTCGGCACCGCGGCGGCGTACAGCACGTCACGCGCCCAACTGGAGGAACTGTTCGCCGACGAGGTGGTCACTGCGATCGCCAACGTGCCCTGCCAGCAAGTGTTCGACGCTGCCTACCGAGACGTCGTCCTCGACCGTCTCGGCGACTTCACGAGGTTGTACGACACCGCGCTGGCATCCGGCGCAACGGTGGACGCCGTCGGATGACGTGCCTGTCCGTCAGAGCATGAGCCGGTCACCTCGCCGACTCGCCGTGAGCGCCGGCTTGGTGGCGATCGTGTGCGCAACAGTCGCTGCCTGGTTCGTCGGTTCGAAGGTGCAGTCGTCCGATCAGGCCGCCGCCCGGGCCACCGCGCCGCCTGCCTCGCTGGTGACTGCCCCGGTCGAGCGCCGCGTCTTGTCGGCGACCGTCATCACGCGAGCTGATGTCGTGTCTGCGACGTCCGTGAACGTGGCAGGACCCACGTTGGATGCGCAGGGTGGCGCCGGGTCCGGAATCGTGACCGGGGTCTTCGTCGAGCGCGGTGACCAGGTTGCTGCCGGTGCTCGGATCGTGGAAGTGGCAGGCCGCCCAGTGTTCGTGTTCGCTGGACCGACACCCGCCTTCCGCTCGCTGCTTCCCGGAATGACCGGTGCAGATGTCGACGCGCTCCAAGCCGGGCTGATGGCGGTCGGTTGTGCGGCTGGCGACAGCGGCATCTACGACGATGCGACCAAGTCGTGCGTCGGGCAGCTCTACACCGCTACGGGCTACACCGTGGTGCGTAGCTCGCCGACCGAGGTTGCCGATCTCGCCGCAGCGACCAACGTGGTCGCTGACGCGCAAGATGCGTTGGCGTTGGCTGAGCTGACCGCTGCCGAGGCTGGCCGGCAGCCGTCGGGCGGCGGTGTCACCGCAGCGCAAGCAGCAGTCGACGACGCCCAGCGGATGTTCGACGCCGCTGCGTGGACACGACCGGGGCTGATCGCGCAGGCGACCCGGCAGGCCACCGACACGGTCGGATCCACCGCATCGGCACTCGACACCGCGACCGTGGCGCTGAGCACCCTCACCGTCGATCAGACCGCGACACCAGCAGACATCGCTGCTGCCCAGGCGTTGCGCGACGATTCACAGCGCGCGTACGACGCAGCGCTCCTCGATCAGCCACGTCTGATCGAAGCTGCGACCCGCCAGGCCGACGACGCGGTCGCTGCCGCGCAGTCGGCGCTGGCAACCGCTCGAGCAACACTGGCCGACGCGACGGCGTCGCCGGACAGTTCGATGCAGCAGCTGATGGTCGAGCAACAGCAGCGCTCGGTGGACCGCGCCCGTCAGGCGCTGGCAGGGCTCCAGGCGGTCTCGGGGGCTGTCGTGCCGTTCGGCGAGATCGTGTTCGTGCCCGAGCTCCCGGCACGCGTCGATGCGGTGGGTGCCGTGGTCGGCTCGCCGGCTGGTGGTGATGGACCGGGCGGTCGGTCTGGCGCGTTGATCGTGTTGGCGTCGCTGGCATTGGAGGCACATGTGTCGATCCCCCAGGCCAGCGGAACGCTGGTGCAAGAACAGATGTCCGTCGAGTTGTTGTACGAGGCGACCGGCGAATCCATCACCGGTGTCGTGCGGTCGATCGGCGACGAGCTGGAGATCTCGCCCACTTCAGGGCAACCGTCCTATCTGGGGGTCATCGACGCCGCATTGCCGGAGCACTGGTCAGGGCTCAACGTGCGCGCCACGTTCACCGCGGCGACCACCGACGATGCGATGTTGGTCGTGCCGTCCGCAGCCGTGTCGTCGGCTGCCGACGGCCAGACCCGAGTGCAGATCGAACTCGATGACGGGACGGTGCAGACCGTGGCGGTGGACGTCGGGCTGACCGCCGACGGCTTCGTCCAGGTCGTGGCGGTCGACCCCGACGCGCTCGTCGAGGGAGACCGAGTGGTGATCGCCCGATGACGCGAGAGCACATCGGGACCACTGAAGACAGACCACCGGTGGTGGAGATGTCAGGTCTGGCCAAGACGTACGAGGGGGCCCGGCCGATCGACGCGCTGGTCGGATGCGATCTGCGGATCGAGCGCGGTGAGTACCTGGCGATCATGGGCCCTTCCGGGTCTGGAAAGTCCACCCTGTTGAACATCCTCGGCCTGCTCGATGTACCCACGACGGGCGAGTACCTCCTCGACGGCGCTCCGACCGCCGCGCTGTCGGAGCCGCAACGTTGCGACCTGCGCGCGCACGAGATCGGGTTCGTGTTCCAGAGCTTTCACCTCGTCGGCTACCGATCAGCGGTCGAGAACGTCGAAACCGGCCTGCTCTACCAACGCGTCAGGCGCAACGAACGCCGCCAGCGTGCCATCGACGTGCTCGAACATGTCGGACTCGCCGAACGAATGTGGGCCACCCCCGGCGAGATGTCCGGCGGCGAACGCCAACGAGTCGCAGTTGCCCGAGCCCTCGTCCGGCGGCCCGCCCTGGTGCTGTGCGACGAACCGACCGGCAACCTCGACACACATACCGGCGGACAGGTCCTCGACCTGCTCGACGAGCTCATCGCCGACGGGCTCACCATCGTCGTCATCACCCACGACCCGACGGTCGCTGCCCGCACGAGCCGACTCGTCGAGATCAGCGACGGCCATGTCACCGGCGGGATCCCCGAGTCGATCGGAACGTCGTGAAGCGGCGATCGCCACGCGCCCGCCGCTCACGATTGTCGCTTCGCGATCTCGTCGGGGAGGCGGCTGCAGCGATCACCCGCCGACCCGGGCGATCGTTGCTGACAGCGCTCGGCACCGTCGCCGGTGTCGGAGCATTCGTCGCCACCACCGGCCTGGCGACCACCGCCCGAGCACAGGTCGGCAACAGCTTCGACGCGCTCGAAGCCACCGAGGTCACCATCATCGACGCCGACGCCGACGGCACCAACCCATTCCCCGCCGACACGACGGCGCAACTCACTCGCCTCAACGGCGTCAACCACGCCGGCCGCTGGTGGACGATCGACAACAAGACACTCGACCCCCGCGCCATTGCCACCCCCACCAGCCCGGCGCCATCGGAGATGCCTGTCATCGCTGCCGACCCGGATGCGATCTGGGCCGCCCGACCGCAATTGTCCGACGGAGTGATCTTCGACCGCTGGCACGACGACCGCTCCCAGCCCGTCGCCGTCCTCGGACGCCAAGCCGCGCAGCTCCTCGGCATCACACGCGTCGACAACCAACCAGCGGTGTTCATCGGCAACACCGGCTACACCGTCGTCGGCATCCTCGACGACGTCGCCCGCAACCAGGGCCTCCTCTCGGCCGTGATCGTGCCCGCCGGCACCGCCGTGCGGGGCATTCCCACCAGCGACCAGACGTCGTACATGGTGCTCGTCGACGTCGACCCGGGCGCCGCCGACCTCATCGGCACCCAAGCGCCAGACGCACTACGACCCGACCAACCCGACCGACTCCAAGCGCTCGTCCCACCCGACCCCCGCCAGCTCCGCGAGCAGATCGAATCCGACGTCACCACCCTGCTGTACGGCCTCGCCGGACTCGCACTCCTCGTCGGCATGATCGGCATCGCCAACACCACCCTCGTCGCCGTCATGGAACGCCGCACAGAGATCGGCGTACGCCGCGCCCTCGGAGCCCGACGCCATCACATCGCCGCACAGTTCCTCACCGAGTCCGCCGCTCTCGGCACACTCGGCGGCGTCCTCGGTGCCAGCCTCGGCATCGTCGTCACCGTCGCTGTCGCCGCCGCCCGCGACTGGACGACCACGCTCGACCCTCTCTACACCCTCACAGCGCCCGCAGCAGGCCTGTTCGCAGGTCTGCTCGCCGGTCTCCAACCTGCCTGGCGAGCCTCGCGCATCACCCCTGCCAGCGCCCTTCGCGGCCCGTAGCCCCAACGGTCGACCTCGTCAGCACGCGGCCGAGCAGGATCGCAGCGACCGACCCTCGGCGGAGATCGTGGGGAAGCGTGAGGCCCACGCCGCATCTCACCCTTGGGCACGGATGGTGCTGTGACGGAACCCACGCGAACGAGGCGGCTGCCGGGCCCCGTGCGGGCTCGCGTGGAAGCGGGTGCTCGGTAGGCTCCTGAAGATGATCGACACAGATGTGCTCACCCGGGTGCTCGGGACGGCCGTGAAGAGCGGAGCCGACTTCGCAGAGGTGTTCGCCGAGGACAAGCGTTCCACTTCCGCAGGGCTCGACGACGGCCGGATCGAACAGGTCACCAGTGGCCGCGACCGGGGTGCCGGCATCCGCGTGGTGAAGGGTGACACCACCGGGTTCGCGCACACCGCAGACCTCAGCGAGG
>Ga0335397_10011758_pt1 | contig 10758 bp, 6 predicted proteins | sample MAT04_FD_205740 | JGI IMG/M metagenome (GOLD analysis project Ga0335397, IMG submission 205740) | Freshwater microbial communities from Lake Fryxell liftoff mats and glacier meltwater in Antarctica - MAT-04 (spades assembly) (version 2) ...
CGCAGTTTTTGCGCGCCAGTTCTTGATGCGCTGCGCCTCATCCAGGATGATGAGGTCAGGATGAAGTTTGAGCAGTTCGTCCATGTCAAAGCGCACGAGTTCGTAGTTGATAATCTTGAAGAAGGATGAATCGTTGTAAAGGTCGCGACGGGCTTCGAGATTTCCTTCGACCACAGTGACGGATAACGAAGTGAAGCGTCGAATCTCTCGTGCCCATTGATGTTTAAGCGATGCGGGGCAGATGATGACTGCGCACTGAATATCGCGCAAATCCTTGAGTAATGCAGCAGCTGCGATGGCTTGAATGGTTTTTCCAAGTCCCATGTCATCGGCGAGCATGGCGCGGCGTCCAAAGGCGAGGTGCATTGCGCCCTGCTCTTGATACGGATATAACTTTGTGGAAAGCACGTCGAAGGTGCGGCGTCCGCGTTTGACTTGATCGAGAAACCATTCTTTTTGCTGCGCGGTTTCTTCGCGGTCTTGCAAAACGGACAGATGTTCCAACGTCGTTTCATGCACGCGGACGAGAGACTTTTCATGTGCGGGCAATTTTTCGATGTCAGATAGAAGCGCGGGGAGAGTCAGCAACGGGTCGGCGTTCAATATCCCAGCGGAGTCGAAATAGCGCGCGAACAATTCCTTGACGCGGGCATTATCAGGGAGCGGCAGCGCGGCGCGGATGGTGACATCCCTGCCGTGATGTAAATAGATTTGAGTCCCGCGCGGGCGTTCCGTAGCAAGTTTCTTTAACTTTTTTCCATGTTCTTTTTCAAGCGAGATCAACACGCCTTCGATGTGTTTGCACGTGCCGATGAGATTGCTCTTGTAATCGGGACAGGTGCATGAGTTTTGCAGTTCATCTAGCGAGCGGATTTCCACCCTATAAGAACGCTTGGAAACGGAACTGACTTCAAATAAACTAAAAACGGGATGACTGCCTTTGTTAACAATCTTGAGAATTTCCGCGCGGGCGCGTTCGCGTCGGCGTTCGATTTGTTCTTGAATATCTGAGGTCATGAGGGACTCCGAAGGTTAATTGATTTTCGTAATTATACTTGTGTGTAGTGCTGAGAACAGCCAGAAAGCAGCAATCTTTAAGTCCGCTCTTAAAGCAGTGAGGTTGCCTTTTTTGAGACAGCCCCTTTCTATCTTCGACCCCCACGGACGCGAACATAGGATTGGTTTATATTAACCGAGGAATTCACCCTAAATTCACGTATGTGTTTCAAGAACATACTCCACAAAAAGAATCGTGCGGATGTTGTGCAATCGTCGGCGTTCTAGTGATTCGTCGATGATCACGCGCAGATCCGCTTTGCCCGCGAGGATGGCGGAGATGGTGGTGAAGTGACTCTTGGTGGTATTGGCGATGACCTGCGCGAGTGTGGTCTTGCCTGTGCCTGGAGGTCCCCACAAAATGATGGACGAAAAAAGTTTATCCGCTTCGATGGCGCGGCGCAGAAGTTTGCCCTCGCCAACGATATGTTCCTGCCCGATGTATTCATCCAAAGTACGCGGACCGCGAAGCGTCCGCGCGGCAAGCGGCGCTTCACTTTTTAGCCGTTCGTGCAGGGCGTGGTCGAAGAGGTCGTTGGACATGCGGTGATTATAAGCGAAACCCTGTCAGTGAAAATCTGACGGCGGCAAATTTTCAGAGGTACCAAATAATGAGGCTGGTCCCTTCATCTGAATTCACAGCGCTTCATCCTCGTACAAAATCTCATATTTATATCCCTGCTCCGTTAGAAATCTTTGACGGTTGGCGGCAAAGGTTTGGTCTACGGTTTCGCGGGTGACGATGGTGTAGAAATTCGCCATAGCGCCGTCACTCTTGGGACGCAGGATGCGCCCGAGGCGCTGGGCTTCCTCCTGGCGGCTGCCGAATGTGCCAGAGATTTCGATGGCGACGCTCGCATCTGGCAGGTCAATGCTAAAGTTGGCGACTTTCGAGACAACCAGGGTTTTCACTTTCCCCGTGCGGAACTGTTCGTAGAGTTTCTCGCGCTCGCGCACGGGAGTCGCGCCGTTGATGAGCGGAGCATTCAGCCGTGCGGCGATTTCGTCCAACTGGTCGAGATACATGCCGATGACCAGAGTGCTCTCGCCCGCGTGACGTTTTAATATCGATTGCAAAACTGGCAGTTTGCGCGGATTGTGCGCCGCCACCGAATATTTCTGGCGCTGGGGCGCAAGCGCATATTCCATGCGGACGGTTTCATCCAACGGCACGCGGATTTCATGGCAGATGGCGGTTGCGATCCAGCCTTGTTTTTCCAAATCCTTCCACGGCACATTATATTTTTGCGCTCCGATCAACGAAAAGACATCGCCTTCCATGCCGTCCTCGCGCACCAGCGTGGCGGTTAGTCCCAGCCTGCGGCGCGCCTGGATTTCAGCCGTGATGCGAAAGACGGGGGCAGGCAGCAAATGCACCTCATCGTAGATAATCAATCCCCAGTTACGCGCGCTGAACAATCCAAAATGTGGGAACTCATCCGAGCCGCGCTTGCGGTACGTCAAAATCTGGTAGGTGCTGACCGTCACTGGGCGGATGTCTTTTTGCAAGCCGGAATATTCGCCGACCAAATCCTCTGTTAGCGAAGTCTTGTCTATCAGTTCGTTCATCCACTGGCGAACGGCAACGGTGTTGGGCGTCAATATCAGCGTGGAGGTTTGCAATTGCGCCATCGCCGCCATACCCACGATGGTTTTTCCCGCGCCGCAAGGCAGCACGATTACGCCGCTCCCGCCGCGCGCCGAGCCGCCTGCGTGAAAAATCTCAGCGGCTTCGGTCTGGTAATGTCGCAGGATAAAAGGTTTGCCGTCCAGCGTGGATTGCCGCAGGGCAATTGGTAAATCATCGCCGGGCGCGTATCCTGCCAAATCCTCAGCGGGATAACCGATTTGTAGCAGCGCCAGTTTCAGGTGTCCGCGCCTGCCAGAAGCGACCAATGCGCGGCGCGCATCCAGCCGTTGCAAATACACTTGTGTTTTTTTATGGTTGAGAATTTCCACCATCAGCGTGGCGTCGTTGCTGGTAACAATGAGATTTTCCCCCTCGCGCACCAGTTTCAAACGCCCGTACCGCCCCACATATTCTTCGATGTCGCGGGTCACGTTGGATGGCAGGCTGTACTTCGAGAAAGCCTCCAAGCCAGCCAAAATTTCCGCGGCGGTTAACCCCGAAGAAGCCGCGTTCCACAGGGAAAGCGGCGTGATGCGATAGGTGTGAATATATTCTGGCGATTTTTCCAGTTCGGCAAAACGCGCCAGCGCATCGCGCGCCTCTTCGTAACGCTCGTTCTGCACTTCAAGCAGGATACTTTTATCGCCCTGCACGATTAATGGATTGGATGGGGATGGCAATAGACCTCAACGTGTTGCGTGTTCCGTTTTGAAGGTTTACGGAACACGCTACATTCATTCGATTTCGATAATCAATGAATCTCGCAACTTGAGAACCGCTTCATCAAACCTAGCTTGTTCTTTTTGCTGGATTTGAATGGAGCGGATTTTCGGGTCGGATTGAAAAGGACAGCGCAATTCGGCGAGCATTTTTTGAACGGATGTGAAGGATTCTTCGTCTGGGAATTGATAGCTGACAGCGACGCTGCGACTCACCTTGACCTGCTTCGGTTTCCTGTGAGATTTTTCCTGCACTGATTCTTTGGGGAACAGGCTGACGGCGGATTCTGCGAGAGGGGCAAACCCGCCTGTCGGATGCTGGATACGCAGCGGGGCGTAGGCGTTCGTTTCCAGCGTTGAAAAAAGCTTCTCGTCGGCGCGCACCAGCCGCAGGGTAGGGGCGATGCGCTCCACGGTGAACTTGTCCGCTTCGGGAATCTCATCCACGCTTTCCAAAAGTGCGAATCCTTCGTAAAGCGTGAACTGGTCGGCGTGCCCAACCCATTCCTCCAATTCCACTTTTACATTGGGAGGCAGGCTGCGCCCACCGAGTTTTTCCAATAGGGCAATCACATCCAGGTCGGGCTGGCGCACTTGCTCGGCGGCGACGAAGGTTTTCTTGAGTTGAAAGATGCCAACGTAGGCGCTGTGCCCGCTGTTTGGGCTGGAAACTTCCTCGCCCAGCGCCGACACCTGCTGAATGACTTGTGCTGGGTAAAAATCCGATTCGATGACAACGTCAAAATTAGGCTGGACAGTGAGGCGCGGCTGACTCTCCGCGCCACTCATCAGGCGCAGAAATCTTTCATTGACGCGAAACGCCTTGAGCGTTCCAATCATTGGCAGAAGTCCTTTGTATTGCGCGGGCTGGTAAGCCACGTCCACGAAGCGCATGGTGAGTGGGATGTTTTCGAGAAAGCGTTCCACGTAGCGACCTTCGACGCGCTCGAAGCCATCGGGATCATCATCGGGGATGGGCTTTTCGTTGTGCGACCATTGTTCTTTGCTTTCGAAAAAATTGTCGTAGCGGGTAATGGCATGTCCCCATTTATCCACTTTGGGCTTGGTTTTTGGAATAAGAAAGTAGGGATGCTCGGCTTTGAGATACGCCACCAGAGATTCGACACTGAGCCATTGATTGGGTGGGCAGGTCTTGAGAAAATCCAGCAGGAACTGGCGGATTTCAGAGAATTTCAATGTGGGCATAATTCCAGTGCCAGAACCCCACGTGCCAAATGAGTCCAATTCGCCCAATATGGCGGTCGCGTAAAACTCATTCTTTCTATAGCCACCATACTCGCTGTAGGATTTGGCTTGGATGAGCGCATCCAGGATTTTCTTTTCCTGCCCAGCGGGTGAGAGTTTGAGAAATTTATTCAGGTCGGATTTTTCAACCGTGATGAAGTTTTCGATAAAAGACGGCTCGGAACTGGTGTAACCGCGATATGTGCCTTTGACGTCGTAATGAACCAATCCCAGGTGCAGGGCGAGATCGTCAATAAAGTTAATCCAATGTTGCTGGGCGTTCATCCAATCGTCTTTTTGGGGCAGGTCAATGACCAGCAGTTTGGCGAGTCGATTCAGGTCGGCTTGCGGGATTCCATTGGTGCGCGTCATGCGCTTGACGCTGTATTCGCCGACATAATAGAGGTAGGTGAACAAGTCGCGCAGGAGGTCGCGTTCGTTGGAAAAAGTCCGCAGTTTTTTGGGGTCGAGGGGTGTGAGCATGATTAAGGATGAAGGATGAAGGGTGAAGGACACTTGCGCCGCACGCCAGTGCAGATGTGAATTTTTGCGTGTTCCGTGTTGCGTGTGTATGTGTTTCCGTGTCTACGTATTTCCAAAGACTGTTATGGGCGAATTATCTTTGTGACGAAGCCTGTTTTTCTGAGGATTTTCTCGGCACTGGAACGGAGTTCTGATGGGAAGGCGATAAATTCGTTGCTAAGGATGATGACGTTTTGTCCCAGTTCGCGTTCCAGTTGGACGCGCAGGTTCAGGTCGCGGACACGGGCGATGAGCAGATTTTCGTGCAGGATGGTTTTACCCCATTTTTCATTGATAGCGGCGAAAGCTTTTCCGAAGGCAGGCACGTTTTTCGCCAGCCAAAGCGACAGGGGAGAATTTCGCTGTTGGGGTGTTGCGCGTCCCAGTTTGATGGGGCTGGGCGCGGTACGCAAAGTATTCCGCACCGCGTCTACGCTGAGGTGCGTGAGGATATTGAGCAGTTCGAGGGCGTGGAGCGGGATGAGGCGCAGGTCAATGTTGACGGAATCCGCTTTGGGGTTGGATTCAATCCACGAAACCGAATCAGGCTGGGGGACGGTTGAGTCGGTTGAATCCTGTTTGGGCGTGGGTCGGTACACGAAAGCCGAACCTTCGGCTTTCAGCCGCGAGAAGAGTCCCAATTCCCAGCCCTCGTGTAGAATTTTTTCGGCAGGCGGAATCTTGCCGCCGAAACAGTAAATCTTGAGCGCAAGGTCGAGGTTTGCGGGGCGCGCCCATTCGTCGGGGGAAAGATTATCCAGTAATTTGAGGGTGGCTCGGGTGGGGGGTAATGAGGCCGGGACACTGGAGTTGGCGATGTTGAGCGACAGCCACCAGGCGCGTACTTGCCAATCTTGCAGGCGCACGGCGGAAAGCGGCTGTCCGTCCAGATGAATCGTGCCATCCTTGATTTCGAGTTTTACGCGGTCATTCGGGAAGGCAGGTTCGCCGTCAATTAATTGAAGCAGTTTTTTGCGGATGGTGGTATCGCTGGTTTCGCCAGGTTCATCGCTTGTGATGACGGGCAGAAGTGGAGGCAGGTAGGGGACGAATTCGGGCGGCAGGGCAAAACGCCAGCGTTCCAGTTGGACGGTGTCGCCGCGCAGTTTGACTTCAGCCATGATGAGCAGTCCGCGTCGGACGAGATTCTTTTTTACGGTATCGAATGTGACTTTATATTGCTGGGTGTATGTGCCGTGATAATGTTTACCAAACTGAGCGGCGCTGCCATACAGCCGCGCGAAGAAGGCGATGTCTACTTCGCCTGTTTGATGGAGTAGGTGCAGTGTGATGACTTCTTCGGCGCTGAGAACTTGCATGGAATCATTCACGCCGATGGATGAGACGAAGAAACTGGCAAAGGAGGTGCGCGATGCAGTTTCGCTATTGCCGAAGCCGCGCGCTTTGCGAATGGCGTTCAGATCAACATCTGATAGGTCAGCGCACATGCTTTGGAGTAGGTTGGGAATGGACACGCAGGGATTGTATAGGAAGATGGTGGGGATGTCAAATATCCACAGCTTCTGAGGATATTAAACTCATGCGGGGGTTATGTTACACTTGCGCCCGTTATATCATTACTATGGAAAAGGTTTTATATATGATAAATACCATATCCAAACCTGATGTTCGATTAACGCCCCTTGATGAGTCTATATTCAAGATGATCAACGCAGGGAATTTTGCAAACCGCGAGTTGTATCATTTGCGCTTGTGGGCGGAGTATGCGCAACTGGTGAGCGGCTTCGATGAATTGATCTGCCTCGACCAGTTGAACTTCGCACCGTTCGATTATCAAACGCGCGCCGCGCAGATCATGCTACGCCGTTTTCGCGGACGCGGGATGTTTTGCGATGAGGTTGGACTGGGAAAAACCATCGAGGCGGGATTGGTCATCAAGGAATATCTGGCACGCAATATCGTCCAGCGTTTGATGGTGGTGACGCCTGCCTCGTTGGTGGAACAATGGCGCGAAGAACTCGCTGTCAAATTTGGATTAACGGGATTTGTCACCACAGCAGACGCCGAATTTCGCGCGGCAGGCGCAGAAGCGTGGGAGCGTTATCCGCTGCTGATTGCTTCGCTTGCCACCGCGCGCCGCGCTGAGCATCGTGATCGTCTCTCTCAGATTCCTTTTGATCTGGTTGTGTTGGATGAGGCGCATCATCTCAAGAATCGAAACAGCGCTTCGTGGAAGTTTGTCAATGGATTACAGCGCAAATATATTGTGCTGTTGACCGCCACGCCCGTGGAAAATAATCTCGACGAACTGTACAACCTGATCACCCTGCTCAAGCCTGGGCAGTTGAAAACGCCGCGCGAATTTCGCAAACAATTCGTGGTCAGCGGCGACCCGCGCCTGCCGAAGAATCGCGGTCAATTGCGTGAGTTGCTTGGCGATGTGATGGTACGTCACACGCGCGGTCAGGTAAATATCAATCTTCCGCCGCGTCAGGCAAATACCGTGCGCTTGAATCTTTCATCTGAAGAAGCAGAGTTTTATAAAGCGGTGAGTGATTATGTGCGCGATACCCTCGCGCCGTTGGATATCAGGGACGGAGTCCAAAGTCTCCAGACTTTGGAACAAGTGGCAAAGCAAAGTCAGGAGATCCTTCGGGAGGCTCAGGACAACGCTTTGCAGTCCGCGCAACCCGCAGCCATCCGCCAGACGGATCGTTTTGCATTATTAACGCTCCAGCGCGAGATCGGCAGCAGCCCGAAGGCTGCCGAGTCGACGTTGCGTTCGTTGGCTGCGCGTGTTGCAACTGATGCGAACCGTCGGCGCCTGATCGGTTTTGCGGAACAGTCTGCGCAAATCCAATCGTGGGCAAAGGCAGAGGCGTTGGAGAAACTGCTCAAAACGATTCTGCACGATCCTGCCGAGAAGGTCATTATATTTACACACTTCCGCCGCACGCTTGAAAAGCTGGCTGAACTCCTGCGGCACATGGATGTGGACTTTGTGATGTATCACGGCGAGATGGATATGATCTCCAAGAATCAAGCCATTGCCGATTTTGAAAAACGCGCCAGTGTTTTACTTTCTACGGAGGCAGCAGGGGAAGGACGCAACCTGCAATTTTGCCGCGTGATGATTAACTTTGACATCCCATGGAATCCCATGCGGATCGAACAGCGTGTTGGGCGCATCCATCGCGTTGGGCAGACGCGCGATGTACGCATCTACAACCTTTCGGCGCGCGGCACGGTGGAGGATTACCTGCTCGAAATTCTCGACCAGAAACTTAATATGTTCGAGCTGGTGATCGGCGAAATGGATATGATCCTCGGACAAATTGAGGATGAACGTGACTTTGAAGATTTGCTGGTGGATGCCTGGCTTGGTGCGCAAAATGCAGAGGACTTGCGCGTGAAATTCAATCAACTTGGCGACAGGCTGGTAGAAGCGCGCAAGACTCATCAGGAAACGCAAGAATATGATGAGGCGTTGTTTGGCGAGGACTTCTCGGCGGAATAAATTATGGCTCAAGATTCAACTTCCCTCGAACAACTTGTATTGGGATATTGCCGTCAGGTGGGTGCGTTGGTGGAACCGCCCGCGTATGGCGTATACGAAATCCTTCTGCCCGATGAGGCGGCAGCGCGCTGGGAAATTTCGCCGCACCAGCGAGTTGTCTTCGATGCAACGAATCAACAAGACGGGGTTATTTTTTTGCATTATGGACATGCGCTGGTTGAAACCATCGTCGAAGAATTGCGCGGGCAAAGCGCAAATGGGAATTTCTTCATCAACAATGTCAGACCCGAAAAACCAGGTTTTGTTTCCGAGATTGAAAATGTTTTTTCCCTGCCAAATGCGAAAATCTTTTTCATTCCTGCCGAAAAGGAACATGTGCGCCTTCATCATTATGCCCGTTTCAACTTCAAGGTGAGTTTGGTCGCCGATGAAAAGCGCGAGTTGGTTCTGCCTGTGTGGATGGACCTGCAAAACGGATATCCAATCAACGGGGTGGATATTGAGAGGTTGGGGATTTTCGATACGGAGAATCAATTTGCCCGAATTCCGTCTGCGCCAACTTTCTGGAACAACGAGCCTGCCTTCAGGAAGACTCTTTCTGCGCTTTTGGAACGCGCGCGTAATGCTGTTCCGCAGGAATTGGGCGAGACACTGTCGCATTTGCAAAAGAGACTGGCGCGCTTTCTTGAACTTGACCGCGCCCGCCTTAACGATTATTACGCCGATCTGCTCAAGGATGCGAAGAAACGTCTGCAAAAAGCGGAGGAAGACCGCCGCGCTGCAATGGAATCAAAGATTGCTATCATCAACGCAGAGCGTGAATCCAAGTTGTTGGATGTGGAACAAAAATATCATCTGCGTGTCCAATTGGAGTTGGTGAATCTCGCCATCATTGTCCTGCCCAAATTGGATCTGACGGTGGAGATTCGCAAACGTACATCCGCAATCAAGCGAACGGTCAGTTGGAATCCGCTGCTGCATGTTGTCGAGCCGTTGCTGTGCGATGTATGCAATCGCGGCGGGACGACGCTTCATTTATGCGAGAACGGTCATTTGGTTCATGCAGAATGTCTCGCGCCGCAATGTGTGGAGTGCAAGCGGACATTTTGCAAAACGTGCGCACATGAAATGACGGAATGTGTTGTGTGCGCGCGCCCGATTTGCGTTCACAGCTTTACACGCTGCGCGACCTGTCAGCGCGTGACTTGCGGCGAACACATGGGCGAATGTCACGCGTTGAATGGTGAGCCGCGCAGGCACAGCCTCCTGCGGGAAACCATTGTCAGCGTGGAAAAGGCAGAAGGAACTGAATCAAATTCGGGGAAGAATGATGCGTCCGTTCCGCAGGACGCTGCGCGAAAGTCTGCGCGGCGTGAAATTCCGAAGGCGAAACCTATTCCCAAAAAAATCATGGCTCCACCCAAACCGCTTGCCGATTATGTCGAAGTTTATTCCGATCCATCGGAAGGAATCATCACAGCCTACATGATTCGCAGGCAGCATGAGTTAGCCGCGCGTTGGTGGACGATGACTGAGGAGGGAATTCTGGTGAATTGTAAGTGCGAGAAAATGTGGAATTGCGAAATGAATGACAAAGTATTCCGCCCATCGGATGATGTGGAACGGCAAATGAACCTGTTGTTAACACGCTTTTGCGAGGAATATAACCTGCCCGATAAGAAGACGCGCTATTTTCAAATCCGCGTGGGCAAGCCTTTTGAGGAAAAGAAGTTGAAAATTCCATCAAGTTGGCGAGATGAGGCGAAACTGGAAAAGGCGAGGAAGGGATTCGATGAGTTGAGTAGAAAGAGGTAACTTGACTTTTGCAGTACCAAAATCATAGCGAAAGATGACATATAGCTGGATATCTATAGGGATTGATTTTGAGTCGGAAACATGCCACGATTCGTAAGAAAGGCGCTCAACCTGTTTTCAACAACCCAAGCAGATTGTCTTTTGTTAGCAAGGCTAAATCCTCTGGCGAACTGAGGAATGGACGTACATCATCCAACGCCTGTTCGAATGAAACAGACTCGATTTTCGAGCGAACAATCTCTTGCCAATTTTCAAGCGTCAGAGCGGGACCCGTCCATGTAGTTTGGGATAAG
>Ga0335397_10011761_pt1 | contig 10756 bp, 10 predicted proteins | sample MAT04_FD_205740 | JGI IMG/M metagenome (GOLD analysis project Ga0335397, IMG submission 205740) | Freshwater microbial communities from Lake Fryxell liftoff mats and glacier meltwater in Antarctica - MAT-04 (spades assembly) (version 2) ...
CGCGCGGCCTCGCCGCCAGAGAGCTTGCCGACCGGCTTCATCACATCGTCGCGCGAGAACAACACGCGTCCGAGCTGACCGCGCACCCACGCCGTCGGCTCCATCGGCACGGCTTGCTCGATGAACAGCAGCGGCGTCGTCTTCGCGTCTTTCAGGATCTCGTGGTGGTCTTGCGCGAAGTAGCCGACGCGCGTCTCGTGGCCCCACGCGACCTTGCCCTGATCGGCCGCGAGATCGCCGACGATGATCTTCAGCAGCGTCGATTTGCCGAGGCCGTTTGGCCCGATGACGGCGACCTTCTCGCCACGACGCACGGTGAGCGAGACATCGGTGAGCACGCGCTTCTCGCCGTACGCCTTGGCGACGTGCTCGACGGTGAGCACCTCGCGCCCGCTCTGGCGCAGCGGCACGAAGCTGAAGTGCGGTGTGCGCCGCGACGTCTCGGGCACGTCTTCCATCTTGTCTTCGATCTTCTCGAGCTGCTTCTGCCGGCTCTGCGCCTGCCGCGCCTTGGTCGCCTTGGCCTTGAAGCGCGCGACGAAGTCCTTTTTCTCTTGGACGATCTTCTCCATCCGCGCGAGCTCGCCCTCTTTGCGTAGGCGCGTCTCTTCCTTCTGCACGAGGAAGCGGGTGAAGTTGCCGTGATAGAGCGTCACCGTGCCGTAGTCGACGTCGAGGATGTGCGTCGAGACGTTGTCGAGAAAGCGCTGGTCGTGCGAGATGACGACGGCGCAGCCCTCGTAGCGCGCGAGGAATTTTTCGAGCCAGCGAATCGACAGGATGTCGAGGTGGTTGGTCGGCTCGTCGAGCAGCAGCAGATCGGGACGGCCAAGCAGCACCTGCGCGAGCAACACGCGCAGCTTGAAGCCGCCCGAGAGCGTGCCGAGCGCGTTGCGATGCAGCGGCACCGGGATGCCGAGGCCCTCGAGCACCGAGCTCGCCCGTGCCTCGAGCGTATAGCCCTCGTTCTGTCGGACAAACTCTTCGAGCTCGTGCGCCTCCTCCGGATGCGAGCGCATCTTGAGGATCGCCTTGTGGACGAGCTCGTCGCCCTGCATCGCGACGTCGAGGATGGGCGCTGCGTCGTCGAGGAAGCGATCCTGACGCAGCACGCCCATGCGCGCGCCCTTTTGCAGGGAGAACGAGCCCTCGGTGGCCTGCTCGTCGCCCGCGAGGACCTTGAGCAAGGTGGTCTTGCCGGAGCCGTTGGCGCCGACCAGCCCATAGCGCGAGCCCGCATTGAGCTGCACCGAGACCTTCTCGAACAGAGAGCGCCCGCCGAACGATTTGCCGAGACTGGAGATACCAAGCATGACGTTGTGTCTTTGTGGGGGGCGCAAGGTAGCAGCGGTTCCGCTGCCGTCGACGCGCTGCCGATGTGCACCTAGGCTTGGTGCACGATGTCGAACCACGAATCCGGCAAGCGCCACGATGGCGGCAAGCACAGCGGCCCCGCGAGCACCTCGCCGTATCCGATGAGCCGCCTCGCGCCGGCGCACGATCTGGTCGACATCGCGCGCGAGATTCAGCGCGCAGACGCGGTGCTCGGCTCGGTCGCGACGGGCAAGCTCGCGATGCTCGCCGAGCAGATCCGCGCACTGCAAGAACAAGCGCGCGCGGTGCTCGTCGCGACCCAGCGCGACGCCGAGCTACACCGCGCGAAGTGCCAATTTCGCAAGCGAATTGGCCAGATCTATCACCTCTACAGAGAGCCGAGCGGAGCGCTCTATTTCTCGATGTTGTCGCCCGAAGACTGGAGCGGCGCGCCGCCACATCCGTACGACGGCAGCTATCGCCTCGAAGCCGACATGTCGTGGACACCGGCCGCCGAGGTCGACAGCCGCGAGTCGCGCGCGCAGTCCGTCAAGCTGCTGCTCGGCTCGTAGCGGCGGCGTGTCACGCGGCCGCGAGCACGGCGAGCATCACGCCACGGCGAGCACGGAGAGCATCACGCCACGGCGAGCACGGAGAGCATCACGCCACGGCGAGCACGGAGAGCGTCACGCTGAGGAGACCGAGCGTCGCCAGCGCGTACATCGGACGCATCGCGCCGAGGCGTTGGTGCTGCGCGAACAGCCAGCCGCCGCCCGACGCCGACGCGACGAGGAACGACAGCGCGAGCAGCGGCGTCGGGCGCGGCGCGCCGAGCGTGAGCACGCCGAGCATCGCGTACGTGGCGAGCCCGAGCGCGAAGGCGACGAAAGCGAGGCGCGCGGCGAGGTCCGAGCGTTTGGTCAGCTGCGCCGAGAGCGCTACCGCCATGCCCAAGACCGCCGTCACTGCCATCACTTCTGCCATCATTGCTGCCTCTCCGTTCCCACCAGTGTCATACGTGCGGATTCGCACGGTCTGAGAGGGAATGATGCGCGAATGTCACTGCGATGTCACGCAACTATCCTGGCAGCTGCGTTCGTCATCCTCATTTAGGGACGCGAGGGGCGAGACGGACAAGCGGTGGCTGGGCACGGCATACTCGAGCGCCGATGAGCACCAAAAGCACGCTGTGCGGCGACCGATCGAGCACTTCTCTCCGCCGCCGAGCCGCGCGATGAGCCGCGCGGCCGATCGCGCACAAGCGCGCGTGGTTCGCTCGCTGATGCGCGCACCCGAGGCGGTCGTGCGGCGCCTCGGTGGCACGCCGAGCCGCAACGTCTACGGCGCTGCGCTCGACGCGCACGCGCAGCTGCTCGCGCGCCTGCAGAGCGTCGCGGCGCGGCCCGGTTATTACGAGGGCACCGCGGCGCACGCGCGGCGCGAGTTCAAGCTGGGCTTCGCCGTGGTGGAGGCGCCGCCGCCCGCCGGCGTCACGCGCACCGAGCGCTACGTCGACGGTGCCGTGAGCGCGCGCCGCGCGTTCGTCTACACGCCGAGCGAGACGCGAGCAGCGATGCCCGCGCTGATCTACTTTCACGGTGGCGGCTTCGTCGTCGGCGACCTCGATGCGTACGACGCGGGCTGTCGCGCGATCGCCGAAGAGGCGGGCATCATGGTGATCTCGGTCGACTACCGGCTCGCGCCCGAACATCGCTTTCCCGCGGCCGTCGACGACGGGCTCGCCGCGTTCCGCTGGGTCGCCGCGCACGCCGCGCAGCTCGGCCTCGACCCGAAGCGCATCGCCGTCGGAGGCGACAGCGCCGGCGGCAACGTCGCAGCCGTGACCTGCCTGCGCGCACGTGACGAGGGTGGCCCGCGCCCGTGCTTCCAGTGGCTCCTCTATCCAGCGACCGACATGACCCGCGCCCTCGCGTCCCACCGCGAACACGCAGCGGGCCCCTTCCTCGACGCGCCAACGATCGACTGGTTCCTCGACAACTACCTCGCGCCCACCGACGACCGCCGCGACCCTCGCGCCTCGCCGCTCTTCGCCGCGAGCCACGCCGAGCTCCCGCCAACCTACCTCCTCGTCGCCGGCTTCGATCCCCTCCGCGACGAAGGCCTCGCCTACGCCGAGAAACTACGCGCAGCCTCCGTCCCCGTAACCCTCGTGCACGCCATGACCATGGTCCACGGCTTCATCGCGATGTGCGGCGTCGTCCCCGCGGGCCTCGCCATTCGGCGCAACGCCATCGAAGTGCTCCGCCGAGCCCTGCACGACTAGGGATGCGCTCCCGCGCGGGGAACCTTTCTCCTCAAGATTGATCACTTCTTTTCGCGAAGAGCCTGTTGGGAGTGAGCCTCATTCGGTGCGCTCCCGCGCTGGGAACCTCCCCCCTCAAGATTCATCACGTCTTTTTTGAGCCTCATTCGTTGCGCTCCCGCGCCGGGAACCTCCCCCCTCAAGATTGGTCGCTTCTTTTTGAGCCTCATTCGTTGCGCTCCCGCGCCGGGAACCTCCCCCAGCCCCTCGTTCGAGGGGGGCTTTCCGTTGGCGCCGATGCAAGTCGCGTGCACTCGAAGAGCGGCGATGTGAGGCACCCCCCAACCCCCTCGGAAAGGGGGCTTTCGGAGGGGGAACGGACGTGCCGCTGGATGTGCTGTGGGGAAGCTCCCCTTCGTCAATCCCCGCTCGCTGACTCCGGCTCAGGCTCGGCCGCTTCGGCGAGCCATTCAACCAGGACCTCGGGCGAATTCAACCAACGCGCTCGCGCGCTATTGGTGTAGTCGGGCGGCATGAACTCGACGTTCACGACGATCGCGTAGCGCTCTTCCCCGCGTCCGAACAGCCCCTCCGCGTCGAGCTGAGCTACCGCCCTCTCCATGCCTTGCACGCGCCATGCGACTTCCGCGAACCATTCGTCGTCGCTGGTTGCGGAGTTCATCGAGGGTCGCGCCGCGAACAGGCGCGCCACTTCGTCGAAGAGCTCCTCGCGATACGCGTAGAAGGGCGAATCGGCATAGGACCACTTCAAGAGGCGTACGCTCTCTGCGTCGCCCCCCGCGGCAGATGCGAGCGCCTCGCGCGACCACGCGGACAGGAAGGGCGCGTGCCCCTCTCCGGGCGTGATGAGCGAGAGGTAGTAGAAGTGCTGACCTGCGTTCTCGCGGAACAGCGCAGTCACGGCCTCACGCGTGGCGTCCGCGATGGCGTCTTCGAGCTCGCGTTGCTTTAAGGGTGTTCTCATCTCGCGGTGGCGTGCACGCTCTCACGCCGTTTGCAGCGCGGCAACGAGGGCGGCAGTGTTCCTCCGCCAGCCGGCGAGGTCCGTCGCGTCCGTTGCGAGCTCGTGGATGTCGACGCGAATCTGCGCGTTGGCGAGCCTATGGTCGAACACATAGGTGCGCGTGTCGGGGACGACGCCGGCCGGCAGGATCAGCGCCGCGCGGTGCGAGCCAGCGAGTGCGCAGTACGCGATCATCTGGTGGAGGTTGGCGCTCGAGATATCGCGCTTGTACTTCGCGTCGACGACGAGATCGCCGCCGGGCAATCCGCGGCAGAGAGCGTCGATTTGGAAGCTGGATCCCGGCTCGTTCAGTGCGCCGTCAGAGCGTTGGTAGGGCAGTGGCGACTTCGGCGTCACGTCGAGGCCGCTCTCGCGCAGCGCGCGGACGACGGCGCGCTCGAACAGCGATTCGAGGTTCACGAGGAATCCACTTCCCGCGCGATCGGAGCCTTCGACGAGGCCGACACCGCGGAGGAGCATGCGCGCGAGTGCGGCGACTGGCGCGAAGGGCTGCTCTGCGCGGTCGAGCGTGCGTTTCCCAGCGAGCCACTCTGGATCGACCTCCGGCGCGACGGCGGACATACGCGCACGCATGCGGCTGAGCGTCGGCTCGCAGGCGTTGCGGAGCACGACATCGCGTGTGCACGCGGCGAGCGCGGCCGCGAGAAAGCGGTTGAGCGTCGTCGCCTGGCTGCGCTCCCAGACGTCGCACGGAACGTGCGCGAGGTTGGCATGAGAGCATCGTCTGCGTCCGTGCCCCACCTGCCACCACCGCCCCAACCTGTGCTATTCGCTCTCCCGCCGATGGTGCAGCACGACACGAAGGAGCGGCTGTTCGAGCCGCCTCCAGCTCCGGGCGAGGACTCGAACCACGAGAGCGTGGCGGCGCTGTTCGCGAGCACGTACGAGGTGCACGAGCGGCTGGCGTGGAATGGGCTCGCGCTCGTCTATCGGGTGCGCAGCGTCGGCGCGGACGATGGGCACGAGCAGCGCGCGCCAGGGAGGGAGCGCGCGGTGGCGCTGCTGCCGATCGACTGCGAGTCGAAGCCGCATCTGCTGCGGCCGTTCGAGGCGCAGGCGGCGAAGCTGACCGGCTTCCGCGACGCGCATGTGGTCGGCATGCTCGCGGCGGGTGCGCGGCATGGCGTGCCGTATCTGGTGCTGCCGTACACGCAGGGGACCACGCTCGGCGAGGAGATCGCGCATCGCGGCGCGATGCCGTGGCCGCGCGCGCTCGCGGTCGCGGAGGATGTGCTGCGCGCGCTGAGCGCGGCGCACGCGCGTGGGCTGCGGCACTGGGATCTCACGCCGAGCAATGTGCTGCTCTCGCCGATCGCGTCGGGCGAGGCGCCGGTCCGGGTGCTGGCGATGGGGCTCGCGCCGATCGTCCGCGCGATGACGGACACCGACATGACCGGCCCGACGGGCAAAGGCTCGGGGCCTTCGGCGGCGAAGTTCCTCGCGCCGGAGCTGCTGCATGGCGGCGTCGGCGCGTCCGATGGGCGCGCCGATCTCTACGCCGTCGGCGCGCTGATCGTGGCGATGCTGACCGGCACGCGGCCGAGCCACGCGAGCGACGAGGCGCTGCCGATCGTCGCGGTGAAGGGCCTCTCCGACGTCGTGCGCAAGGCGATGGCAAAAGATCCGAACGCGCGCTTCGCGACGGCCGACGAGCTGCTCGCGGCGCTCGAGGCCGTCGGCCGCGGTGACCTCGAGACGGTGGCGCTGCTGACGAAGCCGCCACCGCCGGCCGCGCCCGTCTCGGTGCGCCCGAAGCCGCTCACCGCAGCGCCCGTCATCGCGCCGAAGCCGAAGCACAACCTCGCGATGATCGCCGCCGCGGTTGCGGTGATCGCGCTGATCGGCGGCGGCGCTTATTGGCTCATCACAGGTCAATCGACGACGCCGCGCACGGAAGCCACGCCGACAGCTGAAGCGAGGCCGACGACCGAAGCGACGCCCGCCGATCCCGCGCCGCCCATCGGCGAGACGAGCGCGATCGCCGACATCGACGCGGACGTCGCCGCGGACTTCAACGCCGTGCCCGTCGACGCGGGCTCCACCGCCGACTCGATCGCCGACACGCGCGCCCTCACCGACGCCTTCGTCGCCGTCGCCGACGCGGTCGCCGTCGCGGACGCTGACGCTGACGCTGACTCGGACGCGGTCGCCGACGCTGACGCTGACGCCGACTCCGCCGCCGACCCCACCTCCGCCCCTCTCGCCTCCGCCCTCCCTCCCCCGCTCGGCCCGCTGCTCGCGCGCATCGAGCACGGCGATCGCCTCGATCGCGAGGCGCTCGGTCCGCTCTACGGCTATGCGGCGCGGCGTGGCAGCGACGTGCGCGGCCATCTGGTGCTCGCGCGCGCCTTCAAGAACCTGCGCTGGATGGCGGATCTGATCGCGCGCTACGGGATGGCGCTGCGGGTGGACTCCGCCGCCGCCAAGCGCGATCCGCAGATCTTGCCGGATCTGCTCGACATCGTCGCGCGGGAAGCCGACCACGCGCCGGCCGCCGCGCAGCTCGTCTCGACGGCGTGGGGCAGAGAGGCGCTGCCGGTCATCGACGCGCGACTCGCGCAGAATCCGCGCGCGGACATGGCCGGCCGGCTGCAGCGCCTGCGCAATCGCATCTCGCCGCCGGCGGAGTGACGCGCGGAGCAGTTACGCGGCTTCGGCGCGCTGAAGTAGACCGGCGTCGAGGAAGCTGAAGTAGCTGTCGCGCGCGATGATCACGTGATCGAGCACGCGCACGCCGAGGAGCGCGCCGGCGCGCACCAGGCGCTCGGTGATCTGCAGATCTTCGGCGCTCGGCTCGGGCTCGCCGCTCGGGTGGTTGTGCACGAAGACGACGCCCGACGCGGCCTCGCGCAGCAGCGCGCGGAAGACATCGCTCGGCGCGACGGGGCACGCGCTGAGGCCACCGGAGGCGATGCGCAGCTCGCCGATCGGGCGGTTCTTCGCGTCGAGCGGGATCGCGAGGAAGTGCTCGACCTCGGCGCGACCGAGGCGCGGGCGGAGCGCGGCGTCGATGTCGCGGCTCGAGCCGATGCGCGCGCCGCGGAGCAGCGGCGTGGTGGAGATGCGCCGGCCGATCTCGACGGCCGCGAGCAAGCGGCACGCCTTTCCGTCGCCGACTCCGCCGCGGGCCGCGAGCGCGCCGAGGCCGAGCCGCTCGAAGCCCGCGAGGCCGCCGCTCTCGGCGAGCACCGTCGCGGCGAGCACCTCGACGGGCATGCCAGTGGTGCCGGTGCCGAACAAGATCGCGACGAGCTCCGCGTCGCTGAGCGCCTCGGCGCCGCCGCGGGCGAGGCGCTCGCGCGGGCCCTCGGTGCGGCGTGCTCGGGTGGTGGTGGTGGATGGCGGCGATGCGAGGTCGGTCATGGGCAGCCGTAGAGCAAGCGCGGTGCCGGACCTCGGCCGAGTGATCTCGGGTAGTTACGCGCGTGAAATGGCGGAATCGCTGGCGGCCGCCGGCGGCCCGCCGGCGGATCGGGATACGTGCTGCGTCTCGAGCGAGCCGGCCTCCACGCAGACGCTCAACTTTTGGGCGGCCGTGCTACAAACGGCGCATGAAACCGGGCTCACGGGAGGCCTCGCGCTCCGCGAAGAGCCCAGTGAATGAACCGGGCTCCGCGGCGTCGAAAGGCCCGGAGGACGGCACCGGTGGCCTCGTGGAAGACCAATTGGCGGCAGATTCCGCTAGCGACCAGCCGGAGACGAGCGACCTCACGACTGGCGGCGACGCGGCCTCTGTCGCCGGCAGCGCGGACGACGCGGGCAGCGACATCGCAGGCAGCGACGTCGCAGTCGGCAACGTCGCAGTCGGCGACGACGCTGGCGTGGACGACGCGGCTGCGCCGGCAGGTGCGCCCGTGCGCGGTGCGCGCGCGATGGCGCTCAGCCCGGACCGCGAGGCGGATCGCGAGCTCGATCGGCAGCTGGTCGAGCGCGCGCAGCGCGGTGACGCCGCCGCGTTCCGCCAGCTCTTCGATCGCTATCAGCGGCGCGCGTTCGCGGTCGCGCTTGGTGTCGTCAAGAACAAGCAGGACGCGCTCGATGTCGTGCAAGAGGCGTTCATCAAGGTCCACCGCCACCTCGGCAGCTTCCAGGGCACTTCCAGTTTCTACACCTGGCTCTATCGGATCCTCATGAACCTGGCGATCGACCACGTCCGCAAGCACAAGAACCGCGAGGTCGACTTCGACGATCGCGTGGGCCGTGCTGCGGGCGACGTCGACGGCGACGGCACGATGTTGCCGCGCATCCTCGACGGCAATCCGGGGCGCACGGCAGCGCGCAAGGAGCTCTCCGAGAAGCTGCAGCAGGCGCTCGCGGATCTGCCCGACTACCACCGCGCGGTGATCGTGCTGCGCGAGATCGACGGCCTGTCGTACGAAGAGATGTCGAAGGTGCTGAAGGTGCCGAAGGGCACGATCATGAGCCGGCTCTTTCATGCGCGACGCAAGATGCAGGTCGCGCTCGAGCCGTACATCGACGGAGACCCCGCGATCGGGGATGACGGATGAACACGCAAGAGACCACGATGTCCGACCACGTCGATGACGAAAAGCTGCAGCGCTACTTCGATGGCGAGACCGCGCCCGGGGAGACGACGCTCGTGCGTCGCCACCTCGCCGAGTGCCGCGTCTGCGCGCTGTCGCTGACGCGGCTCGAGCGCTTGCACGCGCTGTTCACGACCGCCGCAGAGGCCGACGCCGAGGACGCCGCGCCGGAGCTCGAGGCGATGTTCGCCAAGGTGCGCGAGGGCATCGCCAAGCAGCCGAAGGCCGGCTTTGGCGAGCGCCTGCGTGTGCTGACGAGCGAGGTGGTCGAGCACAAGAAGCATGTGTGGATCCCCGCGATGACGATGGCCGCAGCCGCGGTCGTCGCGCTCGCGGTGCTGGTCGGCAACGGCGGTAGCGAAGTGCCGCGCCCGGGCGCCGTCGCGATCGTGCCCGGTACGGGTCAAGAGCCGATGCGCGGCTCCGAAGTGCTCTCGGCGGTCTTCGCTGACGGCGCGGCGGGCACTGTGTTTACCGTCGAGGGCGCGGCGGGGGAGGCGCCCGTTGCCGTCGTCTGGATCAACGACGAGGAGCCGGTGCCGGCGCCATGAGCTCGCGCGCGCTCGCCTCGACTCTGCTCGCGACGCTGGTCGCGACGGGCGCGCTGTTCAGCGCAGCCGCGGGAGTCGCGCGCGCGCAGGATCAGATCGGCGAGGTGCTGGTGGTGCTCGCTTCCGAGCAACCCGGCGTCATCGACGCCAACCTGGCGCAGGAGCCCGCGCTGCGGCAGCCGCCGTTCGACAACTACCGCACCATGCGCTTGCTCGCGCAGCATCCGGTGACGCTCGGCGCGGGCCGACCGGTGGTCGTCGTGCTGCCGAACGGCCGCAACCTGCAAATCACGCTGGTACGCATGCTGCCGAGCGGTCGGCTGCAGGTTCGCGTCTCGATCAACCGGCCAGAGAAGAACGACTACCTGCAGGGCGTCACGGTCGAGACCTCTGCCGGCGTGCCGTTTTTCATTGCGGGCCAGGCCTATCAAGGCGGCACGCTGGTCATCGGTGTGCGGGTTGGCCTGCGCTTCGGCGCAGCGGTGCGCGTCGGCCCGATGGGACCGATCGGGCCGGTGGGGCCGGTGGGGCCAATCGGCCCGCGCGGGCCGCGACTACCGGGCCGCCCGCTCGCGCCGCCTTACGTTCCGCCACCACCACCGCCGCCACAGGGCGGTGTGCGGGTGATGCCGCCACAGGGCGGTGTGCGCGTCGTGCCGCCGCAAGGCGGAGTGCGCGTGATGCCGCCCGCGACGAGCGGAGTGCGCGTTGCACCAACGGTGTCCGGCAACGTGCAAGTGCAAGTGCAAGTCGCGGGGCGCTGAGCGCTGCGCCGCTTCTCACACCACGCGATCGCTGCCGCCATCGACCGAGATCTGCGCGCCGGTCGTCGCGCGCATGCGCACGATCGCCATCGCGGCCTCGGCGACGTCGCGCGTCGTGACCTCACAGCGCAGCAGGTTCTGCGTCTTATAGGTCTCGACGGAGACGTCGTAGCTCTTCGCGCGCGACGCGATCACTTCGTCCGACCAGAGCCCCGTGTCGAACACCTTGTCGGGGTGCAGCGTGCCGACGCGTACGCCGTGCGGCGCGAGCTCGA
>Ga0335397_10011763_pt1 | contig 10755 bp, 9 predicted proteins | sample MAT04_FD_205740 | JGI IMG/M metagenome (GOLD analysis project Ga0335397, IMG submission 205740) | Freshwater microbial communities from Lake Fryxell liftoff mats and glacier meltwater in Antarctica - MAT-04 (spades assembly) (version 2) ...
CCTCCACCACGATGGTCGGCCCATCACCCCCGGTCCAGTCCATGATCGCGGCTCGTGGGTCGCCCGTGCTGGCATCGGCAACGACCTCGGCACCCAGCTCGCGTGCGAGGGCGAGGCGCGTCGCGAGACGGTCGACGACCAGTACTCGGGCTCCCAGGTCCGTGGCGCCCAGGAGGACGGCCTGGCCGATGGGTCCCGCGCCGAAGACCACGACCGTATCCCGCGCCGTCATGCCACTCCGCGCGATCGCCTGGAGTCCGATGGACATCGGCTCCACCAGCGCCGCCAGCGGTGGCGTGAGGTCCCCAGCCGGGTAGAGCAGGTTGGCCTGTACCGCGAGGCGCTCCGCGAGCGCACCATCGATCTGGGCGCCATACGTGCGCATCCGCAGGCAACAGTTGCCACGCCCGCGCCGACACGGCAGACACGCACCGCACATCAGCAGAGGCTCGACCGCCACCAGCTCGTCGACATGGGCTGGGCCGGCGTATCCGGCAGGCAGTGACAGGACCCGGCCGGCGAATTCGTGCCCCTGGACATTGGGGAAGTGCGAGTACGGGTGTTCGCCCGTGAACAGATGGATGTCCGAGCCACAGATGCCCACCGCCTCGATCGCCAGCACGGCGTCACCCGGTCCCGGGACGGGCTCCGGGCCGTCCTGGATCTCCACCGAACCAGGCCCCACTGTCACCAGTCGTCGCATCGGTCGTGCCCCTCTGACTCGTCGAAACCCACTTGACAGGATCGGTGCTTCGTGGTGGTATGCCACATGCCGCGTGCCGGTCTGTAACCCGGACGCTACCGACTGGTGACCCAGTCGTCAAGACTCCCGCCCCAGGAGGTGATGCACCCGGATGCAATCCACCGGCAGCCGACCAACACCCGAGCGGCTCGTCGCTGAGCTGCCTCGCGAGGAAACCCTCGCGAACCGTGTGGTCATCGAACTGGAGCGGCTCATCGTGGAGAGCCGCCTCGGCGAGGGCGATCGTTTGCCGTCGGAGCGCGAGCTCGCCAGCCAGTTCGGTGTGAGCCGGACGGTGGTCCGCGAGGCGGTCCGGGCCCTGGCAGCACGGCGGCTGGTGGAGGTCGAGGGAGGCAGGGGCACGGTGGTCCGGGGCCCGACGGCGCAGGCCGCCGCGGAGTCGATGCGGCTCCTCCTGCGCGTGCAATCCAACGGGGCCGACGCGGAGAAGGTGACGGAGGTCCGGCGCGTCCTCGAGAACGAGATCGCCTCATTGGCGGCAGCACGACGGACCGCGAACGACCTGCTCGCGCTCGAGGCCATCGTGAACGCCGCCGAGGCACACCTTGACGACCCCGACGCGTTCGTGAAGGAGGACATAGGCTTCCATTCGGCGCTCGCCGGCGCGACTCACAACGAACTGTTCTCGATCATCCTCGATTCCCTCGCGCAGGTGATGCTCGAGGTTCGTCTGCTCGCGCTGCGCATCCCCGGCACACCCCGCCGCAGCCTCACCCACCACCGCGCGGTGCTGGAGGCGGTCAGGGCCGGGGATCCGTTGCAGGCCCGGTTCGCGATGGACAGCCATATGGACGAGGCTCGCCACACGCTGCAGGAAGCCATCGGTGCGGAGCCCGAGGCGTGAGTGCGCCGGCTGCTGAGCAGAGTCACGCACCCCGTCTGCGGGTGACTGGCATCGACAAGCGGTTCCCGGGCGTGCACGCGCTCAAAGGCGTGGACCTCGAGGTCATGCCTGGGGAGATCCACGCCCTCGTGGGCGAAAACGGCGCCGGGAAGTCGACCCTCATGAACATCATCGCGGGCGTCCTCCGCCCCGATGAGGGCACCATCCTCCTGGATGGCGAAGCCGTCGACATCCTGGACGAGCGCACCGCGACGACCCTGGGCATCGGCATGGTGCACCAGGAGCAGGCACTCGTGCCTCGCCTCTCGGTCGCGGAGAACATCTTCGGTGGTCATCCGCCGGTCGACCGGCTCAGGGTCATCGACAGGAGCACGATGCTGCGAGAGTCGAAGGCACTCTTGGTACGTCTCCAGTCGACGATCGACCCGCGTCGCCGGGTGGAGTCGCTGTCGCCTGCCCAGCGACAGACGGTGGAGATCGCCAAGGCACTCGCGCAGCCCCTCCGGTTGCTGATCCTCGACGAACCGACGGCCGCCCTCACGCTCACCGAGACCCGTCATCTCTTCCAGGTCACGCGGCAGCTGGCGGACGAGGGTGTCGCGATCCTGTTCGTCTCGCATCGCCTGGTCGAGGTGTTCCAGATCGCGTCTCGCGTCACCGTGCTCAAGGACGGTGCACTCACCGGGGTGCGAGCGACCGCCGCGATCACCACCGACGATCTCATCCAGCTGATGGTGGGTCGGGAGCTTTCCTTCGACCGGGATCGGCGCCGCGTGCCACCGGATGCGCCGGTCGCGCTGGAGGTCCGGGACCTCGTGGCACCGCCCATCGAGCATGTCTCGCTCAGCGTCCGGAGGGGCGAGATCGTCTGCCTGGCAGGTCTGGTCGGCGCGGGCCGCACCGAGCTCGTGGAAGCCATCTTCGGTGACCGTCGCGTGGAGTCCGGCAGGATCCTCATCGACGGACAGCCGGTCCAGCACCGGTCCCCCAGGGATGCGGTGGCGTCGGGCATCGCGATGGTCCCGGAGGAGCGCAAGGAGTCTGGCCTGTTCCTGGACATGTCGGTCGAGCAGAACATGGCCGCCGCAAACCTGGACCTGCTGTCCACCCACGGTCTGGTATCCCGCGAGCGACTCGCCCGGCTGGCCGACTCGTTCATCAAGTCACTGCGCATCGCAACCCCGGACCGGCGACGGAAGATCGTCTACCTGTCGGGTGGCAACCAGCAGAAGGCGTTGCTCGCGCGGTGGCTGATGCGGGAACCTCCGATCCTCATCGTGGATGAACCGACCCGGGGCGTCGATGTCGGCGCCAAGGCCGAGATCTATCGCATCCTGCGCGGTCTCGCGGAGCAGGGGACGGCACTGCTCGTCGTCTCCTCGGACCTGCTCGAGGTCCTGTCGATCGCCCATCGCATCGTTGTCCTCTCCGAAGGCACCGTGGCCGGGTCGCTCGATGCCGCGGACGCGGACGAGACCACGATCCTGCGACTGGCAGCACCACGTTCACTGGAGACACAGGGAGTCGCGGCATGAGCGAGGCATCCACACGGGTCGTGAGCTTCGAACCAGTGCCGGGTCAGTCCCATCCATCCAACCGGTCACCCGGTGGACGTGTTCTGGACCTGATGATCGAGTCGCGCCCGGTGTTGCTGGGCGTGATGATCCTTGTCCTTGGCACCTACATGGCGGTCGTGCACGGGACGCGCTTCATCAACGAGGCCAACCTCGCATCCGTGCTCCTCGACGCGGCCCAGGCCGGGATCCTGACCATCGGCATGACCATCCTGATGATCGGCGGCGCCATCGACCTGTCCATCGGGGCGGTGCTGTCCCTTGCGGGGATCGTCGCGGGCATCATGGTCAAGGAGTACCAGATCGATGTCGCCACGGCGATGCTGGCGGGGCTCGCTGTCGGCGCGGTGTGCGGGGTGGTCAACGGCCTCATCGTCACCCGGCTGCACATCAACGCGCTCATCGCGACCCTCGCCACGATGGGCATCTACCGCGGCGTGGCGCAGATCATCTCGGGTACCGGCGAGACGACCATCGGGCATGGGTTCTCGTGGCTTGGACAGAGCGACTTCCTGGCCATCCAGTACCCGTTCTGGATCATGTTCGGCCTGGTCCTGCTGTTCACCTTCCTGACCAGCCGCAGCCGGTTCTTCCGGCAGTTCTATTTCATCGGCGGCAACGAACGCGCCGCTCGGCTGTCCGGGATCCGGTCGGACCGCGTGATCTTCGCGGGCTTCGTGCTGGTCTGCACCTTGGCCGCTCTTGCCGGGCTGCTGACCGCATCGCGCCTGGACTCGGCGATCATCAGCGCCGGGACGGGGGTCGAGCTGAAGGTCATCACCGCCGCCGTGCTCGGGGGCGCCGCCCTCAAGGGCGGTTCGGGCTCTATCCCCGGGGCATTCCTGGGCGTGATCTTCATCGCGATGCTCCAGAACGCCCTGATCATCTCCCGGGTGCCCGTCTTCTACCAACAGATCGTGGTCGGCCTGGTGCTCATCGCCGCCGTCTCTACGGAATTTCTCCAGAGCCGTCGCGGCCGCTGATCCACCAGTCGAAGCAGGAGGAGGGAAGCGAGCGACCTACCCATCGAATGGCCGCATCTCCACTACCTAACCCGAGGAGGATGGAATGTCCGTTACATCGCAGCGAGCGCCGTGGATACGGTTGCTCGTCGTCATCGCGACGCTTACGTTGCTGTTCGGCAGTATCGCCGTGCCAGCATTGGGATCCGGTCAGCAGACCCAGGTCAAGGCGACCGAGGTGTTCGATCAGGATTGCCCTGAGGAATACGTCTGGGTCGGGGCACTGTCGACCCTGCCCCTGTTCATCGCACGTGACTTCAAGGTGCTCGAGTCCCATGCCAAGGACCTGGGGGTCTGCAGCCGTGTCTCCGGGCCGACCACGTTCGATGTGCCGGGCGAGATCGCCGCGATCGAGCAGGAATGTGCCGGCAAGCCGGCGGGCATCATGGTCCTTGGTCTGGACGCGTCACTCACGTCGGCCATCGACAAGTGCATCGAGGCCGAGGTCCCGGTCGTGACCATCGACGTCGACGTGCCCGGCTCCAAGCGCCTGTCGTTCATCGGCGGCGACTTCGATGCCCTGGGCCACTTCATCGCGAATAGCGTCACTGCCAATCTCCAGCGGCACAGCGTGCCGGCCGGCTCCATCGCGGTCACCGGCGCCCTCACCAACCCGTCCACCCTGACGATCATCGACGGCATCAAGGCCGCGCTGGCGGTCGAGGGCAGCCCGTACACGCTCGCCACCGTCGAAGAGGACCAGAACACCGCCGAGGGCGGCGCGGCCGCGATGGCGGCCATCATCTCCGGCTACCCCGAACTGGTGGCCTCCATCCACCTCAACTCAGAGGCCGGTATCGGCGCCGCCACCGCCGTCGCCGAGGCGGGCAAGCAGGGGCTGGTCAGCGTCTTCGCGGGCGAGAACGACCTCGACTTCGCAAGGAAGGTCCAGACCGGCGACATCGCCGGATTCTTCGGCCCCCGCCGAGAGCTGCACACCTACTACGGCCTTCAGGCCCTGTACGAATTCAACCACCCCCAGATCGTCGTCAACGGTCTCGATAAGTGGACCGCACCGCCGATCCCAGCGTTCTACGACGTTGGCGCGATCTTCGTCGATGACAGCAACATCGACGCGTTCCTGTCCGCCCAGCAGTAGCCGCATTGATCCGGTCCGGCCGTGGCTCACGGTCGGACCCGATCCCACCCGGAGGAACCAATCCCATCGTGGTTGACCGCTCAGGCGCCTGGAGCGACGATCTCCCTCGAGGTCGTGTCCACGTCTCGCCCGACAGTACCCACCTCATCCGAGGGGGACAGCCGTGGGCGTTGGTGGCGGACACCATCTGGTCAGCCTTTACGCACGTGCCGGAAGACGAATGGCCGGCATACGTCCAACAGCGGGCATCGCAGGGCTTCACGTCGCTGCTGATCTCGGTGCTACCGATCCTGCATGACATGAGCAACGGCGGAGGCCGCCTGCCAAGTCCATTCTCGGACTTCTGGGACGGGCGTCCCCGTTGGGGACCCGCGCATCCGGAGTACCTGGCGCGGGCCGCCAGGATGCTGGACTTCGTCGTGGCAGCGGGCATGACACCCACGCTCGTCGCCCTCTGGTGCAGCTACGCGCCGGCCACCTGGGCCTCTCGCGACCAACCCGAGTTCGTGTTGCCCGACGATGCGCTCCCCGACTACCTGGGATCGATCGTCGACGCACTCGACCGATATGACCCGGTGTGGGTCATCGCCGGGGACACGGACTTCGCGGACGAGCGGACGCTGGCGCGGTACATCGATGCCGAAGTGCAGCTCCGGGTGCTGGTACCCGATGCAGTCACGGCGATGCATACCCAGCCCACGACATACCTGCCCGATGCCCTCGTTGAGCTGCCGCAGGCCGCGTTCTACGGCTACCAGTCAGGCCACGTGCTGGAGCAGCAGCAGGCCGCATGGCAGATCGCGGAACACTATCAGCGCGTATCGGTCCGGCGGCCGGTCATCGACCTTGAGCCGCCATACGAAGGGCATGGCCACGGGTTCCGGTATGGCCGGTTCTCGGCAGCCGACGTCCGCAGGGCGTCGTGGCAGGCCCTCTGCGCGGGCGCATCGGCGGGCATCGGGTACGGCGCACATGGCGTCTGGCAGTGGCATCACACGGGGGATGTCTTCTCGCACACGGACTTCTCGTCGATGCCCTTCGACCGTCAGGTCGCGTTGCGCTTCCATGGCGCCGATGACGTGGCCACGGCCGCGCGGATGATCGTGGACCTGGGCTTGCTTGGAGCGCCCGGCCGCCAGGACCTGCTGGTCGATCCGCCACCCGCTATCCGCGCTCTGGCGCGCGACGGACGGCTTGCCGTGTACCTGCCGTATGCCCGGGACATCCAGCTGGCGGAGGGCGTGGCCGTCCGCGACGGATACGCCTGGGACCCGGCCACGGGCCGTCGCCACGATCTGGAGCTGGACACCGAGAACGTCCTGGCGCAGGTCACCTGGAACGGCGATGCGCTGCTGGTCCTGGACGTCGATGGGCTGGGTACCCCGTGAGCGCGCACCTGAGCCCTGCGGAGCGGAGCCACCTGGCCGACATGGCCTATCGCATCCGTCGCCTATCCGTCGAGATGATCGCCTGGGCGCAGTGGGGGCACATCGGTGGCTCCTTCTCCATGGCCGAACTGCTGTCGGTGCTGTACTTCCAGCACATGTCCGTGCGACCTGATGATCCGGAGTGGGAGGGTCGAGACCGGCTGATCCTGTCCAAGGCGCATGGCTCGCCCGGCCTGTATGCGGCACTCGCGCTGCGTGGCTACTTTCCGGAGCAGGACGTGTACAGCTACTGCGAGCTCGGTGGCCGCCTGGAGGGGCATACGGACATGCTCCGGACCCCCGGCCTGGAATCCTCCGGCGGGCCGCTCGGCATGGGCTTGTCGGTCGCGGTCGGTCGGGCGCTCGGCCTGCGCTACAAGCGTGATCCGCGGGCACGGGTGTTTTGCATCATGGGCGACGGTGAGACCAACGAGGGCAATGTGTGGGAAGCAGCGATGGCAGCTGCCCACTTCCGGCTCGACAACCTCATCGCGGTCGTCGACTACAACAAGGTCATGGCCAAGGGCTTCACCCATGACCAGATGGCCATCGAGCCGTTCGCGGACAAGTGGCGTGCCTTCGGCTGGGAGGTCGTCGAGGTCGACGGCCACGACATCGACGAGGTGGCGGACGCGTTCCATCGGGCACGCTGGATCCTGCCCCACGGCCAGCCCATCGTGGTCATCGCGCATACGGTGAAGGGCAAGGGAGTGGAGGCCGCCGAGTTCAACCCTCGCTGGCACACCCATGCACCGGACGGCCCGACCGCGGACCAGATGCTGCGGGAGTTGGCGCGACGCTACGGATATCCCGACGAGGGTTACTCCCGATTGCATGACCCCGTGGCCAAGGAGGTCTTCTATGGCGGCGAGTGAGACCAAGGCGGGCCCGCCCGAGATGCGCCGTGCCTTCGGGGCCGCCCTGGTGGAGCTCGGTCATGAGCTGCCGCGGATGATCGTCCTGGACGCCGACCTGAATACCTCGTCCATGACGGATCGCTTCAAGGACGCCTTCCCGACCCGCTTCATCCAGGTGGGCATCGCGGAGCAGGACCTGTTCGGCATCGCCGCGGGGCTGGCGCTCGAAGGCTTCCAGCCGGTGCCCTCGACGTTCGCGGTCTTTGCGACGCGCCGCGCACTGGATCAGATCGCGATCTCCATCTGCTATCCCGCGCTGGACGTCAAGATCCCGGGTTCGTATGTCGGTCTCCCGACCAGTCGAGCCGGTGCCTCCCATAACTGCATCGAGGACATCGCGGTCATGCGCGCCCTGCCCAACATGCGTGTCGCGGACGCGGGCGACAACGCGGACCTGCGGGCGATCATGCGCACGGCCATGGCCACGCCCGGGCCTGTGTACTACCGCGTCACCCGGCTCGCCGTGCCGGCCATGTTCGGTGCCGATCACACTTTCGAATGGGGCAAGGGGGTGACCGTCCGCGCCGGCGATGACGTCACCCTGTTCGGCACGGGTGTCATGACCAGCCTCTGCATCCGGGCCGCCGACCTGCTGGCCCATGCCGGCATCAGTGCCGAGGTGGTCCACCTGGCGTCCATCAAACCCATCGACGAGGCGCTCATCGTCAGCTCCGCCGCACGCACCGGCTGTGCCGTGACCGCCGAGAACGCGACCATCCTGGGCGGCTTCGGCTCCGCGGTCACGGAGGTGCTCTCCGAGCGTCACCCGGTGCCGGTGGAGCGGATCGGCGTCCGCGACCGCTGGGTGGACAGCGGCGGCATCAACGACCTGTTCACGCACCACGGCATGCAGCCGGAGGATATCGCGGCCGCAGCGCGGCGATCGATGGCCACACGCGACGGGAGTCGCAGGGAGACACCAACGTGACCACGCGCATCAGGTTCCTGGGTACTGCCGCCTTCGAGGTCGTCGGTCCCCGTCAGCGGATCCTCTTCGACCCGTTCCTGACGGGCTCCAGCACTGCCCCCTGCGGTCCCGATGACCTGGAGACACCGGACGTCATCCTCGTCAGCCATCCTCCGATCGATCACCTGGGCGATACCGCGGAGATCGCCATCCGTACCGGCGCCCCGGTGGTCTGCGGTGCCGACAGCCGGGAGCTGCTGATGGAGCGCGGGGTCCCGGCCGCGCAGATCCGCCACACCATCTGGGGCATCAAGATCCAGATCGGGGACCTGCTCATCCGGCCGGTCCAGTGCCAGCACTGGTCGGGGACGATGCTCAAGGACGGCTCTCGTGTCCCCGGATTCCCGGTGAGCTTCATCGTGGAGACGGAGCCAGGCGTCCGGGTCTATCACTCCGGCGATACTGCGGTCTTTGGTGACATGCGCTTCATCGGCGAACTGCACCGGCCGACCGTTGGCCTGATGGGGTGCAGTCAGCCGTACGACCTGCTGCCCGGCCTATACGACGGGGCTGGTCAGGTGGTAACGGGGGAGATGGACCCAGAGGAGGCTGCGATCGCGGCCGAGCTCCTCGGCGTGCGGTACGCGATCGCCAGTCACTTCGATGCTTCCGGGCCGGCCGACGCCGATGTGGCGCGGTTCCTTGCGGCGGTCACGGAGCGAGATACGACCGGAGTCCGTGTTCCGCTGGCCCTCGAGCCGGACCAGGTGCTGGTCATCGATGGTGACGTCCATCATCTGGAGGGGCCCCATCGATGACGACGGGAGCGACCCGCGTCGGAGTGATCGGAGCGGGATTCTGGGCCGGCTTTCAGCTGGCTGCGTGGGCTGAACGATCGGACGCGCGGGTGGTCGCCATCGCGAACCGGTCGATGGGCCCGGCCCAGGCTCTGGCCGAGCGGTTCGGTATCGACGCGGTCCACGACGATCCGGCGGCCATGATGGCCGCGGGCGGGTTGGACGTGGTGGACATCATCACGGCACCCGATACGCACGCGGCCATGATCCGCCTCGTCGCGGATCACGGCGTTGCCGTCATCTGCCAGAAACCACTCGCATCCGAACTGGAGACCGCCCGTCAGAGCGCGGCCTACTGCGAGGAGCGGGGAGTCGCGCTGCTGGTCCACGAGAACTTCCGGTGGCAGACCCCGGTCCGCGAGTTGGCCGCCGATCTCCGCAGCGGTGCGATCGGCCGGCCGTTCCGGGCACGCATCGAGTTCACCACGGGCTTTCCGGTGTTCGAGAACCAGCCGTTCCTGCGCGACCTGCCCCGGTTCATCCTGTCCGATGTCGGGGTCCATGTCCTGGACGTGGCGCGTTTCCTGTTCGGGGAAGCCACGTCGGTCGTGGCCCAGACCCAGAGTATCCAACCGGGCATCGCGGGCGAGGATGTCGCGACGGTGATGCTCCAGATGGCGGAGGGCGTCACGGTCGGCTGCGAATTCTCGTTCGCGACCATCCTGGAGCACGATCCGTTCCCGGGGATGCTGATCCGGGTGGAGGGGACCACCGGGACGCTGGAGCTGCGGCCGCCGCTCGAGTTGCGCTGCACGACCCGTACGGGCACCACGACCCGTGACGTGGCGCCGCCTGACTGGGCATGGGTGGACCCCAGGTACGCAGTCGCTCAAGCGGCGCTGGTGCCGTGCATCACGAACCTGCTGGCCCATGTCCGCGGCGAGGGGGACGCGGAGACGACCGCCGCCGACAACCTGCGCACTCTCGCGCTCGTCGAGGCGGCGTATGCATCGGCGGCATCGGGAGAGGTGATCAGGACGTGAGGATCGTGCGCTACGAGACTGGACACACGATCGGCTGTGGGGTCTGGGTCGATGGCCAGGTATACGACACGGGATTCCCTGACACGCTGGACCTGATCCGGGCCGGTGAGGCCGGACTCGCACGGGCCCGACGGGCGCTCGACGGCCCACCCGTGGCGTTCGATCGTCTCCTGGCGCCCTTGGCCAACCCGGGCAAGATCTTTGGCTCCGGCGTCAACTACCGCAGTCACGGCGACGAGGAGCCCGGGTACCTGTTCCCCGACGAGATCGTGTACGACTTCCTCAAGGTCGCCTCGTCCATCGTGGGTCCCGACGCGGACATCGTCATCCCGCCCACCGACGACGTGATCCGGCGTCAGCCG
>Ga0335397_10011767_pt1 | contig 10753 bp, 10 predicted proteins | sample MAT04_FD_205740 | JGI IMG/M metagenome (GOLD analysis project Ga0335397, IMG submission 205740) | Freshwater microbial communities from Lake Fryxell liftoff mats and glacier meltwater in Antarctica - MAT-04 (spades assembly) (version 2) ...
GGGCGAGCGGGATCAGCGTGCGCGTGCGCGCCTGCGTCTCCCCCGGCTTGAGATAGGCGAACTTGACGACCTGTCTCTTCTCGAGGGCGGTGCGCAGCGGTTCGAAGGCGCTGTCACGCACCCGCAGAGTCGGCGCATAGCCGAGCACGGGCTCGTCGGAGGTGCCTCCGAGCGCGCGGAGCTTCACGAGGGCCCGTCGCGATTCGGCCGAGAGAGATCCCTCGCGCCACACCATCGCGGCGAGTCCCAGCAATGCCGTCTCCTCGGCGGAGAACGAGATGTCACTCGGTAGCTCGTAACTCCCGCGCGGGATCCGGTAGCGCAGAATCTGGTTGTTTCCCGACTGCCCCGGCGACTCGACCGTCTCGAGGGGCACGCCGAGGTCGCGGATGTCGTCCTTGTCCCGCTCGAACTGGCGCTCCAGGTTGGCGTTGTCGCCCGTGTGCGAGTACCTCTGCCGGTAGCCCTGCACGGTCGAGAGGATCTCGTTCTTGGTCAGGCCGGTCTCGGTCGCGAGCAGCGCGAGCACGAGGCTGAAGAGCCGCTCCTCGACAGGCACACGCGCGGCGCCTGCTGCACTGTCTGGTGGCACGGTAGGGCGTCCTTGCGTCGGGGGTGCTTTCGTCGCGCGCTCGGCGTCGCCGGCACCCGCTAGTTGACCGTTCCTAGGATATCGACTACGTAGACGAGTGTGGACTCCGACGGTGCGCCGCCTTGCGGCACGGCGGCGAGCTCGGGCGGCACGATGGCGAGCACCTGCGAGCCGACAGTCTTTCCCTCGAGTGCCCTCGTGAGGCCCTCGCCGACGGCGGCGCTGTCGAGTTCGACGATTGCCGCGCCGCCCGTCGTCCAGGTGGACTGCACGACGGTCTCCTCGTCCCAGTCGACCGCGGTCAGCTTGGCAACGACCTGGTCGCCCTCGGCAATCTCGTCACCGTCGCCGAGGCGCAGCACGGAGTCGCGAAATTTCGTCGGGGCGTCGCCGCCCGGAAGGGTGATGCCGGGCGTTCCGTCGGGGGCGGTAACGACGCTGGGCATCCCGGCCTCGGCGAGCTGCACGACGCCGTCGGCGCGGGAGGGGAACGCGCGCAGAATGTCGACGACATACACAATCGAGTCCTCCGTCGGCGGTGCGCCCTCCGCCGCGCTCTCCTTGGCCGAGGCGACAACCGCGACGCGGGATCCGACGGAGGCGCATTCGAGGCCCGATCCAAGGGCGGGCAGGCCGGCGTCGCCGATCGTGAAGAGGCTGCCGCCCTCCGGTGCGTAGGTGGTCTGCTGCAGCACCGCGGCGTCGGTGCCGTTGAGGATCGTGGCCTCGAGAATCACCGGTTGGCCGAGCTCGAGGAGGTCGCCGTCTCCCCGGATGATCTCGGTGCGCTCGACCGAGTTCGAGATGGCGGGCGTCGGGAACGTGACCTCTGGCGCGGTCCCGAGCTCGCCCGGCGCGTCGATGGTCGCGGAGGCCGTGCCGCCGGAGACGCCCGAGTCGCACCCGTCGGCATCGGCGCCCGCGCACGCGGTAAGGGCTGCCAGCATGCTGGCGGCGACGACTAGCGCGGGGAATCTGCGCACGAATGCCTCATTTCGACGGGGCCTCAAGGGGAACTGGACAAGTCTAGGCGGAGGGCGCTTTGTCGTCCGGCTCCCGGCCGGCCTGCGCGGTGCCCTCCGACTCGGCTGCGACGGCGAACTCGGCGGCCGTCTGGGCCGCCCGGGCGGCCTTGCGCAGACGCTTGTCGGTGGGCGTGCGCTCTCCCAACGATCCCGGCGTCCACGCCTCGACGTCCTCGTCGGAGAAGTCGCTCTTCGACGCGCGCCGCTTGAGGACGGGCAGGATGGCGCCGGGCGCGAGCCGCCTGGCGGTCATCAGGAATCCGGTGTGCGCGATCATGCGGTGGTCCGGACGCACGGCAAGTCCCTCGACGTGCCAGCCGCGCACCATCGTCTCGGACGAGTCCGGGTCGGTGAAGAGGCCCGTGCGGCGGATCGCCTCGGCGACCCGCGACAGCTGGGTCACAGTCGCGATGTAGCAGACCAGCACCCCGCCGGGGGTGAGCGCGTCGGCCACATCGTCGATGCACTCCCACGGTGCGAGCATGTCGAGGATCACGCGGTCGACGGAGCCGGGCGCAGCGACCTCCGGGAGCTTCTCGACGAGGTCGCCGACAGTGACCGTCCAGTTATGCGGCTCACCGCCGAGGAAGCTCGTGACGTTGCCGATGGCGACCTGGGCGAATTCGTCGCGGCGCTCGAAGGAGTGCAACTGACCGTCGGGGCCGATCGCGCGCAGCAGCCACAGGCTCAGCGCCCCGGATCCGACGCCGGCCTCGACGACCGTCGCCCCGGGGAACACGTCGCCGAGGGCGAGTATTTGAGCGGCATCCTTCGGGTAGATGATGGCGGCGCCGCGCGGCATCGACATGACGAAGTCGTTGAGCAGCGGTCGCAGGGCGAGGTACTCGTCACCGGTCGTCCCGATCACGACGGACGCGTCGGGGAGGCCGATCACGGCGTCGTGCTCGACACCGCCCCGGTGCGTGTGGAAGATTTTGCCCGGCTCGAGCGCGATCGTGTTGAGGCGGCCCTTCGGCCCGGTGAGCTGCACCCTGTCGCCCGGGCGAAACGGGCCGCTCTGGCGGCGCACCGCGCCGGTCACAGCGAGGCCACGGCCTTCGCCTGCGCGAAGTGCCCCACGATGTCGGCATGGGTGATCCCGGCGAGGGACTCCCAGAGGGTGTGGGTCGGACCGGGATCGAGCGGGGCGTGCAGCGGCACACCGATGGTGACCGCGCCGGAGGCGATCGCGGAGGCGAGCCCCGGAACCGAGTCCTCGATCGCCACGCACTGCAGGATATCGACTCCGAGCAGTCCGGCGGCGTGGAGGTATGGGGCCGGGTGCGGCTTCGCGAGCTCGACGTCGTCCCCGCCGACGATGACGTCGAAGGCGTCGAAGCCGATTGCCCCGGCGATGGTCTCCGCCATCCGGCGCACCGACATGGTGACCAGTGCCGTAGGCATCTCCTCGCGTTTGAGGTCGGCGAGCAGCTCGCGGGCACCTGGCCGCCACGGCACCTCGGCCTTCACCTGCTCGAGAACGCGGGTGGTCATCCATTCGATGATGTCGTCGGCCGGCAGGTCGACCCCGCGCGCCTGGAACACCACGGCGGCGTCCCACAGGCCCATGCCCACGACGCCGAGTCCGTCTTCGCGGGTCCACTCCCCGCCGAATGAGCCGATCAGCTCGGTCTCGGCGACCATCCAGTATGGCTCGGTGTCGACGAGTGTGCCGTCCATGTCCCAGAGAACGGCGGCGGGGATTGGCGTGGTCAGGCTCGGTTCGGTCACGATGCCCAATAGTACCGGGGGCGGTTCGGCCCCGGGCGCCGTGGGTTCTATCCTTGAGTACACAATCGGACACCGGCCACACGGCCGGTCACTGGAGGACACTTGCGAACTGACGGCTCGGGACTATTGAGCGGACGGATCCTCGTCGTCGCGTTCGAGGGCTGGAACGATGCCGGCGAGGCCGCCAGCGGGGCCGTTCGCACGCTGAAGGGCCTCCTCGACCTGTACCCGGTTGCCGAGTTCGAGTCGGAGGACTACTTCGACTACCAGTTCAACCGGCCGCTCGTCACGAGCGACGACGATGGTAATCGTTCCCTCGTCTGGCCGAACGTCACGATCTTCGGCCCGACGACGGTGACGCAGCAGACCGCGAAGCGCGCCGGTCTCGCCACCGACGCCGAGCTCTCGGTGGGCGTCGCCGACAACTCGAACCTCTACCTGCTGCTCGGCACAGAGCCGTCCCGCGGATGGAAGAGCTTCTCGGCGGAGATCCTCGATACTGTACGCGACACCGGTGTCACCGGCATCGTGATGCTCGGCGCGATGCTCGCCGACGTTCCCCACACCCGTCCGATCTCCGTGTTCGTCAGTTCCGAGAACGCCGTCGTGCGCAAGGAGCTCTCGATCGAGCGCAGCTCGTACGAGGGCCCGGTCGGGATCCTCTCGGTGCTCGGTGCTGCGGCCGAGAAGGCGGGCATTCCGACGATGTCGATCTGGGCATCCGTTCCCCACTACGTGCACAACGCGCCGTCGCCCAAGGCGACCCTCGCGCTCATCGACAAGCTCGAGGAGATCATCGACGTCGTCATCCCGCGCGGCGACCTGGTCGGCGATGCCGCAACGTGGGAGAGCGGCATCGACGCCCTCGCCAGCGAAGACGAGGACATGTCGAGCTACATCGAGCAGCTGGAGCAGGCCAGGGACACCGTCGACTCGCCCGAGGCGAGCGGCGAGGCGATCGCTCATGAGTTCGAGAAGTACCTGCGGCGCGGCGACGACAAGTCCGGTGAACCCGGGTCGGCCGGCGACGAGCCGTGGCGTCCGAAGGACTGACCAGCCCAACCCGCGTGTGCGACCAGGCCCGCTGCCGGGGCCGCGTGGGGCGCCGCTAGACGCGGAGGTCCACGCCGAGCAGCGCGTGCACGGCATCGAGGGCGTCGGCGTGAGGCGGAGTGCCACCGCCCGCCTCGTGGTCGACGGCGCGCAACGCACCCGCCGTGTCGAGGTCGTCCGCGAGAACCGCGCGCAGGCCTGCGACGAGCGGCGACACGGTCTGCGCCTCGCCCGTCTCCTCCGTTGCCGCCCATCTCCGCCACGCGAGAAGTCGCGCCTCGGCTGCGACGAGGGTGTCGGGCGTCCATTCCCAGTCGCCCCGGTAGTGCTGGGCCAACAGGGCGAGCCGGACGGCCCGGGGGTCGGCACCGGCTGAGGTGAGCCGGGAGACGAGCACGAGATTGCCGAGGGACTTGCTCATCTTCTCGCCCTCGTAGGCGACCATCCCGGCGTGCGAGTAGATGCGGGCGAACGGCTCTCCGGTGAGTGCCGTCGCGTGCGCGGCGCTGAACTCGTGATGGGGGAAGACCAGGTCGGCGCCGCCGCCCTGCACGGTGACCGACGATCCGAGCCGATTGACGGCGATGACCGAACATTCAATGTGCCAGCCCGGCCGACCGAGGCCGAGCACGGTGTCCCAGGCTGGCTCGTGCTCGCGCGCCGCGCGCCAGAGCAGCGGATCGAGCGGGTCGCGCTTGCCGTCCCTGTCGGGGTCTCCCCCGCGCTGCCCGAACAGCGCGAGCATCGCCGGGCGGTCGAGTCTGCTCTCGAGGCCGAGGTGCCACGACGTCGCGTCGGCCGCCGCGGCGCTGTCGAAATAGAGGTCGGGCGCCGCGCCGATCGAGTCGGGCGCCGGCACCTCGTAGGCCAGGCCGTCGTTCATCAGGGCGTCCACCGCGCTCGCGACCTCGGGGATCACCGCCGTCACCGGCACATAGTGCTCGGGCGGGATAATCGAGAGGGCCTCCATGTCGCCCCGGAAGAGGTCGGTCTGCGAGGCGGCGAGCTCACGCCAGTCGACTCCGAGCGCTGTCGCCCGCTCGAGCAACGGATCATCGACGTCCGTCGTGTTCTGCACGTAGTCCACCGTGTATCCGGCGTCGAGCCACGTGCGCACGAGGGTGTCGAAGGCCAGGTAGGTGAATGCGTGGCCGAGGTGCGTTGCGTCGTACGGCGTGATGCCGCACACGTAGAGCGAGACCACACCCGAGGTCGCCGTGGTCACCGGGAGACCGGACGAGGTGTCGTGCAGGGTCGGTGGCGAGCCATTCCCCGCGAGCCGGGGAACCCACGGACGGCTCCACGACTTCACCTCTCAAGAATAGGCGAGAGGAGCGGCGACCGCCGACCAGGGCCCCGGCTGCCGCGCCGCCGGACCGCTAAACGCGGCCGTGGTAGGAGTTCATCTCCAGAAGCGCCTTGATCTCGTCCGAACTGAAGGGGACTCCCTGTTGCGTGGCGGACCGGGCGTGGAGACTCACCTCACCCGATCCAGATTCGGCGAGCCCCACGGAGCCATCGTCGAGATCGATTACTAATCGTGCAAACAGCTTGGTCATCGTCGTACCCTTTCGACCGTCAGTGACTTTTGCTACCGAGGTCTTGGGTAGACGGAACGATGTTGCTCCGGATCTGGATTGCTCCGGTTCTGTGTAGTCACAGATCCGCACTACCACGGATGTGTATTACTAAGCGCCCACATTACCCCGAATCTATATGACCAAAGACCGGTTGACAACTCGCTCCGCGACGTTCCTGAGAAGCAGTCCGTTATTACGCGCGTAGTCCCGCAGGGTGCGGAACGCCTCGTCCATATCAACGTTGTGAATGTGGGCAAGCACCCCCTTCGCCTGCTCGATGAGCACCCGGCTGTCGAGGGCGTGCTGCAGCTGCTGCTTTGCGATGTCACTCTCGCGCAGGGTCCGCTCGTGCAGGATCCCGATGGTCGCGATGTCGGCAAGAGCCCTCGCGGCGAGCATGTCCTCCTCTGTCAGCACCCCGGTCTCGTTGCGAAACAGGGTGAGCGCGCCGATCACCGTACCCCGCAGCCGCAACGGAACGGCGTGCACGGAGTGCAGGCCCTGTTCGAGTGCCGCGACCCGAAACTCGGGCCACCTCTCCTTCACGTCGTCGACGTCGGGCACGGTCACGACGGCGCCGGTGCCAAAACACTCCACGCAGGGCCCCTGGCCGAATTTGAGCTGCATGATCTCGACGAGCCTGCTGCGTTCGCTCGTCGAGGCGATGACCGACAGGTCGCCGGACTCGTTGGCGAGGATCAGCCCGGCCGCCGAGGCGTCGAGCAACTCCGCGCTCGCGTTCACGAGGGTGTCGAGCAAGTCGACGACGTCGTATCCGGCCACGAGGGTATCGGCGAGCGTCACAAAAGTGGCCGCCATGCGGGCCTCACGTGCGCTACTCACCATGTCCCCCATTTTATCGCCGACAGAGCAGTCTTTGTCATGGGCGACCGTCCGCCGAGAAGTCGATCCGGCGCGCGACGACGTCGTTGGCCACGTCGCGCACCGACCGGTCGGTCGAGAAGGCGTGCGCGCGCAGTAGCAGCGCCGCATCCGCCGCGTTCAGGCCCAGCTGCGCCAAGATCATGCCCGTCGCCTGGTGCACCTCGCGCCTCGAGGTGAAGGCCAATCCGTCTTCCTCGTCGACCCCGATCGCCCCGTCGACGAGGATGCGGCGCAACACCTGCCAGGCGGTCACGCCCGCGAGCTCCATCACATTCGTCACCTGGAGGGTTGTGAGATCGCCTGGGGAACTCGAGTACAGGTCGATGGCCCCGATGTCGAGGGAGCCGACGGCGAGCGGGAAGGCGAAAATCGCCTCGACGCTGGGGTTGAGCGCATCTCCGCGGATGGCATTCATGAACACCGGCCACATCACGTGATGTTCGCTCCGCAGATCCGGGGCCAGCACGGGACGGCGGGTCTGCATCGCCTCCCAGCACGGCCCCTCGCCGAGGTCGAACTGCATCTCGTCGAGGCGGGCGGCGGTCGGGTCACTCGAGCACATCGTGGCCTGGTGCGACCCGGTGAGCACCGACACCGAGGCCCCGGTGACGGGCGCGACGGCGAGGAAGGGGCGGCACAGGTCCGACTTCGTCTCGTGCGCGCTCGTGACGCTGCGCCTCGCGTTCTCGAACGCGTCGGACTCAGTCATGATCGCTCCCCGCCCAATCGAAGCCGATGGAGACCTGTCCTCATAGCTACGCTCACCCTTTCGATCTTGTTGCCGGTGTTCGTCACTGCTGACGCCGCGAGAACCGGTCCTGCGTCGCCTGAAACGACCGAGCGTTGTGCCCAGCGTACGCCCGGGGGGCATCGGATCAGACCGGTTGCAGCACGCCCGTCGAGAGGAGTACGAGCAGGGCGGAGCCGAGCAGCACGCGGTAGATGACGAACGGCAGGAACGAGTGGGTCTTGATGTAGTTCATGAGGAAGGCGATCACCGCGTAGCCCACGACGAACGCGACGATCGTCGCGACCGCGGTCTCGAGGTACCCGAACGGGGCGCTGGGGTCGGGCTCGGTGATGCTGTGCTGCAGCTCGAACAGGCCGCTGCCGAAGACGGCGGGAATGGCGAGCAGGAACGCGTACCTGGCGGCGGCGGGCCGGTTGTAGCCGAGCGCGCGGCCCATCGTGGTGGTCGCGCCCGAGCGAGACACGCCGGGCACGAGGGCGAGCGTCTGGGCGAGTCCGAAGAGGATGCCGTCGCGGTAGGTGAGCTCGGTCAGCTCCTTCGACCTGCGGCCGAGCAGGTCGGCGATGCCGAGGATGATGCCGAACACGATGAGCACGATGGCGACGAGCCAGAGAGAACGGAACGCCCCGCGGATGGTCTCCTGCAGGAAGTAGCCGACGAGCACGATCGGGACCGAACCGAGGATGATGAGCCACCCCATCCGCACGTCGGGGTCGTTCTTCGCGATGCCGGACCGCGAACCGAAGTGGCGGAACCACTTGCTGATGATGCGGCTGATGTCGCCCCAGAAGTACAGCAGCACCGCCGCCTCGGTGCCGATCTGGGTGATCGCGGTGAAGGTGGCCCCCGGGTCGGTGGCCGAGGGGAGGATCTCCCCCGCGATGCGCAGGTGCGCGCTCGAGGAGATGGGGAGGAACTCGGTGAGGCCCTGGAGGAGGCCGAGGATGATCGCTTCGATAAAGCCCACGCGCAGAAAGCCGTTCTAGTAGTCGAGAAGCAGGTCCGTGAGAACGCGCCTGCCAAACACTAGTGCGTCGAGGGGAACACGTTCATCGACGCCGTGGAACATGCCGGGAAAGTCGAGGTCGGCTGGCAGCTTGAGCGGCGCGAATCCGTAGCCCTTGATCCCGAGCAGGGAGAGGGCCTTGTTATCGGTCCCGCCACTCAGCAGGTACGGCAGCACGGGGGCGCCGGGGTCGTGCGTGCCGAGAGCCGCGGTCATCGCCTCCACGAGGGGTCCGGCGAACTCGGTCTCGAGCCCGATGTCCTGGTGCATGATCTGCATCTCGATATCGGGGCCGATGAGCTCCCTCACCTGAGCGAGCACGTCATCCTCTTCGCCGGGGAGGGTGCGGATGTCGATGAGCGCCTCGGCGGTGTCGGGAATGACGTTGTGCTTGTAGCCGGCGGTGAGCATTGTCGGGTTCGTCGTCGTGCGCAGCGATCCGCGGATGAACGCGGCCGCCGTGCCCGAGGCGATGACGATCTCGTCGGGACCGACCTTCTGCGGGTCCTGCTCGAGGATGCGCGCGAGCTCGTCGACGAGCTGCGTGGTCGTGTCGGTGAGGTGCACCGGCCATTCCTGCCGCCCGAGCTTCGCCACGGCCTCGGCGAGCTTCGTGATGGCGTTGTTGTGCATCACCCGTGAGCCGTGCGAGGCGGTCCCTGTGGCGATGAGCTTGATCCAGACGAGGGCCTTCTCCCCCGTCTGCAGCAGGTAGGCGCGTGTTCCGTTGAGCGTGATCGAGTAGCCGCCGACCTCGCTGATCGCCTCGGTCGCGCCCGCGAAGAGCTCCGGATGCTCGTCGACCAGGAAGTGCGAGCCGAGGCGACCGCCGTCCTCTTCATCGGCGAAGTAGCCGATGACCAGGTCACGCGCCGGCTGGCGGCCCGACCCGAGGATGTCGCCGAGCGCGCTGACCATCATCGCGTCCATGTTTTTCATGTCGACGGCGCCGCGGCCCCAGAGCAGGCCGTCCTTGATCACCCCGCCGAACGGGTCGACGGTCCAGTTCGCCGGGTCGGCCGGTACGACATCCGTGTGCCCGTGCAGCACGAGGGCTCCGCGGTCGGGGTTCGCGCCCTCGACCCGGGCGACGACCGACACGCGGCCTGGCGCCGATTCGAACAGCTGGGGGGTGAGCCCGAGGGCCACGAGCCTCGCCTCGAGGTATTCCGCGGCATCCGCCTCGCCGTTGGACCGCCCCTCCCCGTAGTTCGTGGTGTCGAACCTGATGAGGTCGCGCGCGATGATCGCGGTCTCGTCGAGTTGCACACCGTTCTCGTCGAACTCGGCGGGAGATTCTGGGGTAACCATGCCCCCACGATACCGATGCTCTCTCGGCTGGGCGGTGCGGGGGTGTGCCCGGCCGGTTGCCTGCCGTGGAGTCATGGGTGCCACTGGGCGACGTCGTAGTTGCTGCCGGGTGTCGTCGAAGTCGCTACGGGCATCGCGCACGGCCGTCGCGGATGCCATCGGCTGTCATTTTGGGCGGTGTCGTGGGCGTGTCGCGGGCGTCAACCGCTGGAGCCGTGGACGTGTCGCGGCGGCGAATCGCGGCGCGGTGCAAAGCGCCCCCTGAGTGCGTGCTATTCTCGTACCTCGGTGGTCCTGCAAGGGAACACCGGATGCGCGCGGATGGCGGAAATGGCAGACGCGCTAGCTTGAGGTGCTAGTGCCCGTATAGGGCGTGGGGGTTCAAGTCCCCCTTCGCGCACACTGAGAGATTCGGCCTATTCAGCTGGATTGTTCGGGAAATTGGTCGGGAGTATCGCTTAGCGGTCTCCCGGCCTTTTTTGTGCCCGGATTTGTGCTCAGGGCACCGTCGGCGGATGCCCGATGCGGGCGTTAAACGCAAAATCGGCGTGCCTGAGGATTTTCAGGCACGCCGATTCGTCACGATGATCACCACGACCACTGAAGATCCCCGCCTTCTCGGCATTGCAGGCTGCGAGCACGTATTCGTGAACGGACCACTAGTAGCGAAGCTAGGACGAGCGCTCACCTAATGGCCCATGTGCGGCGTCGGCGGCGACCATCCAAGCCTGAGCTTTCTGTCAATAACCGCCGAGGCGCTTGGCAGACGCGAGTATGCCATACCGCGACGGCGAGCTCGGAATAGCCCCTGACGGCGAG
>Ga0335397_10011769_pt1 | contig 10753 bp, 10 predicted proteins | sample MAT04_FD_205740 | JGI IMG/M metagenome (GOLD analysis project Ga0335397, IMG submission 205740) | Freshwater microbial communities from Lake Fryxell liftoff mats and glacier meltwater in Antarctica - MAT-04 (spades assembly) (version 2) ...
CGACACCGTACCCAGGGTGGCAATGGTCTCTTGGGCCGGTGTGATCACCTCGAGCCATGGCGCATCCTGCTCGGGGTCGTAGCCTTGCCCGACCTGCCACTCTGCCACCAGCTTGGTCTGTCGCCAACGCGACCAGTCGTCGGCGGTCAGGCTGCGCAGTTGCAGCGGAATAGGAGAAATTTCGGCAGCGGCCGCTACCCGGGCAAAGGTATAGAAGTCGTCCGGAATTGTCTTTTCCGGCGCGCCTTTGTGCAACAGCAAGAACCCATCGGCCGCATCAACTACCCCCCAATCGCCCGCCAGCATGCGGTCGACCTGCGCCTTCAGGTCGCCGGGCGCCATGTCGGTATTGGTCGTCACATCCAGCAGCGCCCACGCGGCCGGCACCGGCGCAGTGAGTCCCAGCGGGAATTGATAGACATACGCCCGGTGGCTGACATGCGGGTGCACGGCGGCCGTCGCCGTCACGGCGGCTTGCGGCGGAATCTGCGCCACAAAGCGATCCAGCAGTTGGTGGTGAGCCGTAATCGGCGTTGGATCAAAGCGTGCGGCCCGCGGCCCGCGGCCGTGTTGCAGATAATTGATTCCGCTCCAGCCGAGTATCCAGACCAGCAAACCAACCGTCAACAGCGGACGCACCGCCGTGCGCGAATTCTGCACAAGCGACATGGCGGTCATCGCACCCGTACTCGCCGCCGGCAAATGCTGAAAACTCGCCGACGCATGGTCGGTGCGGCGGGCTAGCCAGCGCCAGAGTCGCCCAAGACCGTAGGCCGCCGCCACCGCAAAGAAGGGCATCAGCGGCGCGCTGTAGTGAAACTCGCCGTAGTACTGCGCGGGATAGGCGCTCAGCAGATTGGCCAACAACACCGGCAGCGCCAGCAGCACGATTTCCGGCGCCAGCAAGGGCAGCCAGGCAAAGGCCACCAGCAGCCCAACGAGATAGGCCACGCGGGCCGGCTCGGCGGCGATCTGCCAGACCACCTGTGGCTGCGTCAAAAAACTCTTGAAAATATCGAGCGAACTGTTGCCCAACGCACCGTAGCGCTGGAAATAGGTGCTTTCGGCAGTGTCATAGACCGTCGCCGCATTCGCCGGCACAATCACAAAGGTGGCCAGATAAAACCACACGAGGCTGCCGGCGAGGATGGCGGCGCCGGCAATAAACCCGTGGCGCGCCTGTGAGTCGTGGAGGAAGAATCGTCGTGTTCCCGGCGCGCCCGCCCTGGCTTCCCATACGCAGCGCCACATCGCCCACACGCCCAAGCCGGCGGCCAGCAGCGCGACCTCCTCTTTGACAAGAGCAACCAGCGCAGCCGCCACGACAAACTGACCCCAGCGCCGCGCGTCCACAGCCCAAAAAGCCCAGAGGATCAGCGGCACGGCCAAGGGCGCGGCGTGGAACTCGGTCAATACGGCGGATTGCAATTGTGGCGCCAACAAATAGGCGATCGCCAGGCCAAGGGCCAGCGGGCGCGTCAACTGTTGCACCGGCTCCCTGTGCCAGACCTGGGCGCGTTCACGCGCGGTGAGCAGTTTTTCAAACTGGCGCCTGGCCAGCGCATACAAAGGCCAGGCACCGAGTGCCACACCCAGCACCTGCCAGAGCAACAAGGCGCGCACATCGTTCCAAACCCAGTAGACTGGGCTGATCAAGACGAGGATTGGCTCGACGTGGTCGGTCAACCGCGTGGCGACAAAGCCATTGTCGGTTTGCTCAAGCAACCGGCCGCGGCTGCTGTTCCAGATGGCCTGGTCGATCTGGCCCAAATCGGCCTTGTGCGTGCGCATACCGGCATGCAGATCGAACGCCATGCGCGCAAAGATGACCACGTATAGGATCATCAACGCGAACAAGACAAGCCGGTAAGGGTCGGCCCACAGCTTGCCAATGCGGCTGCCATGCCGCACATGCTGGGTCGTACCGGGAGGCTGGCGGGTAGGCAAACGCATCATGCGAGCGCGGCGGCGACGGCAGTGGCGACCTGGCGCACTTGTTCCACGGTCAGCGCCGGATGCATGGGCAGCGAGAGGATCTCGCCCGCCGCGCGTTCGGTTTCGCGCAGATCCCTGGCCACCAGCGCGTCGGAACGGTAGGCCGGCTGAAGATGGACGGGCACGGGATAGTGGATCCCCGTGCCGATGCCGGCCTCCGCCAGTCTGGCGCGCACCGCATCGCGGCCGGCAACCCGTACGACGTAGAGATGATAAACGTGCCGGCACCCGGCCTGCTCGACCGGTCGTCCGATCACCGCCGGCAAATGCGCGGCATAGGCGACTGCCAGTGCGCGCCGGACGGCGTTTTCCGCGTCCAAATAGCGCAGCTTGACACGCAGGATGGCCGCCTGCAGCTCGTCCAGCCGGCTGTTCACGCCCTCGATCTGCGAGACATAGCGCGCCAGGGGCGTCCAGCCGTATTCGCGCAGTAGACGCACCTTGGCCAGCAGATCCGGATCAGAACCAACCACGGCGCCGCCATCGCCGATCGCGCCGAGGTTCTTTGTGGGATAAAAAGAGAAACAGGCCAGGTCGCCAAAGGAGCCAACGGGCCTCGCATGATAGTGCGCTCCATGCGCCTGTGCGCAATCTTCGATCAACCACAACCCGCGGCGGTGCGCCACTTCGCCAATCGCCGCGAGATCGGCCGGATGGCCATAAAGATGTACGGGCACAATCGCCTTGGTACGCGCCGTGGTGGCATCTTCGAGCTTGGCTGGATCCATCGTATAGGTGACGGGATCGATATCGACGAGTACGGGGGTGGCGCCGGTCATGCGGATGGCGGCCACGGTGGCGACCGCCGTGTGGGCGACCGTGATCACCTCGTCGCCCGCACCCACACCACAGGCACGCAGCGCCAACTGCAGGGCGTCGGTGCCCGAGTTGACGCCCACGCACTCGGAGACCCCGCAGTAGGCGGCAAACTCTGTCTCGAACGCCACCGCTTCGCTGCCCAGGATATACCAACCGCTGTCCAGCGTGCGTTGCACGGCCGCATCGATTTCATCTTTGTGCGCCAGATACTGGGCACGTAGATCGTTGAAAGGAATTGAAGTCATAGGGAGATCGCTCATTCCTGATTCCAGTGGGGTTGTATCGTCAGAGATAATGCTCGCCATAACGCCGATAATACTCAATCATGCGCAGCAGCCCGTCACGCAATGGCGTTTTCGGCTGCCAGCCCAGTTCGGCATGAATGCGCGCATAGCTGGAGTACACGTCGCCAATATCGATCTTTTTCCGTTCTTCCGGCCACGGCACCAGTTCCAGGCTGCCCCGGCCCGCCAAATGAACGATCAACTCAGCCAGATCATGCAGGCTGACCGGCGCCTGACCGCCCAGGTTGTAGACACGGCCATTGGCGGCGTCATCTGCACCGGCGCGCAAGAAGGCGTCCACGACATCCTCCACATAGGTCAGATCACGCAGTTGGCGGCCGTCCCCAAACAATTGAATCGTCTTCCCTTCCACCGCCAGCCGGACAAACCAACCGATAAAGCCTTGCCGATTGTGTTTGATCAGTTGGCGTGGGCCGTAGGTATTGGTCAGCCGCAAGGAGGTCGTGCGCAGCCCGTAGGCGCCATGATAGACGATGTGATACCATTCGCCCGCCAGTTTGTTCACGCCGTTGACGTCGGTCGGCGCCTGCAGGTGATCCTCGTCCAGGGGCAGATAGCGCGGCTTGCCATATTGTTGGCGCGTGCCCGCATAGACCACCTTGATCGCTGGGTTCTCATAGCGGCAGGCTTCGAGGATCGAGAGCTGGCTGCGCGCGTTGATATCGAGATCCGTATACGGGTCAGCCATGGAATCCATATGGCTGACCTGACCGGCCAGGTTGAAGAGGATGTCCTGTCCCTTGACCAATGCGCGCATCGAGTACGGGTCACGCACGTCGGCAATGTTGACGTGCAGCCGGCTCTCATACCCGGCAATATTGAACAGATTGCCGCCGTAGTCCGGGATCAACGAGTCGACCAGCGTGACGGTGGCGCCCAGCTCCACCAGCCGCCGCGCCAGGTTTGAGCCGATAAAGCCCAGTCCCCCCGTGATCAAGACCGATTGGCCGGCATACGCCTTCAGATAAGCCATGCGAACGATTCCACCTGCGTTCGGTTCAAAATAGATACTGTAGCTTGGTCGCCAGCATCGGATTGCCCGCCACCTTGATGCGCCCCTGCATGAAGGCCGCCACCGCGTTCAACTGGCCCGCCGCAAGCGCGATCAGGTCGATGTCCTCGATGCTGATGACGCAGTCTGCATCCTCTTGCACGCCAGTCCGCACCTCACCGGCGGCGTTCTTGAGGTCGACGGTCCACTGGCCGCCGTCATCGCCCAGGACATTGAACTGATAGACGACGTTGACCTTCTGCACAATCCCCGGGTCGGCGGCAATTCGTTGATTGATTTGAGCAAAGACAAGCGCAGGTGTATTGGATGACATAGGTTTTTGGGATTCTACCAGTTGATCCACGGGTTGCTGATTGGGCAGCGAGATCATCCGATCAGGGTGACCGGCGTCGGCGCCTAGCACCAACTCCGCCATCACACCGATTGCCTCGCTGTTGAAGGTCGTGATATTCAGCGTCGTCACTGGGCTGGCTTTCCACAATTCCAGTCGTTCGGCAATGCGCGCCTTGGGGCCACACAGGGCGACGGCGTCGACCAGTGCGTCGGGAATCGCCGCCGCGGCTGCGTCTTTTTTGCCCTGGAGATAGAGCATCTGCACCTGGTCGGCAGCTTCTTCGAAGCCATAGCGGCAGGCCAGGTCATAGTAGAAGTTCTTGCCCTTGGCGCCCATGCCACCGACATAGAGGGCCAGAAAGGGCTTGATGCTGGCGCGGCAGGCGTCCACATCGTCTCCCAGGGCCACGGGCACCGACGGCGCAATGTCAAAGGTGTCAAGCCCCTTGCCGTTGCCCGCTTTGGCGAGACCGGCATCAATCGGCGCCTTGTAGGCACTCGCGTAATGGGCCGGCGAGAAAAAGATCGGCAGCCAGCCGTCAGCAATCTCAGCCGCCAGCTCCACGTTTTTTGGCCCGATCGCGGCGAGATAGATCGGCAAGGTGGCGCGCCCGTGAATAATGCTCTTGAGCGGCTTGCCTAAGCCTGTGGCGTCAGCACCCTTGTAGGGCACCTGGTAGTGCTCGCCGTCATGCACCAGCGGCTCTTTGCGGGCCAGGATCTTGCGCACGATGGCCACATACTCGCGCGTCTTCCCCAGCGGCTTGCCATAGGCAACCCCATGCCAGCCCTCCACCACCTGCGGGCCGGAAAGCCCCAAGCCCAACAGCATGCGCCCGCCCGACAGTTGATCGAGCGTGATCGCCGTCATCGCCGTATTGGCCGGCGTGCGCGCCGGCATCTGCATGATCGCGGTGCCCAGATGGATGTGGTCGGTCTGTGCGCCGATCCACGCTAGCGGCGCCACCGCATCCGATCCATAAGCCTCCGCCGTCCACACGGCAAAATAGCCAAGACGATCCGCTTCCTTGATCATCTCCATCGGCAGCGACAACTTCGCCCCCGAGTAGCCCACCATCAAGCCTAGTCGCATGAAAATCTCCCGGAATCAAGTCAGGCCTCGCGTCACCAAACCCCTGCATTGTATACCGCAGCGCTGTTCAGGCAGAATTGCGACTCCCGGTGGGTGACGGACAAACATGGCGACCCGCCCTTCGACGGCCAGCGAGAGCGGACGTGTGCACGGTGTGGGGATCAAGCAGCAGATTGCCGAAAACGCGGTACCCTGATCAATGGCTGCGCATTTTGACAAACGATGCAAGAGCGGGTACTATACTTTTCGTAGTAGGTAACGCTGAGTAATAGAGACAGCAAAGAGTGAATTGGTGATCATTACGCAGTTGGTTGCGTACGCTGCACTTGTATAAGGAGATTATGATGGCAAAGCCAATCAAAGTGACAGACAGCACATTTGACAGCCTGGTGGTCGAATCCGAAGCCCCTGTGTTGGTGGATTTCTGGGCCGAGTGGTGTGGTCCGTGCAAGATGATTGCACCCGTCCTCGAAGAGATTGCCAAAGACCTGGACGGCAAGCTGACCATCGGCAAGCTTGATGTCGATGACAATCAGAACACAGCCATGGCGTTCGGCGTCATGAGTATCCCAACCCTGCTCCTGTTCAAGGGTGGCAAGCCAGTCGAACGCATTGTCGGCTTCCAGCCCAAACAGCAGTTGATGGGGCGTCTGCAGCCGCACCTAGGCTGACGGCTTCTTGGCCCGAATCGCATAGAAGACCCGGAACGGCGCAGAAATGCGCCGTTCTTTTTTGCTGGGTGATTGGCAAATGCGCATTGGCCGGATTGCTGGGGTGGGGGCGTTAACGGCCAGCAGAGGAAGCGTAGCGTCCAGCCAAGAGAAACTCCACGGGCACCAGAATCACGAGCACAAGAATGTCCAACAGGATTGTGAAAACCAGCGCGCCGGTGACAATTTGCAAGCCTGGCGCCATCCAGCTCAAGAACCTGGCAAAGATGTCGCCAGGCAGGCCAATCACAAAGTAGATGAGCGCAACAAAGGCCAGATAGAGCAAGAGGGGGAGGACAGGCTGGCGATCACTGCGGCTAGGCATCATGCTGTTGGCGATGGCAAAGACCAGATATGCCCAGAGTACACCGTCGTGCGCGCCGATTGCTTGCAGAAAAACGGCGGCAATTCGCGGCCATTGACCCTGGGCCAATACCGCCAGCAATTGATTCGATTCAAAAACCTGGTAGCCGATCAAGGCGACCAACAGCGTGCCTGTGATGAGGGGGGCAAGCCCGACCAGGCTGTCCAGCCCGATGCCGCCGCTGCGGATGCTGACGCTGCCCAGGCCGATATGGCTGCCTTGGCGCTGCGGCCACACCCGAAAACGGCTAGGTTTCAGGCCGAGTAGTTTGGCCACCACCCAGTGCGAGAGTTCATGGGCGACGATTCCAGGTAGAAAGAGCAGGAAGACCGTGACCATGGCCATGTCCGGCGAATGAGTGAGATAGGTCGTGATGGTCTGTATGCGCAGGCTGATCTGGCGGCTCAAAAGGCCAAGCACGAACAAGGTGACCGCCAGGGCAAGCAGGGTCGAGAAAGCGTCCGAGAGCGGCATGACTATCTCATTTACGAGTGCGGTTCCAGGTTGTAGGTCAGGCTCTCGATCAGCCAGCACGGTCCTTGTTTGACCAGTGTCCACCGATCGCCGGCCGGCGATGTCTCGTTGCCGATACGGGTCGTGGCCTGCACGACGGCGCCGGCGCCATCGATGTTCAGCTCCAGATCTGCCGGCGCCGCTTGCGTGGGGGCGCCGGGGAAAACCGTCCGTACATAGCGATGGCGGATGGCATCTTTGTCACGCCAGAATTGGTCATCGCGTGGGTCGTCAGGGGTGTTCTTGGCGTTGGCAACAAACGCGCCATCGGCCCAGAGCGCCATCAGCGCGTCGATTTGCTGGGCGACGACTTGTTCGCCTTCAGCGCGAACGACGGCGCTCACCGCATCGACATCGCTTGTGCCGGCCGGCAGCCGCAAGGTGCATGAGCCAACCGCCAACGGTGGGGCAGTACACGCACTCATCGCGAAGAACAGGGGCAGCAGAAACAAAAGCGCGCTGCGGTAGACGGCAGACGGCGGCGCCGCTAAAGGCGTCGTGGGCAGAGAAGTGGGATCCCAAAGGTGGCTGCCCATCGGCGGTGCCTTACTTGGCGGCCTCGACCAGGTGCTGTGGGGCGGCGGCGCGGAAGAACTGGCGCGTGAAATCCTCTTGCATCTTGAGGGTGTCTTCCAAACTGCCATATCGGCCCGACGTGAGTTTGAAGAGCACAATGCCGTCAGACTGGTCGCGCCGGTCATCGGGGAACAAGTAGAAGTAGTAAACCACATGCTCCCACGGCTGTCCGTTGCCTTCGACCTGCTTGGTGGCGTCTAGCCATAGGCCGAAGATTTCGCCGCCGTCGGCGAGGCGGGTGGGGTGGGAGCCAAGGTCATATTGCCAGCCGTCGGCGTCGTAGCAAATATCCGGCGCATGGAATGGCTGCGAGTTGCGTCCACCCACCATCGTCAGCCACAGCGATCGGCCTTGATTGTCCTTGTATAACCGCTGCACGTATTGCTCCGGTTCCAACAGGATCATGACTTCCTCGTTCGTTTCCGGTGCATCTTCGCCGATCCATTGACCGACCTGATAGGGCACGTGGTTTAGATCGTGGTTGAGGTCAAAATACGAGTTTGCCACCACAGTGCGTTCGCGTGGTGTGCGCTGCCAGAAGTCGAGATCGGTCACATAGGTAAGCTCATCGGCGGCGCGCAAGGGAGGCGGCCCGCCCAGCCAAGACGGCATTTGGGGAAGATAGACGACCAGTGTCCCCACAAAGAGCAGGGCAACGGCCAACATACTGACCAGCATTGTCTTGGCTGTCATCAGATCACGTCATACCGCAGTTGACCAAAGCGCAGCACGCGTGTGAGCGGGTACACGAGTAGCAGCACGGCAACAAAGAACAAAATTCCCGAGTAGTCATGATAGAAGGTGAACGCCGCCTGCGCACCCAAGGCGCGTGCCACAAACAGCAAGGTCGCCACACGCAAGATATTGCCCAGGATGGCGAGCGGAATGGAGAGCAGCACCAACGCAATGCGCGACCATACGGGACCGTCAAGCAGATAGGCAACCAGCACCATGAGCGAGATCAGCGCAATTAGTGAATTGACGCCGCTGCACTGAGCGCCAATCTCGAGATTGGCGTTTGGCAGCGCGATCGCGTTGCCGACGATGGTGACATCCAGCCCCAAGAAACGCACGATGGCCCCCGAACAGAGACCGGTGAACAGCGCCAACGGCAGGGTGACACGGTCCCAATCGGGCAGCGGCACCATCAGTCCCAGATAGGCAACCGGAAAGAGCAGTTTGCGGATCACCTGGGTGCCGCCAATCGTCCATATCAAACCGGCAAGCACCCCGATCATGGCAAAGGCCGCCAGATAGAATGCCTTATCTTGCAGAAAGTAGAGATAACCTGCCAGCGCACCAGCCAGCAAAATCAGTCCGTAGACGCTGCCGCGTTCTGGGGCATAGACGAGCGTTTTGTCGTTGCGGAAGCGCTGGATGGACAGAAAAACGGAGATAGGGAAAATCAGAATGCCATGACTGTAATAGTCGTTGGACATCCATTCGCTCCATAGCCAACGCCATACTGGCCAGGTCAGCGCAGCAAAGCCTGTCGCAGCTAGAATGGGCAGCCAAAAAATCCGAAAGAGCGATCGGGTCATGCGATCTAAACACCTCGACATATTCGCGCGGCTGACCGCACGCCTGCCCTGTCTACTGCGCGTGGGCAGAATACCAGAGAACCGCAAAACGGTCAAAGTTGGGGCGATTGGCGCCACCAAGTCAAGAGATTTGCTAGAGCCTACCCCCATTGACAGGTTGCCCGCGCCGTGCAAAGATTAGCGTATGGTTTTTTGTCACTCACCACAACAGGAACGGTAGTCATGTTTGCACAAGAAGCGGTGGCAGGCCAGCACCCTCAAAACCTATACGAACAGCTTCTGACCGCGGCGCGCCGGCAACGCCGGCTGCTGCATGTGCACTGGGAGTTGACCTATCGTTGCAATGAGCATTGCACCCATTGCTATCTGGATGTGCTGCGCCCGGGTGCAGTTGCACCCAACGAACTTTCGACGGTTGAATGCCTGCAGGTGGTGGACCAGCTTGCCGACCTGGGCGTAGTCAACCTGACTTTTTCTGGTGGTGAGATCCTGGTACGTCGCGACTTTTTTGTGATTGCTGGTTATGCACACGAGAAGCGCTTCGTGCTGCGCTTGTTTACCAACGGGATCGGCATCACGCCCCATGTGGCGGATCAGATGGCCGAACTCCACCCCTATGCGGTCGAAATCAGTCTCTACGCGATCGACGCGGCCACGCACGACGCAATCACGCAGGTGCCGGGTTCGTTTGAACGAACTGTGCGCGCACTGCAATTGCTGCATGACCGCGCAGTACGCACGGTGGTAAAAACACCGCTGATGCATGAGAACGTGCGCCAGGTTCACGGTCTGCGTGAACTCGCCGATGAACTTGGCGCCGGTTTCCGCACCGATCTGACGATTACGACGAAACGCGATGGCACATGCGGGCCACTGCGCCATCGCCTGACTGACGATGATCTGTTGTGGGTGATGCGGGAGACGTTGGATTCAACACACTGGCCCGCGACGCTGCCACCGCCGGATGCGCCAGTGTGTGGCGTCAGCCAGCTTGCGTTGGTCATTGACCCCTCCGGCGACGTCTGCCCCTGTGCAGAAATACGCACCGCGGCCGGCAACGTGCGCCGTCAGCCAGTAGCTGACATCTGGCGCCAAAGCGCTGTGTTCACAGCCCTGAACGGGGTGACGCGCAATGACCTGCCCTTGTGCCGTGCCTGTTCGTTGGCCGCTTTGTGTGTGCGTTGTCACGGGGTGGCGCTCAATGAGGAGGGTGATTTGCGCCGGCCGGCCCTTACAAATTGCCGCACCGCGCTGGCCCGGCGCCAGGTCTTGATCGAGAAAGGTGCGCTTGCGCCAGGTTTTCCGGTGCCACTTCACTTGCTGGCAAATCGCACGGCCTATGCCAAGCGCTGAGCAGAAACCCATGCCGTTGTTACCTTCGCCGCTAACCACGATCATTGGCGCCGGTGTTTCACCACAAATCTACCGGCAAGTTCCGCATGATCGCAGCGGGCTTGATTGGGGTGATCTGCTGGCGTGTGCCCAAAGCCAC
>Ga0335397_10011770_pt1 | contig 10752 bp, 7 predicted proteins | sample MAT04_FD_205740 | JGI IMG/M metagenome (GOLD analysis project Ga0335397, IMG submission 205740) | Freshwater microbial communities from Lake Fryxell liftoff mats and glacier meltwater in Antarctica - MAT-04 (spades assembly) (version 2) ...
TCGACCGCGGCAAGCCGCTGTGGGAGACCTGGGTCGTCGAGGGCCTGGAGGGCGACCGCTGGGCCGTCGTCAGCAAGATCCACCACTGCATGGTCGACGGCATCGCCGGGACCGACCTGATGTCGCTCGTCCTGGACGCCGACCCCCGGAGCACGGTGAACGCGACACCCCTACCGCCCCTGCGTGCTGAACCCGGTCCGGTGCAGCTGCTGCTGAGCGCCGCGACCTCGCTGCCTGGGCCTCGAGCCCTGGCGGGTGCCGTGCGTGGCGTGCTCGGCCACCCCCGCCGCACCGCCGGCCAGGCCGTCGTCACCGCCCACGGCGCGCTCTCGTACGCCCGGCTCGCGCGCCCGGCTGCGGCCTCCTCGCTCTCGGGACCGCTGACCCCGCACCGCCGCTGGGGCTGGACGACCTGCACACTCGACGACGTCCGGACCGTGCGGGGCGCGCTCGGCGGGACCGTCAACGACGTGGTGCTGACGGCCATCACCCGGGGCTTCCGCGAGCTGCTCCTGAGCCGGGGCGAGGCTCCCGACGCGCATGCGGTCCGTACGCTCGTCCCGGTCTCGGTGCGCCACGACGGCGGTCGCGGCGCGTTCGACAACCGGGTCTCGGCGATGGTCGCCGAGCTCCCCGTCGGGGTGGTGGACCCGGCCGGGCGGCTCGCCGCCGTACGCAAGGAGATGGGGCGCCTCAAGGCCTCGGGGGAGCCCGAGCTCGGCGAGCTGCTCACCTCCGTCGCGGTCCTGGCACCCGCGCCGCTGCTGTCGCTGGGCCTGACCGGCGTCTTCCGGGTGCCCCACCGGCACCTGGTCACGGTCACCACCAACGTTCCCGGCCCGCAGCGGCCGCTCTACCTCTGCGGGCGCCGGATGCGCGAGTACTACCCGTACGTGCCGATCGCCGACCGGGTGCGTGTGGGCGTGGCGATCACGTCCTACGACGGGGTGCTCGCTTTCGGGGTGACCGCCGACGAGGACAGCACGCCCGACCTGCAGGTCCTGCTGGACGCGATCGGCACGGAGCTGGACGACCTCGTCGCGCTGGCCGTGGGCTGAGGCGGTGCGGGCTGCGCACCGCGTCAGCAGCACGGCACCCACCAGCAGGAGGAGCAGGGCGACCGGGACCACGACCACGGGCCGCCGAGCTGGAGGTCGAGCACCTCTGAGCCAAGGCGCTCAACCGGCAGCACGCCAAGACCCTTGAACGGGGAGGCGCACCGCGTGGTGGCGGTTCACCGAGACCCTGTGAGCAGCTCAGCGCCCAGCATCCACCGGCAGAGGTGCCCGAGCCGACCCCGAGCCCGCCCGTCTGCGCCGGTGCTTGTCCGCCGCGTCCACGACCAGCACGGCCGGGACGGCCAGCAACGCGACGGCCCAGCCGAGCAGGCTGGGGGGCTGCAGCTCGAGCGCGCGGGCCAGCGGCGGGAGCCACAGGAACGCGGCCAGGGCGCCCAGCTCGAACATGACGGCACCCAGGAGCAGCCGGTTCGTGCCCAGCGGCACCCGCCACGCGGGCTGGTGCTCGCTGCGGCAGGCGAAGGCGTTGGCCAGCTGGGCGAGGACGACGGTGGTGAAGGCTGCCCCCGATGCGGTGAGGAGCACCGACTGGGAAGGGGCGTCGCCCCACCGCCAGCCGGCCGAGGACAGGACCGCGAGGAAGGCCAGCATGGTCATGGCCGCCTCCGTGGGACCCAGCACGCCGAAGACCCGACGCAGCAGCGGCCCGTCGATCAGACGCAGCTCCCCGGGCGGCCGTTCCAGAGCGCCGGGCTCGGGGGGCTCGGCGCCCAGGGCGAGCGCCGGCAACAGGTCGGTGCCGATGTCGAGCGCGAGCACCATCAGCACCGTGAGGGCGAGCGGGATCTGGCCGCCGGACAGGGCGTAGACCGCGAACGGCGTGAGCTCCGCGACGTTGTCGGTGAGGTGGTAGGTCAGGAAGCGCTTGATGTTGGTCGACGTCGCGCGCCCCAGCTCGATGGCCGTCACGATGGTGGGGAAGGCGTCATCGAGCAGCACGAGGTCGGCGGCCTCCCGGGCGACGTCGGTCCCGGACAGCCCCATGGCGACGCCGATGTCGGCCTCGCGCAGGGCGGGTCCGTCGTTGACGCCGTCGCCGGTCATGGCGACGACGTGGCCGCGGCCCTGCAGCGCCCGGGCGATCCGCAGCTTGTCCTCCGGGGTGACCCGGGCGACGACCGCGCCGTCGTGGTCGAGCAGCCGTCCGAGGGCGTCGTCCTCGCCCGGCAGCTCCGCCCCGGTCAGCACCGGGCTCCCCGGCCGGAGCAGGCCGACCTCCGCGGCGATCGCGCGCGCGGTCGCTGGGTGGTCGCCGGTGATGAGGGCAAGGCGCAGCCCGGCCCGGCGGCACTGCTCGATGGCCGCCGCGATCCCCTCACGCGGAGGGTCCTCCAGGGCGACGAGGCCGAGGAGCTCGAGGTCGCGCTCTGCGGTGTCCGGGTCGTCGAGCGCCTGCGGCTCCGGGGCCGACCGACGGGCGACGGCCAGGACCCGCAGCCCCTGCGAGGCGAGCGCTGTCGATGCCTGCTCGGCGGCGTGGGGGTCGCGACAGCGGGGCAGGACGGCGTCCGGCGCGCCCTTGACGTGCAGCGATCCACAGGCGACGACCGACTCGCGACGGCGGCGGGGGTCGAACGGGAGGTGGCGCTGCCGGGGCGCCGACCGCTCCAGCGCCTCCACGTCGAGCCCGGCTCGCAGGGCCAGCACGTGCAGGGCCACCTCCATGGGATCGCCCTGCGGCCGCCAGCTCCCGTCGGGCTGGCGGACTGCCCTGCCGCTGGAGCACAGCACGGCGGAGCGGACCAGCTCCACGACAGCCGCCAGCACGTCGGGTGCGGCGACGACGTGGCCGTCGGGCGCGTACCCCTCGCCCCCCTCCACGCTTGCCTGGCCGGCCGGTGTCCAGACCCGCACGACGGTCATCTGGTTGCGGGTCAGCGTCCCGGTCTTGTCGCTGCAGACGAACGTCGTCGCTCCCAGTGTCTCGACGCACTCCAGATGCCTGACGAGCGCGTTCTTCGTCGCCATCCGCTGGGCCGAGTGGGCCAGCGACAGCGTCACCGTCGGCAGCAACCCCTCCGGGACGAGGGCCACGGTCACCCCGACGGCCAGCAGGAACCCGTCCTGCGGGTCGATCCCCAGACCGGTGGCGAGCAGGAAGAACACGACCCCGACGGCAACCGCGACCGCGGCGACCGTGCGGACGACCCGGTGCAGCTCCCTGGTCAGCGGACTCGTCGGCCGCTGGGCGCCGCGGGTCTCGGCGGCCAGGCCCGCCAGCCGGGTCCGGCGGCCGGTGACGACCACGACCGCTTCGGCCCGTCCCTCCACGACGTAGGTCCCGGCGAAGGCCCGGGCCCCCGCATCCGGCCGGACCGGGACGCTCTCGCCGGTCAGCATCGACTCGTCGATGCTCAGCGCGGCGACCGCGGCAAGCTCCAGATCGGCGCAGACCCGGTCCCCGCTGTCGAGCAGCACCCGGTCCCCGGCGACGAGATCTGCTGCCTCGATGGTCTTCCGTCGGCCGTCCCGGATCACGGTGACGCGAGCGGGCAGCATCGCCCGCAGGCGCTGACCGGCCCGGTCGGCGCGGTGCTCCTGGGCGAAGGCGAAGACGCCGTTGAGCAGCACGACCACGACGATGGCGATGGTCAGCTCCGGCATCCCCGCCAGCAGCGCCAGCCCGGCCGCCGCCCAGAGCAGCAGGGCGAAGAAGTGGACCAGTTGCGCGGCGAGCTGGACGAGGGGCGACGGGGGTGGCGGCGCGGGGATCACGTTGGGTCCGTCACGGGCCAGGCGCCGCGCCGCCTCGGCGTCGGTCAGGCCCGCGCCCGAAGTGGTCATGACTGCGCTTCCGCCGCGGCCCGCAGCGACGTCGACGCCGCAGGGGGTCGTTCGCCGTCCAGCACGCCCCGTACCGCCGTTCCGTCGACCGTCTCCAGCTCCAGCTCCAGCTCCAGCTCCAGCTCCAGGAGCATCCCGACCAGCCGGTCCAGCGCGTCCCGGTGGTCCTGCAGCAGGAGCAGAGCGCGCCCCTCAGCCTGCCGGAGCATCGCGGCGACCTCCTCGGGCAGCTGCTCGGTGACGCCGAGCGCCAGACCGCTCGGCAGGATGGTGACCTTGTCGACCGGGTCGGCGTGCTCGCACAGCGCGGCGACCAGCGCGTGCCCCGACTCGTGCACCGCGACGGCCCGCCGCTCCGCCGGCATCAGCGCGTTGGAGGTGTCGCGCCGGCCGAGCAGGACCCGGTCCCGGGCGGCGTCCAGGTCCTGCATGGTCACGGTGGTCCGGCCGTCCTGTACGGCGTTGATGGCGGCCTCGTTGACGAGGTTGGCCAGGTCGGCGCCGGAGAACCCGGGCGCGCCGCGAGCGACGCGCTGCAGGTCGACGTCGGCGGTGAGGTGCCGGCTGCGCGCGTGCACCCGCAGGATGGCCTCGCGCTCGTCCTGGTGGGGGAGGGGGACGACGACCTGGCGGTCGAAGCGGCCCGGGCGCAGCAGTGCGTGGTCGAGCGCCTCCGGCCGGTTGGTCGCGGCGAGCACGATCGTGTCCCTGTCCTGGTCGAAGCCGTCCATCTCGGCGAGCAGCTGGTTGAGCGTCTCCTCCCGCTCGTCGTTGGACAGCACAGCCCCGCGGGCGCGGTGACCGCCGATCGCGTCGATCTCGTCGATGAAGATGATGGACGGCGACCGCTTGCGGGCCTCCTCGAACAGGTCGCGCACGTGCGAGGCGCCGACGCCGACGAACATCTCGACGAACGACGAGCCCGTCACCGACAGGAACGGCACGTCCGCCTCGCCCGCGACGGCTCGGGCGAGCAGCGTCTTCCCGGTGCCCGGGGGTCCGACCATCAGCACCCCGCGAGGGGTCTTGGCGCCGGCCGCCCGGTAGCGCTCGGGCGAGCGCAGGGCGTCGACCACCTCGGACACCTCCTGCTTGACGCCCTCGTAGCCGGCGATGTCGCTGAACCTCGTCTGCGGCCGCTGCACGTCGGTGACCTTGGTCTTCGACCGGCCCACGCTTCCCAAGGCGCCCATCCCGCCGGCCAGGGAGCGCTGCGCCGCCCAGCCGGTCCAGACGAACAGCGCGATGATCAGGGCGAGCGGGAGCAGGCTGAGCGCGACCGCCAGCCACGAGGTCTGCTCGGCCCGGGTCGCGGCGATCTCGACGCCCTGCTCCCGCAGCTGCTCCTCGATCGCGAGCGGTCCGAGCGCGGTCGGCTCGGGGGTGAAGACCGCCAGCATCAGCACGGTCGTGAGCAGCAGCCCTCCGGGGAGCAGCCCAGGACGGGCAGGGGCTGCGGTGCACGGGCACCTCCCGCGCCGAGGGCCGGGTCGTCCTCGGCCGCCGCCACGTTCTGCTTCACCGTGAAGAAGCTGTCGGGGGTGACCGAGATCGAGTCGATGCCGGCGCGTACGAGGAAGCGGGCGAAGTCCGGGTCGTTGCTCGGTCGCTGGCCGCACAGGCCGACCGGGCAGCCGCGGCGGTGCGCACGCTCGATCAGGAGCTCGATGCTGCGGGTCACCGCGGGGCTGCGCTCGTCGAACAGGTGCGCCAGCTGGCCGGAGTCGCGGTCCACGCCGAGCGTCAGCTGGGTCAGGTCGTTGCTGCCGATCGAGAAGCCGTCGAAGCGCTCGGCGAAGTCCTCGGCCAGCACGATGTTCGAGGGGATCTCGGCCATGACGTAGACGCGGAGCCCGCCGATGCCCCGTCGGAGCCCGTTCTCGGCCATCTCCTCCAGCACCCGGTCGGCCTCCTCCGGCGTCCGGCAGAACGGGATCATGACGATGACGTTGGACAGCCCCATCTGCTCCCGGACCCGCCGCAGGGCGCGGCACTCGAGCGCAAAGCCCTCCCGGTAGCCCTCGCTGTAGTAGCGGCTGGCCCCCCGCCAGCCGAGCATGGGGTTCTCCTCCGTCGGCTCGAAGTGCTCGCCACCGAGCAGCCGCGCGTACTCGTTGGTCTTGAAGTCGCTGGTCCGGACCACCACCGGGTCCGGCCAGCGGGAGGCGGCGATGCGGGCGATGCCGTGCGCGAGCCGGTCGACGAAGAACTCAGTCGGGTCGGCGTAGGCAGACGTCAGCCGGGCGATCCGCTCTCGGGCAGGCTCGTCCACCTGGTCAGGGCGGACGAGGGCCATCGGGTGTACGCGTACGTGGTTGGTAACGATGAACTCCAGCCGCGTCAGCCCCACCCCGTCGGCGGGCAGCCGCCACCAGCGGAAGGCCGCCGCCGGGTCGGCCAGGTTGAGCATCACGCGCGTCCGGGTCTGCGGAAGCGTCGACAGGTCGACCTCGCGCTCCTCATACGCGACCGTCCCGTCGTAGACGTGACCGCGGTCGCCCTCGGCGCACGAGACGGTGACCGTGGCGCCGTCGGTGAGCACGCTCGTCGCGTCACCGGCGCCGACGATGGCCGGGACCCCCAGCTCGCGGCTCACGATCGCGGCGTGCGAGGTCCGCCCGCCATGGTCGGTCACAAGAGCGGCGGCCCGCTTCATCACGGGTTCCCAGTCGGGGTCGGTGATGCCGGTGACCAGCACCGCGCCGTCGGGGAAGCGGTCGATCTCGTCCGGGCTGCTGAGGCGGCACACCGGACCCGTGGCGATCGCCTCGCCGATGGCCAGCCCGCTGGTCAGGCGGGTGCCCGTACCGGTCAGTCGGTAGGAGCGCAGGTGCGTGGCCTCTCGCCGGGCCTGGACCGTCTCGGGCCGGGCCTGGACGACGAACAGCTCGCCGGTCAGGCCGTCCTTGGCCCACTCGATGTCCATCGGCAGGCCGTAGTGCTCCTCGATCGTGACGGCCCAGCGCGCCAGGGCCAGGACCTCGTCGTCGGACAGCACGAATCCGGCCCGCTCCTGCACGGAGGTCGCGACCGTCGTGGTGCCGCCCGCGTCGTCGTAGACCGCCTTGCGCTCCTTGCCGCCCAGCGACCGGGAGATGATCGGGACAAGGCCCGGGTCGGCGAGCAGCGGCTTGAACACGGCGTGCTCGTCCGGGTCGACCTGGCCGCTGACGACCGTCTCGCCCAGGCCCCACGCCGCGTCGACGAGCACCACGCCGGGGAAGCCGGTCTCGGTGTCGAGCGTGAACATGACGCCGGCCCCGCCGACGTCCGACCGGACCATCCGCTGCACGCCGACGGACAGGGCGACCTGCAGGTGGTCGAAGCCGCGGTCCTCGCGGTAGTGGATGGCGCGGTCGGTGAACAGCGAGGCCAGGCACCGGCGACAGGCGTCGAGCAGGGCGTGCTCGCCGGTCACGTTGAGGAAGCTCTCCTGCTGACCAGCGAAGCTCGACTCGGGCAGGTCCTCCGCCGTCGCGCTGCTGCGTACGGCGACCGCGACGTCGGGCTGCCCCGCCCCGCCGCACAGCTCGCGGTAGGCGTCGGTGAGGGCCGTCGTCAGCTCCGGCGGGAAAGCGGCCCCGGCGACCAGCTCCCGGATGGAGGCGCCGACGGACGACAGCGGCTCGCCGGCATGCAGCCGGTCGACAGCGGTCGCGATGCGGTCGCGCAGGTCGTTGCTGTCGAGCAGCTCCCAGTACGCGTCGGCGGTGGTGGCGAACCCGTCCGGCACGCGCACGCCCCCCGCGGTGAGGTGGCGGCGCATCTCGCCGAGCGAGGCGTTCTTGCCGCCGACCCGCCCGACGTCTCCGCGGTCGAGCTCCGAGAGCCACAGGACGTGCGGGTGGTCGGTCATGGCGAGGCCCTCCAGGACGGTGGTGCGGTGACGATCCGCTCCCGTGGGCCCAGCCTCGCTGCGCGCTGTGGCCGCAGGAAGGGACGTAAGTCCTGCGCCGCCCGGCCGGGACCAAAGGCCCTGGCGGGGCGCCCGCGGGGGCGGAGCATCGAGGGAGGTCGAACGACGTACGCCTTGGAGAGGGGAGCGGGCCATGCACGCCAAGGTCGGGGAGCGCATCGTGGTGCGGTCCCGCCACCAGGGGGAGCCCGAGCGGGACGGCGAGATCCTCGAGGTCCACGGGCCGGACGGCACACCGCCGTACCTCGTGCGGTGGTCCGCCACCGGGCACGAGGGGCTGTTCTGGCCCGAGAGCGATGCCTACGTTCCCCACCACGACGAGTCCTGAGGTCGTCGGGTTCCCAGGGCACAAGGTCCCCGGCTGCTCGTCCTTTGTCCCCTGGCCGCGCCGAGCCGGGGAGGCGATCCTGGAAGCCGGTCCTGCCGCCGTGGCAGGTGGTGGTGAGGAGACGAGATGCCCGGAATCGTCGTCGGGGTCGACCCGTCGCACGGCGGAGCCGCAGCACTGGACTGGGCAGTGGCCCAGGCCGTGCGAACGTCGCAGCCCCTGACCGCAGTACGGGCGTACTCGCTGCCGTCGTACGGCATGGACTACCCCGGGGGCAGCGTCCTCGCGAACACCATGGAGGACATCGTCCGCAGGGAGCAGGAGATGGCGCAGACCGCGCTCGAGGAGTCGCGCGCGCGTGTCGAGGGAGCGGAAGCCGTCGACGCGAAGGCGATCGCGACCATGGGCGCGCCCAGCCAGCAGCTGCTGAAGGCCGCGGAGGACGCGGACCTGATCGTGGTGGGAAGTCGTGGTGCCGGGGCCCTGTCTCGGGCAGTGCTCGGATCGGTCAGCTCGTCTGTGCTCCACCACGCGACCCTGCCCGTCGTGGTGGTGCCGGAGCAGGCCCACCCGTCGACCGGTACGCCGCCGCGCGTCCTGGTCGCCCTCGACCACTCCGCGCCCTCGCTCGCGGCTCTCGCCTGGGCGGTCGAGCAGGCGCGGGCGCTCGGTGCGATCCTCGTCCCCGTGACCGTGCGCGGGGAGATCATCTCGACCGGTGACGCGCCGCTGCCGATGGCTCAGCTCGAGGCCTCCGAACGCCGTGCCCTGGAGGCAGCGGCGGAGAAGGCCGGCGCCCGGACCGAGCCGAAGGTCCCGGTCGAGGCCGACGTGCTGGCCGGGCATGCCGGAGAGGTCCTGATCGCCGAGTCGGCGCGCGCTGACCTGCTCGTGATGGGGTCCCGCGGACGTGGCGGCTTCGCGTCGCTGCTGCTGGGCTCGACGAGCACCCAGGCCGCCGGCCACGCGAGCTGCCCCGTCGTCGTCGTACGACAGGCCTGACCCCGTGTGGATCTCGGACTTGATGTCGTCACCGGCGATCACGGTGCCGCCCGAGCTGCCGGTCAAGGAGGCGGCGCGGCTGCTCCGTGATCGTGACGTCGCCGCCGTCCCTGTCGTCGACGCCGCCGGCACCCTGGTGGGCGTGGTCAGCGAGATCGACCTGCTGCGAGGCAGTGTCGCGCCCGACCCGGTCGCGCACCTGGTGCCGGTCGACGTGGCCGGACCGCCCCCGTCGACCGTGGCCGAGGTCATGACCCGGCAGGTCGAAGTGCTCGCACCGCACACCGACCTGTTCGACGCGGCGCGCCGCATGGCCGCCACGGGCGTCCGCAGCATGCCGGTCGTCGACGGCGAGTCCGTCGTCGGTGTCTTGAGCCGCGCGGACCTGCTGCGCGCGCTGGCTCGCGACGACGACGACATCTGCGCCGAGGTCGGTCAGCGGCTGACCGAGTACTTCGGAGCTGAGCTCCCGTGCGAGGTCGAGGTGGACCAGGGCCTGGTCACCCTGCGCACCGACCGCGACGGACAGGACGAGGACCTCAAGGCCGCCGTGCTGCTGAGCCAGCGCGTACGAGGAGTGGTGCGGGTCCTGGTGGAGGAGCGGGCCTGACCGGCGCGACCCGCCACGGGCCGTAGCCTTCCGGAGCACCAGCACGTGCATGCTCCGGGGCGGTAGCTCAGCCGGTCAGAGCAGGGGACTCATAATCCCTCGGTCGTGGGTTCGAGCCCCACCCGCCCCACATGGTCTGACCTGCGGAAACAGCGATCGGTATGCATGATCGCCAACGGCCGTGGTGCCATCTTGGTTGCCTTTGCGCCGCGAGGGGGTTGCGTCAACTGTTGCTGTGTCGGGCGATCACGGTGGGCCGGGGAGTCGAGGCGTGCGTCGCCGCGTCGTTCATGTCGAAGGAGGGCGGGTGCGCACGCTGGGCTGCCGGCGGCAGTTCACCGATTCCCGCTGGACCCGCTGCGCTCATGGACCGTGACCGTTCATGCTCGCCCAGACGTCACTTCGCAGTGAGTGGTTGATCCGGGACTGCGCCCACGTCTAAAGCTCACTGCCAGATCGGCCGGCGGTCACATCAACACCAACATTGATGGGCCAGCCCGGGGTGCGGGCGTCCCACTGCGCGCCGGGCGTACGCACTGCCCGTGTCCGGCAGTGTTGACTCAGCCGTCGAACAGGGGAGGCACGTGGCCAACGGGGTGTTTCGCTCGTTCAATAAGGACAACCGGCCGCTGTCCTGGCATCTGGAACAGCGGTTCCTGCGGCCGCTGTCTCAGGAGGTCGCAGTCTTCGAACTGGGGGACATGCCGCCCGACGCCCTCGCCCATGGCCGGGTGCTGGCCGAGCGGGCACGGGTGCTGCCCCCGGAGGCCGTGAGCTACGGCGTCGCGCGGCAGGGGTCCGGCGAGTACCGCCCGACGGACGAGCCGGGGGTGAAAGTCGCCACCACCCGGTCATACATCGCTGTGCAAATGGCTGGCGACCTGGAGCTGCTGGAACATTGGCCCGACGAGGCCGTAGCCGGGCTGCTGCCGGTCGGTATCTGTCAAGTCAAATGAGACAGTTGCGGTCAGTTTCTTTCGGGTTCGAGTGTCGGCTCGTTGATCCAGAACTGGGTCGGCATGATGGGCGGCTG
>Ga0335397_10011773_pt1 | contig 10751 bp, 10 predicted proteins | sample MAT04_FD_205740 | JGI IMG/M metagenome (GOLD analysis project Ga0335397, IMG submission 205740) | Freshwater microbial communities from Lake Fryxell liftoff mats and glacier meltwater in Antarctica - MAT-04 (spades assembly) (version 2) ...
TGGACGGGTCGACCTCGTTGCGGATCGAGAGCTCGCGGTTCGGGATGACGCCTTCGGACTTGTAGCCGATGTCGAGCAGCACCTCGTCACGATCGACCTTCACCACCGTGCCGATCACGATCTGACCGTCCTCGACCGCCACCATGCTGGCGGCGTAGGCGTCGTCGAGGGACTGGCCGCCGAGATCATCGAAAGTGATCTGGCGTGGAACGTATGCCGCTTCTTCGCCCATGGATGCGACCGCTTCATCGAGCGGCTGGGCCTCGTCGGCAGTGATGGTGGTGTCGGACACGTAGGTACTCTTCGATGCTCTAGAGGGATGGGACAGTTCTCATCAGCTGTTCACAGAGATCCATTGTGCGGATCGCCGTGGTCGACCGAGCGCGCGAAGCGCCTGCTCGAACCCCGACAGGGTACTCCTCCTGCCACCGCCCTCGAAAGTGCGGGACCAGCGTCGCTGCGCACACTCGCCGGTGTCAGTCCGAGCGGTGGGCGACGAGCAGGAACTCGTGGGACTCGATCGTGGGCTCTGCCCGGCGGTACTCCCCCGGCGACACGGACCAGATGTCGTCGACCACGAGACCACAGCGCTCCCCGAGCAGCCGCAGCTCCCGCGGGGTGTAGCAGGTGGTCCACAACTCGGAGTCGATGCGCACTCCGTCGGAGTCGCGCAGCTCGGTGGTCTCGTGGTTGACGGCGCCGGCGGCGTCGAACGCATCGGTGTCCTCGAGCCACTTCACCTGGAAGTACGACGAGAATGCCGACACCGCCACCCGCCCACCGGGACGCAACGCTGCGCGGACACCCGCCAGGACCGCTGAGTCGGGCGCCAGATTCTGGGGATCTTCCAGCGTGGTCGGCCCGCCCAGCCCGAACGCCCCCTGGCAGAGCGAGATCGCTGCGTCGAACCCCGCCACCTCCGAGCCTCCGCCCCGGAGGGACGCATCGACACGCTCGTCGCCGACCATGAGCCGAGCATCTCCGCGATGGAACTCGACCATGTCGGCCACACCCTCGGCGATCGCCAGGTCCGACGCGACCTCGATGAAGCGCTCGCTGATGTCGATGCCGACCGCACGGATGCCGCGGCTCGCGAGCTCGACGGAGTGCCGACCCGGACCGCACCCGACGTCGAGCACGGTCATACCGGGTTCCAGACCCAGCGACTCGATCAGGAACGAGACCTCTTGTGAGGTGCCCTTCGTGAAGGAGTACCGCAGGTAGGCGGGGCCCAGGTGGTCGGCGACGTCCTCGAACCAGTGACGCGGGGAGTCGTCCGAGTTGCTCACATCGATCACAGCGGCGCCCTCAGCCCTTGGCCGCGGCCCAGCTGTCGCCCCGCGACAGGTTGACCGCGAGCGGCACCCGAAGGTCGAACGCACCGGACATGGACTCCAGCACGACGTCCTCGGTCGCCTGCCACTGATCGGGCGGCACCTCCAGGATGACCTCGTCGTGCACCTGCAGGATGACTTTGCTGGCCAGCTGCCCGGCGTCGAGTGCGGTGTCCAGGTGGACCAACGCGACCTTGAAGATGTCGGCGGCGAGACCCTGGATGGGGGCGTTCATCGCCTGGCGCTCCCCCGCCATACGGATGTTGCGCTGGCCGGAGGAGAGCTCCGGGATCCGGCGCCGCCGACCGAAGACGGTCTCGGTGTAGCCACGCTCACGGGCCTCTTCGACGGTTCGCTCCATGAACGCCTTCACGCTCGGGAAGGCGACGAAGTACGCATCGAGGATCTCCTGCGCCTCGCCTGTCGGGATGCTGAGCCGCTGGCCCAGCCCGTAGGCCTCCATGCCGTAGGCGAGTCCGTAGGAGACCATCTTCGCCTTCGAGCGCTGCGCGTGGGTCACGGCGTCGTTGTCGACCGCGAACACGCGGGCTGCGGTGGTGTTGTGGATGTCCTGGCCGGTGGTGAACGCCTCGATCAGTCCTGGGTCCTCGGCGAGGTGGGCGATGACCCGCAACTCGATCTGGTTGTAGTCGGCGACCAGGAACTCGGTCCCGGGCGCCGGGACGAACGCCTCACGGAAGCGCCGGCCCTCTTCGGAACGTACCGGGATGTTGTGCAGGTTCGGCGCGTCGGACGACAGGCGCCCGGTGCGCGCGACGGTCTGGTTGAACGTCGCATGGATCCGGCCGTCGGCTGCGACCTCGGCGAGCAGACCCTCTCCGTAGGTCGACCGCAGCTTCTCGACCTCTCGGTACCGCAGGAGGTGCTCGATGATCGGGTGCTCACCGCGGAGCTTCTCGAGCGTCGCCTGATCGGTGGAGTAACCGGTCTTGGTCTTCTTGCCGGGAGTCAGGCCGAGCTTGTCGTACAGGATCGCCCGCATCTGCGGGGTGGAGTTGACGTTGAACTCCTCGCCCGCGGCCTCGACGATCGCCGCCGACTCGACCTCTGCCTCTGCCGTCAGCGAATCGTTCAGTCCCTCGAGCACGTCCACATCGACACCGATACCCACGTGTTCCATGCGAGCGAGCACCCGCACGAGCGGAACCTCGATGTCGTCGTTCAGCCCGGACAGTCCCTGAGCCGTCATCGAGGCGGCGAGCGGCCCGACGATGTGTGCCACCGCCAGAGCATGACGGGCCGTCTGGTGCGACGCCGCAACGCTCGTGCCGCCGAAGTCGAGCTGGCCGGCCGGGACGTTGCCCTCGTCCGCCAGCTCTGCCTCGGCATGGCGCAGCAGCAGCTCGGCCAGGCCGTACAGGGTGTCGGCCGGGTCGAGCAGGTACGCGGCGAGCTTGGTGTCGATCGTGAGTCGGGTCAGGTCGTGACCCAGGTCCAGCAACGACCGCAGGATCGGTTTCGCGTCGTGAGCGGCGACTCCCGGCGCCCCGCACAGCACCGCGTGCAGCTCGTCGTGCAGCTGGTCGAACATGGAGGACGGCACCCACAGGACCTCGCCCATCTCCACCTCGGTGACCAGGGCGAGGCCCTCCAGCGCGCTGCGGCCCGGTGTGCCGGCCCACGACCCGGCGATGCACACGGACTCGGCGCCGGCCAGGTCGGCGAGCACCAGGGCGATCTCTGGCACCGTCGCTGCCGGCAGGACCTCGGCCTCGATCACCTCGGCCGCAGTGCTGGCGGCACCGGCAACATCACCGAACGCCATCGGGAACGCCTCCGCCAGGCGTGGAACAAGCGACGGGAACTCCAACAGCTTGAACAGCTCGAGCACCTCGTCGGGGTCGACCTCGCCCTGGCGCAAGGTGTCGGGGTCGACGTCGAGTGGCACGTCGCGCACCAGCCGCATCATGTCGCGGTTGGAGAGCGCCTGGCCCTGGTGGGTGGTCAGGTTCTCCCGCAGCTTCGGAGTCTGGTCCTCGACGTGGGCGAAGATCCCCTCGAGGCCGCCGTAGGCGTTGATCAGCTTCGCTGCGGTCTTCTCGCCCACACCCGGGATGCCGGGCAGGTTGTCGGACGGATCACCGCGCATCGCGGCGTACTCCACGTACTGCTCGGGAGTGACGCCCGTGCGTTCGAAGATGCCGGCCTCGTCGTAGAAGGCGTAGTCGGACACACCCCGCTTGTTGTACAGAACCTTGATGTGGGGGTCCCGCACCAGTTGGTAGCTGTCACGGTCGCCGGTGACGATGATGACATCGCGCCCCTCGGCCTCTGCGTGCACGGCGAGGGTCGCGATGACGTCGTCCGCCTCGAAGCCCGGCTGGGTCACGACCGGCAGCTGCAGGGTGTCCACGACCTGGCGCACCAGACCCATCTGCTCACGGAGGATGTCCGGGGCCTTCTCCCTGCCGGCCTTGTACGTGTCGACCATCTCATGGCGGAAGGTCTTCTGTGGCAGGTCGAAGGTGACGATGACCTGCTCGGGCCGGTGGTCACGGATCAGGTTCAACAGCATCGAGGTGAACCCGAACACCGCATTGGTGACCTGGCCGGAGGCGGTGGTCATGTCGGTCGGAAGAGCGAAGAACGCGCGGTACGTCAGCGAGTTCCCGTCGATCAGCATCAGCGTCGGCACAGGGCGACAGTACAACCCGCTCCCGTCAGGCCGCCCCGGCGGACAGCGCGGGTCGCGGCTCAGCAGGTCAGGGCGCGAGCGGCCCGGCGAGGATCTCTTCGGCGACGTCCTTCATGGGGCGACGAGTCGTCATCGCCGACTTCTGGATGAAGTCGAACGCCGCCTGTTCGGTCAATCCGTGGCCGTCCATGAGCTTGCCCTTGGCCCTGTCGAGGGTCTTTCGCGTCTCCAGGCGTTCGGTCGCCTCGACCGCCTGCTCGGCGAGCGAACGTTCGGCGCGGAACCGAGCGATGCCGATCTCGATCGCGGGTGCCAGATCGTGTCGCTCGAACGGTTTCACCACGTAGCCGTGCACGCCGGCGTCACTGGCCTCCTCGATGAGCTCGCGCTGCGAGAAGGCGGTCACCAGCACGACTGCGGTCAGGCGCTCGGCACCGATCTCACGTGCGGCCGAGATCCCGTCGAGTCCGGGCATCTTGATGTCGAGCAACGCGACATCGGGTCGGTGGGTCCGCACGAGCTCCACCGCCTCGTCCCCCCTGCCGCACTCGGCGACGACCTCGTAACCCTCCTCCTCGAGGAGTTCACGGAGATCCATCCTGATGATGGCTTCGTCTTCTGCGACGACGACTCTGGTCGGCACCGTTGCCTTCCCTGTTGCATCTGGCTCTTGTTCCATATGACCTGCTCAGTCTACGCGGACCCCGTGACGGCCGGGTTTCGGCCGCGTCGACCGATCTCAGTGTCGTTTCGCGGTGAGGGCGTCGAGCAGCTCGTCCTGCTCGGCCTCGAGTCGGAGGATGGTCTCGATCAGCTCGACCCGATGGCGGGCCATGGCGGAGGACGTCCGCTCGGCGTGGCGGTGGTCCTCATCTGCCGAGGGAGTCTCGGAGACCATCGCCCTGATGCGCGAGTCATCGGTGATGTCGGCGAAGTGCAGGAGCTGCTCGTCCGTGATCCGCAACTCCTCGCGTGCCCCGGCCAGACGGTGACCCACCGATCGCAGACGACGTTCGACGAAGAAGGCCATCCGCGGAGTCTACGGATCGTGACGCCCGGACCGCGCCCCGGACCCGCGTCATACGGCGGGGCCCACACGGTTGGTCCGACAGGGCCACACTGTGCAGGGCGACCGTGCAGCACTGGAGGAACCACGTCGATGATCGGACGCGACGACTGGGGTGTGGCCGACGGCTGGTGGGGCACCGACGGACGGTGGAACCAGGTGGATCCGGACACGCGTGCCGCATTGCGACGTGCGCAGGGTGCCGACGAGCACCCGGACGGACCGCCGAACGACACCCCGATCTGGTTCATCCGCCCCGGAGAGACGCCTGAGCTGTGGTCGCCGGCCGTCGTCGCGATGGAGTCGGGCGAGTCGATCGAGGCACACGAACAGCTGCCGGGCGACCTGCCGATCGGATCGCACCAGTTGCGCCCGCTCGACGGCGGTCCGGTCACGCAGTTGTTCGTCGTCCCTCGGCGAGCGCCGCGCCCCGCTCGCGGCTGGGGATGGTCGACGCAGTTGTACGCGACCCGATCGGCTGCCAGTTGGGGGCATGGCGACCTCGTCGATCTCGCCGCACTCGCCCGTTGGTCCGGGGATGGCGGCGCGGAACTGCTGGCCCACAATCCTCTCGGGGCCACTCTCCCCCTGGCGCACCAGCAGCCCTCGCCCTACTACGCGTCCTCGCGCCGCTTCTGGTCGCCGCTGTACCTGCGGGTCGAATCGGTGATCGGCGCGGACCTGATCGGTGACGAACTCTCCCGGGCAGCATCGGCCGGTGCTGTGCTGAACCAGCGACCAGAGATCGACCGTGATCGCGTCTGGGCGCTGAAGCTGGAGGCACTGGAACGGATCTGGACGCAGGTCCGTCACAGCCGGGTCGTCGTGGACTCACTGACGATGGCCGCCGATGATGAGGCGCTGGCGCGCCATGCGACCTTCTGCGCGCTGGCCGAGATGTACGGAACGGGATGGCTCGACTGGCCGGCAGAGCATCGCCATCCGGGGACGCCGAGCGTGACCGGGTTCCGCGACACGCACGCCGACCGGGTCGCGTTCTGGACCTGGCTGCACATCGAGTGCGAGGTGCAGCTCTCCTCCGCCTGCGCAGCGGGGTCGGGGCTCATGGCTGACCTACCCGTGGGATTCGATCCCTCCGGGTCCGACGCATGGGCCGACCAGGATCTGCTCGCCCTCGGCTGCAGCGTCGGCGCTCCGCCCGACGAGTTCAGTCCGACGGGCCAGGACTGGGGACTGCCGCCGTACGTACCCTGGAAGCTGCGCAATGCGGGGTACACGCCGTGGATCGACACGCTGCGACGGATCTTCCGCCACTGCACCGCTCTGCGGGTCGACCACGTCATGGGACTGTTCCGGTTGTTCTGGATCCCCTCGGGCCACGGCGGCGGTCCAACACACGATGGCGGTCCAACACACGGCGGGTACGTGTATCAGTACGGCACCGAGCTGTTGGATCTGGCGGTGATGGAAGCAGCACGAGCGGGAGCGACGCTGGTCGGCGAAGACCTGGGCACGGTCGAGGACGACGTCCGCGCGGCACTGACCGAGCGCGACGTGTTCGGCTACCGGATCGCCTGGTTCCAGGACGACGACGCGTCGCGGTGGCCGGCAACGACACTGGCATCGCTGACGACCCACGACCTGCCGACCGTCGCGGGACTCTGGACCGGCGACGACGAGAACCACCGGGGGCTGGCCGGCCTCGAACCCGACCCCGATGGCGAGGCCTTGTTGCACGGCCGGCTGGCACGCCTCATTGCGTCGGGCGACGGGACCGATGTGGGCGCCGGGACCGATCTGGACGAGGTCGTGCTGGGAGCTCATCGCGCCCTCGCTGGGAGCGGAAGCGACCTGGCCGTCGCGACCCTCGAGGATGCCGTCGGTGTCGGACAACGGCCCAACCTGCCGGGCACGATCGACGAACATCCGAACTGGCGCAGAGCCCTGCCCGTCGCCATCGAGGATCTCGACCTGTCGCTCGCTCCCGCGATCGCCGAGATGATGCGCGATGCACGCGGCCGGGCGGCCCCCGGTCCGCACGGGTCGGCGACACCGGATGTTCACCCGGGCCGAATCGGACCCTGATCGACCCCTGGGTAACCTGTCGACCGCATGACCGATCTCCTGGCCACCGACCCTCCCGACCTCCCCGACAGCTCAGCCGACGACGATTCGGTCGCCGAGATGATCGCCGGCGTGACCAACCTGCGCGATGCCGGTGGCCACGGCACCGTCGACGGGCGTTACGTGCGCTCCGGGGTGCTCTTCCGATCCGGCCAGCTCGCCCATTCCGGCGACGAGGCGACCGCTGCTCTCGAGCAGATGGGCCTCGGCGTCGTGTTCGACCTCCGGACCGCTGCGGAGCTGGAGGTACTGCCGGATCGGGTACCGGCGGGTGTCGACGTGGTCCACCTGGATGTGCTCGCCGGCGCCGAGGCGAGCGTCGCGACACACCTGGCCGACATCTTCTCGGATCCGACAGCGGCCGAGGACGTCCTGCGCAGCGGTGACATCGGCCGCCACTACATCTCGACGTACCGGGACCTGGTCACGCTGGACACCGCACGCGAGTCGTACCGGACGATGTTCCTGGAGCTGGCCTCTCGCGAGCAGATCGCCCTCTTCCACTGCACCGCCGGCAAGGACCGCACCGGTTGGGCGGCGGCCGCACTCCTGACGCTGTTGGGCGTGGACCCCGACGCCGTCACCGTCGACTACCTGCTCAGCAGCGACCCGGTGGTCGCGTCGTTCCGACCACTGCTCGAGCAGTTCGCGGCCGCTGGCGGTGACCCGGATCTGCTGGCACCGGTGTTCCGTGTCGAGCCCGAGTACCTCGAGGCTGCACGGCAGCAGATGACCGACTCGTACGGCTCGATCGAGGGCTACTTCAGAGACGGGCTCGATCTGGACACCGACGTCACGGACCAACTGCGCCGACGACTGCTGGCCGACGCCCGCTGAATCCACGGGTCGAACCAACCGACCGGCCTGCGGTCACTGCGCGATGGTGATGCGGAAGATGTCGGGGGCGACGTTCGGGGGCAGTTGATCGGTCGTGGCAGGCGGCGGCGAGGTGAAGCAATGGGTCTGCGGTGGGGCGACGTCGACCTGGACGCCGGCACCGTCAGCATCACCCGGGCACTCACCGTCACGAACCACGTCGTCAAGATCTCCGCACCGACGACGAGCGCCGGTTTCCGATCGATCGCTCTCGACGCCCGCACGGTCACGGCTCTGTTGACCCACCAGGCAGTGCGAGCGAGCGAGCGAACGAACGAACGCGAGCTGCTGGGCACGGCGCCGGCGACATCGCCGACCGCTCGTGACCAAACTCTCCGCTGCCGGGGTACCTGAAGGCCACGGTGTCGCCTCACGCGAGAGGACCTTCGCCTCTGACCCGCAGCCCATGATCGGACAACACTTCGTCCATGGGGTCCGGCGGTTGTCCGGGCCACGGGCGGACAGGAGCGCAGATGGGCACACAGGACGAAGCGTCGAACGAGGCGCGGGACATCAAGGGCAAGGACACGGTGACCGAGTGATCACCGTCGGGATCATCCTGCTGCTCGTCGGTGTCCTGTTCGACATCCCGATCGCGTGGTCGGTCGGGGTGCTCTTCTTGGTCATCGGGGTCGTGCTGGCCTTGCTCGGCATGGCCGGTCGTGAAATCGGGGGCCGGCGCCACTACTACTGACTCGCCCCCTCCTAGTGGTGTGTCGGGGCTGCATCCCGAGCGACCTGATGAGCCACTTGGAGTGGAGGGCGGTCCAATGCCGGAAATCGGACCGACGTTCGTCGGAGGAAGCGGGGTGCTGCAGTGACGTTCCGGTCGAGTCTCGACCGTCTCTACCGGCGGACAGGTGCGAACCTTCCATTGGGCGATGCTCGTCCGTCGCACGGCGCCGAGATGGAGGGCTACTTCTGGCGGGTCACCGACGTGGCCGCCGGGCGGGTGCTGGTTGTGCTCTGCGGTGTCAACCGGCACCCGGACGGCGACTGGGCGACGGTGGCCGTCGCCGCCCACCCGGGCGGGTTCGTCCGCTCCGCTGTGCTCGACGGTGCACACGCGTCGCCGGACGGGTTCCGGGTCGAAGCGGGTGACGGGGCGTTCGTGGCGACCGCCAACGAGGTCCACGTGGACCTCGGTGACGACGCGTGCGCCGACCTCTCGCTGGGTCGACCCGTGGAGTGGCCGCTGGCCCTCGGCGCTGGGGGCCTGTTCTCGGCGCTGCCGTTCCTCGGTCAGTACTGGCACCCGCACCTGCTCGGCGGCGAGGCGAGCGGCACCGCCCGCGTCGGTCGCCAATCGTGGGAATTCACTGGTGCGGAGGTGTACGCGGAGAAGAACTGGGGTGCTGGGTTCCCCCAGAAATGGTGGTGGGGGCAGGCGCAGGGCTTCGATCGACCCGACGTGTGCGTCGCGTTCGGCGGCGGTCGTCTCACCGCCGGACCGCTGGCCGTCGACGTCGGTGGTGTCGTGGTGCGCGTCGGGGCCCGTGTCGTGCGGCTCGCCCCGCCGTTCTCGCGGGTGCACAGCGAGACCGACGGTCGACGCTGGGAGGTGCGGGCGCACGGTCACGGATACCGAGTGCACATCGTCGGCACCGGCGTGGGTGACCCGCACGTCCTGCCGGTGCCGCTGCCCGCCCAACGCCGAAACATCGACACCGATTTCGAGCACCTCGCTGGGCACCTCACGCTCCGCGTCTCGGGACGGCTCGACTACAGGGGCGAGAGCGACCTCGCCGCGCTCGAGATCGGTCACCGGCCGACCAGGGCGGAACTGGCCGGACGATGACCGCAAGGAGCGACAGCACCGCCGGCGGGACGCCGACACCGCACCCCCACCATCGACGACGGCTCCTCGCAGCGGTGGGCCTCGTGGCCGTGCTCGGGGTTGCCGTCACTGCGGTCATGCTGTGGAGCCGGGTCACCGTCGATCCGGTGTCGACCGGCACCGCGCGCCAACGGGCGGGCGTGGACCCGGACTCGTCGACTCCGGCGGCCCCGCTGGTGCCTGCGGCGGGTGTCTACCAGTATCGCGGAACGGGCACCGAACAGTTGGACAAGCCCCCGAAGACCCAACTCCAGGGTCCCGACATGCCCGGCACGGTGACCGCCCTCGACGGTGGGTGCTGGAGGCTCCGGGTCGACTACAACACCAATCACTGGCAGAGCTGGGACTACTGCTCCACCGGGACAGGGCTCACCGAAACTGGCGGTGAGTTCTTCCAGCGTCTCGAACTCGGCCCCGTCACGGTCGACACCTCGTCGATCTCCATCTGCGACCCACCGGTCGACGCGATCCGGCCCACCCAGTCCGCCGGGGACCAATGGCGCCAGACCTGCAGTGGTACCTCCACGGCCTCGGACGGCGAGGTCACCTCCGCCGGCCCCTACACCTTCGTCGGAGAAGAACTGCTCAACGTCGACCAGCGCAGTGTCACCACGCTCCACTATCACCGTGTCCGCACCCTCGGCGGCGGCCAGAGCGGAACTGAGGACGTCAACACCTGGTTCGATGCCACCACAGGCCTGCCGGTGAAGAACTCGAGGGTCATCACCGTGCGCAGCGACTCGCCGCTCGGCACGGTGACCTACACCGAGCGAGGGAGCTTCACCCTCGCCTCGTTGACCCCGACTCGCTGATCACCGGTCGGGCACACTCGCCAGGATCAGGCACAGCCCGATGGCCGAATTCGCTGCCGGAGTCGACCCGGAGCGCGAGTGGCCC
>Ga0335397_10011779_pt1 | contig 10745 bp, 4 predicted proteins | sample MAT04_FD_205740 | JGI IMG/M metagenome (GOLD analysis project Ga0335397, IMG submission 205740) | Freshwater microbial communities from Lake Fryxell liftoff mats and glacier meltwater in Antarctica - MAT-04 (spades assembly) (version 2) ...
GTTGCCGTCCTGAACGAAGAGTTGCCCGCCAGGTCGAACGCCTGCACCGCGATGAAATGGGTACCAGCGCCGAGCGTGGTGACGTTCACCGAGGTGGCTGGCGAGTTCACCGACACCACCACCACATTGTTGCGAGTCACCCGGTAACTCGCCACACCGACGTTGTCACGCGATGCGCTCCACGACACATCGATCGAACCGTTCGCCAACACCGTCGCCACCAGATCACGCGGCGTCGACGGCTTCGTCGTGTCTGCGGACGGCGGCCGCACGATTCGCGTGAGCGTCGACGGTGTTGCCGCCGACTCGTTGCCCGCGGCGTCGCGCGCAGCGACCCGGACGAAATGATCGCCGAAGTCGACGGGGAGCATCACCGTGGTGATGTCACCGGGAACGGTTCGCACGAAGACACCGTTGCGGTAGATCGCGTAGGCCGTGACACCGACGTCGTCGGTCGAGGCGGCCCATGTCGCGGTGAGCGACGGCCCTGCCGGGTCGCCGGTCACCACCAGGTTGGTCGGCACCGACGGTGCGGTGACGTCGACGCCGCCTACGGCCACCTCGACCGAGGGCGTGTTGGACGACCGGTTGCCGGCAGCGTCGACCGCCTGCACCTGGAACGAGTAGGTGCCACGCCGGAGTCCGGTGATCACGGCGGTGGTCTGGGCGCCGGGTACGGTGAGCACCTCTGTGCCGGTCTGGATGATGCGGTAGCTCTCGACACCGATGTTGTCGGTCGATGCGGTCCAGGTGAGCGTGACCGCCTGGTCGGGGCCGACGGTGAACGCCAGATTCTGCGGGGTGCTCGGGCGAATGCTGTCGCCGGGCACCAGCACCGTCGACGTCGCCGAGCGGTTGCCGGCCGGATCGACGGCACGTACGAAGTAGCGGTCGGCGGTCGTGCCGGCCGGGTCGACGAACGACGAGGCGAACAACAGCGGGCTGATGACCCGGTCGTTTCGAAGCACCTCGTAGCCGAGGAAGCCGGCCCTGTTGTCGGTCGACGGCGTCCACGTGACGCGAGCTCCACCCTCGGCGAGCGTCAGCGCAACCGGCGATGCCGGCACCGTCGGGGCCACCGTGTCGCGTTGGCAGAACTTCGAGAAGCTCTCGAGGTACTGGCGCTGGCCGTTGACGAACGGGCCACCGAGCATGTCACCACCGAACCACAGGCACCCATCGGCATCGGTGTGGAGTGCCCAGGCGCCTGCCGTATATGCCGTGCCGAGGCTCGGGACCCAGTCGCGTTCGTAGTCGTGGGTGACGGGGTCGAACATCCCGATCCAGTTGTAGACATCTGTGCGCGTGTAGTTCTGGTTGGATGGCCACAGGGTGGCATCGCTGTAGTTCCAGGCGTTGCCGTGGCTGCCCTGCATCACCTTGTTGCCACTGAATTCGATCACCTGGGTGTCGCCACCCTGGTCGGCGGACACGTGACTGCGGAGGAGTTGGTGGTCGTTCTTGTTGTACACCTGGGTGTCGTGCTCCGAACCCCCGTTCCAGACCTGGTCGCCGAGGTCGAGCACGGCGAACTGGTACTGCCTGCTCACGGTCGGGGTGGTCCACACCTCGTTGGCGAGGCCCGTGACGACCTGGCCGTTGTCGGACCTGACGGTGCCGACGCTGCGGCGCGTGTCGCCGTTCACGCCGCTGAATCGGCCGACCACCTGCACGGTGTTGCCGACGGCGTCCACGTCGAATGGCACGCCGCTCACATTCGGACGGAAGGCGCGATCCGGGTCACCGTTCGCTACGGACACCTTCGCCAGTCGCCCCATGCTCAACGATCGGGTGGGTCCGGCGATGGTGGTGAAGTTGCCACCGACGTAGATGAAGTCGCCTTCACGGTCGATCGAGAACGCCACCGGTCGAGCAGTGGTGCCGCCAACGGCGAGCGAGGCCCGCCACGTCGGGTCCACTGCGCCCGAGACGGGGTCGATCGCGGCGAGGCCTCGGGTTCCGGCGACGCCGTTGATGTTGGTGAACTGGCCAGCGACGATCAGGCGACCGTCGACGACCTCGAGGGCCCAGACCGTGCCGTCGAGCTGTGGCCGGAACGATGGGATCCAAGCGCCCGTGTCGCGGTCGAACGCGGCGAGGTACGAGTGATTGACCAACTGACCGGTCGTGGTGTCGCGAACCTGCGAGAACTTGCCACCGACGTACACGCGGTCGCCCAGAGTGGTGATGTCGGCGACGGGTACCCGCAGCTGAGGCTCGGAGTCGCCGAGTGAGTTCAGGCCCACGACCCCTCCGGCGATCTCGATGGGGCGGTCATCGAGCAGCGGAGCCAGGGTCGCGGCCGGCAGGCCAGCGTCGGCGATGGCCGCTGGCGCAGCGGTGGTCAGCGTCGGGCGAACGAAGAGTTGCGTGAACGGCAGCGCCGAGTTCTCGGTGTTGAACTCCCACAGGTACGACGTGTCGTTGCGCTGCCCGTCGATCGAGCCACGATACGAGAAGCCCGCCTGGCGGCCGTGGCCGCTCCACGGGAACGTGAACCATCCGTTGAAGTTCGTGGCCGCACGGTTCCCGGCGCCGATCTCACCCCAGAGCCTGGCGCTCGAATCCCTCGAGTTCGATCCGGTGCCAGCTGCGCCGTCGATCGAGAACGATGCGAGCCGGTGGCCGCCGTCGAGTGCCCACGACCATGTGCCGAGATCGAGGAAGCGCCAGCGCAGCTCCTGCCAATCGGTGCCGTTGGTGTTCTTGGCCCGGCGGATGCGCAGGCCGTCAGCGAGATCCTTCACGGCGCCGCCACCGAGCAGCGCGTCGATCTTCTCCGACGACAGTGTCGCCGGTGAGAACGCCGCAGGACCGTTGACGGAACCGATGAGGCTCTGCGGTGACTGGCCGGAGTCCTGGAACGTCCAGCCATCGCGGCCACGACCGATCATGACCCAACCGCCACCGTCGGTCGTCATGTCGCAATAGAACTGTTCGGGGCGCACGAGTTGCTCGTTGCGCAACCAGTAGTTGCCGTCGACGCTCGCTGGATATCCCTGCTTGATCTCCCAGCACGAGGCGGCAGCGGTGGCTGAGCTGGCACCGCTCGACGCGCTGGCGACCGGAGCCGGAGGCGGCGCCTGAGCGGAGGCGTCGGCAACCGTACCGACGACAGCTGCACCGGCGGCCAACGACGTGAGCGCGAGGAAGGCCACCAGGGACCGGGCCCGCCGCCCGATCCCCGATGACGAATCGACATCCGGGTTCCCGACTTGGTCGAGATCGAGATTCCGCCACATGTTGTTCTCTTTCCGCCCACTGTCGGACAGGTGTCCTCGATCGATGCAACACGAGGAACCGTACGGCCGTCTGGCCTCCCCGGCCACCGATCGCGGTCAAGATCCGGCCGACGCCCACACGCTGTGTGGTTTCTCGTGTACATTCCGTGATCGATCGGCGGCGAACGTCAACGAACACTCAAGTTTCGACCGGTCCTTGTCGAAACACCGGTGATGGAATTGGAGACCACCCACTCGCTCGCGATCGGCGAGGCCGGCACACGATGAGTTCCACGATGGTCGAAGCCAGCTCGATCGGGCCCGTCGAGGCCTATTGGCGCTACCGGACGTGGACGGTGCCGATCACCGTCGTGATCGGCCTGCTCGCCGGGCTGTTCGCCCTTGCCACCAGCGGTACGAACACCGCGACCACGACACTGTTCCTCACCGATCCGCGCGGCACACCGGTGTTCCGCGACGGCTCCAGCAATGCCACCGACCTGGCCCGATACGCCCGCCAACGCGCCGAGTTCGCCGACTCGGCCGCAGTACGCGAAGCAGTCGTGGTCTCGATCGCCGACCAGCTCGACGAACTGTCAGTCGACGACGCGACCCCCGACGACGAAATCCCCCCCGCCGAGACCGCCGAGTCGATCGACGACGCCGTGTCGACAGGGACCACGTCGAGCGCTGATGTGCGTCTCGACTGCACCGCCGAGTCCGAGCAGCGAGCCGTGCTGATCTGCGACGAGGTGGTGGCGGCCTACCTGGTGCTCACCGAACAGGACATCGTCGGTCGTGCCGACGCCACCATCAACGCGTTCCTGATCGAACGCAAACGGCTGGTCGCCGAAGCAGGCGGTCAGAGCACGATCGACCAGATCGACCTGCAGATCGCCGAGGTCCGGTCGGAAGCGGCACTGCTCGGCACCGGTGTCGAGTTCGTCGAACCCGCCGAGGTGCAGGTCGATGCCCGCATCCTGCCTGCCCTCCAATACACGATTGCAGGAATGCTGTTCGCCGTTTTCGGATTGGCGATCCTCGCCTGGTTCCGCGCTGGACGCCAGCCGGTGATCACCACGAGTTCCGACGCAACGGCCACCCTCGACGCCCCGTTGCTCGGCGAGATCACGGAGACGCCAGCCCACCTCTTCGCGCCGGTCGAGCCACCTGGCGCCGCCTATCAGTTGCTCGCGACGAGCCTTGGTGCAGTCCATCCCTCCGGTGGCGTGCTCCTCACCGCAACGGCGGTGCCGAGCACCGTCGCAGCCGAAACCGTGGCTCGACTCGCCGTGGCCGCAGCCCGTGAGGGCCGCCGCATTCTCGTGATCGACGCCAACCTGCGTGATCGTCGCCTCAGTCGATTGTTCGGCTTCGAGCAGGCGGTCGGCGGGCTCACCGAACTGCTCGCCGGGCTCTCCTCGATCGATGACGTACGTCGAACGGTCGGCGTGGGCGGCGAGGCCACGCTCGACCTCCTCACCGGCGGTCGATCGGTCGACGACCCCGCAGGATTGTTCCGCTCGCAGGCTGCCCGTGCCACCCTGCACACACTGCGCGACCGGTACCAGTTGGTGCTGGTCGACGTGCCACCGCTCTTGGCCGTCGCCGATGGCTCGGCACTGGCCGGCGAGTCGGACGGGGTGTTGATGATCGTCGAACGAGGCACCGATGCGCGCGACCTCGACATCGTGCGCCAGCGCCTCGACGTGTTGCGTACGAACCTGATCGGTGTCGTCTTCGACCATCGAGCGCGCGAACACAACGGCTGACGATGAGCCGCCGGCCGCTCGGCGCCATCGCGTCGCAGATGATCGTGGCAGGCACCACACTGCTGATCGCGTTGGTGGTCCTACGCGAGTTGGGTGCCACCGGGCTGGGGACGTTCAGCCTGCTCTTCGGCATCTTGATCACCGTCAACTCGGTGCAGACCGGTTGGATCGGCGACTCGCTGACCGTGCTCGATCGCTTCGATGCCGGCATCCGACGTGCGCTGTTCCAATCGCAGGCGGTCGCCGTCGTGGCGATCTTCACGGTCACCTGGGCGCTGGCACTGCTGGTCGACGGCGTCGACGCCACCACAGCGCTCCTGTTCGGTTCGGCATCGGTGGCCTGGGCCCTCGAAGAGACCATGCGCCGGTTGCTGATCGCCCGCCGCGAGTTCTGGAAACTCGTCCTCAACGACGGTGCGTTCGCGTTCGGCGCGTTCGGGTTGCTCGTGACAGCGGCCGCCAGCGGCGCGGCGCTCACGATCGACACCGTCGTCATCGCCCTGCTGGCTGGCGCGACCGTCGCCATCGGACTCGCTGTCGTGCAACTCCCCCGAGTCGAGCTGCTCCGGGGCCCGATCGCACCGTCGCGCATGCGTGAACTCGCCTCCTTCGCCGGTTGGCGTGCGATCCAGGTCGGGTTGCGACCCGGCAGTCAAGCCCTCGTGCGCGCGATCGTCGCGACAGCGGTGTCGCTCGAGGCGGTGGGTCGTCTGGAGGCCGCCAGGCTCCTGATCGCCCCGGCACTCACCGTGGCCAACGGTGCCGGCATGTTCTTCCTGCCCACCTACTCGGATCAGCTTCGTCGACGCGTCCGCCTGAACCCGTCGATCGGCCGAGCAATGGTGGTGATCGCCACGATCTGCATCTCCTACGGACTCGTCGCCATCGCTCTGCGCGAACCGCTGGCCGACCTGTTGACCAGCGGCGAGTCGATCGTGACCACACTCGCAGTCGTGTCCTGGGTGCTGTTCTCGATCGCATTCGGCATCGGGCTGCCGGCAGGCGCTGCCACCGTTGCCACTGGCAGGTCCCGGCGTACGTTCGCCATCCGTTCGGTCGATGCCGGCATCGGTGTGATCGTCGCCGGACTCTTCGCTCTGATCGGATGGGTCGATGCCGTCCCCATGGGACTTGCCATCGGCGCCTTCGCTGGTGCCGGACTGCTGGTGCGCTCCCTCCGCAACACCGAAGCCTCGGTCGCAGCCGGAACAGACACCGGCCCAGACACCGGAACAGACACCGGCGGCGGCGCGCCGATGGCTGCGCCAGTGGATGCGTCGGTCGTCGACCGGCAGATGCTCGACGAGACCACACACTGGCGCTGGTCACCGGAGTCGAACCACACCGCCGACAGTTCCGCGCCGACGAAGAGACCTCCACCGCCGCCCATCCGGCCGCAGCCGGTGCGCCGCCGAACCACGACTCCAGCTCCCAGACGTCAGCAACGGCGCACCGTCGACTGGAGTCGAGAACTGCTCTGGATCGCCCCGCTCGTCGCCATCGTCGCCATCGAGTTCAAGCTCCGTCGGCGGAGCATCGACGACGCTCTCGCAGCGTCGATCGACCTGATGATCGCACTCGAGCTCGCCACACTCGCATTGATCGGCACCTGGTCGCTCTGGCGCCTCGTGCCGTCGAAGCCCCGCATCGAACCGCTCATGATGCTGATGTGGGGATACATCCTCACCACGGCTGTCAGCGCATTGTATTCGGCGTTTCCGATGCTGGCGCTCGCCAGAGCCGTCGAACTGGTCATCATCGGCACGGTCATCCAACTCGTCTCGAGCCAGGGAACCTTCAGCACGATCACCAGGCTGTTGCACGCCTGGGTCGGGCTCATGTCGCTGTCGATCGTGGCCGGGCTCGCCTATGTCGCGCCGACGACCGGACCGCAGGTGGGTCGCTTCACATGGCTTGCTGTGCACAGCGTCAGCGCGGGATCGATGCTCGCCATCTCGGTGCCGATCGTGTTCGGACTGTGGCTCGCAGCGGGGCGCCGCCCCTTGCCATGGCCTCGCTGGGTGTACGGCGGACTCCTGGTGATGCAACTCGTGTTCCTGCTCCTCACCCGGACACGCGGATCGATCGGTGGTGCGCTCGTCGCGCTCGCTGTGATGGCGTGGCTCTCGTCGGGTCGTAAGGCTCGACCCGAACTCATCCTCGGCAGTCTCATCGCCGGTGGCGCCTTCTCGCTGGTGTTCGGCCGCCAGATCCTGGAGTTCCTGACACGGGGCGAGACCGTCGACCAGATCGGCACCTTCAATCGACGAACGGAGATCTGGTCGCTTGCGTGGGACTCGTTCCTCCAACGGCCCTTCTTCGGCCTCGGCTTCAACTCGGCCAAGGGCGTGTTCTTCGACGAGACCGGACTGGGTGGCGCGCACAATTCGGTGATCAACGTGATGATCGATGTCGGCCTCGCCGGGCTGATCTGGTGGACCGCTCTGATCGTCGCGGCCCTCGTGCTCCTCGGCCGCCTACGCCGCGTCGAACGACGCTCCCCGACCCTCTTGCCTGGCGCAACGGGCACCGCCCGTTCCGATCACCTCATCCTGATCGGTGTGTTCATCGCGCTGTTGATCAACAGCATCACCACCGAAGGGCTCGGCGCCGGTGTCAACGTGATGGCGATCTGGCTGTTCCTCTCGGCCGCCTGGTCGACGATCCTCGACGCCGACCAACGAAGAACGGGCCGCAGCACGACCTCGACGGGCGGGATCCATGGCGCCGCACCCTTCGAACGCACCGTACGCTGACCGACATGGCGCGTGTGGTCGTAACAGGTGGTGCAGGATTCCTCGGGTCGCATCTGTGCCGAGCGTTGCTCGAACGTGGCGACCAGGTCGTCGCACTCGACAACCTCGTCACCGGCTCGGTCAGCAACATCGAAGAGCTGTTCGGCGCAGGCTTCACCTTCGTCGAACACGACGTGAGCAACTACGTGTGGGTTCCTGGACCGGTCGACGTCGTCATGCACCTCGCCAGCCCGGCCAGCCCCATCGACTTCGAACGGATACCGATCCAGATCCTGAAGGTCGGCGGACTGGGCACGCACAACACACTGGGCCTCGCGCTCGAGAAGCAGGCAAAGTTCTTCCTGGCGTCGACCTCGGAGGTCTACGGCGACCCGCTCGTGCATCCGCAACCCGAGGAGTACTGGGGCAACGTGAACCCCATTGGGCCTCGTGGCGTGTACGACGAAGCCAAGCGGTACGCCGAAGCGATGACGATGGCCTACCACCGCCACCACGGCGTCGACGTGCGCATCGTTCGCATCTTCAACACCTACGGCCCACGCATGCGCCCCGACGACGGGCGGGCGGTGTCGAACTTCCTCGTGCAAGCGATGCGTGGCGAGCCGATCACGATCTTCGGCGACGGATCGCAGTCGCGGTCGTTCACCTACGTCGACGACGAGATCCGTGGGTTCCTGGCGCTGCTCGACTCGGACCTCAACACACCGATCAACATCGGCAACGACAACGAGTTCACGATCGCCCAGCTCGCCGAGCTCGTCATCGACGTCACCGGATCGTCGTCCGAACTCGTCCACCTTCCATTGCCGGTCGACGACCCGACGCAACGCAGACCCGATCTCACCAAAGCCCGCGCCCTGCTCCGTTGGGAACCCACGGTGCAGCTACGCGAAGGGCTCGAACGGACCGCCGAGTACTTCCGTTCGCCACCCGGCTGACCCGCTGGCGAGACGCTGCAACGGCAGTTCCACGTGGCGGTCAGCGACGTCCGACGCCGTCGTAGTCGAGTCCGGCTTCGCGCACGAGTGCGGGGTCGAGCAGGTTTCGTGTGTCGACGACGGTGACGGGCCGTGGGAGCCTGGCAGCGAGACGGTCCAAATCGATCTTCGCGAACTCGGGCCACTCGGTGAAGACCACGACCACGTCGGCGCCGTCGGCCACCTCGAGTGCGTCGGCCACCACCTGGATGCCGTCGAGGACGACGGTCTGATTCGGCGTGAGTTCGCCGATCGTGGTCGGGTCGAAGGCACGAACCACCGCGCCGAGGCGTCGGAGCTCGGAGATGATCGCCAGCGCCGGCGATTCGCGCAGGTCGTCCGTGCCGGCTTTGAACGTGAGGCCGAGCGCACCGATGGTGATGCCGACCAGGTCACTGTCGACGCGACCGGCAGCGTTCACGATCTTGGCGACCATGCGTTCGAGCTGTTCGTCGTTGACGTCGATCACGCCGCGCATCATCGTGAAGTTGTAGCCGTGGTCCTCGGCGATCTTCACGAGGGCACGTGAGTCCTTCGGAAAACAACTTCCACCCCAGCCAGGACCGGGCCGCAGGAACTGACCACCGATCCGCTGGTCGGAACCGATGCCCTCGACCACGGCGGCAACATCGGCACCGACCGCTTCGCACATCGCAGCGACAGCGTTGACAAAGCTGATCTTCATCGCCAGGAATCCGTTGGCGGCGTACTTGATGGTCTCGGCGGAAGCCGGATCGGTGATCAGGATCTGCGTGTCGATCGTTGCGTACAGCTCGGCCACACGTTCTGCGGCGCCACGGTCGGCGCTGCCGATGACCACACGATCGGGGTGCAGGAAGTCGTGCACCGCGGTTCCTTCACGGAGGAACTCGGGGTTCGACACCACGTACACGTCGCTGCGTTGCAGCACCCGTTCGACCGCCAACGTGGAGCCGACCGGAACCGTCGACTTGTTGACCACCACAGCGCCCGGCTTGAGTACGGGAGCGATCTGCGCCGCAGCCTGCTCGATGTAGCTGAGGTCGGCGCTGCCGTCGTCGCCCTGCGGCGTGGGCACGCAGAGGAACACGATGTCAGCACCCTCGGCGGCGGCCTGCGCTCCGAGTACGAATTCGAGACGTCCTGCCGTACGAGACTCGTTGACGATGGTTTCGAGGCCGTCTTCGACGATCGGGATGTGACCGTCGTTGAGCATCGCCACCTTGCGCACGTCGATGTCGCCGCACACGACATGGTGGCCGAGGTGAGCAAAACAGGCGCCGGTGGTCAGACCGACATAGCCGGTGCCGACGACACCGAGACGAAGAGGGCTCGACATCGATGGGATGATATCTGATCGCTGCCTCGAGGCCAGGACAATCGTTGGTCAAGGCTTCTTCAAGTGGTCGCAGTCGCACCCGGCTGATGTCCCTGCCAGCCGAGGATCCCGTATGGACGGCGGAACCTTCGGTACCGTCGCTGTGGTGGATCCAGAACTCGAGAACGCGTGCGGGTCGAACCCGAGCTGGATCTGCGAGACCGTGTTCGATCTCACCAACGCCAACCGATTCCTCACCGAAACCGTCGACTGGTCGGTGTCGGTCGTCATCATCCTGGTCGTCGCATGGTTCCTGGCGCAGCTCGCCAAGCGCTATCTGGGGCGAGCGGTTGCCCGCATCGTCGCGCCCGACACGGCCATGGCTGCTCGCCAGCTCCAGAGGCTCGGCGACCGCGCAACGGCGCTGGCTGCGGAACCTCTCGGCATTGCCGTAGCCGACCCTCGACGCCACGCCCGCCTGCAGTCGATCTCGCTCGTGGTCGGCAGTACGGCCTCGGTGATCATCTGGTCGATCGCGATCATCATGGCGCTCGGCGAAGTCGGCGTCGACCTCGCTCCGCTGATCGCCGGCGCTGGCATCGCCGGCGTGGCGCTCGGCTTCGGCGCGCAGAGCCTGGTGAAGGACTGCATCGCCGGGCTGTTCATGCTGCTCGAAGACCAGTACGGCGTGGGGGACGTCGTCGACCTCGACGAGGCGACCG
>Ga0335397_10011789_pt1 | contig 10743 bp, 7 predicted proteins | sample MAT04_FD_205740 | JGI IMG/M metagenome (GOLD analysis project Ga0335397, IMG submission 205740) | Freshwater microbial communities from Lake Fryxell liftoff mats and glacier meltwater in Antarctica - MAT-04 (spades assembly) (version 2) ...
CACCTACTTCTACGTGGTGCAGACCGTCATCGCAGGCGGCACGAGCCCGTACTCGACCGAGGTCACCTGCGCGCTGTCGTCGGCGCTGCCCTCTGCTCCCACTGCGCTCACGGCGAGCGCGGGAAACACCTGGGCTGAGCTCAACTGGTCGGCCGTGGGCACAGCGACCCGTTACCTCGTCTACCGGCAGAACGCGGTGAACCAGGCCTTCACCGGCCCCATCAGCGTCACCGCCAACAACCTGGTGCTCACCGGCCTTTCTAACGGCACCGCCTACAACTTCCTGGTCGCCGCGGTCAGCGGCACGGACGCGGGCGACTGGAGCCCCGTCAGCGTCACCCCCGGCCCCGCGCTCGCGCCGAGGCCGGCGATCGCCACCGGCGCCTTTGGCCGCGTGAACGGCGTCACCGTCTTGTTCGAGCTCAGCGCCGGGTACACCTCGAACACGCTCCTTCGGTCGACCACCTCGGGCGGGCCATACACCGCGGTCGGCACCACGGGCCTCGACAACACCGCGCTGCCGGGCGTGACGTACTTCTACGTCGTGCGCGCGCAGAACAACGCAGTCAACGCGGCGGTCTCGAACGAAGTCTCGGGCATCGCGCAGACGGCGACGACGCTTTTGGCTCCGACGGGAGTCGCGGCAACGCCGGGCAACGGCAGCGTGATGATCAACTGGTCGCCCGTGCCCGGTGCGGTTTCGTACGTCGTGAGCTCGAGCACCACCTCGGGAGGTCCGTACTCGGGCGCCACCTGTGTCGCGACCAACGAGACGCGCTGCAACGTCACCGTCACCAACGGCACGCTGACCCACTTCATCGTCCGCGCGCAGGGCCCGACGCTTCCAGGTCCCAACTCTGCCCAGGTCTCGGCCACCGCGCTGGGCACGCTGCCGCTGGCGCCCGGAGCGACCCTCGTCTCCGGCAACGGCGGCATTCGCCTCACCTGGCCCGCCATCACCGGCGCGATGTCGTACCGCGTCTATCGCCGCACCCCGTTGACCGACTGGGCGCAGCTTTCGAACCCGACCGGCCCCAGCTACGTCGACCTCGTCACCAACTCGCTCGCCTACCACTACGCCATCCAGGCGGTCGGCACCGGTGGCGGCAGCGTCTGGGGGAACCTCGGGGCCCCGGCGGTCTGGGCCACGCCGTACGCGCCGCCGGTTCCCGCCAACGTCGCTGCGACGCAAGGCAACGGTGCGCTGATGGTGTCGTGGAACCCGGTGCCGGGCGCGGCCAGCTACAACGTCATCTCTTCGCTCTCCGCCGGCGGCCCCTACAACCAGGCCAGCTGCGCCACGTCGGACACGCGCTGCGTGCTCGGCGGCACCAATGGCACGGCGTACTACGTCGTCGTCATCGCCACCGGCCCGTCGGCCACGGTGGGCGCGCCGTCGGCTGAGCTGAGCGCGACGCCGCTCTCGACCTTCGCGGTTCCTCCGGCGGCGACCTTCACGGGTGGCAACACGGCGGTCGCTTTCGCGTGGAATGCGGTGCCGACGGCGACGGGCTACCGCGTGTACCGCCGCACGACGCAGACCGACTGGAAGCTTGCGGGGACGACGGCGGCGGTCAGCTTCGTCGACCCGCTGGCGAACGGCGTTCCGTACTTCTACGCGTTCCAGACCTCGAACGCGGGCGGCGACGGCGCGTGGGCGATTCCGAGCAGCGGCGCGCGGGTAGCGAGCACGCTGGTGCCGGTGGCGCCCTCGGGCGTGACGGCGATACCCGGAAACGGGACGACGACGGTGCTGTGGCAGGCGGTGACCGACGCGACCTCGTACCTCGTGACCAGCGCGCTCGCGCCGGGCGGCCCGTACACCGCGGGAACGTGCACGGCGATGGGGGACACCCACTGCAACCTGACCCCGGCGAACGGCACGCCGCTGTACGTGGTGGTGACGTCCAGCGGCGGGGGTGGCGCGGGCACCCCGTCGACTGAGGTGATGTTCACCGCGCAGAGCTCGGCGCCGGTGATTCCAGTGGTGACGCCGGTGGCCGGCAACAACGCCAACGTGCTGTCGTGGCCGCGCGTCACCGTCGCGACTGCGTACAAGGTGCATCGCCGGCTGGGCACGGGGCCGTGGGTCGAAGTCGGAACGCAGGCCGCGGCGACGTTCTTTGACGACGATGCGTTGAACGGTGAGGCCTACCGGTATGCGGTGCAGCCGATGGCGGCCGCGGTTTCTTCGGCGTGGAGCGTGACGACTGCGGTGGTGACGGCGACAAACGCGGTGCCGCCGCCGCCAAAGCTGACCATCGAAGCGGGCAACGCGGCAGTGACGGTGCGGTGGGCGCCGGTCGCGGGTGCGTCGCAGTACACGCTGCGGACCTCGACGGTGCAGGGCGGGCCGTACATGACCGCGTGCGCGCCGGCGAGCCTCTACGAGACGGTGTGCACGGTCGCGATGCCGAACGGCGCGTCGGCGTATGTGGTGGGACAGAGCGGAAACGTGATGACGTTGGGCAGCTATTCGCCCGAGGTGTCTGCGCCGCCGAGCGCGATGCTGCCCATCGCGAGCAATCCGAACGCGACCATCGTCGCGGGCAAGGTGCACCTCGCGTGGGTGGCGGGAAGCGGTGGGGCAAATCGCTACAGGGTGTTCCGCCGGCTCGCGATGGGGCCGCCCGCGTACCTCGCGGAAGTGCCGGGGCTGGCGTTCGATGACGAGGTGATTCCGGCGGGCGTCGCGCGGTACTGGATTCAGGCGGTGAACGCGACGGGCCCGGGCCAGTGGACGGCGGCGGTGCAGATTACGACCCCCTGACGCGCGGAGGGTTTGGTATTGGCGAGCCGTGAGCCAGATTTTGATCGCCGATGACGACGCTGACCTCCGTGGGCTGCTGCAGCGCAAGCTCACCCGTTTGAACTACCAGGTGCACGAGGTCGCCAATGGCCAGGAGCTGCTGGCGGCGCTCGAGACCACCACGCCGGATCTGATCATCAGCGACCTGCAGATGCCTTTGCTCTCGGGCATCGAGGCGCTCAGCAAGCTGCGCCGCACCGACTGGGGGATTCCGTTCATTCTGATGACTGGTTTCCCCGGGCCGACGACGCACGACCGCGCCAACCGGTTGGGCGCCGCGTACATCGTTCATAAGCCGCTCGACTTCGAGTACCTCACCAAGCTCGTCAAAGAGTTGGTCGGCGGATAGCGCGCGTCAGTAGGGATTGCCGCCGGGAATCGTCGTGCGGCCGAACGTCCCTGCGTCGCCACCACTTCTCTGCCGTTCCCCTCCTGGTAGCTACCCGAACCGCGCCAACGCCCAACACTCACTGGGTGCCTTCCTTGCCGCTTCGATCTTCCTCACCTTCACCTTCGCTGTGCGCTTTGAAGGAACATGGCCCATCGCTCCTCGGATACCTTGGTGCCGACTTCTTGAATCCAACTCGATAACTGATTCGTCGGGACCGCCGTCCGTTCCTCCTCTGACATTGGAACAGGCGCGTAGAGGCTCACTGGGGGAAACCTGCAGCGGCAAGCGGACCCTCTTCGAGCGATAGCCGGTGCGCCCGAAAGCGAGGTCGACCGCCGAAACGGCTTTGCGCGAAGGCACGTAGCTGCCCATCGGGTTCAGAAACACTTTCGTTTCGACGATCAATGCCTCCGCACCCGACGCGTCGAAGTGGGAGTCAGACGTCCGCCAGACCGGCCTTCTGTACGTGAGGCCGGTCAGAATCGTTCGAGAGCGATGGGAAGCGATGGAAGCCACTCGCTTTTGGTCGCGTCGATACGCCACGCTGCCTCCCCCCGATCCTTCTCAAGCGAGCTCCCATGTTCCGTCTCACGCCTGTCGCAGTGTGTGTGTTGCTCCTCGGTTGCGCGGGCGGCTCTGACATCTGCACTGCGAATGATTGCGGGATGAGCTGCACGAATGTCGCGACGCAGAGACTCACGATGAAGTTCGGCGGCATGGAGTGCTCGTACCTGACGTCCGAGAACGCGAAGGCACTGGTCTGCGCGAAGCAGCTCCAGGCCTTCTGCCACGGCGTGCCGGATGGTGGCGGAGTCGGTGGCGGCGGAGTCGGTGGCGGCGGAGTCGGTGGCGGCGGAGTCGGTGGTGGCGGAGTCGGTGGTGGCGGAGTCGGTGGCGGCGGGGGAGTCGGAGGAGCGGGCGGGTCAGGCGGAGGCGCGCCCGTCATCACCCAGATCGCGAGCAACCAGCCGACCGTCTGGGGAATCGCCGTCACCGCGACGCACATCTTCTGGACGGCCAACAACAAGGTGATGAAGGCGCAGCTCGACGGCGGTGCGCAGATCGCGCTCGCGTCGGGGCAGAACTCCGCGCGCGGCATCGCTGTCGACGGCACCGACGTGTATTGGGTGAACTTCAGCCAGCCGGGAGGGACAGTGATGAAGGTCGCAATCGGTGGCGGCACTCCGACGACGCTGGCGACCGGCGAGAACTATCCGTGGGCGATCGCGGTCGATGCGACGCGTGTGATCTGGACTTCGACCAGCGCGGTGAAGAAGGTCGGGAAGCTTGGTGGCACCGTCACCACCCTCGCCGCAGGGCCCGCGTTCGCACTGGCCTTGGATGACACCTGGGCGTACTGGACCAACTCCGCAGGTGGAACCCTCTCTCGCGTCGCGCTGGTCGGTGGCACGCCGGAGCTCCTCGTGTCGGCGGACGCGGGTTCGAATCCGATGGGAATTGCGATCGATGCGGACAGCGTCTACTGGGCTGATCAGGCCAGCGTGCTGCGGCTTCCGTTGGATGGCGGTGCGATCCAGCTCCTCGCGTCCTCGGCGAGCTCGGGGGACCTCGTCGTCGACTCGAGCCGCGCGTACTGGACGAATTACAACGCCGACGGAGGCCTCTTGAGCGTCTCGAAGAGCGGAGGCGCCACCGTCCCTGTCGTTCGGACTGCGTTCACCTCGGCGCCTCTCGCGCAGGATGCCACCCGGCTGTATTGGGTTGCAGGCGGCAACCTGCTCAGCGTCGCGAAGTAGCGCCGAGCGATCCGCCTTACCTGTTCGAGAACTTCGGTGGAACTCGGAACCCTGTTGCCAAACGTCTGTCGCCAGGTGTCCACGAGGAGATGGGTGTGGGGTTGGAGGTCCGAGGGGCCTCCGCCGCTCAGCACAGCCATGTCGAGGCGCGAGGCGGTCATCGGGATCAAGCAGCGGTGGCATTTCATCGCGCCCGCACTCAAGCAGGGCGGTGAGGCGATCCCCGTCTCGGCGGGGTTGTCGGGCTTCCTCGACTCGGAACGGGCCAAGCCCGGCTACCCGATCAAGGCGGAAGGAAAGAGCATGCGTACACCGGAAAGATCCCGGCGCACCTGTACCAGGTGGGCAAGACCTACGTGGTGCTCGAGAGCGCTCCGAAGGGGCACTACGTTTCGGTGTTTCCGATGGCGCCGCTCAAGAAGCTGTAGTCACTGCGGCCAGAACACGGCCCGGGGCGCCCAGCTCTCCCCCAAGCGCAGTACCAGTAGCCGCTATTTCTTCGGCAGCTTCTTCGCGATCAGCCTGAACAGCTCTTGCGCCGCGGCCTGATTGGCGTGGTGCGCCTTGTTCCAGCCTTCGCCGCGCTTGGTCCACTCCCGGGCCATGACCTCGGGCATCTTCTTCTTCAGCTCGATCTGCTTCTGAATCGTCTTCGGGTCGTCGGCGATGTTGCTCGTCGTGAGCAGCCGATCTTCCGGGTATTTCCGCAGCAGGTACTCGGGGACCACCGGCAGCAACTCGACCGTGTCGGGGTCCCAGACGTAGTTCATCGAGAACGCCTCGAGGGCGAGCGTCTCGGGATAGATCGCCGACCCGCCCTCGCCATACACCGGCCGCCAGTCGCGCTCGACGATCAGCCGCAGCAGGGCGATCAGCTGGGCGACCCCGCGCTCGTCGCGCCCGGGGTTCATCGAGAGCTCGAACACGTCCTTCCCGAACGTCTTGCTCTTCGGGTTCAGCTTCGCTAGCGCCGCGTCCACCCGGGCGGCGTTCTGCGTGCGCGCGACTTCCTGCAGGGCGCCCATCTTCTCGAGCCCGGTCTTCGCCGCCGCGTAGTTCGGGTCGGCCGCGATCGCCTCGGCGAATAGCTTGCGCGCTTCTTCGGCGTTGCCGTTGTCCTTCGCGTCGAGCGCGCGCGAGTAGGTGTTCCACGCGGCGAAGCTCTGGGTGGGGTTGCGGCGCAGCTTGCTCTTCTCGTCGGGCGACAGCTTTAGCTGCAGCACCTTCACCAGCACGTCGACGAGATCCTTCTCGACGGCGAAGAAGTCGTTCTTCAGCCCCTCGACCTTCTCGCTGCTGACGACCGAGCCGTCGCTCATCTTCAGCACCTTCGCGTCGATGCGCAGATTGTCGTTCGCGATCGTCATCGAGCCAGTCAGCACGTACTGCGCGGCGAGCAGCTTCCCCATCTTCAGCGCAGTGGTCTTGTCGATCGCCTTCGTCTGGCTGAGCTCGAGCTCGGCGAGGATCAGGTTGAGCTTCTCGCGCTCGACGACCCGCACCGCCGAGACGCCGATCAGGTCGGTGATCAGCATGTCGGCCAGGCCCTTGCGCAGCGCGTCGTACTCTTCGCTGGTCGAGTTGTTGTCGAAGTACGAGATGGCCAGCGTGGGGTTCGACGCGTGGGCGGTGCAGGCCAGCAGCACGACGGCGAGACAGAGCCTCATGGCCGCGACCTTAGCCGCACTGCTCCCCCGAAGTTGGTCGCGCCTGGCGGGTCCCTCGCCCCGGGGGGTAGCGGAGCTCGGCGATCATCTCGCGCACCTGGGGCCGTTCGCGTGCGTCGCGCGCGGCGCCTTGTCGAGGTAGCGCTCGAACATCTCTTTGGACTGCTCGGGCTGGCCGGCGCGGCGATAGGCCTGCGCGAGGTTGATGAGAAACTCGGGGCGCGGCGCGAGCGCGTAGCCGGCGGCAAACTCACGGATCGCATCGTTGAACTTGCCCAGGTCGTAGAGCGTCTTGCCTGCGCGAAAGTGGGTCTGGGCGCGCCGCAGGGGATCGTCTTCGGCCGCCAGCGCGACTGCGCTGATCAGCACCCCAAGCAAAGCCAGTCGCGCTGGCGGTGGTCGAGCTCAACCCACTACTCGTGCCGATCGAGCGCGTCTGCGAGGATCTCGCCGCCTTTGAAGACCGTGCCCTTGAGCACATAGAGGTCACTGGGCTTCTCGCCGGGGTTCAGCGTCTTCGCCTGCCGCGCGACGCGCTCATGCCGGGTGCCCTTCTTCAAATAGAAGCGCTTGGGCGTACCGCCCAGGTCCGGCCCCACGAAGCTCACCGAGGTGAAGTCGGCCGCGTTCACCATCGGCAGCCTGAACTGGTTGTCGAGGGTCCGCACCCCGACGGTGAGGCTGACCCGCTTGCCTTCGAGCGCCGCGGGCAGGCTGCTCAGCGTCGACCACTCGATTGCCTGGTACTCGTACGTCGGCTCGGTGCGCACGATGCCCTCGAACTTCACCGGCAACTGTAAGCGCCGCGCCCCCGCCTTCACCTTGTCGTTGCGCGGAAACAGCTGCAGCGCCTTCTTGTAGTCGTACATCGGCGCGAAGCCGGTGGGCCCGCTGCCTCCGGTGGCGATGGTCGGCAGACCCATCATCCGCCGCAGCTGGTTCCAGTCGTCCATCGTCACCTTCCCCGGAACAGCGCCAGTGCGATTCGAGTAGCGCTCAAACCACACCGGGTCGATCGGCAGGTCAGCGTTCATCACCACGTTGCCTTCCCACGCCTTGAGCCCGGCCTCCTTGAACTGACCCATCGTCGCATCGTCGATGAAGCGGCCCGTCGGTGAGGTCTGAAAGTTCGAGAACAGGTTGTGGGCGAAGGCGTTGTTGGTGACCACCCCGTCGCCCACGGCGCCGAACACCTCGACCGCGTGGTTGTCGATGAAGTGCAGCACGTTATTGTCGGCGATCCCCTTCGCGCCGGTCTCGAACTTGATCCCGTAGCCCGAGGTATTGGTGCCGGTGCCGAACTTGTGGTTCCAGCTGAAGAGCAGCGTGTTGTTGCGCACCACCGCGGGCGTTCGGTCGTCGCCCCGCTCGAGGGTAATCATCTTGTAGAGGAAGTTGATGATGATGTTGTTCTCGATGATCAGCGCGGTGCTGCCCCGAATCGCGCCGCCAGCGCCGTTCACGAACACGCAGTTGCGAATCGTCGAGCCTGGCGAGAAGAGCCATACCGCGTCGTCCTTGTTCGAATTGTCGCGCAGGATGTCGCCGCTCGCCGTGTCGTACCGATTGTAGTCGCGGCGATCGAAGACGAACCCATCGACGATGGCGCCGCGGTGGTCGGCCTGTCCTTCGATGATGTAGCCCTGCCCATAGGGGTTCTTCTCGTCGCGGATGAAGCGCAACAGCGTCGGGTGCTTCCAGGGATCCCGCTCGGTGAAGTTGGCGTCGTAGCCGCCGACGAGCGCGATGAACGGCGCGTCGATCTTGAAGCTGCCGCTCTTGAGCTTCCCGTTGTAGTCGCCCTCGGCGACGTGAACCGTGTCGCCCGACTCCACCTGCTCGAGCGCGAGGTACGGGTCCTTGAACGGCTTGTCCTTGCTGATCCCAGCGACGAAGATTCCGTGGTTGTCGGCGTTGAGGATCAGGTTCGCCTCGATGACCACCGGACCCGAGACCTGAATCGCGCTGCCTGGCTGCCCGCCCGCGCCTGGTTTCTTGTAGTCCCACGTGAACGCGATCGTATTGTTGCGGACGACCGCGGGCAGCGTGTTGGTGTCGTTGCGGAGCGTCGTGCCGTCGAACACGTTCACGCCCGCGTTGACCGCGTTGATGATCAGGTTGTTCTCGACCGTCACACCTTGCCGGATGCTGATCGCGTCCCACGAAGCGTTGAGGATGATGTTGTTCGCGATGACGGTGCCCGGATGATTCAGGCTGATCGGCGTCGGCTCCCACCGCCCGGGCGACATCGCGCCGTCGACGTAGGTGTTCTGTTCGCGCAGGTCGATGACGAAGCCGTCGAAGCGGCTGCCCGAGTGGTCGTCGTTCTTCCCGCTGATCCGCCCGCCTTTCGCTTTGTTCTTCGAGCCTTCCTTCCAGACGAGCTCGCTGAAGTGTTTCCAGGGATCGCGGACGGTGAAGTCGCTGTTGTAGCCGCCGAGCAGCTGCACCCGGGGATAAGGGATCATCCAGGTGCCCGAATCCTGGCGCCCGAAGTACCGACCTTCGGTGACGTGAATGCGGTCTCCTGCTTCGCACGCCTCGAGCGCCTGCCAGGGGTCTGCGAAGGGTTGCAGCTGCGAGCCATCGCCGCTGCTGCCAGCGCGCACGAACCAGTCGCGCGCGAACGCAGACGGAGAGACCAGGGCCAGACACAGCAAGAGCGCGGTTCGCATGGTTTAGACGATGAATCTACCGCGCCGGCAAAAGGCGCCATTCACCGGAAGAACGGCGCCAAAAGAGCGGCTCAGTCCTTCAACTACGACAACCGGAATTTGGTGTCAGGCGCGCCGCCGTTGTTCCGCATCCACTCGACCGCGGTCGGCATGCTTCTCGGGTAGTACTCGTGCCCGTAGGTCCCGGCGAGCGCCATCCGCGCCAGGCCATCGGTCACGATTGCCCGGCCGTCGAGCACCACGTCGAACTTCGGCGCTATGAACGGAGCGCCGGTGTCGAACACCCGCATCACCGCGTTCACGTCGTCGACGGTCGGCACGCCCCAGCAGGTGGAGCCGCAGAGCGTCGGCGAGTAGCACCACACCACCGAGGTGCCGACCGCGGTCCATCGGCCAATCGGTGCGTCGGCGTACGTCGCGGGGTCGGCTTCAATCATCCGGGGTTTCCGGAGCCCAACGAATCTCGGGGTGCGCTGCCCGACGGAACCGTCGCCACCGTGACGGCTTCGTGGGTGCCCTTCCTCGAACGGGCAGTGAAGCTGCAACCGAAGTCCGGCGACGCATCGTTCGCGCTCGCCCAATCGCTTTGGCTCGCCGGCCAGGACCGGGGGCGGGCGCGCACGCTGGCGGCGGATGCGCTGGCGCTGTTTACGGCCGAAGGGCCGGCCGGCGCGGAACACGCGGCCGAAGTGCGCCGGTGGTCGGCGAAGCCGCACTGAAAGCTATGGCCGCAAGCGCGTCGACCCGTCGGGCCAGCTGTAGGTGGCCGACTTGAACCGGGTCCGAAAGTACGCACCCGCGCTCGGCACCGTGTCCGCCGAATCAGACCTGTGTTGGCGGCGGCCTTGCGAGTGTCTGCGGAGCGTGAGCTTCCGATTGCACCGGTCAGTGGAGACCGAACGGATCGAGAAGCTTCACCCCGGCGCGCCTGAAGTCTCGCGTGTTGTGCGTGACAACAGTCAGACCATGTTCTCGTGCCGTCGCCGCGATCAGGCTGTCTTTGATGGGCATCGCAAATCCCTTTCGGCGCAGTTCCGAGAGGAGGCGGGCCCAGGTTCTGCCTGTCTGGGCAGTAAACGGAAGACACGGCATCGTGCCCACAGTCTGTGCGAACCAAAGCTCGAGTGAAGCGCGCTTACGCCCGTTCGAAAGCCGGAGAATCCTCAACTCGAGCTCTCCCAGGATGATCGGATCCACGACCAGGTCGGGCTCGTGGAGCGAGAGCCAAGTCACGACTTCGGGTGCTGGCTCGACGCGACGGCGGGGACCAGCGTCTTCCTGGCCTACAGCGACGGAGCGCTCTACATGAGCGCGCTTGCAACCAACGCGTACGTGCTGAAGATCGCGTGCAAGTGAGTTGCGTGGGTTGGATGCCTCGCCTGTCTGCCCCGTAACGACTACGAGACGAACCCGGAGTCCGACGGAGCAGATCCTGATGGCCCCG
>Ga0335397_10011790_pt1 | contig 10742 bp, 9 predicted proteins | sample MAT04_FD_205740 | JGI IMG/M metagenome (GOLD analysis project Ga0335397, IMG submission 205740) | Freshwater microbial communities from Lake Fryxell liftoff mats and glacier meltwater in Antarctica - MAT-04 (spades assembly) (version 2) ...
AGGGCTGAGCCCGCGCGTGCAAGGCCGGAAGGCCTTGCACGCCTGCCGAAGGGCGCACGGCGATTTCACGCCGTGCGACTGAGCCTCAGCCCGTCTTCAGCCGATGGCGCCAGGCCAGCAGCGGCGGCAGCGCCAGCACCACCACCACCAGCGTCAGCAGCACCGCCGACATCGGCCGCTGCAAGAAGACGTCCCAGCGGCCCTCGCCGATCGACAGCGCGTTGCGCATCTGCGCTTCGGCCAGCGGCCCCAGGATCATGCCGACGATGACCGGCGCGGTGGGAAAGTGGAAACGCCGCATCGCCACGCCGACCAGGCCCACGCCCAGCATCAGGAAGAGGTCGAAGGCACTCTGGCGCATGCCGTAGACGCCGATGGTGGCGAAGATCAGGATGCCGGCGTAGAGCTGCGGGCGCGGGATCTCCAGCAACTTGACCCACAGCCCCACCATCGGCAGGTTCAGCACCAGCAGCATGACGTTGCCGATGTAGAGGCTGGCGATCAGCGCCCACACGAGTGTGCTGCTGGTCTGGAAGAGCTGCGGCCCGGCGTTGATGCCGTAGTTCTGCAGCGCGCTCAACAGGATGGCCGCCGTGACGCTGGTCGGGATGCCCAGCGTCAGCAGCGGCACCAGCGTGGCCGTCACCGCGGCGTTGTTGGCGGCCTCGGGCCCGGCCACGCCCTCGATGGCGCCGACGGTGCCGAACTCTTCCTTGTGCTTGCTGAGCTTGCGTTCGACGCCGTAGCTCAGGAAGGTGGGGATCTCCGAGCCGCCGGCCGGGATGGTGCCGAACGGAAAGCCGATGGCCGTGCCGCGCAGCCAGGCCGGCCACGAGCGCTTCCACTCGGCGCGGGTCATGTGCACACTGCCCATGCGGTTCATCTCCTGCACGGTGCGGCCCTCGTAGAGCGCGGTGAACAGGCACTCGCCCACCGCAAACAGGCCCACCGCGATCAGCACGACCTCGATGCCGTCCATGAACTCGGGCACACCGCCGGTGTAGCGCACCTGCGCGCTGATCTGGTCGATGCCCACCAGACCGATGGCCAGGCCGACGAACAGCGCCGTCAGGCCGCGCAGCGTGCTCGCGCCCAGCACCGCGCTGACGGTGGTGAAGGCCAGCAGCATGATCAGGAAGTACTCCGGCGGGCCGAGTTGCACCGCGTAGGTGGCGACGATGGGCGCAAACAGCGTTACCAGCACGGTGGCGATGGTGCCGGCGACGAAGCTGCCGATGGCCGAGGTGGCCAGCGCCGCGCCGGCGCGGCCGCTCTTGGCCATCTTGAAGCCTTCGAGCGCGGTCACCATGGTGCCCGTCTCGCCCGGCGTGTTCAGCAGGATCGACGTCGTGCTGCCGCCGTACATCGCACCGTAGTAGATGCCGGCGAAGAAGATCATGCTTGCCGTGGGTTCCACCTGCGAGGTGATGGGCAGCAGCATGGCCACCGTCACCGCCGGCCCCAGGCCCGGCAGCACGCCGATGCCGGTGCCGATGGCGCAGCCCAGGAAGGCCCACAGCAGGTTGATCGGCGTGCCGGCGGTGGCGAAGCCGCCCAGCAGTTGGTTCCAGATGTCCATGTCAGTGGTCCACGACGCGTCGCGCCAGCTGCAGCGCATGAAGTACACCACCGCAACCAAGCTTCCGGCCACGGCGCCGGCTCTGCCAGGCCGTCGCCGGACGGCCTGCGGCGAGGACGCCGCAGACGCCCGCAGGCGAGGAACAGTCCGCAGGGACTGTTCTTCGTCCGGCTCGCCCCCCTTGCGGGGTAGCGAGCGCCGGCGCGCTTGGGGGCTTCATCTCAGAGCCAGCCGCTGGCCGTGAGGCCCGGCAGATTGATGGCCAGCACCTTGGTGAACAGCCAGTAGGCCGGTGCCGCGATGAGGAAGCCGGTGACGGCGTCCCACATCAACCCGCGCGCGCCGCCATGCGGCTTGCCCTCGGCGGCGCGCAGCCCGCGCACCGCAAGCATGAAACACAGCGTGCAGCTGAGAATGAAGCCCGCCGTGGTGATGAGCGTGGCATTGGCGGTCACCCCGGCGGCCACCCAGGCCAGCGACTTCCAATCGGCGTCTTCACCGCCCGGTATGCCCTCCATCTGGCGCCAGCCGCCGTTGCGGGCGTGCACGATCAGCATCAGGCCGCACAGGCCCAGTGCCGCCGCCACGACCCACGGCAGGAAGTTCGGGCCGACGCCGGCGTAACCGGCGTCCGACGGGATGAACAGCGCACCGGACGCCAGCAGGGCGCCCAGCAGCAGCACGGCGGTGCCGATCAGGGTCTGGTTCCTGACGGCCGCGGGCGAAGTGACAGCCGGGTCAGCCTGCATGGTTCAGATCATGCCGGCCTTGACCATGGTGGCGCGCAGGCCGGCGAACTCGCGGTCGACGAAGTCGGCAAACTCGGGGCCGGTCAGCAGCGCAGGGGTCCAGCTGTTCTTCTCCATCGACTCAGCCCAGCTCTTGGTCTTGGTGGCCTTGACGACCATGTCCACCAGCGCCTTGACCTGCGCTGGGGTGGTGCCCGGCGCGCCGTAGACGCCGCGCCAGTTGCCGATCTCGACGTTGTAGCCCTGCTCCTTCATCGTCGGCACGTTGATGCCCTTCAGGCGCGTGCCCGAGGTCACCGCGATGGCGCGCATCTTGCCGCTCTCGATGTACTGCTGGAACTCGCTCCAGCCGCTGCCGCCCACCGTGACGTTGCCGCCCAGGATGGCCGCCGTGGCCTCGCCGCCGCCACGGAAAGGCACGTAGTTGATCCTGGCGGCGTCGACACCCACTTCGCGCGCCAGCATGGCCGCGGCGATGTGCTCGGTGGAACCGCGCGAACCGCCACCCCACTTCACGCTGCCGGGGTCCTTCTTCATCTGCTCGACGACGTCCTTCATGGTCTTCAGCGGCGAAGCCTCCGGCACGACGAAGACGTTGTATTCGCTCGTCAGGCGCGCCAGCGGCGTGGCCTGCGTCACCGACACCGGCGGCTTGCCGGTGATGATGCCGCCCAGCATCACCGCGCCCATCACCATCATCGCGTTGCCGTCGCCCTTGCTGGCGTTGACGAACTGCGCCAGGCCGATGGCACCGGCGGCGCCGCCCTTGTTCTCGTAGGTCACCGCGGTGGCGACGCCCGCTTCCTGCAGCGCCTTGCCCAGCGCGCGGCCGGTGGTGTCCCAGCCGCCGCCCGGGTTGGCGGGGATCATCATCTTCAGGTTGACGGCGGCCCGCGACGACAGCGGCAGGCTTCCGGTGGCGGCCAGCGCGGCCAGGGACTTGAGGAAGTGATCACGGCGCATGGGATGAGTCTCCGTCTGTTTTGGGATACCACGATGATGTCGGCAACGGCTGTCAATCGGCTGTCGATCGCCCCCGGGGAAATCCGTAGAGGCGCAGCTGCCGATAATCCGCATCGACGATGAAGCTGCTGCTGATCGAGGACAACCAGGCCATGCAGACCACGCTGCAGCGCTGCTTCGAGCGCCTGGGCTGGCAGGTGGTGCTGTGCGGCGACGGCACGCGTGCGCTCGACCGCTGGCGCGCCAGCGTGCCCGAGGTGGTGCTGCTCGACCTCAGCCTGCCCGGGCGCGACGGCCTCAGCGTGCTGGCCGCCGCGCGTGCCGAGGGCCTGGCCACGCCGGTGCTCATCCTCACCGCGCGCGGCACCGTCGGTGACCGCGTGCTGGGCCTGAACACCGGCGCCGACGACTACCTGGCCAAACCCTTCGACCTCGACGAACTCGAAGCGCGTGTGCGCGCGCTGGCACGCCGCGGTGGCGAAGGCGCCACCCCCGGGCCGGCCGCGCTGCCCGAGTTCTGCGGCCTGCGCGCCGACGCCGCCAGCGGCGCCGTCTACCGGCACGGCCTGCCGCTCGACCTGAGCGTGCGCGAAGCCGCGCTGCTGCGCGCGCTGCTGCAGCGCCCGGGCCACGCGGTGGCCAAGGAACGCTTGAGTGAACTTGTCTTCGCCGGCGAGGCTGGCGGCAGCGACGTGCAGGCCGACGCCATCGAGGTCGTGGTCTACCGCCTGCGCAAGAAGCTGGCGGCCACGCCGGCGCGGCTGGTCACACTGCGCGGCCTGGGCTACCTGCTGCGGGACGGCGATTGAAGCCGGCGCGCCTGTCCTTGCGCCCGCAGTCGCTGCGCGGCCAGCTGCTCGTGGGCATCCTGCTGCCCGTGCTGGGCTTCGTACTGCTCAACGCCGCCAGCCTGTACGAGCAGGCGCTGCGCGCCGCCGACACCGCCTACGACCGCACGCTGCTGGCCAGCGCCAAGGCCATCGGCGAGCGGCTCGAGGTGAGGGCCGAAGGCGGCACGGCGCAGCTGCAGGCCACGCTGGAATACAGCTCGCTGGAGGCCTTCGAGGCCGATAACCGCAGCCGGCTCTTCTACAAGGTCTCGGGTTTCGGCGGCGAGATGGTCTCGGGCTTCGAGGACCTGTCGCCACCGCGCCCGGGCACTGCAGAGCCCAACCCGTACGCGGCGCTGGTGCGCTTCTACGACGACGCCTACCGCGGCGAGCCGGTGCGCATGGCCGTACTGCTGCAGCCCGTGGCCGGGCCCGCAGGTCAGGGCATGGCCACGGTGCAGGTGGCCGAGACGCTGGAGCTGCGCCGCACTCTGGCGCGCGCGTTGCTGCTGCAGACGTTGTGGCAGCAGGCGCTGCTGGTGGCGCTGATCGCGCTCGTGGTCGTATGGGTGGTGCAGCGCGCGACGCGCCCGGTGCGCGCACTGAGCCAGACGCTGCGCGCACGTGACGAGGACGACCTCTCGCCGCTGCCCGCCGGCGATGCGCCGCGCGAACTGCAGCCGGTCATCGACGCTACCAACGCCCTTCTGGCGCGCACGGCGCGGTTGCTGGAACACCAGAAGCGTTTTGTGCGCGACGCCTCGCACCAGCTGCGCACACCGCTGGCGGTGCTGAAGACGCAGGTGCAGTCGGCACGCCGCGGCGACGTGGCGCCGGAACTGGCGCTGCAGGAGATCGCGCACACGGTGGATCGCGCCACCGAACTGGCCAACCAGATGCTGGCGCTGGCCAAGGTCGAGCAGCTGCGCCACCATGGCGAAGCGCCGGCGGTCGACTGGTCGGCCATCGTGCGCGCGGTGGCGCTGGACGTCTCGGCGCTGATCGCCGACGCCGGCGTCGATTTCGAGCTGCAGGCCGCGCCGGTGCAGGTCTGCGCCCACGAATGGGCGCTGCGCGAGCTGACGCGCAACCTGCTGCACAACGCCATCCGTCACAGCCCGCGCGGCGGCCGGCTGACGGTGACGGTCGAAGCCGTCGGCGAAGACGCCGTGCTGCGCATCGCCGACAGCGGCCCCGGCATCGCCGCGGCACAGCGCGAGCGCCTGTTCCAGCCCTTCGCCAGTTCATTGCCCGACGCCGCAGGGCACGAAGGCTCGGGCCTGGGCCTGGCCATCTGCCGCGAGATCGTCACCGCCTGCGGCGGCCGCATCACGCTCGACAACCGCCAGCAGGCCGGCCGCACCATCGGCCTCGACGCCTGCGTGGCCCTCCCCCGGAGCAAGGCATGAGCGACGACACCCGCGTGCGGCTGGACAAGTGGCTGTGGGCCGCACGCTTCTTCAAGACCCGAGGCCTGGCCACCGAGGACATCGGCCGCGGCCGCGTCAGCGTCAACGGCCAGGTCGCCAAGGCCTCGCGCGAGCTGAAGCCCGGCGACCTGCTGCAGTGGCGCCAGGGCCCGGTGCAACGCACGGTGAAGGTGCTGGCCTTGAGCAACGTGCGTGGCCCGGCGCCGCAGGCCCAGGCGCTGTACGAAGAGACGCCCGAGAGCATCGCCGCGCGCGAGAAGGCCGCCGAGGCACGCCGCCTGGGCGCCGAGCCGGCCGCCAGCATCGAACAGGGCCGACCGACCAAGCGCGACCGGCGCGACATCACGCGCAGCGTCGCCGAATGGCAGCGCTGGAGCGCCAGCCTGGACGACCCCGAAGGGCGCTGACCGCGCCGTCGCGCTGGATGCCCGGCCGCCCCGCTCGGGGGGCCGCCCCGGGCCTGAAATCCCCTCTTGAAATGCGGGTCGAGGCCCCCAATGTGCCTTGCTGAGCCTCCATTCCAGACCATGAACGAGACCAACGACCCCACCTCCAGCCCCGAAGCCGCGCCCGATCTCGCCGGCCTGGCCCCCTCGCTCGAAGACCAGCTGAACACGCTGCAGGCGCGCCATAACGAGCTCAACGACGCCTTCCTGCGCGCCAAGGCCGAGGCTGAAAACGCCCGCCGCCGCGCCGACGAAGACGTGTCCAAGGCGCGCAAGTTCGGTGTCGAGGCCTTCGCCGAGGCCATGCTGCCGGTGAAGGACAGCCTGGAGCTGGCCACCACCCTCCCCAACGCCACGCCCGAGCAACTGCTGGAAGGTGTGCACGCCACGCTGCGACAGCTGACGGCGGCGCTGGAGCGCAACAAGGTGCTGCCGATCGCGCCCCCCGCCGGCACCAGGTTCGACCCCCACCAACACCAGGCCATCAGCGTGGTGCCGGCCGAACAGGACGCCAACACGGTGGTCGCCGTGCTGCAGAAGGGTTATCTCATCGCCGACCGCGTGCTGCGCCCCGCGCTCGTCACGGTGGCTGCGCCCAAGTAGGCGCATCCACGGGCCGCGCCCCTTGAAAGCCGGCCGCTTATCCACAACTCCAGAACAACCGCATTCACTCTCCACGGAGCTAGACACATGGGCAAGATCATCGGCATCGACCTGGGCACCACGAATTCGTGCGTCGCCATCATGGAAGGCAACACCACCAAGGTGATCGAGAACAGCGAAGGTGCACGCACCACGCCGTCGATCATCGCCTACCAGGAAGACGGCGAGATCCTCGTCGGCGCCAGCGCCAAGCGCCAGTCGGTGACCAACCCGCGCAACACGCTGTATGCCGTGAAGCGCCTGATCGGCCGCAAGTTCACCGAGAAGGAAGTGCAGAAGGACATCAGCCTGATGCCCTTCACCATCGCCGCGGCCGACAACGGCGACGCCTGGGTGGAAGTGCGCGGCAAGAAGATGGCGCCGCCGCAGGTCTCGGCCGAAGTGCTGCGCAAGATGAAGAAGACCGCCGAGGACTACCTCGGTGAGGAAGTGACCGAAGCCGTGATCACGGTGCCGGCCTACTTCAACGACAGCCAGCGCCAGGCCACCAAGGACGCCGGCCGCATCGCCGGCCTGGACGTCAAGCGCATCATCAACGAGCCCACCGCCGCGGCACTGGCCTTCGGCCTGGACAAACACGGCAAGGGCGACCGCAAGATCGCCGTCTACGACCTGGGCGGCGGCACCTTCGACATCAGCATCATCGAAATCGCCGATGTCGACGGCGAAAAGCAGTTCGAGGTGCTGTCGACCAACGGTGACACCTTCCTGGGCGGCGAAGACTTCGACCAGCGCATCATCGATTACATCGTCACCGAGTTCAAGAAGGAACAAGGCGTCGACCTGACCAAGGACGTGCTGGCACTGCAGCGCCTGAAGGAAGCGGCCGAGAAGGCGAAGATCGAACTCTCGAACAGCACGCAGACCGACGTCAACCTGCCCTACATCACAGCCGACGCGTCGGGCCCGAAGCACCTCAATATCAAGCTCACGCGCGCCAAGCTGGAGAGCCTGGTCGACGAGCTGATCGCACGCACCATCGAGCCCTGCAAGATCGCCGTCAAGGACGCCGGCGTGAAGCTCTCCGACATCGACGACATCATCCTCGTCGGCGGCATGACCCGCATGCCCAAGGTGCAGGAGAAGGTCAAGGAGTTCTTCGGCAAGGAGCCGCGCAAGGACGTCAACCCCGACGAGGCCGTGGCCGTCGGTGCCGCCATCCAGGGCCAGGTGCTGGCCGGCGACCGCAAGGACGTGCTGCTGCTCGACGTCACCCCTCTGAGCCTGGGCATCGAGACGCTGGGCGGCGTGATGACGAAGATGATCAAGAAGAACACGACGATCCCGACCAAGTTCAGCCAGACCTTCAGCACTGCCGACGACAACCAGCCGGCGGTGACGATCAAGGTCTACCAGGGTGAGCGCGAACTGGCCACCGGCAACAAGAGCCTGGGCGAGTTCAACCTCGAAGGCATTCCGCCGGCGCCGCGCGGGCTGCCGCAGATCGAGGTCACCTTCGACATCGACGCCAACGGCATCCTGCACGTCGGCGCGAAGGACAAGGCCACCGGCAAGGAAAACAAGATCACCATCAAGGCGAACTCGGGCCTGTCCGAGGCCGAGATCGAGAAGATGGTGAAGGACGCCGAGGCCAACGCGGTCGAAGACGCGAAGAAGCTCGAACTGGTGCAGGCGCGCAATGCCGCCGATGGCATGCTGCACAGCGTGAAGAAAAGCATGGCCGAGCACGGCGAAAAGCTCGACGCCAGTGAGAAGGAGAAAATCGAGGCCGCGCTGAAGGAACTGGACGAAGCCATGAAGGGCGACGACAAGGCGACCATCGAGGCCAAGACCGAGACCCTGATGACGGCCAGCCAGAAGCTCGGCGAAAAGGTCTACGCCGACGCGCAGGCCGCCGCGGGTGCCGCCGGTGCCGCCGCCGGCCCGGAAGCGGCTTCGGAAGCGCCCAAGGCCAAGGCCGCCGCCGACGACAACGTCGTCGACGCCGACTTCAAGGAAGTCAAGAAGTGACCCGACGTCAGGCCTGCGGGCCTGACGTCCTGTCTCGCCGCGTCCGAGGTGCCAGGCCCGCCCTGCACCCCAACGCGGCGGTTTCGTTTGTTGGCAGTTGAGAGTCTTTCATGGCAAAGCGCGATTTCTACGACGTCCTGGGCCTGCCCAAGAACGCCAGTGACGACGACATCAAGAAGGCCTACCGGCGCCTGGCGGGCAAACACCACCCCGACCGCCACCAGGGCGACGAGGCCAAGAAGGCCGAGGAGAAGTTCAAGGAGGCCAAGGAGGCCTACGAGATGCTCTCCGACCCGCAAAAGCGCGCCGCCTACGACCAGTACGGCCACGCCGGCGTCGACCCCAACCTGGGCGGCGCCCGCGGCGGCGCTGGTCCGGAAGGCTTCGGCGGTTTTGCCGAGGCCTTCGGCGACATCTTCGGCGATATCTTCGGCGGCGCTGGCGGCGCTGGCGGCGCTGCCGGCGCACGCCGCGGCGGCGGCTCACAGGTCTACCGCGGCAGCGACCTCAGCTACGCGATGGAGATCACGCTCGAGGAAGCCGCCTTCGGCAAGGAAACGCAGATCCGCGTGCCCAGCTGGGAAACCTGCGATACCTGCAAGGGCAGCGGCGCCAAGCCCGGCACCAGCGCCAAGACCTGCACCACCTGCAACGGCGCCGGCACGGTGCACATGCGCCAGGGCTTCTTCAGCATCCAGCAGACCTGCCCGCATTGCCACGGCAGCGGCAAGATCATCCCCGAGCCCTGCACCACCTGCAGCGGCGCCGGCAAGATCAAGAAGCAGAAGACGCTGGAGGTCAAGATCCCGGCCGGCATCAACGAAGGCATGCGCATCCGCAGCGCCGGCAACGGCGAGCCGGGCACCAACGGTGGGCCGGCGGGCGACCTCTACATCGAGATCCGCGTCAAGCAGCACGAGATCTTCGAGCGCGACGGCGACGACCTGCACTGCACCGTGCCGGTGGGCCTGACCACCGCGGCACTCGGCGGCACCATCGAGGTGCCGACGCTGGGCAGCAAGGCCGAGATCGAACTGCCCGAAGGCACGCAGCACGGCAAGACCTTCCGCCTGCGCGGCAAGGGCATCAAGGGCCTGCGCAGCAGCTACCCGGGCGACCTGTACTGCCATGTCAGCGCCGAGACGCCTGTCAAGCTGACCGAGCACCAGCGCAAGCTGCTCAAGGAACTCGACGAGAGCTTCAAGAAGAGCGGCGACCGCCACTCGCCCAACTCGAAGACCTGGACCGACAAGGTCAAGGACCTCTTCAAGTAGGCCGGGCCGATAGGCGCCGCCGCCGGTTCAAGTTCGGTGGCGGCAGCGCCGATAGTCAGGGGACCCTCCTTGGCCCCTGACCCATGACCGCCCACCACCCAGCCCGACGTGCCGACCGGCCGCCGCACCCCCCGCGGGGCTGACGCGCCATGATCGACCGCGACATCCACCTGGCGCGCGCCCTGCTCATCGAGAGCAACCCGCTGCTGCGCAGCGTGGGCGCGGCACAGCTGCGCGACACCGGTGTCGGCCATGTCACGCAGGCCGCGCGTGTCAAGGACGCACGGCTGCTGCTGGAGCGCGAGCGCTTCGACATCGTGTTGTGCAACCGCGAGTTCGAGGGCTCGGACTATTCCGGCCAGGACCTGCTCGACGAGCTGCGCCGCGAGCGCCTGCTGCCGCACAGCACGGTCTTCCTGATGGTCACCGCGCAGGCCAGCTACATCCAGGTGATGGAGGCGGCCGAGTCGGCGCTGGACGGCTTCCTGGTTCGGCCCTACACCGCGGCGGCGCTCGGTGCACGCTTGCTGGAAGCACGCAACCGCAAGCGTGAGCTCGGCGACGTGCTGCGTGCGCTGGACGCCGGCGAGAACGAAACCGCACTGGTGCGTGCCGTCAAACGCTTCCAGGAGAAGGCGCCCTACTGGGTCTACTGCGGTCGCCTGGCGGCCGAACTGCTGCTCACGATGGAGCGGCCCGCCGACGCCAGCAAGCTCTTCGAGCGCCTGTCGCAGCAGTTTCCCGACGCCACCTGGGCCCGCCTCGGCCTGGCCCGTGCGCTGCTGGCGCTGGGCGACAACGGCGCGGCGCGCAAGACCGTGGCGGCCGCGCTGGCGA
>Ga0335397_10011791_pt1 | contig 10742 bp, 11 predicted proteins | sample MAT04_FD_205740 | JGI IMG/M metagenome (GOLD analysis project Ga0335397, IMG submission 205740) | Freshwater microbial communities from Lake Fryxell liftoff mats and glacier meltwater in Antarctica - MAT-04 (spades assembly) (version 2) ...
TTTTTTTTAATTCCTATTATTGTTGCAATTAATTACAATTTATATTGGTATGCTATTATTTTATTAGTTGCTTTGCTTACTTCTTATAACTATCATTATTTTAATGAAGCCAAAGAAGGTTTTTATTTAGATGTTATCTTTTCCAGTTCAGTTATGTTGTCTAATTTTGTTTTACTGTTTAAGGGGAACTGGATACTTCCTTACAGTGCTATTGCTGTTGTTTTTGCTTTACTGGCATTAATTTTTTGGTTTAAGGCAGGGAAAAGAAACCTTAGTCATATTTTATGGCATGTATCTTCAGTTATTGTTTGTTGCTTTTGTATAATTACTTATATTACTTATATTACTTTTATCTCGTAAAAAATTTCTATTTTGTTCTAGTTATTTAAATTCTAAAGATCATATCTCCTTCAGTGAAACTTGGAAAAAAATATATTTCACCCAATTTTATAATGGTCATTTTTCGGAGGTAGGTAGAAGTTCGAACCTGAGATGAACTTTAAAGAGTAAAGTGTTAATATTTGATTTTTTTTGTTTTTTGAACTAAAGTTGAATTAAATAACATATTGGGTTAAACAACACATGGATTGGATTACTAGTGCGTCAGTCCTCGCAAGGCAAGTGGCTAGTAGGGGTTCGAATCCCTAATGTGGAGTTCTTTATGAAAATGAGTCGTGCAGAATAGCTGGAAGGTTTTGAGAGATACAGAAATTGAAATGTAGGTCTTAGGGTGGCGACCCAGAGAGCATTAAGTCTGTTATTGAATAACCGAAAACGAAGTTTATTTTTTAAACATTCACTGAAAACCAGCCGCTCATTGAATTAATAGAGCTTTGTCTCAGTATGAGAGAGGGACCCCTCAAGGTCATCCCTCTCTTTTTTATTTTTCTAAACCCAGTCGAATATCGCCCCATGTTCATTCACATCATGAATGACGTGAATGTTATACAGAAGCCATAGTTAATAGTTGTTTCATTTGATTCAAAGAAGCACTTGGGGAAGGGAACACCTTTTCCCAGTTAATAGTTCGTAATTCATCGTACCAAGCGAGCAGAATTTTTAGCCATATTTTACAATGGTTATTTTTCGTAGGTAGGCAGAAGTTCGAACCTTTGATATAATTAAAAATATAATGAAAATATTATTTTTATTTTTAACAACAATTCACGGGCTTATTCATTTAATGGGTTTTAGTAAAGCATTTGGTTTTAGCAATATCACTCAAATTACGAAAGAAATTTCCAAACCGTTTGGTATTTTTTGGTTAGTTACCTCACTGCTATTTATTGTTACTGCTGTTTTATTTTTACTAAAAAAAGATTCGTGGTGGATTGTAGGATTTATCGCAATTATAATTTCTCAAATTTTGATTTTTAGTGTTTGGCAAGATGCAAAATTTGGAACAATTCCAAATATAATTATATTTGTTGTGATTATTTTATTTTTTGGGAGTATTAGTTTTGAAAATAGTTTTAAGAGAGATGTGAAAGAAAACTTAAAGAGCAACAACTCGATGACAACTGAAATACTTACCGAAAAAGATATTAAGCAATTACCTGAACCTGTGCAGCGCTACCTGAAGTATGTAGGTGTCATCGATAAACCCAAAGTCAAAAATGTAAAAGTTTTATTTGAAGGACAAATGAGAGAGAAGGGGAAGGACTATTTCCCATTTATCTCTGAGCAGTTTAACTTTTTTAACGAACCAACAAGGCTTTTCTTTATGAAAGGAAAAATATTTGGAGTTAATTTTTTGGGCTATCATAATTACAGTAATAGTGAAGCTACAATGGACATTAGGCTTTTTGGACTTTTCTCAATTGTAAAAAAATCTGGAGAAATTATGGACAAAGTTGAAACTGTTACTTTGTTTAATGATATGTGTCTACTTGCTCCAGCAACACTAATTGACAAGAGAATACAATGGGAATCAATAAATGATACTTTAGTAAAAGCGACTTTTACTAACAAAAAAATATCTATTACAGCAGATTTGTATTTTAACAATCAAGGGCAATTAGTTAACTTTATTTCTAAGGACAGAAATATTAACCAATATCCATTTTTAACCCCAGTTTCAGAATATAGAATTATAAATGGATATAATCTAATGTCAAAAGCTGAAGCCGTTTGGGACTATACTGATGGAAAATTTACTTATGGAAAATTTAATTTAAAAGAAGTTGTGTATAACATAAAATAACAACTAGTATTTTTGGAAATACTATCTTATTAATAATAATTTTATACTTCGCCTTTATGCGATTTTGTAAACAAAGACATAATCTTAACTTTATGCAGACAACAACCATTTTATCTCTCTAAGAGAAACCTCAGCAAAAGGGAACACCTCCTCCCGTATTGTTCGTAATTCATCGTACCAAGCGAGCCAATTGAAGCAAACAAATTTTGTTATAACCAAACCATGAATAGGCGTTATTTTTTGGAGGTAGGTAGAAGTTCGAACCTTTGGTATAATTTAAACATATGAAAACAAATAAAGGTTTTGCTCCTATTATTATTTTATCAATTGTGCTTGGAATTTTAGTCGTTGGTGGAGGTGCTTATTATTTAGTAAGTAAAAAAGTAAATGTACCAGTAGTAGAAAATAGTAATTTACCATTTGAACAAGATAAAAATATTATAAGCAACCCGACTGAAGTAAATACAAATATAAATACAAATACAAATACAAATATTAGCAAACTAGAACTTAATATGGATAATGATGGTGAAACAATAACTGCCATAAAAGGGGAAACTATTATTATTACTCTTGGAAAAGGAGTTACTCCATATGGATTTAATAAGCCTAAATACGATAGCTCAATTTTAAAATTGACAAATCATACACATTTTAATCCTCCTGCAAATTCTGCTCCAGGAAATGGAGGTTATGACACTTTTGAATTTAGCACTTTAAATAATGGTACTTCAAAAATAGAAATTAATGTTTCTGAGTTAGGCACTTCTTCTAAATATGCGAGTGGAATAAATAATCAAAAATTTTTTTCTGTGACAATTGTGGTTGGTGGAACTGTTAGTGGAAAACAAATTATAAATAAAATTGATACAAATTTACCTACTATAAAACTTACATCAAATGATAATATGAATGGAAAAGTTGTTGATGTTCAAAATGGACAAAAAATTACGGTCACATTAGTAAATCCAGGTGATGGTGGTTATCAATTTAATACTCCATCATATGACAAATCAGTTTTAAAATTAGTAAGCCATATAAACATTCCACCAGTAGTTATGATGCCAGGGGCTTCTGGCAATGATGTTTTTGAATTTCAAGCAATACATAATGGCAGCTCAAAAATAGAGATAAGTGCCTCAAGATCAAAAACTGATATAGTTTATCCTTTTTATGCGATGATTTTGGTTAAGTAATTTTTTATTTCCCTAATATCTCCAGTCGAACATCGTCCCAGGTTCGGAGCCTTTTTTCAGTCATATTTCACAATGGTTATTTTTGATACCTAGATAGAAGTTCGAATCTAATAAAATTAAACTTGCATACTTTCTGTAGTATGATATAATCTATCTATAAATACGAAAAGGGGTCCGAACGGTTAACTACCTAAGGCACCCTTTTCTTTTTGTCTATATTAGGAAATTTTATCTTTTATATCCTTATCATCTAAGTAAGCAAAGTAATTATTTGATAGTTTTTTATATAAAGAAGATCTATATTTTCTATTTGGAAATAGTATTTTTTTAAATTTATTTTCTTCTATTAAGAAATCCACCAATAATTTATAATCTCCATCTCCTGAAACTAAAATAATTTTATCAAAATATTTGTTTTTATATACCTTTTTCATTATTTCAAAGACAATATTTGTATCCACATTACCTTTCTTTTTTCCAAGCATTGCAGGATTATGCTGTTTAAACACTAAAATAAAACCAGCTTTTTGTATTTCTAAATATATCTCTTGATTTATATCTTGAACATAACCTAAAAAATAATAAGCTTCACTAACTCCATATTTCTTCTCTAGGTAAATTTTAAACTTAAACAAGTTTACTCTCCATGAGTTATCACTAAGAGTTGTTCCCATATGAAGATTTTGTCCATCAATAAATGCTAGATTATTTTTACTATTCATATATGGATATTTTAACACAAATATTAAATTTTACGCATCATTAATTATACTTTTCCGAACATCGTCCCAGGATCGGAGCCATCAAAAATACCTTGTTATGCAAGGTCTTTTTGTATTACCCTAATAGGGTTTAGAACTTTTGGTAAAATGTTATAATAAAATTATGTACACAATCAATCTAGTTCAAGAAAAAGACATTGATAATTTATCAGGAATTTTTTCAAAATCGTTTAGTTTAGCAAATAAGGAAAAACCGTGGGATGTAAGTCACTCAAAAGAATATCTTTTATACTGGCTTAAGAAACAACCAGATATGTTTTTTGGAGCTTTTAATAATGAAGGTGTCGCTATTGGTGCTATGGTTGTAAATATTAAACCTTGGAGAACGGGTGTCAGATGCAGTGACGGTGTTATTTTTGTAGGTATTGAATATCAAAAACAAGGAATAGCTAAATCTTTATTTAAAAAAGTAATTAGTGAAGCCATATATAAATACAATACAACTGGTTTTGAAGCAGTGACTTTTGCTGGTAAAGAGTTTCCACTAACTTGGTATCAAAAAATTGGCATAAATCCTGATGAACACGCTGTTCTAATTAAGGGTAATTGTGAGGATATACTAAATAAGCTTTCTTAATAAGAACTAGTTCTGAACCACCAAACTCGGAAATACCTTAAAAACCTTTGAAAACTCCAAATCGCTTTTAATTTTAACCCAATTAAGAGTTCTGAACTCGTCCAACAGGGAGAGCCAAATTTTAAACCTTGTTATAAATTTTAGCCTTTTAGTATAATATGAATAAAATTTTAAAAATTATTTTTTATGGTATTGGTTTTCTGGTGGTATTATTTTTATTATACATTGTTATTGTAGTTCTTTCTCTTTCGTACAAACAAATGAGGCTAGAAGAAAGGCGTGCCCAAAAAATAGACTTAACTGAAAATAGAGAAAAATATTTAGCATCTGATAATAATTTGTTTGTTGAACCCCAGATAGTTAAGGAGGTTGGAGTAACTAAATATAATGATTTTTATATTATAACTGATAAAGGTTATGCTCTTTTTCCTTATGGAAGAAGATTGGTGAATAACTTACCAGCGCCAGCCTATCCACGCACTAATGAATATATTTATACCGATGACATAAGGTTATCAAATTTAAATAAATTACTAAACAAAGAAATAAAAGTAAGTGTTTTGGCTAATAAAAATCTGAAATATGAATTTAAGATAAATAGTGGTAACAAGGAGGATGTTTACCCTTTAGATCAAAGTAATTATTATATGGTAGACATTAATGATAATGGCTTTTATCTTGATATGAATTTTAATTTATGTAATCCAACTTCTAGTGTAATAGAAGGTTTTCATTGTGATAAAGAAATAGATTCAATTTACCCAAGACAAAAATGGTGGAATGGAGAAAAAAATTAACAGCAGACTTTAACTTTTACTTCTTTCCCAAAAAGCGAACTTTGTGCACACTGTGAACGCTGCAGTAATTGGGGTCAGTCACCATTTATTATATAATATATCTATACCAAGAATAAAGAGAATCAACGTAAGTAGCAAGTAATGTAGCAATAACAGTTCTTGCTACATTTAAAGAAATTCGGGTTAGAAAAAAAATTAAGAAAGGTAGGTAGGCTAAAGAATGGTGACTGACCCCATTATCATGCTTTTTAACAGATTCTTTCCAATTTAAGAAAAAGGGAGTATAATAATTTTATGGACAATAAATCAAAATTAAATACAGTTTTGTTAGTTATTATTATAATTTTATTAGTAGGTGGGTTAGTTTATATCTTCTTTAATAATTCTAAGAAGGAAAATAAAATAAGAGTGGATAGTGTTCCATTACAGAATCAAGGCAATTTACCTGTAGTTAATAACAACCAGCAAAATACAAATATTACTCCAAATAAAGATGATCATACATATATTAGTAATACCTATGGTTATTCAATAGAGTATAGTGGGATTGATACCAAAAATGTTTATGTAGAAAACGATGGAAAGAAAATTAATTTATTTTCCAATCAATCACAAATAGATAATCTAGAAGTTGTTGACTCTTCTTATGTTGTAGCCAATTATATTTCTTCTGTTGGTACAGTTACATTTGGAACAAATATGTATAAGAAGTTTAAGGACAATGTTATTCCAAGACATACTTATTATTTTAAATCTGGTTTAAAAAATGGGAAAGCCATCTTTATCAGTGTTGAAAATGATTCTGATAATCCTGCCTATTTTGATTTAGCTAGCTTAAAAATCAATTAAAATTATTCAGCTATTATACTTAGTCGAACATTCTCCCAGGTTCGCCTGCCTGCGCAGGTAGGGAGCAAAATTTTCAACCATATTTTATGGTTATTTTTTGGACCCGCCTGCAACGATATAGCAACTTCGGGCAGGAGTAGGTAGAAGTTCGAACCTAGGATATAATTAGTAAATTCAAACATTCTTCCAAGTTCGGAACAAAATAAATAACGCTACTTTCGTGACATATATATCTAGATGAAAAAAATATCTAAATAAGTTTTAGTGTTTGATAAAATCTATCAAGTAATTTCGGGTTATACTTTTGTCTTACTTTGAATTCAAATACAACCTTGTCTATGAGAATGATTAATAAGTACTTGTTTACCAGAGGATCATCAGATAATTTGCCATATCCTTTTTTAAAGAATGCTTGTTCTCTTTCATTTTGAAAGAATAAACCAACAGCAATATCAAGACGAGGATCACCAGCCATGAGTTCTCCTAAATCAATAATGCCTGTGATGTCAGTCCCATTCACAAAGAAATGACCAGGATGTATATCCCTATGTAGGAGTGAGGATTCTTGTATTTTCAAGAAGCTTACTTCTTCAAAAACTTCTTTTGTTTTTTGTGCTTCTTGTTCGGTAATAAAACCATTTTCCAACATAAAAGCAATTCCTTTGATGTAATGGTTTCTATTAGATTCCCAATAACTATTCCAATCTTTAAATTCTCCGCAAAGATTTCCATCTTTCACAATTAATTTACCAAAACCTTCCAATTTTGTCTCATTAATTTTCCCCAACAATCCTCCAAGTCTTTCATATAAAATATCTTTTTGCTCAGTAGAGGAATCTGATTCATTCATCGCTCTTCCTTCTGCAGATGACATTATCATCGTAGGTTGGCCTATAGAAGAAGGATTTGTCTTGTAGGCAATTATTTCTGGTACAGATATACCTTGTTTTTTAAAAGTTTGATATCCTAAAACCTCGGCATCAAAAACTCTTCGGTCTTTATTTATTCTTATAAAAACAACTTGTTCTCCTATTTTTGCACTATATACTTGGCTATTATATCCTTTTGCCACTTTTTCTGCTCCAGTGATCGAAATTCCAAAATCATTCTTGATTGCATTTTCCAAATCAGGTCCCTCAAGATTCACTAAATTATGAGCTTTGACTTCTATCATATAAAAAGTATTATAGCATTTTATAATATCTTTTTTAAATAACTCCTCTCTTTACCCCTCAATACGAACTTTCGGAGCCAGTAAAAATCTTAGCCCTCATAAGAGGGCTTTTGATTTTTTAGGCTCCATGGAGAAAGCCAACTGCTTGGCTTTCGTGTAGGGAGCGAAAAGCTTTTCGTTTTTCGGTGCTAACCGAAACGAAAAGGGATACTGTTCTCGTAGAGAAAGATACTCTACCCAGGGAGCCAACAAAACCTTTGTTAAATTAATTAAAAAAACAGGTCCCTTTTATGGAGCCTGTTTTTAATTATTCAAATTTCAATAATATATAAGTGATAACTTGGATCGATTAAGATATTATTAACATATTCAATAATTTCTTTAAAATCTAATCCATTAAAAAGGATTTTCCAAGCCTTTGAAACCTTTAAATATTTTTTTGAATTATTTCTCCCTGATCTTTTTACTTGTGTCCCGTTTATAAACTGACATACAATTTTATAATTATCTGGCTTATAGGATGAGTGGTCAAAAAAGTCTGCGATTTGAAATGCATTCATGTTTCCAACCAGCACATGCCAAGCTCTATGCATTTCTTCCTTTAAATAAGAAATATTTCCAGGCTTTGTGGTACCACCGATAGATTTAGGTCTACGGTGATGTTCTTCAGTAATAATCTGAATTTTCTTTTCCATCTTTTCCGTTTCCATGATATTTTGTTTTTAAGGTTTAAAAATTTATTTTATTTTACCCTTAATCTCTTTCTTTGTCTATTCCTTTATTATATTAAATGGAACATAAATTCTTCTCTCTAGCTATAAATAGATAAACGTCCCACGTTCAAATAGAAAGTTTTAGCCATATTTTATAATGGTTATTTTTGTTACCTTTGTAGAAGTTCGAATTTTTGATATACTTTGAATATGAAATTTGAACAAACATCTAAAAAATTACCCCAAGAACAGATTTTGTCTCAAGGTGTAAAAGAACAATTAAGTGATTTAAGTTTAACAATAGAAATGATTAACGGAAAAATTTTAGATGTTGGGGCAGGAAATTGCGATTTTGCTAGAGCATTTGATAACAAAAAAGATGTTGAAGTTACTTCCGTAGATAATAAAGTTAAAGAAAAAGATAAAAATTTAATTATTGAAGCAGATTCTAGAGAGCTTCCATTTAAAGATAGTTCATATGATATGGTTATTTCTCATGCTTCAATCCCACATATTTTTTTAGATATGTATTCTTTTGAACTTCCCGAACATTCTGCAATAGAAATAAAGTCTGCTATATCTAAATCATTATCAGAAATTATTCGTGTTTTAAAAAGTGGTAAAAAGGCATACATGTCTCCAGTTTTAATTGGTGATGATTATGAATCTCAAAGAGTTGTTAAAAAGGCTATTGAAGAAACACTGGATGATTTAAGAAAAATTGGAATTAAAATTAGTTTTGAATTATTTGAAACTATTGAAAATCCAGACAATAAAGAAAAAATTGATCACTATAGATTGATAATCCAAAAACCAGAATAGTGTGAATATTGGGTATGTTGTGAACATTATATAGCCAATAACTCCTTAATTTCTTTCAAAGAAACCTCAGCAAAAGGGAATACCTCCTCCCATTTCATCGTTCGTAATTCATCGTACCAAGCGAGCCAGATTTTAAGCCATATTTTATAATGGTTATTTTTGTTACCTTTGTAGAAGTTCGAACCTAAAAAGTTTTAGTGTATAATAAATTTATGGAAATAAAATTTATTGGAATTGCTGGTGGGAGTGGAGCTGGAAAATCAACACTCTGTACTGCCTTACAAGAAAAGTATCCTAACGAAATAGGCTTAATCCAACTTGATGATTATTTTAAACCCTGGGATGATATACCGAAACATAAAGGACATACAAATTGTGAACATCCTGATGCTTTATATTTAGATAAATTTGTTTCCGATTTGAAAGAACTTTCAAAAGGAAATTCTGTTATAGTTAATACAAAAAATGAAAAATTAAATCCTGATTACAAAAATACAAAGATTAGAATTCAAGCTGAAATTAAACACAAACCAATAATGCTTATCGAGGGGTATTTAATTCTTTGGGATGATAGAGTTAGGAAATTACTAGAAACCTCAGTTTGGCTTGAAGTTGATCACACAAAAAGATGGGAGAGAAGAGTTCATTTCAAAAATCCAGAATATGAGAAAAAAGTTCTTATACCAATGCATAATCAATTTGTAGGGCCAACAAAGAAATATGGAGAACACATTATTGATGTTTCTGACTTATCAAAGGAACAAGTTTTAGAAGAAGTAGAGAAGATTATAAATAAGTTTTTATGATACTCTGTCGAACATCGTCCCATGTTCGGAGCCAGTAGAGTCACCTTAATTTGTAAGGTGATTTTTTGTTACAGTAGATGGATTATGAACTTGTGATACAATTAAAAGATGAAAGAAAAAATAAGTGTAGTTATATTAGTTTATAATAATAAAGGAGAACTAGCTCTTCAACTTCGTGCTCATAATGATAAGAGTTACCCGCTTCATTGGGATTTTTCTGCTGCAGGTGGAATAAATAAAGAAGAAGACCATAAAGCCGCGGCACTTAGAGAATTAAAAGAAGAAATAGGAATTGATTCTCTTTTGGAATATACAGGGGAAGAGTTATATACGGATGAACTTTGTACAGACCAACTTTATATTTACAAAACAACTCATAATGGTCCATTTACTCCTGACTCAGTTGAGGTTGAAGAAGTGCGATTTTTTAATAAAGAACAAATAGAAGAAATGCTGAAATTAGGAGATAAGTTTCACCCTGAATTTCCATTTGTTTGGAATAAGGGAATAATTTTTTAAAGTAGTAATAACTGTCTAATTTGTTCTAGTGATACATAGGGAAAAGGAAACATTTCACTCCAATCGTTTGTTCGTAATTGGTCCCTCCAAGCGAGCCATTTTTTGAGACTTATTTTATAATGGTTATTTTTGCTACCTTTTCAGAAGTTCGAATCTTTGGTATAATAAAGAAATTAATAATTAATAATTAATAATTAATCAATTTATATTTTATGGAAAATAAAGAACCAAGGAATGTGAATGTATTAGATAGAGGTATAGGTGAGATAGAAAATGTTAAACGTTTAAAGATGCTCCTATCATA
>Ga0335397_10011795_pt1 | contig 10740 bp, 10 predicted proteins | sample MAT04_FD_205740 | JGI IMG/M metagenome (GOLD analysis project Ga0335397, IMG submission 205740) | Freshwater microbial communities from Lake Fryxell liftoff mats and glacier meltwater in Antarctica - MAT-04 (spades assembly) (version 2) ...
ATGGCGAGCAGCTCTTCGTGCTCGAACGAGCCGCCGGCGCTGATCAGTACTCGCTGGTTGTGCGCAGCGCGATCGACCCGAGCATGCCCGCTCGCACGTTGCTCGATCCGGCGGCGATGGCCACCGACGCCGCAGTTGCGATCGACTGGTTTCAGCCGTCGCCCACCGGATCGGTAGTGGCGTACGGCCTCAGCGAGGGCGGCACCGAGAACAGCGTCCTGCACGTGATGGAGGTCGCCAACGGGGTCGTGTACCCGTTGCGCATTCCAAATACGCGTGCCGCCAGCGTCGGCTGGCTGCCTGATACCTCCGGCTTCTACTACGCGGCGTATCCGGAGGGTGACGAGTACAACCGCCACATTCGGTTCCATCGCGGCGGCACCGACGTTGCGAGCGACCCGGTTGTGTTTGATCGACTGCCCACACCCGAGTCGTGGCCCGACGTGTCGACGAGCCGCGACGGTCGTTACGTACTCATCCATGTACTCGTGACGTGGACGCGGATTGATATTCACCTGCTTGACACGAGCACCGATACGTGGACGACGGTGGTTGAGGGCGTCAACGCGACCACCAGTCTGCAATTCGATGGTGACTCGTTGGTGGGTGTCACGATGCGCGATGCGCCCAACGGTCGGGTGGTGCGCGCCCCGCTCAGCGATCCGGCGGCGTGGGAGACGATTGTGCCCGAGCGCCCCGACACTGTGCTTGCGCCGTTCGGCGGATTCGCTCCGTTCGGCGACGAAGTTTTGATAACTGCGAGCAGCGTGGCCGTCGATCGTGTCGAGCGTTGGCCGAGTGGCGAAGTGGTCGACCTCGGCGTCGCTGGCGTCGCAGCGCTTGATGCCGACGACGGTCGTGCCTTCATCGCCGTCGCCACTTTCGGCGCGCCGATTGGCGTGCGCCGTTTCACCGTCGCCGATGGTTTGCAGCCGTGGGGCGATGCGATCGACCCAACACTGCTGCCCGACCTCAAGGTCACGCAGGTGTTCTACCCATCGGTCGACGGCACATCAATCCCGATGTTCGTGATTCATCGTGCCGATGTCACGCCATCGAAGAACACGCCGCTCATCCTGAACGGCTACGGCGGGTTCGCAATCGCGGAGACGCCAGCGTGGATGCCGTACGTCGCGGCGTGGTGCGGTGCCGGTGGCGTGTTCTGCATCGCCGGGCTCCGTGGCGGCTACGAGTACGGCGACACCTGGCACCATGCTGGCCGTCGCGCCAACAAGCAGCGAGTCTTCGACGACTTCCACGCCGCTGGCGATTGGTTGGTCGCACAGGGCTACACGTCGCGGGAGATCTTTGGGGTAACTGGTCGCAGCAACGGCGGCCTGCTGATGGGTGCCGCCATCACGCAGCGACCCGATCTGGCACGCGCGGTGTGGTGCGGAGTTCCACTGCTTGACATGATTCGCTTCCCGCAGTTCTTGATCGCTCGCCTGTGGACCGACGAGTACGGGGATCCCGATGTCGCCGAAGAGTTTGGGTGGCTGAACGCCTACTCGCCCTATCACCATGTGCAACACGGTGGCGCGTACCCGGCGGTGCTGTTCACCACCGCCGAAAGCGACACTCGTGTCGACCCTTGCCACGCGCGCAAGATGGCTGCGCTGCTCACCTGGGCAAGTAGCAGTCAGTCGGAACACCCGATCCTGTTGCTTCAGCACGGGCGTGCCGGGCATGGGGTCGGAAAGCCTGCGAGCATGGTGGTCAACGAAGGGGCCGACGCACTCACCTTCTTCAGTTGGCAACTCGGCGTCGAGTCGCTCGTCAAGGAGGCAGCGAAGTGATCACCAGTCAGTCGCGAGTACTGGCCATTGCCGTTGTCGCTGTCGGCGCGCTGATGGGCGGCACCATGCTGCTTGACCGCGACGACGAGTCGAAGCCCAACCCGGCTGCCGCTGACTCTGCTGTCCCGACGACGTTGCTGGCGTCGACGCTGCCCGCCACAACGCTCCCTGCAGCAACGAATTCGGCCTCGACCATTCCAGCAACGACCATTCCAGCAACGACCATTCCAGCAACGACTGTCCCGCCGCCCCCCGACGTTGGGTGCGCGGAGACCGGTCCGTCGGCTGCGCTCGATCGCGATCAGCAGCGCGCCTGGTTGTGCCTCGGCGGCCAGATCACCACCGAGTTTCTGGTCAGCACCGCCTGGTCAATGCCCGACCCGGGTGTCTACCAGATCTATGCAAAAGATCGAACGACCACATCGACCTTCGGCGGCCACATCAGCACGCTTCGTAACTTCGTTGCCTTCTCGTACGGCGAGAACACGGGAGCGCGCGTTGCCTTTCATTCGATACCAGTCCTCGGCGATGGTTCGCTGATGCAACCAATCGACTCGGTGGGCGACCTCAGCCGGCGCGGCGAATCGTCGGGCTGCATTCGCGTCGTGCCCGAGATTTCACAGCTGATCTGGGACACGCTGTCGATTGGCGACACCGTCACCGTTCTGAACTGAGCGTTGCGCAGCCCTTGCCTACGGCAACAGCGCCAGGGCGTCGGTTTCACCACGGAAGTAATCCATCAGCGCGGTTCCGTTTGACACTGTCTTTTCGGAAGTGGTGAGCACCGTCACGGAGTATCCGTTGGGCAGCAGCAGCGCGAAGCTGCGCACGCTTTCGATGGTGCCGGTATGACCGACGTACGTTCCTGGTGCCACCACCAGCATCAACCCCAGCCCGTACTGATAGTGGTCGGGCACGTCGGATGGGATTCCGTCCCACGCACGCATGGCGGCGATCGATTCGGCGTTTATCACCGGCGCAACCGTCGGGTCGTAGGCGGACATCAGCTTCGCCGCGTCGGTCGCGGTCATCACCCAGCCGCCAGCTGGCCCGAGCGCTTGCATGTAGAGCCGTCCCGCTGTCACGGCGTAGCCGGGGTCGCCTTGCGGCTGCTCTTCGGTGTCGAGCAGCTCAGCAGTCGTGATGCCGAGCGGATCGAGCACCAGTTGGTGCGCCGCTTGCTCGTAGGGAAGGCCCGTCACTTGCTCGATCAATGCACCGAGCATGACGAAGTTGGCATTGCTGTAGAAGAACTTGGTACCCGGTTCGTAGCCCAACAAGTCGCGGTCGTACGCGACCTTGACGGCCTCGTGCCAGTCGTTGACTGTGCTCCGGAAGAATGAACCGCGTAGCCCAGGCAACGCCGAGGTGTGTGTGAGTAGATGGCGCACAGTGACCCTCGCCCATCGCGAATCATTCGCTGTGTCGTCGGTGCTGTATTGCTCCACAAAGGGAACGTCGAGTTGGATGAGCCCTTGCTCGACAAGCTTCATCACGGTCAGCGACGTCAGTAACTTCGACATGCTGGCGATGCGGAAGCGGGCAGTCAGATCGATCGGGTTTCCGTTGTTGGTAGACCCGACAGTCCATGCCGCCACGAACTGCCCGTGATGGCTGATCGACATCGCGATCGATCGGTTGCTCGCTGGCCAAATGCTGCGGCAACGGGAAATGAACTCCTGCACCGACGCGATCTCCTGCGCTGTCGCATTGCTGGCAATCAGCCCGACGTCCTGCTTGAGGTTGACCTCAAGCGCAACCGGTGGAGCGATCGTCGTCGTCGTTGTGCTGGTCGACGTCGAGCTAGTGGTCGTCGACGAGGTCGATGTTGTTGGCAGCGCGGTGGCGGCTGGAATGGTCGCCGACGCAGTCGCGGAGGTATGGGCGCCAACACTGGTGACGGCCAAACTGTTCGCCCCGGCGGACGTTGTACACCCCGCGAACGCGAGAAGGCTGAGTGCAAGAAACGCGGTCCGTAAACCGCGGCCGGTCAAACGACCACGACCGGGGTGCCGATCTCCGCCCAATCCCACACGAACTGTGCGTCGGCCGGGGCTTGCCGCTGACAGCCACCCGAAAGACGCTGACCGAGTTCCGCCTCGGTTTGGTACACCGTTCCATCGTTGACATGGAGTGGAATCGAGTGCATTCCGATAGCACCGATGTCGGTCTTCAACCAGCGCACCATCTGCGGCAGGTAGGCCTTACCGTTCCATGCCGTCGACTGTTCCGAGCGGCTGTATACCTGATGAGTGCCTGGTGTTTCGTTGTTGTACTTACTGCCCGAGACCAACCATGAGCGCAGGATCTGTTCGTCGTCGTCGACCGCCCAAAGGCGCTGTCCGGCGCGGGAATAGACGAGGCGGCGACCGCTGCCAGAATCGGGCGGCAGTGGCGGCGCATCGGCGCCAGCGCTCGAAACGGTCGACATCGGGTGACCGGTCAGGTCGACGGCGCCAGGTGCGGGTGGCGGCGTGTGCTGGACGAGCGATGCTTCGTCGGGCCAGATGCCGAGGAAGATGCCGGTCTCACGCCCAGCAAGACCGTCGACGAACAGGTCTTCGCGAACTTGCAGTGCACGAACGGCGTCGAAGGTTGCCTGGTCGTAGACACCGGTGATTGCACCGCTGTAGATGCCGTCGGCGACCATCGCCGTTTGCAAGCAGTCGACCGTTGGGCCCGTGCTGCCGACAGTGACCGAGCGCTCGACCATGATGCAGCCGGTTTCGTCGGTGCCACCGACGGTCACTTCGTCGCCGACGACCGTCGTTTCAACACCTGTGGCCGTAGGGAGGCCGGAGTCGGTCGTGATCACACCTGTTGTGCCAACGGAGGAGCCGATAGACGAGCCGGGAATCGATGTGGCCGCGGCGGACACGGTGGAATTGTGATCGTTGCCGCCGGTGAGAGACATCGCGCCGATAACAACGGTGGCGACCACCGCTACTGAAACCAAGCCGCGCAAATCCTCGGACCTCATAGGCGTGTAGTTTAGCAGCCGCCTGGTTTCGTCAGCCGTCGCCTTGGTCGCCGGAGTCGTGACTTTTGTCGGCTTCTGAAGCGGGGCATTCGTCCCTCAGTGTGCACCAACGACAGTGCGTCCCAGGTCGCAGTACGGGTTCGCGGCCCTCCACCTGGAGTTCGATGATTGCGTGAACGCCGTCCAGAGTGCGCCGCAGAGCCGAGCGTAATAGCCCCTCGGTCACGTCCTCCACCATCGCGTGCGCGGAGTCCAGGTAAAACGTCGCCAGTTTACGAGGCGGGACGTCGCGTACAAGGGTTTCTATCAGAGCGTAGAAGCGCAGATCTTCGCGATGCAGTGGGCTGACCCAGCCGGTCTTGAGGTCGATGATCAGCTTGCGACTCTCGCGACCCTCGGGCTTGCCCATCACGAGATCGGCGCGCGAACTGAACACGATGGGACCTTCAACCGGCCATCGCGAGCTCGACTCGGTTGCAGGATTGCTGCGCGGATCGAGCGGCGGGAAGGTCTCAACGAACTTGTTGACGTGCTCGATTGCGCGACCGCGCAGATCGGCTTCGTCGCCATTTGAGAGGCCAGCGACCCAACGACCGAGGTCGCGATCATCGTCGACCAATCGAGCGATCGCATCGTCGACCAACTCACTCGGGGTTGGCTCGCCGCGCCAATTCATCATTTGCTGGATTGCTTTGTGCGCCACTTGCCCCTTGGCGATGGCGGCCGTCCAGCGGAACTCGTCGGGTGCGAGGAACTTTCCCTCGCAGCCATGAACGTTGCTGAGGCGGCCCTTGCTGATGAACAGGGTGGTGTCGCCGAGTCGGCTGTGGAACTGCGTCAACGCCTCGGTCATCTCCTCGCGCAGCTCGTTGACGAGGGATTCGCTGAACACCAGCGGCTCGTCGCTGCGGCGCAGCAACGCCAGCGTGCGTTCCTGTGCCGGAGTCAGGCTGGGGGAAGCGGGAACTTGCACCGCGCCGACACTACCTAGCCGGTGTTGGAGTCCGTTTTCCTTCTGATAACCCTCAAGTACTGACGGAGTGTGGCGATAACTCTGTTGAGCCAGTCGGTGAGGTGTAGATGGCTCTTGCAAGTTGTGGAAACGATGGAGTGATTGGCAGACGTAGCGCAAGGTGTTAGCGGTATCCGAACGCCCCTGTCGGGGGTGGATGGCGCTGGAGCCGGGCTGGAAGAGGTGTTGGAAGCCGCGGAAACGCGGTGGAGGGCATCTCGGAGGGTTCGAGGAAGGTGTCGGGTCGCCCCCTTTGGGGGGCGCGACGGTGCTGGCGAGCTGCGAGCTGCAAGTCACTGAAAACAACATCGTTGAAGCGAGGAGTGAGAGCCTCCTAGACCGCATCGGTGGTCTTGTAGGCGAGTGGTAGCAACCGGAAGGTAGATGTGTGATGCACGTAAGCGAGATGTTTTCGCGGCGTCGCTTCATGGCCGCGGCTGGAGGCTCGATTGCCGCCGCCGTTGCCGGGTCCTCGACAAAAGCCGACACCGCCCCGCACACACTCTGGATCCTCAATCCGGCGTGGGGTAGCCCGCTGACGACTGTCACCGGCTCCGATACCAAGTCGCAGTGCCACGCCGCGGCGTGCCACAGCGCGGCTCCGCACCGACTGTTTCTGACGCAGGCCGATGCGCTCGCCGGACGACTTCACCCAGGTTGCCTCGCGCAGCCCGAAGCGGTGCCCGCTGTGATGAATCTCAACGCACTGATGCCGTACTACCGCGCGCGCAAGGGTGGCATTGATGGTCGCTGTCCCGAACTGCCCAGCGCGATCCGCGCGGGGGTGTACGCGGCGATCACTCGCACTCCGGCGCCAGCACTTGATCCACCGGCTGGCGCTCCGCCTGCCTCTGATCCCGGCGCTCCGCCGAACGAGTTGCCGCGTTCTGGCAACGACCCGAGCTCGATTCTTGCGGTCGCGGCCGCCACAACGGCGATCGGTGTGGTCGCGTGGGCGGCAACATCGCGCGACGCTCCCGTCAACCACTAGCCGTGCTACAGGCCGCAATCGACGACTGAACCTGTTCCGGCAACCGCATCACACCCCTTTGGGATGATGCCGCTATGGCCGCGAATCAATCTGCACTCGACTTCGCGAACGCGGCGCGCATTCTTGGGCGCGAGGCGCGCCGCCGCGGGCTGGTTGCACCGAGCTATCGCTGCCCGCCGCGCATCGTCGGCGTGCAGCGGTCACTGCGTCGTTATCAGGGCGGAGCGGTGGTGGCCGTGCAGTTGAAGGCGCGGCCCTGGCTGGCAGTGCTCAGCGACATGATTGAGGGTGTCGTGGTGGTGAATTCGCTGACGTCGCCCAATGCCGACCGTCTGCGCAGCGAGTTGTGGGAAGCCGTCGGCGGCGAGCCCGCCACCACCGTCGCCGTCGCCTAACACGCCCGTCGCCACTATCGTGCTGCCGCGGCCCGGGTGGTGGAATTGGCAGACACGGGGGGCTTAAACCCCCCTCCTTGCAAGAGGGTGCGGGTTCGAGTCCCGCCCCGGGCACGTGCTCGACATCCGAACCGACCGACTTCGAATCCGGATGATGCGCGAGCGCGACGCCGAGATCGTTGCCGCGTATCGCAACGATCCCGAGATAGCGGCGATGCAGGACTGGGACCTCCCCTAGTCGCTTTCCCGACAGAACTACTACGTGCGCGGGCGATGGGACGACGACCTTCGGTATGCGATGCTGCGCGCCGATCGGGCGGCGTGGCTGACACGCCCTGTCGAACCGCCCGCAGCGATCGAGTTGGTGGAGATCAGACCCGACGATGCGCACCTGTGGAGTCGAGTGGTGACCCACTACTCGCAGGAACGCCTGGTCTCGCCAGTGCTGAGGTCGTTTCGCGACGCGCTGTTTCCCGAGGTGTGGAACGGCGCCCCGGTTGTGCCTTGGCTGCGGGGCATCCTGGCCGACGATGAACGAGTCGGATTCGTGATGCTCGCTGTTGCGAACGCTCACCATCCCGAGCCGTATCTGTGGCGGCTTCTGATCGACCGCCTGCACCAGCGTCGCAAGATCGGCTCAATGGTCCTCAATCAACTGCGGGAGCAACTCTCGGCGCAGGGCCATCGATCGCTCACGGTCAGCTTCCACGAAGGCCGTGGGGGACCGCGCCTGTTCTACGAGCGTCACGGCTTTGCTCCCGCTCACGGCATCACCGACGACGACGACGAGATCGGTGCCCGGCTCAGCTGGTAGCGATGTAGACGCTGAGCTGGTGAGTGTGCTGGCTAGCCACGTGGTGAGCACAACGCGTGTCAGTCGCACCGCAACTGACAGCGGGCGGGCCATCGCCAGTCGCCGTCGTCGATTGATTGCACTCCGCCCCGCATGGTGCGCTATGAACACGACCGTGCGGAACGAAGTCGCAGAGATCAGTACTCAGCCGATTCATCTTGGACTTGGCGCGACCGCCGAGGTCGAACCCGAGTTCATCGGTGGCGCGAGCTAGTTCGTGACCGTCTAGTTCGTGGCCGTCTAGTTCCTTGGGCGATACGGTTGCGGCATGGCTGGCAAGTCTGTCGAGGAACGCGTACGCGCGATCTGTATGGCCTTTCCAGAAGTAACGGAGAAGACGAGCCACAGCGCGCCGGCGTTCTTCGTCAAGAAGCAGTTCCTGCATTTGTGGGTCGACGGCCATCACGAGAATCAGTTTCCGCATCTTTGGTGTGCGGCGCCTACAGGTGCTCAAGAGGAACTGGTCGAGACCGAGCCGAATCGATTCTTCAGACCTCCCTACGTCGGCAGTCGCGGCTGGCTGGGTGTACGTCTAGATGGCAGGGTCGACTGGGGTGAGGTGGCCGCGATCTGCGAAGACGCGTACCGCGTCATTGCGCCGCCCAAACTCGCCGCTGCCCTTGACGCGAACTAACTCCCACGGCGGGATGTAAAACGGCCCGATGGGTCCCTCCGAAGAAGGACCCATCGGGTTGTCGTTGTTGATTGAGTTGCCTCAATCGTGTGCGTTCTTGAAGCGGCCTACGCGGTCGCGACCGGAACCACGACCTTGTTGCGGCGCATTGTTTCCCAGATGAAAGCAATGCCCATCGCCATGCAGACCACACCCAGCCCGGCGAGCAACGCTGCCACACCGAGAGCCAACTGCAGCGTGCTGTGCGTTGCCGCACCGACGCCAAGCTCGGCGACTAGTGCATGTGCTGTGCCACTCCATGCCTTGTCGCGAGCCGCAGCCTCGACCGGAACGGAACGGTCGAACCCGGTCCAATAGCGACCGTCGACGTTGAAGTCGCAGGTCACACCCTCAGCCGGGAACGGATCCGGTACTGCGACCATCTCGCCGTTGCAGTCGTACTCAGTAGCCAGACCGTCGTCACCGGTCAGGGCAGCTTCGCTCAGCACAACCGTCTGGGTGCCGTGCAACGTGTGATACGCAATCGTCGCCATCTGGTACATGTACTCGGTGGCGCTGTTGACGAGCGGATCATTGGGATCCAGGTCGGACTCCACGACCGGGAAACCCCAGTCGTCTTCTAGAAGCGACCTGATCGCCAAGCCGCCGTCGACTTCGCCCCGATCAATAAGTTGACCGTCCTCGTTGTAGTTGAGCTGGACGTTTTGCACTTCGCTGAAGGCTTGTAGCGCGTCGTAGCCGCCTTGCACCTTGCTGTAGGCGACTCCAGCTCCAATGAAGTAGCCGATTCCGACCACGATCAGGAAGATCCCGAGCAACCCGAACGGCTTTCTGATGATGCCTACCAAGCTTCCACTTCCGCTGTTTTCGGTCTTTTCTTTACTCATTGCGCGGTCCCCTTCGTTAGATTCCTGACTGGAAGGGTACGAAAGCGTCAAGACCCAGGGCAGGGGCGTGGGCCACGAACCGGCAGAGACTTAAGCCCCTAGTGCCTCGTCAGCTCCTTATGCCTCGTGGCCAGCTAGCCGTCGGCGCGATTACGCCAGCGGAATGACCGCAAGCACCAGACGAGCCCAACGACGATCCAAATGCCGAGCACCAGGGCGACGCGGTCGAGTTCCCAATCACCGGTGACTTCGCGAGCCTTGGCTTCATCGGGCAAGAACGCGTAGCGCAGACCCTGACACATCCACTTCAATGGGAAGATAGCGCCGATGTTCTGCAGCCACCGTGGTACGTCGCTGTAGACGAAGAACACACCGGAGATGAACTGAAGAACGATGGCAATCGGCGACACCATTGCCGGAGCCGATTGCCCGTTCTTTGGAACCGACGAGAACGCGATGCCGCACATCGTGCACGCCGTAACGCCGAGCACGTAGATCATCGCGAACACGGCCCAGTGCTTGGCATCAACCGGCAGTTCGAGATCAAAGAACAGCACGCCACACGCCAGCATCAAAGTCACTGAGCACAGTGACACCACCATCACCACACCGATCTTGCCGACGAAGTATGCGCTCTTCGGCATCGGCGTGCCACGCAAACGCTTCAATAGTCCGGCGTCGCGTTCCATCGCGATCGTGATCGCCAAGTTTTGGAAGCTCGATGTCATCAAGCTGGCCCCGAGCATGCCTGCGACGAAGTAGTTGACAAAGGGAGTGCCGGGAACGATCTCGTCCTGGCTGCCGAAGATGGATCCGAACAGCACTAGCAGGATCAGCGGGAACAGCATCGTGAATACAACTGACTCGCGCTGACGGAAGAAGGACTTCAGTTCGGCACGAATGCGCGCCGCGCAAATCGCGACGTAGCTCACGACGGTTGGACTACTCGTTGCACTCATCGTCTCTCTCATCTTCGCGCCCGATCATTTCCAGGTACGTGTCTTCCAAACTCGGCCGGGTGATCTTCAGTTCTGCCAACTCGCCGAGATTCGCGCTCGCGAGCTCGCGCACAACTTGCGTGGGTGTATCCGACTCGATCTCTACGAGTCGGCCCGCGGAATCGCGATAGCTCACCGTCGCTAACGCTTTGCCACGACCGCCGAGGCGGCTCGGCGTGTCTAACGCGATCAGC